>Ga0137397_10001814_pt1 | contig 14921 bp, 10 predicted proteins | sample czorhiz116metaG_FD_106658 | JGI IMG/M metagenome (GOLD analysis project Ga0137397, IMG submission 106658) | Vadose zone soil microbial communities from Angelo Coast Range Reserve, California, USA - czorhiz1.16 metaG | ecosystem: Environmental > Terrestrial > Soil > Vadose zone | place: USA... | reverse complement strand
GAGCACATGGTCGAAGTAATGTATGCTCCGACCAACAAACTGACGCTCATGGCGATGTTGCCGATTAAGCACATTGACATGGATATGGTAATGGACGGCTTCCATTTCACCGAGCACTCGCAAGGGATCGGCGACCTGCAAGTCCTCGCGCTTTACACCGTCCTCGGAAGCGTGAGCAAGGGAAACCGGCTGATCCTCGACGTGGGCATGAGTTTTCCGACCGGTTCTATCGATGAGAAGAATACCATCATGGGCCAGACGTTTACACTCGAATACCCGATGCAGCTGGGATCGGGAACTTATGATTTCAGGCCGGGATTGACTTATTTAGGTGAATCCAAGAAATGGGCTTGGGGCGCTGAAGCGCTAACAGCTCTCCGGTTTGGGCGAAACGGAAGCGGCTATCGGGTCGGCAACGAGTATGGGTTAACGGGTTGGCTCGGTTATGCGGTGACGGAGTGGTTTGCACCCTCGCTTAGAATTAACGGTCGCTTGTGGGGAAATGTACATGGCGCTGACCCTAGTATTGATCCGACCTTTGACGCGGAGGGTGATCCACATCGGCAGGGTGGCCGGCGCGTGGATTTTCTCATGGGCGTGAATTTCTTTGTGCCGAACGGAATTTTCAAAAGAACGCGACTGAACATTGAGGGCGGCTTTCCGATCTATGAGGACTTAGATGGCCCGCAATTAAGCACTCGCTGGTTAATCTCGGCCGGCTTAACTTATTCTTTCTGAGGACCGATGCGAGACGCCGACCGACACTTACTGCTCGCACGGACATTTGCGGCGCGGAGACTTTTTTCCTTGGCCGCTCTCTTAAGTGTCGCTTGCTTTTACTTTCAAGCCCCGCATCAAGCGTCCGCACAAAGTCTCTCTTCGCGGGAGTACGAGATCAAAGCCGCATACCTGTATAACTTTATCAAGTATGTCGATTGGCCTAGTTATGGCGACACGATCACCATCGGCGTTCTAGGCTACGATCCGTTCGGGACAGCACTGGCTCCGCTTAACGGTAAAGTGGTTAAAGGCCGGCGACTGCTCGTCAAACACCTCGACTCGGTGCGCGAAGCGCAACAGTGTCAAATTATCTTTGTTAGCTCCTCGGAGAAACAGCGATTGCAGGAGATATTCGAAAGCTTGAGGTCTGCGCGTGTTCTAACCGTTGGCGAAACGCAAGGTTTTGCGGACGGAGGCGGCATTATCAATTTCATTGAGGAGAATAACAAAGTTCGATTTGAAATTAACGCAGAGGCGGCGCGCCGCACCGGACTGAATATTAGCTCCGAATTGCTGAAACTGGCGAGATTGGTAAAATCATAGCTCGGGAGCGGAGGAATGCCGGCCTTCCGACAAACAACAATCAAGCGCAAGCTCATCGCGCTAATCATGCTGACAAGCAGCGTGGCGCTGTTGGTGGCATTCGCATTTATGATCGCGAGCGATTACCTCTCGTTCCGCTCGAGGATGGTGCGAGATCTTCGCACGTTGGCCGCTGTAGTTGGCACCAATGGCAGCTCGGCATTGGATTTTGACGACGAGGAATTTGCTACCAAGACTCTGACGGCGTTGGCTGCGACGCCGAATATCACGACTGCGGCGATTTACACCAAAGATGGAAGGGTTCTCGCCGAGTACCTTCGTGACAACCAATCTGAATCGCCTCCGCCCCAGCCTGGTCCGGAAAGATACCTGTTCAAACACGGGTATCTCACATTGTTTCACCCGATTCTGCGAGGGGAGGAACGCATTGGTAGCATTTACTTACAATCTACCTTGCACGAGATGAACGTGCGTTTGATGCGTTACGGTCTAATTGGTGGTGCAATCGTTCTCGGCGCATCTTTAATCGCTTTCCTTTTTTCATCGCGCCTCCAGCGTGTCATATCGCAGCCGATTCTCTCCCTTGCCCACACGGCGAAAGTTGTCTCGGAGCAAAAAGACTACTCGCTTCGAGCGGAGAAGCGGACAGACGATGAAATAGGGTTTCTAATTGACCGGTTTAACGAGATGCTCGCCCAGATCGAAGTGCATGAGAAGGAAATTCAAGAGGTAAATGAGCAACTGGTTCAATCAGAACAGCGAGCCCGCGCTGCTACTCAGGCCAAAAGCCATTTTCTGGCTAATATGAGTCATGAGCTGCGGACGCCGCTCAATGCAATTATCGGGTATAGCGAGATGCTTCAGGAAGAAGCGCAGGATGCGGGTCAGGAGAGTTTCATTCCCGATCTCAAGAAGATTAACCGTTCCGGGCGACACTTGCTCGAACTAATCAATGACGTGCTCGATTTGTCCAAGATCGAAGCAGGCAAAATGGAACTTTATCTCGAGACCTTCGATATTTCGAACTTGCTGGAGGACGTTAGCAATACAGTTCAACTGCTCGTGCAAAAAAACTCGAACGTGCTTGAGGTGCGTTGCCCTGCAAATCTTGGCGCAATGAGGGCTGACATGACCAAGGTTCGCCAATCCCTTTTTAACCTTCTTAGCAACGCGAGTAAATTTACTAAAAACGGAAAGATCAATCTTGAAGCAGCGCGCGAACTCTCACCGACGAAAAGCGATTGGATCGTTTTTCGCGTAAGCGACACCGGCATTGGCATGACGCCGGAACAACAAGATCGCGTGTTCGAAGCGTTTTCTCAGGCTGACGCCTCTACTGCTCGTGATTTTGGTGGCACTGGCCTCGGGTTAACGATTACCAAAACCTTCTGCCGGATGATGGGTGGGGACGTCACCCTAACAAGCAGTCCGGGCAAAGGTACAACCTTTATCATCCGATTGCCTACTGAAGTCCGCGAACCGGACGTCGAGTCTACCGCCGATTCGAGATCAATTGTCGCACCGCTCAATATGGAGGGCAAGCCTGTCTTGGTGATCGACGATGATGCGGATACGCGCCAGGTGCTCAAGCGCTTCTTAAATCGAAAAGGGTTCTCCGTCGAATGTGCATCCAACGGCGAAGAAGGTCTGCGTTTAGCGAAGGAATTGCATCCCATGGCCATAATATTGGACGTGATGATGCCAGGAATGGACGGGTGGGCAGTGCTTTCAACGCTCAAATCGAAACCTGACCTGAGTGATATCCCAGTGGTTATGCTAACCATCGTTGATGACAAAAATCTCGGTTATACTTTGGGAGCCAGCGATTACATGATTAAACCGGTGGATCGGGAACGACTGACGGAGATTCTCGCGAAGTTCCGTGACATCTCGTCGCCGCGTTCCGCCTTGGTAGTCGACGATGAAGAAGCAGATCGCAAAATGTTAACGCAAATCTTGGAGAGAGAGCACTGGAGCGTTATTCAAGCCGAAGACGGAGTCGTCGCACTAGAGCAGGTCGCGAAACACCGGCCCGATTTGATCCTCTTGGATTTGATGATGCCAAGAATGAATGGCTACCAATTTGTCACCGAACTCCACAAGCACGACGACTGGCGATCCATCCCGATCATCGTAGTGACCGCGAAGGACATGTCCACTGAAGAGCGGATAGCACTCGATGGCTACGTCGAGAAGGTGCTGCCGAAACACGCCCTAACCCAGGATAGTTTGCTCGGGGAAATCCAAGATCTTATCGCAGCATGCGTGCACGCCAAACAAGCCGCGCAAAACAAACCAGTCGTCTAGCCGGCGCCGCAACATTAATCATGGCGAAAATATTAGTAGTCGAAGATAACGAAATGAATCGCGACATGCTTACGCGTCGCCTCCAACGAAGAGGATACGAAGTCGTAATTGCTGTTGACGGCGCAGAAGGTCTCGCGATGGCACAATCGGAATCTCCAGCGCTGGTTTTGATGGATATTAGTCTGCCGGTGCTTGACGGGTGGGAAGCAACGCGGCGGCTTAAGATGGCGCCCGAAACCAAGTCAATTCCAGTTATCGCACTCACCGCACACGCGATGAGCGGTGATCGTGAAAGATGCATCGAGGCAGGATGCGATGACTTCGACACTAAACCGGTCGAAATCGCACGGCTCGTTGGAAAAATTGAGGCGCTTCTTCAAAGATCGAAAATGCAATGAGCAGCGACGGACAAGGTCGGTCTCACCACCTAGGGATGCTGACGACAACCGTGGCGTGAAGAATAAATTTACGGGCAATCTAAAACACGAGCTGCGTACCCCACTTAATCACATCATCGGCTACTGCGAAATGCTGATGGAGCAAGCGCAGGACGATGGTTTGGATATTTTTCTTGCCGATCTCAATCGAATTCATTCTGCAGGCGAACAGCTATTAGGTGTTGTCGATGATCTTTGCGATCCTGTAGCGCATCGAAAAATGGATGAAGCTTCGATGCACCACGAGGTTCGCACACCATTAAACCAGGTAATTGGTTATGCGGAAATGTTACAGGAGCAGGCGAAAGAGTTGGGACACGATTCTTTCGCTTCAGATTTGCAGAAGGTGCATACCGCGGCCAGACGTTTGCTCGACCTAATTGTACAAAATTTCGCCTCAATTGAGCTCAATTCTGAGGCTATGGGGAGCGACCTTATTACTCCCAAACGCCAACAAGCCTTTGCCAGAGAACCCATGGCGACGCAACACAAGGCAGACGGCGCGGCGATTGCCACCGGTTCTTTGCTGGTGGTCGACGATAACGAGCTGAATCGCGACATGCTGACGCGACGCTTAGAAAGGCTTGGGTACGACGTGTCCAGCGCCGAAAATGGCATCGAGGCATTGAAGTTACTAAGGGCGGGACCTTTCGACCTGCTGCTCCTCGACATCATTATGCCGGTTATGGACGGTTTTGAAGTTCTTGAGCAGCTTAAAGCTGAACCCTTGCTTCGAGATATCCCTATAATTGTGCTCTCGGCCTCCGACCAACTTGATCACGTCGTGAAATGCATTCAAAAAGGGGCACAGGATTATCTCAGCAAACCGTTCAATCCAGTGCTACTCCAAGCTCGGATCGGATCATGTCTTGAAAGAAAGAGGCTCCGCGACCAGGAAACGCTCTACCTCCGACAAATAGAGGAGGAAAAACAGCGCTCCGATGAGTTGCTGCACGTCATCCTGCCTCGCGATATCGCGGCGGAGTTAAAGGCGACGGATGCCGTTAAGCCCCGCCGTTTCGAAAGAGTGGGAATACTTTTCTGCGATATTGTAGGATTTACGGCATATAGCGCCCGACGTGGGCCGGAAGAGATCTTGTCACATTTGCAAACTTTGGTGGAGGCGTTCGAGCAGCTCTGCCTTAAGCATGATCTCGAGAAAATTAAGACGATTGGTGACTCGTTCATGGCTACCGCCGGACTGGTGACCCGACTGGACAATCCAGCACTTAACTGCGTGAGATGCGGCCTCGATATGGTGGCCACTGCTCGGGAGATGCCGGCGAGTTGGCAGGTGCGTGTTGGCGTTCATGTCGGGCCCGTTATCGCCGGAGTCGTGGGGCACAGAAAATATCAATACGATGTTTGGGGTGATGCCGTAAACACTGCTAGCCGAATGGAACAAGCTGCCCCCCCGGGGTCAGTTTGCGTTAATAAAGACACTTGGAATCTAGTTGCAGAGCGCTGTAGCGGTCGATCATTGGGTCGAATCGAATTAAAAGGCAAGGGAGAACAGGAACTTTTCGTCGTTAATGCTATGACGAATTAGCTACAGGCGAAACACGAGTGAGTGTTAATTGTCAAAGCGACCGCATCTCGTGTTAAACACGCAAAAGAGAACGTGTGCTCGACCGGTCGGTCGCGACGTAGTTTCTGCGCGCCGATTGTGATTCAGCTTGTAGGACGGGAATCGCGCGACTGAAGCCAAAGCGCCGTTCTAATCGCGTTTCATCGAAAGCGGCAATCCACCTCACTTCCCTGCCCGCGTATTTGACGCTCCACCTTGGAGCCGTCACTCGATGCTTCCGCGTTTCAAGATTCGACTCCAATATTTGATCCACTGGATTTCGAGTACGATGAGCAGAACCAGCGCGATGAACAGTAACAGACCGAACAGAACGGAGACGCCAATGATGTAAGGCATCGCCGCTTTCTCGCCTTTCATCATCTCCTGGCACATGTCTGCCATTCGTTTCATTGAATCCATGCCTGCCATTTCATCCATTCCTTGCATTCGTGGAGATGGCGACGGCTGCGCCGATTGGGTTGGCTTGGAAGAAATGTCGGTTTGCGCGACCACAAACGGACAGATGTCCAATCCAGCGATGGTTAACGCCGTAAGCAGGAATAATTTTGTCTTCATGTTGTAGTCTTGTTCATTGTTAATGCTGATGTTGACGTCGGTGCATGGGTGCGTGAGCTTCCATTATCTAATTACTCCGCAGTGCGGACTTGCTTTCCCCATGAATGGATTTGCGATGGCCGGATCGCTCTGGACCCAGTCGCTAAATCTCCACATCTGGCAGTTCTCACATGGTGCAGGACATTGGTTCATCGAACAGCCGATGACGTAGTATTCCTTGTGGCTTCGCGCCATTTTAACCGCTTCGATGCTCATTGTGCTGAATGCGTCGCGAGCTAGTTCCAGCGAGTCGGCCTTTGACAGGGCCAGCACTGCTGCGGCAACTTGTCGCCTCTCTTTATAGGAACTGGCTAACGCAACAGCCCATCTTTGCGCCAACCCCAAGTCGTCCTGAGACAGAGCTACTCGAATCGATTCATACTTCTTTAGCATGGCGCGATCCGCCTCTGTGAGTTTGACGGGCAGCGAACTTCTGACGATAACCGCAGCCAAGATCATCACGATTACTAGCGCTGTGCCGAAAACGAGCGTGATCCCCCGGCGATCGAGAACAGCTCCACGTCGGATCTTCTCGAGCAGTGTGTGCCTTCGGCCAGAACCTTGCTTTGCCATGTAACCCTTCAGCTCATCGTTACCCAGCCGGTTCTCGAATCGCGATGCACCTGAAACATCGGCTTCACCGGCTCCATTAGAGCGGCATTCTGATCAGGGTTAGCGGTGTGCCTTGGTCGCGAATGCCGCAACGGCGAATGTCGTGAGGATTATGAGTAATTTAGTTTTCATTTTTGGTTTCCTTTCATTAATTGAGGTTGAGGTTGAAGGTGGTCATGCCGAGTATTGGCTTCCTGTAAGTTATTTGTTTCTCCAGCGACCAATTGGAAGATGTGGCGAGTCTTTTCTCTAGCATCGTTAGGCGTAGCAGGCGCAATCGCGATGTGGCCGACGCTCGGGACGCGTCAGGTCGCCCCACCGCCACCCGCGAAACGTCATCTGATAGAAGTGATGCATTACGGTGGAAATCTGATCTGCCATGATCGTTTTGAGAGCAATGTCGTCGGTAGCGGTAACAACACGCTGGGCCTAGCGCGCGTCGAGGCGATGAACAGTAAGAGCCGCGGCTCCTCGAAATAGCGACGCCGCAATTACTCAACATACGCGTTAGGGCTGCTGCGCCGTCGGCGCGCCCGGCGATTTCAGCTGCTTTTTCGCGCCTTCGCCGAGATAGAGCAACAGAATCGGCACAATGATTCCAGCTGCCAGCGTGAGTACCATGGCAGTCTTATTTTTGACGAAACGAAACGCCATTACCAACCCGAGCAACGTGGTAAAGATCAAGCCAACGCTCATTGTGATGACGAGACCTTTGAAAAGGTAAGTCGAGTAGTCGCGCATACCCCATGGGAAATATTGATCGATGTGAACGGTGGACAGTCTCTCGATCCACGATTTGCCGAAGCCGAGACCCTTGTTGCGGTTGACGGTGACGGTCTGCCACCAACCGGTGGCGATATAGAGCAACAGTAGCGGCGAAAAGAAAACGCCGAGGAAGCGGTGTAGTTGACGAAGCCAGCGATTCATAATTCCATTCGAGTCCTAAGCGTAAAGTGAAGCGACAAATTCCGAGTAACCATTGAATTTTAACGTCGGAATGCGCATATCGGTGCCAATATCGCGTTCGGTCATCTGCGACCAGCGTGGGTGCGGCACATCCGGGTCGACGTTGGACAAGAAACTGTACTCGGTCGGCCCCAAATCATTCCAGAAGGTGCGGGGCTGCTCCGCGACGAAATCGATTTTTGCGATCGATTTTGGGCTTTTGTAACCGTATTTCCATGGAACGATTAAACGCAAAGGCGCACCGTGTTGTCTTGGTAATGGCTTGCCGTAAATCCCAGTTGTCATCAGCGTCAACTCATTCATTGCTTCATCCAGGCGCAGACCTTCGTAATAAGGCCACGGGTAGTCCTGCTCTCTCTGTCCGACGGCTTCTTGCGGTCGGTAAAAAGACATAAAGCGCACGTATTTCGCCGATGAGAGCGGCGCGCAGAACTCAATGAATTTTGCAAATGGAAAGCCGACCCAGGGCACGACCATCGACCATGCCTCGACGCAGCGGAGCCGGTAGATTCGCTCCTCCAGTGGAAATTTTTTGACGAGATCTTCGAAGCCGATCTGGAAGGGTTTTTGCACCAGACCTCCAATCTCGATCGTCCATGGATCGATCGTGAGTCCAGAAGCAAGACGCGCGACTGCCGCTTTGTCGGTCGTGAATTCGTAGAAGTTGTTATAGCGACCGGCAATGCGGGACGGAGTCAGCGTTCGATCCTCGACCCGATATCGATCGTTGCGCAAAACGGGATAAAGCGCATCAGAAGCTCGGGCCGGTAATGGGAAATCCTTTGCATTTTCTTTCGATCCGCAACCTGCGAAGGCGGCACCCGTCGCAGCTAGGGCCAGTCCGCTGATAAATCGGCGGCGATTCCAAAAGATTTCTTCCGGCGTGACCGCGGATTCGGGTAGCGAGTTTGGCTGAGGGCGTCGGATATTCACAAGAACTTTGTCGAATAAGAAGCGAACGCCTCACGATTAAACCCGTCGCTATCGCGCGAATACGAGCTTAAAGGACCGCCGAGCATGACCGGCGAGGTCAATCGGACAGGACCATCTCGAGGAACAAGGCCAACGATCAAACTTTCAAGCAGCTGGTTCATTTGCCAGATTTTACACTCAGCAAAACACTTGTCGCGCTGTGACCGTGCGGCCCATCGTAGGAGAGGTTGGCCCTCCAGTCGCCGGCCATACCAGGAGTGGTCTTGACGTGATACTGGCCCGGCGTTCCGGTCGCTTGAATTCTCCCGGCGTCGCGCATGGTCATGCCGGCCATATCCATATTGAGATCAAACCTGACCGTGCCCACATCCACCAGCTCGCCGGCGTTGTTGCGGAATTCGAGAAGCAAGTCGCTCTCACTATTTCGCAAGTCGCCAAAAACTTTTACGGTTAGATCATCCACCGTTTGCACAGCCAACGGTTCGCCTCGCGCAGCGATGTGGCTTGCCGAATGTGTCGACCAATTTTGCCAAGCTCTCGAGCCGCCATAGATAAGCGCAGCAGCGATCACTATCGTCGCGATGATCCGCGGTAAGCGGCGACGAACTTTTTCGGATGGTATTAGAATTGGCGGAACGAATGGCGCTTCTTCTTCCTCGTGCTCTTTCAAGCCGCGCTTTTTCCAGAGTGCAAAAATCACCGGGTAGATCAGCAGTTCCATGATGGCGGAGGTGACGATTCCGCCGATCATGGGCGTGGCGATTGGCTTCATGACATCGGCGCCAGCCTCGGTGGCGGGCGACCACATGATTGGGAGCAATCCGAACAGGATCGCGCAAACAGTCATGATCTTCGGACGGATACGCTGCACGGCGCCCTCAATGACGGCGTCATGCAAGTCTTTGAAATTGTTCATTCGGCCTTCCGTCCGAAACTTCTCCCACGCATGGTCGAGATAGAGCAGCATCACGACACCCGTTTCTGCATCCAGTCCGGCGAGCGCGATGATTCCGATCCAAACGGCGACACTCATGTTGTAGCCCAGCAGATAAATTAACCAGAACGCGCCGACCAACGAAAACGGGACAGCCAGCAAGACGATGAACGTCTTCGTCACCGAGCGCATATTGATATAGAGCAAGACGAAAATGATGAGCAGGGTGAAGGGGATAACGACTTTCAGCTTTTTCAGCGCGGCTTGGAGGTACTCGAATTGGCCTGCCCATTGGATGTAATAGCCAGGTGGGAATTGGATGCTTTGACTCAGTTTCTGCGACGCGCTTCGCACATAGCCATCGATATCGCTCGTCGTGATGTCCACGAAAACGAAACCGACGAGCTGCCCATTTTCGTTTCGAATCGATGGCGGCCCGGTTTTGTAATTGATGTCGGCCAGCATCGAAATCGGGACCTGCGCGCCCGTCGGCGTCGGGACGAGCACGCGTTTGAGTGCGTCGATGTCCTGGCGGAAATCGCGGGCGTAACGCACGCTCACCGGATAACGCTCGCGCCCTTCCACCGTTGTGGTCACGGTCTTTCCGCCGATCGCGCTTTCGACGACGTCGTTGACGTCGCCCACGGTCAGCCCGTAGCGCGCGGCGGTTTCGCGGTTCACGTCAAAATCGAGGAAGTAACCGCCGGTTGTGCGCTCGGCGTAAACGCTGCGCGTAGCAGGGAAGTCGCTCAAGACCTTTTCGATTTGACTGCCGAGCTCCTGGATTTTTCCCAGATCGGGTCCGAAAATTTTTATGCCGACTTTGCTGCGGAAGCCTGTCGTCAGCATTTCGGTGCGCGTTTGGATCGGCTGCCAGAAGATGTTCGCCATGCCGGGCGTTTTGATATTGGCGTTCATCTCCGCGATGATCTTGTCCCACGTCATGCCCGGCCGCCATTGGCCCGGCGGCTTGAAGGTGACGACCGTTTCAAACATCGAGAGAGGGGCGGGATCAGTCGATGATTCAGCTTGTCCGGCCTTGCCGAAAACCGTTTGGACTTCCGGGATCTTTCTCAGTTGTCGATTCTGTATCTGGAGAACTTTCGTCGTTTCGTTGATCGACATGCCGGGCACCGCGGTGGGCATGAAAAGCATCGTTCCCTCATTCAGCGGCGGCATGAATTCGGAGCCGAGCCTTTTGAAAGGGATGATCGTGACCGCCATGACCACCACCGCCGCGATGAGTGTGAAAGCGCGGTAGCGCAAGACAAAATTGACGAGTGGCTGGTAAGCCCAAATCAAAAAGCGGTTGATCGGATTTTTCGCTTCGGGCGTGATGTGGCCGCGGATCATGAGCGTCATCAACACCGGGACAAGCGTGACGCCGAGAAGTGCGGCGAAAAACATCGAGAACGTTTTCGTGAACGCGAGCGGCTTAAAGAGCCGGCCTTCCTGCGCTTCGAGGGAAAAAACCGGAATGAAGCTGACGGTGATGACCAGGAGGGAAAAGAAGAGCGGGCGGCCCACGCTTTTAGCCGCAGTAATAATAGTGGCAATTCGCTCCCGGCCACTTGGCTCGCGGCCATGCTCCTCCCGGAAATGCTCGAGGAACTTATGCGCATTCTCGACCATGATGATGGCTGAGTCGACCATCGCTCCGATCGCGATCGCGATCCCGCCGAGCGACATGATGTTGCTCGTGAGCCCAAGCCTTAGCATCGGTAAAAATGAAAGAAGGATCGCGATCGGCAGAGTAATGATGGCCACGAACGCGGAGCGCAGGTGCCAGAGAAAGACGACGCATACGAGGGCCACGATGATGCTTTCTTCGATCAGCTTGCGGCGCAGCGTGGCGATCGAATTCCTGATCAGCTCGCTTCGGTCATAGGTCGGCACGATCTTCACCCCTTCGGGCAGTGAGCCTTTGATCTCTTCGATCTTCTTCTTGACGCCGTCGATAACGGTGAGCGCGTTTTCACCGTAACGCATCACGACAATGCCGCCGACGGTCTCGCCTTTGCCGTCCATCTCTGCCACGCCGCGCCGAAGATCTCCACCGAGATGAACGGTGCCGACGTTTTTAACGTAGATCGGCGTGCCCTTCTCGACTTTCAGCGGGATGTTCTCGATGTCTTCAACACTCTTGATGTAACCATGGCCGCGCACGAAATATTCGGCAGTGGCAACTTCGAAGGTTTTGCCCCCAACATCTGCATTGCTCGCTTTGATTTTCCCGACCACGTCGGAGAGTGGGATGCCATACCCGAGTAGTTTGTTAGGGTCGAGATCGACCTGGTATTGCTTCACGAAGCCGCCGACCGGCGCGATTTCCGCAACGCCTTTTACCGAGGAAAGGGAGTAACGCAGATTCCAATCCTGAATGCTGCGCAACTCCGCCAGGTTATGTTTGCCCGTCTCATCGACGAGCGCGTACTCGTAAACCCAGCCCACACCCGTGGCGTCGGGTCCGATCACGGGATTCACGCCTTCGGGTAGGGAACCGCGCACCGAATTTAGATATTCAATCACCCGCGAACGCGCCCAATAGATGTCGGTGCCGTCCTGAAAAATGACGTAGACGAACGATTTGCCGAACATCGATTCGCCGCGGACAAATTTTACTTTCGGTGCCGCGATGAACTTCGACGAAACCGGGTAAGTAATTTGGTCTTCGACGAGATCGGGCGAGCGTCCTTCCCAATCGGTGTAAACGATCACCTGCACGTCGCTCAGATCCGGAATGGCATCGAGCGGGGTGCGCTGTAATGCCCAGACCCCGGCCGCGACGCCGAAGATGACGAAGATGAAAACGAGGAACTTATTGCGCGCGCTCATTTCGATCACGCGTTCGATGAAAGGAGAACGGCCTGGCTGTAAAGCGGCCGCGTCCGGCGAACCACCCGCTTCGTCGTTTACCATGATTTCAGCGCTCCCTGGATTTTCGCTTCGGCGTCGATCAAAAAGTTCGCGCTCGCCACGACGCGTTCGCCTTCTTTTAAACCGCTCTTGACGGCGTAAACATCGCCATACTTTCCGCCGAGCACGAGCAAGCGAGGCTCGAGTTTGCCGTTCCCTTTATCCACGAATGCAATGTTTCGTTTGCCAGTCGGCATGACCGCGCTCACCGGCACGACGAGCGATCTTCCCATATCCATGTCGAGCACAAGATCGACATACATATCCGGCTTGAGCTTTAGGTCGGGGTTTTGAATATCGAGCCGCACCCGACCGGTTCGCTTTGCATCATCAATGAACGGATCGATTAGCGTGATTTGTCCCCGAAACTTTTCGCCAGGGTATGAGGAGGAGCTCACCGTCACTTCCTGGCCGATTTGAAGCATCGGCAGCTCGTCCTGATAGAACTCGCCCCAAACCCATACGACAGAGAGATCAGCCACCTCCACGAGCGGACTGCCCATCGCGACGTTTGCCCCTTGAGTCACTGGAAGGTTTTGAACGATGCCATCGACTTTCGAAAGGATCGGGAGCGATTCCTCCGCCTGCCGTGTTTGTTCAATCTTCGTGATCTGTTCGTCAGTGACGTTCCAGAGCCTGAGCCGGCGTTCCGCCGATTCGATAAGCCGCTGGAAATCTTCGCTCGCCGAGTGCATGCCGGTCGCGCTGCGGTCGCGCGCGCGCAGCAAGTCGATCAATTCACGCTGTGTGGTGAGCAACTCAGGGCTGTAAAGTTTCATCAGCACCTGATTTTTTTTAACGAATTCACCTGGAGCATTGACGCCGAGTTCCTGCACGTAGGCGGGCGTTCGCGAGACGACGCGCCAGACTCGTTGTGTTTCCGGCACGACACGACCAACCGCACGGATGCTGTGACTGAGCGGTTTCATTTCGACGGTGGCGAAAGTGACGCCGATCTGTTGCTGCCGCTCGACTGGTACAACGAATTCGCCAGGCTTTTCTTCCGCGCCCTTCATTTCGGTGCCTTTCATTCCGGGCATGCCCGGCATATTCCCCATGCCTTGCATTCCCTTCATCTCGTCGCCCTTGCCGGTTGACTGATCGGTCGGCGTCGCGGCAGGAGTAGCTGAGGAGCCGCTTCCGCCGCGCTTCGTCACCGGCACGAGATCCATCGAGCAGATGGGGCACTTACCGGGATCCTTCGCATTCACGGAAGGATGCATCGTACAAGTCCAGTGATCGATGTTGCTATCTCTGCCGCCTGCTCCGCCGCGTTTCGAGCACGCGGGCATGATCGCAAGCAGCAATACGGCAATTGCCAAACGAAAAACGGGATTGTGGAATAGCTGCTTCATTTTGATTTCCTCCTCTCCGCGGAATTTTGCGCGGAAAGCCAATCCTCGATGCCAACGATGGCGTCGAGCTCTGCGACCGCGACCTGGTAGTCGGCGAGATGATTTACGTGCGCTGATTCAACGTCTTGCAGGACGCGCTGCGCAGTGATTAGCTCTAGAAAATTCGCACTGCTTGTCTCGTACGCGACTCGATTCGATTGCACCGCCTGCCGCGCCAGCGGCAAAATTTTGTCGCTATAAAGCTCGTAATGATGAGCGGCTGTTTCGATTTTCTTGAGCTGATCCCGGACCAGGCCGAGCGTTTCGGTCCGCGTGGCTTCGAACTCGTGCTGCGCGCTTTCGAAATTCCGCCGGGCCTCGGTTACTGTCGCGGAATATTTTCTTGGGTTGAGAAATGGCAGGCCGATCGAAACGCCGACATCGAGCTCGCTCACTGCCTGGCCCGCTTCGTTGTATCGCTGCGCTTGAACATCGAGTGTCGGATCGGGGAACCACTGGCGATTCGCAAGCTCAACGCGGAATCTTTCGGCTTCGACCCGGTTTTGGGCTCGCTGCATTTCCGGTCGTGCGCTCAGGGCGACAGCTTGCAACGCTTGCAATGAAAAGTGCGGTGGTTGAAACGGAATCTGAGATGGCTGGGCGAGCGGCGACTGCGCTGGCCGATTCATCAGCACGTTGAGCTGCGATTGCGCGTCCGAAATTCGGCGGAAAATATCGGACTGTGCTTCGAGCAGCTTGGCGGCGTCGGTTTGCGCAGTGAGCACATCGGCCTGACTGGCGTTGCCAACTTCGTAGCGCTGGCGGTTTACTTCGGCGAATTGATTGAGCAGGTCGACGTTGCGTTGGTTTACTTCGAGCTGCGCATATTCGTTCGCCAGCCGATGAAAGGCCGCGCGGGCGCGCGAGAGTACGTCGAGTTGTGTCCGCCGAAAATCCTCGAAGGCTGCGCCGGCTTC
>Ga0137397_10001813_pt1 | contig 14924 bp, 11 predicted proteins | sample czorhiz116metaG_FD_106658 | JGI IMG/M metagenome (GOLD analysis project Ga0137397, IMG submission 106658) | Vadose zone soil microbial communities from Angelo Coast Range Reserve, California, USA - czorhiz1.16 metaG | ecosystem: Environmental > Terrestrial > Soil > Vadose zone | place: USA... | reverse complement strand
GCCGAAGTGCTCACGCGCGAGGCGTGGACGCGGCTCGAGCGACAGCTGCCTGCCGGCATCACGCTGGAGCGTGTCGCGATTCGCGAGACACCCAGCTGCGGCAGCGCGATCTCGCGGCCGCCCACGTGAGAAGCCGGGCGCCGGCCGGGCGCATCGCCGAGGTCTTTTACTCCATCCAGGGCGAGGGCGCGACGGCCGGGATGCCGGCGGTCTTCCTGCGCCTCCAGGGCTGCTCAGTCGGATGCGCCTGGTGCGACACCAAGTACTCGTGGGATCCCGAAGCCGGACGCGCCGTCGATCTGGACGCGCTCGTGGACGAGGCCGCGGCCTTCCCGTGCCGGCGTGCCGTGGTCACCGGAGGCGAGCCGCTGGAGTCACCGCTCTTCGTGCCGCTGCTCCGAAGCCTCGGTGAGCGCAGCTTCGCCATCGAGGTCGAGACCTCCGGCATCCTGCCCCCGCCTCGCGTCGGCCGCGTCATCCAGTGGAATGTCTCGATCAAGCTCGCCGGCTCCGGCGTCGTCGAATCCCGACGCATCCAGCCCGAGGCCATACGCGGCTTTCTCGCCCAGGACGCCTGGTGGAAGTTCGTGGTCACGGACGATGCCGATGTCGCCGAGGTCCTGAAGCTGGCCGAGCGCTTCGCCCTGCCGCGGGCGCGCATCCTGCTCCAGCCCGAGGCCGTGCGCCGCGAGGATCTCCTCGAGCGCTCCCCGTGGGTGGTCGAAGCGTGCAAGCGCCACGGTTTCGGCTTCTCCCCGCGGCTGCATGTGCTTCTCTGGGGCGCCAAGCGAGGCGTCTGATGGCGACCAGGGCCGTCGTCCTCCTCTCGGGTGGGCTCGACTCGGCGACCACCCTCGCCATCGCGCGCGCCGAGGGCTATGAATGCCACGCGCTCTCGTTCGACTATGGCCAGCGCCACGTGTGCGAGCTCCAGTCGGCGAAGAAAGTCGCCGCCGCTCTGGGTGCCACCCAGCACCTGACGCTCCGTCTGGACCTCCGTGCCATCGGCGGCTCGGCTCTCACGGCCGACATCGACGTGCCCAAGGGCCGGAGCGACGAGGCCATGGGCACGGGCATTCCCGTGACCTACGTGCCGGCGCGGAACACCATCTTCCTCTCCCATGCCCTCGCCTGGGCGGAAGTGCTGGGGGCCGAGGATGTCTTCATCGGGGTCAATGCCCTCGACTACTCGGGCTACCCCGATTGCCGGCCCGAGTTCACGGAGGCGTTCGAGAAGCTGGCCAACCTGGCGACCCAGGCCGGCGTCGAGGGCAAGAGTCGCTTCCGCGTCCACACCCCGCTCATCGAGCTCAGCAAGGCTCAGATCGTGGCGCGGGCGTACGAGCTGAACGTCGACCTCTCGCTGACCTGGTCCTGCTATGCGCCCGAGCCCGATGGCCGCGCCTGCGGGCTCTGCGACTCCTGCCTGCTCCGCAAGAGGGGCTTTGCCGAGGCGCGCCTCGCCGACCCCGTTCCCTCTGCGAGGTGATCCCGCTCCCGTGAGCGACTGGCGCGCGGCGCTGGACGCCTTGCCCAGAGAACGGACCTGGCTCCTCCCTGCCCTCCACGCGGTCCAGCACGATCTCCGCTGGATTCCCTCCGGTGCCCTCGCCGCCGTGGCCGCGCATCTACGCGTGCCAGCGAGCGAGGTCTACGGGGTCGCCACGCACTATCCGGAGTTCAGGCTGAGCGAGCCGGGAAAGCGTGTCGTACGTGTCTGCACGGGCGTGTCGTGCCGGATCAGCGGCGGGCTCGACTGCCTCGCCGCCCTCGAGCGGCAGCTGGGAGTGAGGGTCCCCGCGACAGCTGCCGACGGCTCGGTGACCCTCGAGCCTCTCGACTGCGCGTTCAATTGCTCGATGGCGCCGGTCGTGCAGGTCGACCATCAAGACCATGGGCGCGTCGCCATCCAGGATCTGGAGCGGGTGCTGAGTGCGCCCCCGTCCGGATTTTTTTGGGCTTTGGCCGACGACTTGATAGCAGGCCGCTCTTCCTATCCTGAGCTGGTCAGCCACGCCCAGAGCCGCGCATACCGTGGCCTGACGTTCGTCCTCGCTGTCGGGTCGTGCAGTCTCTCCGTGGGCGCCGTGGAGACTTTCGCTGCGCTGACCGCGGAAGTGGATCGCCGTGGACTGCAGGCAGCCGTCTCCCCCGCGGGATGTTCGGGGCTCTGCTGGGCCGCGCCCATGCTGACGGTCATCCATCCAGACGGGACCACGCAGCTCCTGCCCCACACCACCGCCGACAGAATTCCCGCGCTCCTCGACGCCGCCCTGGCCAAGCGCGTCGAGCCCGATCCCCGAGTCACCGACTTCCTCCGTCGCCAGCGACGCGAGCTGACCTCGCGCTGCGGCGTCGTGAACCCTCACGACATCGCCGACGCGGTACGCCGCGGCTCCTATGCCGCGCTGGCCGAGGCGCTGGCCGGACGGAGCCCCGAGCACATCACCCAGACCGTGAAGGCGGCAGGGCTCCGCGGCCGCGGCGGCGCGTACTTCGCGGCCGCGACCAAGTGGGAAGGGGCGCGCCAGGCTCCCGGCTCGCCCAAGTACCTCATCGTCAATGCCGAGGAGGGCGAGCCCGGCATCTTCAAGGACCGCCACCTCATGGAGGGCGATCCTCACCGCCTCTTCGAAGGGGCGCTTCTCGCGGCCTACGCCTCGGGAGCCAGCCGGATCATTCTCTATGTCCACGGTGAAGCCCACCTCTCCGCAGAGCGCATGAAGGACGCCGTCGCGTCTGCGCGGGCCTGGGGGTTCGTGGGCGAGCGCATCCTGGGGAGCGACTTCTCGGTCGAGGTGGAGATACGGCGCGGGGCCGGCGGGTTCGTCCTCGGCGAGGAGACGGCGCTCATGGAATCGCTCGAGGGCCGTCGCGCCATGCCCCGGCCCAAACCCCCCTTTCCCACCGAGGCGGGTCTCTTCGGCAAGCCCACCGTCATCAACAATGTCGAGACGCTCTTCGCCGTGCCCCTCATCGCGGCGCGCGGCGAGAAGTGGTGGGCCGGCCTCGGTCGAGGCCATGGCACCAAGTGCTTCGGCCTCTCCGGTCACGTCGCCCGACCGGGCGTGGTCGAGGTCGAGATGGGCAGCACGCTCCGCGATCTCGTCGAGCGCCTCGGCGGCGGCGTCCCCGGCGGCCGCGCCCTCAGGGGCGTGGTGGTGGGCGGCCCCTCGGGCACCATCGTGCCGCCGCGCGATCTCGACGAGCCGCTTCTGCCGGGCGGGCGCGTCAATCCGGGCACGGGAGGGCTGGTCGCCCTCGACGACACCGTCTCCATCCGCGACGTGATTCGTACCCTGCTCGACTTCAACACGCGCGAATCCTGCGGCAAGTGCACGCCCTGCCGCGAGGGGACGGCCCGGCTTCGCGACATCCTGGACACGGCGGGCGCGCCGGACGGCCCCTCCATCGTCGAGCTCGCGGAGGTGGTGCGCGTGGCCTCGCTGTGCGGCCTCGGCCAGGCCGCTCCCCTGTCGATCCTCGCCGCGCTCCGCGACTATCCCGAGCTGGCCTAGACGCGCGCGGGCGCGTCGAGCCTCCGAGGCGCTACGCCGGTGTAATCGGCGCGGGGCCGGATGAGCCGGTTGTCCGCGTACTGCTCCAGCGCATGCGCGCACCAGCCCGCCACGCGTCCCACGGCGAAGATGGACGTGCAGAGATCGGGCGGGATGCCGAGGGCGTCGTAGACGACGGCCGAGAAGAAATCCACGTTGACGGGCAGCGTGGTCCGCGCCCGCATGGCGTCGTAGAGGCGCTCGGCGACCTCGAAGAGGCGCTCTCGCCCCGTCGCCTCCGCCATGCTCTTGGCCATGCCCCGCAAGACACGGGCGCGGGCGTCGTCCACCTTGTACACGCGGTGGCCGAAGCCGGGCATGCGCGCCTTGGGATTGGCCCGCTCGCGCTTGGACAGTTCGGCCCGAGCGCCCAGGCGACTCTCGACGAAGGCTTCGGCCCGGGTCGGGTCCTCGATCTCGAGCAGCATGGACAGGACGTCCTCGTTGGCCCCGCCGTGGCGAGGCCCCTTGAGGGTGGCGATGGCCGAGACGATCGCGGCGTGGAGATCGGCCAAGGTCGCCACGGCGACGCGCGCGGCGAAGGTGGAGGCGTTGAACTCGTGGTCCGCGTGGAGGGTCAGGACGACGTCGAGGACTCGCGCGAGCTCGGGCGACGGCTCCCGCCCTTCCAGCAGGTAGTAGAAGTAGGCGGCGTGCGAGCCGCCTCGTCGGGAAGGCACGGGCTCACGCTTCGTCCGGATGCGCTGCCAGGCCGCCAGGGTCTCCGGTACCAGCACCATGAGGCGCCGCGCCTTCCGGAGGTTGGCGTCCGGCTCGCTCGAGCCGACGTCGGGATCTCGCGCGGCGGCCAGGGAGACGGCCGTGCGGAGGGCATCGAGCGGGTGGCACGTGGCGGGCAGCGATCGAAGGAGCGCCACGATGTCGGGGCCGAGCCCGCGAGCCTGCTCCAGCCCGGCCGCGAATTCCGCCTTCTGCGAGGCGGTGGGTAGCTCGCCGAACCAGAGCAGATGCGTGACATCGTCGAAGCTCGCTCCCGCGGCGAGATCGCCGATCTCGTAGCCGCGATAGTAGAGCCGGCCCGCATCGCCGTCCACGCGGCAAATGGCCGAGCGCGCGGCGATCACATCCTCGAGTCCCGCCTTCCAGGTCGCGTCCATGTCCGCCCTCCTTGCTCGCCTTGTGGTCCAAAGCCCCTATGGTTGCCTGGCCTGCATTATACTTGATTTACATTGATTCAACCGGACAATACTAGATGGAGACGGACCGAGCCTGCTACGATGGCGGGGCCATGGTGGAACTGGACGGCGAGCAGTACCTGACGGGCGAAGAGACGGCGTCTCTGCTGGGGATCAAGCGCGAGACTCTCTACGCCTATGTCAGCCGCGGATACCTCAGGAGCTATCGCCAGGGTATCAAGCGCCAGCGGCTCTACCGGCGAGCCGAAGTCGAGGACCTTCTCCGGCTGTCCGCGTCCTCCGGGGAGCGCGCCTCCGTCGGCGTATCGCCCGAGGACATTCCCCTCGCGGAGTCCTGGATCAGAGACTGACGCGGCTTCGCCCGGAGCGCGCGGTATGATAGTGCGCACTCGAAATTGATGGGATCCCCATGAGCCTCCGCCTCACTATCGACGGCACACCGATCGAAGTCCCCACGGGCGCCACGGTGCTGGATGCCGTGAATCGCCTGGGACTGGCTTTGCCCCAGCTCTGCAAGGATCCGGATCGCCCGCCCCTGGGCGCCTGCCGCACCTGCCTCGTCCACGTCGAAGGCCAGCGCGGCCTGCCCGCCGCCTGCCATCTGCCCGCGCGCGACGGGATGATCGTGGACACCCAGCACCCCGAGGCGGTCAAGACGCGGCGGGCGGTGCTCGATCTGACCTGGTCCATGCTGACGCCGAGCCGAGACCGGGACGGCTTCGGCCAGCTCGGCGAGGCGGTCTCACGTCACCTGCTCGCCCGGCCGAGCGCGGCTGCGCACCATCGATTCGCCGTGGACGACTCCAAGAGCTTCTTCGTGCTGGACCGCGAGGCCTGCATCCTCTGCGGTCGCTGCACCACGGCCTGCGCCGATGTCCAGCACATCGGCGCCATCTCGCTCCTGGGCCGCGGGCACGACTCGCGCGTGGGCGTGGCGGGCGACGACCTCATGTCGTCCTCCATCTGTACCTCGTGCGGCCAGTGCGTGGCCACCTGCCCCACGGGGGCGCTTCGTCCCAAGGAAAACCCCGCGCCCATCGCGCGCGAGATCGAGACCACGTGCCCCTATTGCGGCGTCGGGTGCGGGATACGGCTCAAGGTGCGCGAGGACGGACGGCTGGCCGTGATGGCCGACGACGTGCCGGAGAACCACTCGAGCCTCGGCACGCTGTGCGTGAAGGGCCGCTTCGGCACGGGCTTCGTCCACTCGCGCGACCGCATCACCGTGCCCATGCTCAAGCGCGACGGCGCGTGGCGCGAGGTGAGCTGGGACGAGGCCCTCGAGGCCGCGGCCGATGGCCTGGCCCGCAACCGCGAGCGCTTCGGGGCCTTCGCCTCGGCCAAGGCCACCAACGAGGACGGCTACATCATCCAGAAGCTCGCGCGGGTGGTGATGGGCACCAACAACGTCGACCACTGCACGCGGCTCTGCCACTCTCCCTCCGTCGAAGCCATGTTGACCTCCATGGGCTCCGGCGCCACGTCCAACTCCTATCAGGACTACGAGGAGGCGGGCTGTCTCATGGTGGTGGGCGCCGACGCCTCGGCCAATCACCCCGTCATCGCCATCCGGCTGCGCAAGGCCGTCAGCCGGGGCGCGCGGCTCATCGTGATCAACCCCAAGCGCATCGAGCTGTGCGATCAGGCCGACCTCTGGCTCCGGGAGCTCCCCGGCACGGACGTGGCCCTCTTCAACGCCATGGCCAAGCTCATCCTCGACGAGGGGCTGGCCCGGCTCGATTTCATCCGCTCGCGGACCGAGGGGTTCGAGGCCTGGGCCGCCTCGCTCGCCCCCTACACGCTCGAGCACGCGGAGAAGATCACCGGGGTGCCGCGAGATGCGATCGCGCAGGCGGCGCGCTGGTATGCGCGGCCGGCCTTCTCGGGCTCGTGCCTGATCTGGGGCATGGGCATCACCCAGCACACGAACGGGACGGCCAACGCGCACGCGCTGCTCAATCTCGGGCTGGCCGCCGGCCAGATGGGCTTCGCCGGCTCCGGGATCTCGCCGCTGCGCGGCCAGAACAATGTCCAGGGCTGCGGCGACGCGGGCGCCGTCCCCACCAATCTGCCGGGTTATGCCGACTACTCGCCGGCGAGCCTCTCGCGCTTCGAGCGCGCGTGGGGCGTACGGCCGCCGGGCAAGACCGGGCTCGTCGTCACCGAGATGACCGAGGGCTGCCTCGACGGCACCATCCGCGCCATGTACGTGGTGGGCGAGAACCCCATGCTGGCCGAGCCCGATCTCCACCACAAGGACAAGGCCCTGCGCCAGCTCGACTGCCTGGTGGTCCAGGACCTGTTCATGCACGAGACGGCCGAGCTCGCCCATGTCTTCCTGCCCGCCGCGGCCTTTGCCGAGAAGGAAGGCACCTTCACCAATTCCGAGCGACGGGTGCAGCGGGTGCGCAAGGCCATCGACGCCCCCGGCCAGGCACGACCCGATTGGTGGATCAGCTGCGAGCTTGCCAAGCGCGTGGCAAGAAGGCTTGGCGTCCCTGCCTCGGGCTTCGACTTCACGCATCCCTCGGAGATCTTCGACGAGATGGCGCGGCTCTGGCCGGCCATCGCCGGCCTCAGCTATCCGCGGCTCGAGTCAGGGGGGATCCAGTGGCCCTGCCCCACTCCGGATCATCCCGGGACGCGCTTCCTCTACGCGGAGGATTTCCCGACCGGTCGCGCCCGGTTCGTGCCGGTGAGCCAGGGGGCGACGGCGGCCGAGCTCCCCGATCCGGAGTTCCCGTTCGTGCTGAACACGGGCCGGCTCCTCTATCACTGGCACGGCGGCACGCTGACGCGGCGGGTGCAGGGGCTCCTCGAGCTGGCCCCGCGGCTCGAGATCGCGATCAATCCGACAGACGCCCGGCAGATGGGCATGGGCGAAGGCGGGGCGCTCCGCGTGGTCTCCCGTCGTGGCGAGCTCCAGGGCTTCGCGCATGTCACGGAGGCGGTGCGACCGGGCGCCATCTTCGTGCCCTTCGTCAAGCTGTCCGACTCCGCCGCAAACTTCCTGACCAACTCCGCCCACGACCCCTCGTCGAAGATCCCCGAATACAAGGTCTGCGCCGTGCGCCTCGAGAAGGTCTAGGTAACTCGGAGGGGGGCTCCGCCTCCCTTCCGAAGCCTCCCCCCGAACAGATCGCGCCGGCGAAGCCGGCGCTCGAAACGGAACATTCCTGCTCGCGAGGGCATTGAGACGACTGCGAGACAGACCCCCTGACCCGCCGAGCCCCGCTGTCTCGCTCGGGGCTAGTCGGGCAATCCCCGCAGGAAGTCGTCGAGGAGGCGGGTGAAGGCCTCGGGAGCGTCGAGCACAAGGTGATGATAGGCCCCGGGGATGGTCACCAGCTTGGCGTTCGGAATGGCCGTGACCATCCGGTCGGCCATCTCGGCCGGCATGATGGGCGAGAGCCCACCGCGCACGAGCAGGGTGGGCGCCTGGATTCTGGGCAGTAGGGCCCACCCGTCCACGGGCCGCCTCGCGCCATTGGCGTTGGGGTCGAACCGGTAGAGGAATCGCCCATCGCGCTCGGCGATGCCCTGGCGGCCCAGATGCGCCAGGAAATCGGGCGCGGCGGTCGTCTCGGCGGGCAGGAGCCTGAAGCTCGCGAGGGCCGCGGCCAGCGTCTCGTGCCTCCGCGGGCCGCGATGTCCCCGTCGGTGCATGGCCTCGAGACGCTCCGCGGGCAGCGAGGGCCGACTGTCCACCACGCATAGCGCCCGCACGCGCTCCGGGTACCAGGCCGAGAAGCCCATGGCGTTGTGGCCGCCCATGGAATGGCCGATCACGACCATGCGCTCCCATCCCATGCCATCCATAACTCCGCGCAGGTCCGAGGCGAACTGCTCGGTCCCGTACTTGCCGTCGGGAGCCCAGCCACTCTCCCCATGTCCCCGCTGGTCGAGGGAGATGACGTGAAACCTGTCAACAAAGGCGGGCACGACCGCGTCGAACCAGTGAGCATGGGCGGAGCCGCCGTGGAGGAAGCAGAGGGCGGGCCGACCGGGCGGGCCCCACTCCAGAGCGTGAAGGGAGATGCCGTTAACCATGAATGAGCGTTGCACCGCCGCGTCACAGATGTAACCAGGTCGAGAGGTCATGGCGGGCATTGTAGCGCGGCAGATAGAAAAAGCTTTGAGCTGATCGCCTTCGCCCCTTAGATTCGGAGATGCGAATGGATTCCACTCAGGTTCCCGGCGAGCGCAGACGGCGTCCCCTCCTCTACGGAGCGCTCGTCACCGGAACGCTCGCCGCGGTCGCCGCCGCGGGCTGGGTCCTTCTCTCCCCCTCCCCGCCCCTCCGTCGCCAGGTCGCCGCCGGGACCACCCAGCCCACGGAGTCGATGTCGCGGCCCACGTCTGACGCGCCGGCGCAGCCCCCGAAGCTCAGCCCCGCGCCGACCCCCGAATCCCCCGCGCGCCGAGTGGAAGGTCGGGTGCGCGACGGGGAGACGGGCATTCCGCTTCGTGGCGTCTCCGTCTGGGCGGCCGGCACCGAGACTTTCACCGACGAGGAAGGACGCTTCGCGACCGAGCCAGTCAAGTCGGGCTCCGCCGTGATCATCAAGACACCGGGCTACGCGGCCCGTCGGCTCCCGGCGGGCGACGGAGAGATGACGGTCACGCTCGCTCCCAAGGTGGTCCGCGCCGCGTATCTGACGTACTACGGGATCGGGGACAAGGTCATCCGCGAGCGGGTCCTCGAGCTGGTGGCGCGCACGGAGCTCAACGCCGTCGTCATCGACGTCAAGGGCGATCGGGGCCTCATCCCGTACCGCACCGAGGTGCCCCTGGCCCTGGAGGCGGGGGCGCAGGGCCCCGTCATCATCAAGGACTTCGACGGCATGATCGCGGGGCTCAAGTCGCGCGGCATCTACACGATCGCCCGGATCGTCACCTTCAAGGACAACATCCTCGCCCAGCACCGTCCCGACCTGGCCATCATCGACACGCGGACAGGCAAGCCCTGGATCGACAACGAGAAGCTCGCCTGGGTGGATCCCTTCCGCGAAGAGGTGTGGGACTACGCCATCGCCGTGGCCAAGGAAGCGGCTGCCAAGGGCTTCGACGAGGTGCAGTTCGACTACGTCCGCTTCCCCACCGATGGCAAGCTCTCGGCGGCCAAGTACTCGCAAGCGAACAATTCGCAGACGCGGCTGCCTGCCATCGCGGCCTTCCTTGCCCGGGCCCGTCGCGAGCTGGCCCCCCTGGGCGTCTTCGTCGCCGCCGACGTCTTCGGCTATACCGCTTTCAACGAGAACGACACCGACATCGGCCAGCGGGTCGAGGAGCTGGCCGCGCATCTCGACTATATCTGCCCCATGGTTTATCCCTCGGGCTACCACCGCGGTATCCCGGGCGTGCGCAACCCGGTCGCCCAGCCGTACGAGATCGTCAAGGAGAGCGTGCGGCTGACGCGCAAGCGCGCCGCGCCCGCGCCGACCCTGGTGCGGCCATGGCTGCAGGACTTCAAGGACTACGCTTTCGACAAGCGCATCTTCGGCGTCGCCGAGATCAAGGCCCAGCTCCGCGGGGCCAAGGACGGCGGGGCCGTCGGCTACATGCTCTGGAATCCGAAGAACGACTACACGGGCTCGGCCCTGCCGCCCAAGGCGACATCGACCGCGAGGGCCACACCCAGCCCGTGACCCGCTCTCTCCGCGCCTGCCTGCTCGCCTGTGTCCTGACCTGGCCGGCCGCCGTCGTGGCCGGAGAGCTCCCGCCGAATGAGCTCGGCCGCGTGATGATCCTCGAGTACCACAAGATCGACCAGCCCGAGGAGCGCTGGACCCGCACGCCAGACAATTTCCGTCGCGACCTCGAGCGTCTCTGGGAGCGGGGTTACCGGCTGGTGGCGCTGAACGATTTCCTCGATCGCAAGATCGCGATCCCCCGAGGCACGACGCCCGTCATCCTGACCTTCGATGACTCCTCTCCGGGCCAGTTCAAGCTGATCGAGAAGAACGGGGAGTGGATCGTGGATCCGGATTGCGCGGTGGGGATCCTCGAGGCCTTCGAGCGACGGCACCCGGAGTTCGGCCACGCGGCGACCTTCTTCGTGCTCCCCGGCGCCGATCCGCCCAACCGCCTCTTCAACCAGAAGGAGCTGGCCACGCGCAAGCTCCAGTACCTGGCCAGCCGAGGCTACGAGATCGGCAATCACACGCTCTGGCACGCCAATCTCGCCAAGTATCCCGAGCGCATCGTGCGTCAGCAGATCGCCACGGCCCAGGAGTGGATCCAGCGGCACGTCCCCTCCTATCGCATCCGGACGCTCGCCTTGCCCATGGGCTCCTACCCGCCGGACATTCGCTGGACGATCGAGGGGGCGGAAGGGCAGAACAGCTACCGCCACGATGCCATCCTCATGGTGGCGGGGGGCGCAGCGTCGTCACCCTACGCGCGGACCTTCGATCCCTATCACCTGCCTCGCATCCAGGCCGTGGAGACAGAGCTGGCGCGCTGGCTCTCCTATTTCGATCGGAATCCTCAGGAGCGCTATGTTAGCGACGGCAACCCGGAGCTCATCACCGTTCCCAAGGGCAGTGGGGACAAGGTGAGGCGACCAGATGCGGTCAAGGTCGCGGAGCGTCCCTAGTCGCCAAAGAGGGAACTACTTGTAGATGAGATATGACGCGCGCCGCTGGAGAAAGCTGGCTCGGTCCGCTTCCGCCCACTTCTGCAAGCGCGTCAGGGAATCTCCCCGCAGGAAGCTCCACATGGTCGAGCGGTTCACGAGAAGGTTCTGGATGGCGGCGGGCCGGAACTGGGCCGGATAGCGATCGAGGAGCATCCGACCCAGGGCCAGCCCCACCGAGACGGGCCGGATGGACTCGCGGTCCGTCACGACGAGGCGGACCCCGCCCACCATCTGCCCGGCATAGACACTCGCGGTGGGCTGGAAATTCACCGGCTGGAAGAGCACGCCGGCCAGCCCCAGCGAATTGAGCGCGTCCGCGAGGCCAGCCGGATTGGTGATCCAGGGCGCTCCCACGACCTCGAAGGGCGTGTCGGTTCCCCGCCCCACGGAAAGATTCGTCGCCTCGAGCAGCCCCACTCCCGAGTAGAGGAGCGCCTCGAGCGGAGAGCGGATGTTGGGCGAGGGATTGACCCACGGCAGCCCCGTCTGGTCGAACCACATGGAGCGCTCCCAGCCTTCCATCTCCACCACCGTGAGCTTGACGGGGATCTTGCGCTCCGCCGCCACCATCCTCGCGAACTCACCCATGGTCATCCCCGTGCGCACGGGGATGGTATGGGGCGCCGTGAATGAGCGCAGGTCGGCGTCCATCAGCGGACCTTCCACGATCCGCCCCGTCAAGGGATTGGGCCGATCGAGCACCATGACCTCGACGCCCCGGCGCGCCGCTTCCTCCATGATGTAGACCAGCGTCGTCAGATAGGTGTAGAAGCGCACGCCCACGTCCTGGATGTCGAAGACGATGACGTCGAGATCCCTGAGCATGGCCGGCGTGGGACGGCGGTCACTGCCGTAGAGGCTCCACACGGTCAGCCCGGTGGTTACGTGCACGCTATTGGGCACCGTGGCATCCAGCGTGCCGTCCAGGCCGTGCTCGGGGGAAAAGAGCGCGCGCAGCTTGAAGACGCCGGCGGCCGCCATCAAGTCGACGCCGCGCCGCCCCTGGGCATCCACGCCGGTCTGGTTGGTGGCGAGCCCCACGGACCTGCCGGCCAGCGGCGCCCAGCCCGCGGCCGCGAGGCGATCGAGTCCGGTGCGGGTGTGTCCGCTCGGGGCTTCTCCCGTGGCCGCCTGGCCGAGTACCGGCGCGTCCAGGGCCGTGGTCACCGGCTCCCCGTCCGGTACGAAGAGCTTGGCGCCCACGACGGCGTGGACGCGGCGGCGGAGCTCGATGGCCGATCCCTTGCCCATGGGGTGCACCCGGTTCGAAAGGATGATCACGTAGGTCTTGCTCGGGGGATCCATCCAGATGGAGGTGCCCGTAAATCCGGTATGGCCGACGGAGCCCGTCGGAAAGAACGAGCCCAGGGGGCGCGAGAAGCCCGAGGCCATGTCCCAGCCGAGGGCACGGGTGGCCTCGCCGGCGATGGTGGGCGCGAACATGGCCCGGACGGACACCGCGGAGAGCACGTGTCGCCCGGCGAGGGTGCCGCCGTTGAGGAGCATGCGGCAGAAGCGGCCGAGGTCGTCCACCGTCGAGAAGGCGCCCGCGTGCCCGGCCACCCCCTTGAGCAGGCGGGCGTTCGGATCATGGACGACTCCACGGAGCATGATGCCGTTGACCTGCTCGGTGGGCGCGATGCGCGCGCGCCAGGCCGCGGGTGGATCGAAGGTGGTATCGCGCATGCCGAGCGGCTGGAAGATGCGCTCGCGCGCGAAGCGGTCGAGCGGCTTGCCGCTGACCCGGCGCACGAGCTCGCCCAGCACGATGAAGCCGGTGTCGCTGTAACGGAACGGCGCCGTGGACGAAGGCTCCCACGCCGTGGCGGCCAGGGCGGCCATCACGTCAGGAAACCCCTTGGCGACGACGTCGCCCGGCGGCACATCGGGGAATCCCGCGGTGTGCGTGAGGACACGACGCACGGTGAGCCAGGCATACCGGGGGGCCTTGAGCTCCTTGAGGTAGCGCCCGAGGGGAGCATCGAGATCGATCTTGCCCGCGTCCACGAGCGCCATCACGGCGGGCGCCGTCACCACCGGCTTGGTCAGGGACGCGATATCGAAGATGGTGTCGGGCGTCATGGGCTCCACGGCGGGCACGAGGGCACGCGAGCCGATGGCCTTGCGATAGAGCACGCGATCGCCCTGCCCGACGAGGACGACGGCCCCGGGAGCATCCCCCGCGGCAACGATGTCGCGTATCGCCCGATCGAGATCGGACCAGTCGAGGCTCTGGGAGGAGGCCACGCCCGGCCAGAGGAGAACGACGAGCAGAACCACGACGGCGCGTCGCCCCATGGACACTATGATAGCGGCCCCGGCGCGCGGCCCTAGGAGAAAATCGGACGGGCGCGTGCTACGATTCGTCCCTGATGCAGCGCATTTTCGTCACCGGCGCAACGGGCTTCGTGGGCCACGCGGTGGTTCGCGCGCTCCTGCAGCACGGCTTCCTCGTCCGCTGTCTCGTCCGCCGGGGCTCCGAGGCGGAGCTGCGCGGCTTCGAATCCATCGACCGGGTGCCCGGCGACGTCCTCAAGCCCGCGGGACTCGCCGAGGCGGTGGAAGGATGCGCGGCCGTCATCCACCTCGTCGGCATCATCCGCGAGCACAGGGCGCGCGGTGTCACCTTCGAGCGCCTCCATACGCTGGCCACCGCCAACATGCTGGGGGTGGCTCACGAAGCGGGCGTCAAGCGCTACGTGCACATGAGCGCGCTCGGCACCCGGGCGGACGCGCGCGCGCGGTACCACCGCACCAAGTGGGAGGCGGAGGAGATCGTGCGCGCGAGCGCGCTGGAGTGGACCATCTTCCGACCGTCGATCATCTACGGGGCGGGCGATGAGCTCGTCTCCATGCTCGCCCGCCTCGCGCGCCGAGCCCCCGTGGTGCCCGTCCTGGGCAGCGGCGAGACGCGGCAGCAGCCGGTCGCCGTCGAGCACGTCGCCGAGGGGTTTGTCCGCGCGCTCCGGAATCCCGTGGCCGTGGGCCAGACGTACGAGGTCGCCGGGCCCGTGGCCTACCGCTTCGTCGAGCTGCTCGACCTCATCGGCGCCGCCATCGGTCGACCGCGGGTGCGCAAGGTCCATGTCCCTCTGGGGCTCGTGAGCGCGGCCACGCGTGCCCTCGGCTGGCTCCCGTTCTTCCCCGTGACGACGGATCAGCTCATCATGCTCGGCGAGGACAACGTCACCGATCCCATGCGCTTCTATACCGACTTCAGCGTCGCCCCCGAGTCGTTCGCAGCGGGGCTCAAGCGCATGTTCCCATCGCCGTGAATGGATAACCCTTTTCACACCAAGGGTCTTCGCCACGGGACGAATGATCCCCGCGGCCTCCTCGAGCGCATCGAGGCACAGCTCGGGGAGCGGATCGAGGAGGCGGTCGAGATGGCGGCGCTGGAGCTGCTGGTCGGGCTCCGCAAGCGACACCAGCGCCCCGCCCCCGCAAGCGATAGCCAGGCCGATCGGGGGGAATTCCAGGTTCTGAGCGCGGACTTGCTGGGATATCTCCGCCAGGCGTTTACCGCGGAGATGCCCGCCGAGCGCCGCGCGGCCCTCGCGCGGGCCGAGG
>Ga0137397_10001812_pt1 | contig 14925 bp, 11 predicted proteins | sample czorhiz116metaG_FD_106658 | JGI IMG/M metagenome (GOLD analysis project Ga0137397, IMG submission 106658) | Vadose zone soil microbial communities from Angelo Coast Range Reserve, California, USA - czorhiz1.16 metaG | ecosystem: Environmental > Terrestrial > Soil > Vadose zone | place: USA... | reverse complement strand
CCCTCACTCCGCCGCCGAGATGCGGTCGAACTCCGTCGCCTGGCGCTCGAACAGCCCGCGATAGATTCCGCCCGCGCGGTTGGCGAGCGAGGCGTGGGTGCCCTGCTCGACGATCTCGCCGCGATCGAACACCAGGATGCGGTCGAGGCTGCGCACTGTCGACAGCCGGTGAGCGATCACGATCGAGGTGCGGCCCTTCATCAGCCGCTCCATTGCCTGCTGGATCAGGGCTTCCGATTCGGAATCGAGACTCGAGGTCGCCTCGTCGAGGATCAATACCGGCGCGTCGGCGAGAAACGCCCGCGCCAGCGCCACACGCTGCCGCTCGCCGCCGGACAGTTTCACCCCGCGCTCGCCGACCAGCGTGCCGTAGCCCTTCGGCAGCCGCAGGATGAACTCATGCGCATTGGCAAGCCGGGCGGCCTGCTCGATCGCCGCCATGCTGGCGCCCGGCCGGCCATAGGCGATGTTCTCGGCCAGCGAGCGGTGAAACAGGATCGGATCCTGCTGCACGATGGCGATCTGGCTGCGCAGCGAATGCTGTGTTGTCTTGGCAATATCCTGACCGTCGATCAGGATTCGTCCGCCTGAGACATCGTACAGCCGCTGCACCAGCTTGACGAAGGTGGTCTTGCCGGAGCCGGAGCGGCCGACCAGGCCGACGCGTTCGCCGGCGCGGATATCCACCGACAGTCCGTCATACAGCGGCACGCGATGGCCGCCGTAATGGAACGTCACATCCTCGAACACGATGCGTCCGCCGTGAACGCTGATCGGCGACGCGCCGGCGACATCGGCAATGCCGATCGCCTCGTCATGGACGGCGACAAGCTCTTCCATGTCGTTCACCGAACGCTGCAGGTTATTGATGTGCATCCCGACATCGCGCAGATACGCGTGAATGATGTAGTAGCTGGTCAGCACATAGGTGACGTCGCCCGGCGAGGCGTGGCCGGCGATCCACAACAACAAGGCGCCGCCGACCACGGCGGAGCGGACGCATAGCAGCACCGCGAGCTGCGCCGTGGAGGTGTAGTTGTAGCGCAACCAGGTCCGCCGCACGCGCGTACGCCACCGGGTGACGACCCGCGCCAGCCGCGCATCCTCGCGCGCCTCGGCGCCGAAGGATTTTACCACTGCGTTGCACGTCAATGCATCGGCCAGCGTGCCGCCGACCTTGGTGTCCCAGGCATTGGAGACGCGCGCGGCCGGCGCGATGTAACGCGTCGAGAACACCACCGTCATCGACACATAGACCAGGGTGCCGGCGGCGATCACCAGGCCAAGCGAAGGCCAGCGCAATCCGAGCAGGATCATCGACCCCAGCAGCACCGCCAGCGACGGCAGCAGCGCCATCAGGATGGTGTCGTTGAGCAGATCCAGCGCCCACATGCCGCGGGTGATCTTGCGCACGGTCGAGCCGGCAAAGCTGTTGGCGTGCCAGTCGGTCGAGAACCGCTGCACGCGCATGAAGGCGTCGCGCGACACGTCGGACATGATCCGCAGCGTGAACGGCACGATCGCGTGCAGCCCGACCAGCCGCAGCGTCATCGAGACGAGGCCAAGCGCCACGATGGCGCCAAAGGCGATGAAGGCGGCGCGGCGCGCGGTTGGATCCGACGCTCCCAACGTTACTGCGTCGACCAGATGGCCCGAGAACAGCGGCATGAACAGGTCGGCGACGGTCGCGCCTAACAGGCCGCCGGCAACGGTCGCAGCCCCGACGGGCTGATGGAGCCAATGGCGAAACACGAACGGGATCACCACGCGGATCGCGGCGGGTCGTTTGTTGATTTGAGCGGTCATGGCGTCATCCGGCTACGCTCGCGCGCGGACCGGCTCCGTTGCTGACGAGCGACGGCATGGCCGAACGCAAGCGTCGTTGAAAAATGGCGGTAACTTACTGGGAAGACCGGGACGTCAGGCCCGATCATTGCTGGCGGAAACGGCCCTCAAAGGGCCAGACAGGCGTCCAGCGTGAGCTTCGGACGCGGGGGCGCGATCTGCGAATACATCGAAATCATGCAAATCCTCCCCGGTTCGAGCGACGATGCGCTGCTTATAAATGCATCACGGGTATTTGGCAATATGCGGCAGCTTAACTCCGGTCCGAGGAATACTCACAAGACCCGCAGCCTAGAACCTTTTCCGTTCCGATTGAATAGGAACGGGGCTCTACTTGTTGTTTTGACACGTTTTCTTCATGCGAACCGGCATCCACTTCGAAAAGTGCCGAGCGACCGACATTTCGTCCGTAAGCAAGCTGGCCCTCCTTCGTCCCTCGCGACGCCGCACCACGAGATTCACCAATCGCGACAGAGCCTTCCAAGGTACTTCGGCGATCCCGCAACGGTCGTTCGTACACAAGGCCGATGTCATTCGCCACAGATTGATCGGGATGAGAATGCTGTGGAGAAGAAGGATCGGCATCAGGTGGAGGCTCGCGGCGTAGATGATGAACGCAACATTGCTGCACAGCGCGGCGGTTCGCAGGGAAATCATGTCGTTCACGTAAAAGGTCAGCAGCACAAGACCCGACGCAATGCAGCCAATGAGGTCTATCGGGTGCATCAGAACCTCGCTCGATTGATCAACTCACGGTCGGACAGTTCGTTACCTCATGGAGCGACCCATGCTGGTGCCCCGGAGGCAGGTGCAAGATATGACCGCGCTGGAATTCGGAATTTGCGGCTTTCCATGCAAGCGCCAGCTACTGGATCGGCGCGATCCCGATCTGCTTGATCAACTTGGCCCACACCGGAGTTTCGGCCCGAATCACGGCCGCGAACTCATCCGGCGTGCGCGCCACCGTCTCCATGCCGAGCGCGGCGAACTTTTCACGGGCCGCGGAGGCTGTGACCGCCTTCAGCGCTTCGTCGTGCAGCATTGCGATGATCTGCCCCGGCGTGCCGGAAGGAGCCATCAGGCCAAACCAGGCGCCGGCATCAAAGCCGCTGAAGCCGAGTTCGTCGAGTGTCGGCAGGTTGGGCATTGCCGGCGAGCGCCGGAGCGACGTGACCGCCAGCGCGCGCAATTGGCCGTCGCGGACCAGCGGCAGCACCGAGGCGATACTGCCGAAGAACATGGTGACACGACCAGCAACGAGATCGTTCAACAGCGCCGCGCTGTCGCGATACGGCACGTGCTGCATCTTGACGCCCGCAACAGTCTGGAACAGCTCACCGGCCAGATGGGTCGAGGTGCCGATGCCGGCTGAGGCGAAGGTCAGCGCGCCGGGGCTGCGCCGTGCCAACTCGACTAGTTCCTGCACGCTTCCGGCCGGTACGTCCTTGTTCAGTACCAAAACGTTCGGTGCGATCGTCACCTGAGCAACGGGGACGAGATCGCGTGCCGGGTCGTACGGCAGCTTCGCGTAAAGGGACGGGTTGATGACGATCGCCGCGTTGCCCGCCATCAGCAGCGTGGTGCCGTCCGGCGCCGCCTTGGCGACATAGTCGGCAGCGATATTGCCGCCGGCTCCCAGCATGTTCTCAACCACGACCGGCTTTCCCCACGCCGCCGTAAAACGTTCGGCCAGGATTCGCGCGGCCACGTCGGGCGCGCTACCTGGACTGAAGCCGAGCACGATGCGGATGGTGGCTTGCGGATAGGCGGATTCCGCGCGTAGCGGATACGCCAGCGATAAGAGGGTTACCAAAGTGAGTGCCAGCCGTGCCATGATCGGTCTCCTGTCAGCGCGGGGGATTGTCCGCACCTAAGGGCCGATCGTCGTCACCCCGAGGGGTGATGTCGACCTCGGCCGGCCCCGTAAGGACTGCCCTCACATCGTCGAGCCGAGCGTCCGGGCGATCTGAGCTATGGATTGCACCAGCTCGGCGTGGCCACTGATACCGACCTTGGCGTAAATTCGCTTGGTGTGGGTTTTCAGTGTATTCAGGCTGATGCCGAGCATCGCTGCGACGGCCGGCATGCCGTTCGCCTGCGCAAGCGCCGTCGCCACGCGTAATTCGGCAGCAGTCAGACCATAGCGCGTCGCCAACAGCGCGCTTGCCGCATCACGAGTGCGCGACAGGTCAACGAGGAGCGCAATTGCGGCTGGGCGCGCTGCCGCATGGTGCGACGGGTGATCAAGCGCACGGCCCCGCACCGGAGCTACGGTTACGCCGATGTCCCCGCCGTCGCTCTGCGGGAAACGCGTTGTCCCTCCGGCGCCACCGCGCGCGGCGTCACCAACCAGCGCGCGGAGCCCGATCGTGACGGCTGGCGGACCCGACACGTCGGTGCCAGGCGTGAGGCGGAGCGACAGTTTCTCGGCCTGTGTTCGGGCCATTGTATTGGCGAACAGCACGCGGCGCCCGGCATCAAAGGTGATAATGCCGGTCGCCAGTGCGTCGAGCGCATCGCGTTCAGCTTGCGCGACCGCCTGATAGTCGAGCATACGTAAACGCAGTTCGGAGGCGCGCCGCAAATGCGGAAGCAGAGAATTCAGGACCGCAATGTCACGTTCGCTGAACGGTCCTTTCGCTTCACTGCGCTCGACATTGATCGAGACCTTGAAATCCGGTCGGCTGACCACATTGACGATCGTGCCGTGCGCGATGTTCTGCGGCCGCAGCACATCGTCGTAAAACGCCGTGCGCTTGAGCTGCGCCAGAGGGATCAGGTCGTCGGAGCGCACCACATAGCCGGCCGTAAATCGGCTCGCGTGCATCCATGGGTTGGCGACATGATAGAGTTCATGGCGGCGCTTGCATTCCGGATCGATCCGGCCCAGTTCGTGGAACGTGTACATCTCACGATCTACGCTGTAGCCGTGGATCAGCGCAGCCGCGCTGTCGGTCATATCCGCGATACCTTCCAGCACCGCGCTCCAGAGCGATGCGTCAAGCACGGCATCGTAAATTAATCCGACAAGCGCTTCTCGCCTATGTTCGAAACCCTTCGGCATCGCCAGACCTCCGCAACAGGATCAGGATCGCCGATGCAGAACCGGTGCGCAAGCATTTCGCTACCCGCAAAATCGGCGGAACCGGGACAATAGTCTCCCGCTTCATGGCGCGAGCGGCACCAGCCGCTTCCTGAGCTCCAGGCGCAGCAACCAGAAACACAAGGCCGCCTGCAGCGTGGTCGTTACAATCGACAGGTACCAGACCTGCTCGATGCGAAAATCAGGGCGGCCGGACAGCCATATCAGCGGCAGCGCGTAGGTGATCAGGCGCGCGCCGGAGCTCAACAGCACCGGCCTGGTGTTTCCCAATCCCTGAAACATGCTCGAGCAGACAAAGATCACCCCCTGCGCGACAAGGTTCAGCGAGATCATCCGCAGGAACAGGACGCCGGTGGCGATCGTCTCGGGGTCATTGGTGAACCCGCCGAGCAATAATTCCGGCCTCCATTGCGCGATGATCGTGAAAGCGATCATCACGGCCGTGCCCAACAGCAGGACGCTCCTGAACGTCTCCCTCACCCGCGCACTGTTTCCAGCACCAAAGTTCTGCCCGGCGATGGCGCCGGCCGCGAAAGCGATCGACAGCGCCGGCATTTGAATGACGCCGAGCAGGCGCGAACCGATGCCAAAACCCGCCTGGGCGGCCGCGCCGAAATTCCGAAGCGCATAATAGATCACCGCCATATAGACGAACATGATGGCGAACTCGCCCCCGGCGGGCAGCCCGATGTTCAATATGCGTTTCCATTGCGTAAACTGCGGACGCCACAATGCGGGATCGATGGTGACGTAATGCTCTGCCTTGCGAAAATAGATCCACATCATCGCGACGCCGATCATAACCGCGATCGAGCTTGCGAGACCGGCGCCGGCCACGCCCAAAGGCCGGCCGGTGCCCCAGCCTGCGATCAGAACCGGAGCAAGGAATATATTGATGATCACCGTGACGGTTTGGACGATCATGGTGGGCCGCACGATGCCAGTGCCGCGCAAGGCGGACGCCATCACCAGCATGGCGAATTGCAGCGCCAGCGCCGGCATGAACCACAGCAAATAGATCGCGCCTGCTTCGATCACGGCATCATCGGCGGCAACCGAGCGCATATAGCCGCGGGCGAGCATGCATCCGGCGATCAGCGTCAATATCCCGCCTACCGCCGACAGGCCGAGCGACTGGTTGAAGACCAGATTGGCATCGGCCTGGTCCTTGCGCCCGACCGCATGCGAGACCAGCGCCACCGTGCCGACGCTCAGCACCTGCGTCAGGGCATTGATCAGGAAGCCGGCATTGCCCGCCGCGCCGACGCCCGCGATCGCGGCGTCTCCCAGACCGCCGACAAAATACAGATCGATCAGCCCGCAGAGCATCATCATGATCATGCCGGCGAAAATCTGCGGGGCCATGGCCGAGATATGGCTCACGATCGAGCCTTGCGTGAGGTCTTTCATATCGGCGTCATCCGGCCACGCTCGCGCGCGGACCGGCTCCGTTGGTTGACGCGCGACGGCATGGCCGAACGCAAGCGTCGTTGAAAATCGCGATGACTTAACTGGGGGAAGATTTTGGTGACCGGGACGTCAGGCCCCGATCGATGCGATGGAAGCGGCCTTTATCGGGCCATTCGGGCATCTCGCGAGCGTATCGAGCACGGACGCGAGGACTGCGAATCAATCGAAATCATGTGCAGATCCTCCCCGGTTCGAACGACAATAAGCGGGCTTATAAATCCATCCGAGGCGTTTTGCAACGTCCGCGATCTAATGCGCGGGCTCGGTCGACGCCGAGGCCGGCTTTTTCAACAGCATCACCAGCAGGCTGAGGCCGAAATAGAACACCGTCAGCATGAAGAAGGCATCGCCATATCCCATCACCACCGCCTGGCGATGAACGATCTGCGACAATTGCTTCATCGCCATCAGCGCCGCGTCGCCCATGCCCTGCAGGCGCTGGGTGAACATATTGAGCGTCTCGGTCGCGGTGGCGTTGCCCCAGTTCACCCGTTCCTGCAGCCGCGAGATATGCAGGTCGGTGCGCTGATTGAGCACCTGGTTGATCACCGCGAGCCCGACCGCGCCGCCGAGATTGCGCGTCAGGTTGAACAGCCCCGATGCATTCTTCACCCGATCCGGCGGCAAGGTTCCGAGCGCGATGTTATTGGTCGGCACCATCGCAAACATCATGCCGATCCCGCGCAGGATCTGCGGCACCAAGAGCTCGTAGAAATCGTAGTCGCGGGTGATCCAGGTCATCTGCCAGGAGCCGAACGCGAAGATGATCAGGCCGGCGGCGATGATGTATCGCATGTCGACCTTCACCATCAGACGCCCGACGATCGGCGCGGTGAGGAACATGGCGACGCCGGAGACGAACATGGTCTCGCCGATCATCAGCGCGCTATAGCCGCGTACCTCGGCGAGATAACGCGGATAGATATAGGTCAGGCCGTAAAGCCCGATGCCGACGCAGAACGAGATCAAGCAGCCGATGGCAAAATTGCGGTCGGTGAAGGTCCGGATATCGACGATTGGCTCTTCCACCGTTAGCACGCGATAGAAAAAGGCGATTGCCGAAACCACGCAGATCGCAGCGCAGATCGCTACCGAGGTATCCTGCAGCCACTCATATTGCGGCCCCTCCTCGAGCACATATTCGAGCGAGCCCAAAAACCCTGCCATGAAGAGCAGGCCCCACCAGTCGAACCGATCGAGCAATTCGAAGTGCGGCTTATCGAAATCGACCAGCGCGAGCACGCCGATGGTGATGCCGATACCGGGACCGATGTTGATGAAGAACAGCCAGTGCCAGGACATCGCGTCAGTGATGATGCCGCCGACCGTCGGGCCGATGGTCGGCGCCAGCGTGGCGACCAGGCCGATGATCGGGCCGACGATGTGGAATTTCGAGCGCGGAAACACCGTGTAGGCCGATGCGAACACCGTCGGGATCATGCCCGCGCCGAGAAATCCCTGGAGCGCGCGCCAGACGATCATCTGCTCGATCGTCGAGGCGAAGCCGCACAGGAAGCTCGCGATGGTGAAGCCGGAAGCGGATATCGCGAACAACAGCCGGGTGCCGAGCGCGCGCGACAGGAAGCCGGACAACGGGATCGCGATCACTTCGGCGATCAGATACGCGGTCTGGACCCACGACACCTCGCTCGAACTTGCCGACAGGCCGGCCTGGATTTCGCTGAGCGACGCCGAGACGATCTGGATGTCCAGGATCGACATGAACATCCCGAACACCATGATGAGAAACGCAAACAGCCGTCGCGGCGCGATGCGCTCGGCCGGCGCCGCGGCGTTCATCATCCCAGGTGGTGCGGTGGTGGCGTCAGCCATGATTTACTCAGGTCGGGACATGCGCGTGAAGCGACCGCCCGATGCGCGAATTATTGCGGATGAACCATCGTCGATGAATCGAGATCGGCATCGCTGTCGGCGTCCTTGGCTCCCTCGGTGGTATTGACGGTGGCGTAGACCGACATGCCCGCGCGCAGCAGGTTCTGCTTCGCGACATCCTTCGGCACGCGAATACGAACCGGCAGCCGCTGCACGATCTTGGTGAAATTGCCGGTGGCGTTGTCGGGCGGCAGCAGCGTGAATACCGAGCCGGCGGCGGGCGAGATGCTGTCGACGACGCCTGCGAATTTGCGATGACCATAGGCGTCCACCGAGATCGTCACCGGCTGGCCCGGGCGGATGCGCCTGAGCTGCGTCTCCTTGAAGTTGGCGTCGATGAAGACGTCATTGAGCGGCACCACGTTGCCGAGCCGCTGGCCGGCCGCGATGAAGTCACCGGTGTTGACGAGGCGATTGGAGAAGGTGCCGTCGACCGGCGCGCGCACCGACGTGAAGTCGAAGTCGCGCTCGGCCTTGGCGAGCGAGGTCTGTAGTTCGGCCAGTTGCGCGCGGGCCTCGGCCTGCTGCGCCCTGGTGACTTCGACATTGTCGCGCGCCGCGTCATAGGCCGCCTGCGCCGCTTTCACCGACGCCACGCCCTGATCGCGTCCGGCTTCGGACACCTCGAACGTCGCACGCGAGGCAAATCCCTTGGTGCTCAGCGCCTGCTGACGGTCGAAGTCGAGGCCGGCTCGCTTCAAGGCAGCGTCCGCGGAAGCCAACTGCGCCTTGGCCTGTTCGGTCGCACTTTCCAGCGCAGTCACCTGACGGCCGATGCGATCGATGGTGGCTTGCTGGGTCGCTATCTTGGTACGCGCGGCGTCGACCGCGATGCGATAATCGCCGTCGTCGATTTTGAAAATGACGTCGCCGGCCCGCACCAGCGTGTTGTCGCCAGGGAGAATTGCCATGATGTGGCCGGACACCCTGGCGCCCAGCGTGGTGTTGTTGGCCCGTACGTAGGCGTCTTCGGCCGAGACGTAAAAGCGTCCGACCAGCGTGTAATAGACGCCATAGCTTATGGCGGCGAGCGCGAGCAGCGCGAGGATGCCCATCAGAACGAATTTGCGTTTGCCGGATTTCGGCGCGGCCGGATCGGCGACAGCGGCCGGGGCATTGGGTTTGCTGGTTGAAGGGTTAGCCGGCGCTTCCGCGGTGCGACGCGCGACGATCTCTTCATGAGCACGAGGCTGGTCGGCAGCGGCCTCTGAACCGTCGCGCGCAACCGCGTCTTCGCCCCCGCCCGGTTCGGGACGGAGGATACGTGCTGCCTGATCTCTCGCTGCGGCCATCACGGCCCTCCTCACTACAACGTCGCAATGCCGGCGCAGCCAAAAACAGGCGCCGCGGCATCGCCAGCCTAGAAACTAGCATTGACCGAACGGTTCGGTCAAGGTATTATCATTCGATCGGACGATAGATCGCCGGCTCCTTCGGGGGCATTTCCAGGGCCCGAAATCTTTGACGAGAAGCTAAACCAATGGTTGCAGCCGATCCCACTACCCTTTCCTCCATCGGCGAGGAGGACAGTTCGAAGCGGCGCCAAATTCTTGGCGGGGCCCGCAAGGTCTTCATGGATCTGGGGTTTGACGGCGCCAGCATGGGCGAAATCGCACGGTCGGCCGGCGTCTCCAAGGGGACCCTGTATGTCTATTTCACCGACAAGTGCCGGCTGTTCGAGGCCATTGTCGAGCAGGAGATGCTCCAGCAGGATGAGGTGTCGTTCGACCTGGATCCCGCGCGCGACGCTCCGACGACGTTGAAGGAATTCGGCGAGGCCTATGTCGCGCTGTTGTGCCGGCCGGGCGGCGGATCGGCGATCCGCACCGTGATGGCGATCGCGGAACGGATGCCGGAAGTCGGCCGCCGCTATTACGAGCGGGTGCTGGACCGGATCATCAACCGCCTCGCCGCCTATCTGCAAGCGCGGGTGAAGGCCGGGGAGCTTGCGATTGACGATTGCCAGCTCGCGGCGTCGCAATTCGTGCAGACGTGCCACGCATCGCTGTTCCTGCCGTTCCTGTTCCAGGCCGCACCGGCGCCTTCGGCCGAGCGCATCGCGAAGGTGGTCGAAAGCGCGACGCGGATGTTTCTGGCGGCCTATCGGGCGAAATCGGCCTGATCGCGGGCCGCCGCTCTCGCCGGTGTGATTTGACATTTCGTCTTGTTTTGTCAAATTCGTCAAATGAAGGCGCGTGACCGCATTCTCGACGCAGCGATGCACGTGTTCCGCCGCCACGGTTTTCGGCGGTCGTCGATCGAGCAGGCGGCCGAGGCTGCCGGCCTGACGCGACAGGCGCTCTACCACCATTTCAAATCCAAGGAAGCGCTGTTCCGCGCCGTCATCGAGCAGGTGCATGAGAGTGCCATGGCCGCGGAGATGGCGGCGGCCGAGGCTAAGGAGAAAGCCGGAGGCAACCTCGCCGATATATTGATAGCCCAGATCACCGGCCGGCTCAGGCAGATCATCGCTTCGTTCGACGGCTCGTCCCATGTCGAGGAGTTGTTCTCGGAGCATCTTGTTCAGGCCCGCGACCTCTATCAGAAATATACCCGTTGCTACGGCAAGCAGCTTGCCGCGACGATCGAACGGGTCTGCCGTCAGCAACGCCTCGTCCTTGCGGCGGGGATGACCTCCGGCGAACTCGCACGCTGCATCGAGATGGCGGTCAACGGCGTCAAATCCGCGCACCCGTCGATGCAGCCGGCCGATAGTTTCCTGAAGGATCTTGAAATCATGATGCGAACGCTGGTCGCCGGCGCGGTCGGTCCTTCGCCAAAGGCGCGTGTCGTGAAGTCAGCCGCCGCCAAAAGATCAGCCCGTACAAAACCTGGAGATCGCAAATGAGCACGATGACGATCAATGGCCGTCTCGCTCCCCTCCCCGAGGATCCCGATGCGCTTCTCATCGATGTCGTGCGGGACACCCTCAACCTGACGGGAACAAAGCTTGTCTGTGGGGCCGGCGTATGCGGAGCGTGCACCGTGCTGGTGGATGGCGTGCCCGCCGTGCGCTGCCTGATGCCGGCGCGCGCCGCCGCGGACAAATCGATCACCACCGTCGAAGGCATCGGCGCCGGCAACAAATTGCATCCGGTCCAGAAGGCGTTCATGGCGCACGACGCGCTGCAATGCGGGTTCTGCACGCCCGGCTTTATCGTCGAGGCTGCGGCGTTTCACGACCACTGGCGGGCTACAAAAGGAACGGCGGCACCGTCGCGCCAGGACATCGGCGCGGCGCTCTCCGGACATTTGTGCCGCTGCGGCGCCTATGACGGCATCTTCAGCGCCGTGGCCGCGGCATGCGCAGGTCAATTCGATGGCGACGATGTCGTGTCGCCGCGCGTGGAGGCGCGCGACAAGGTGACGGGGGCCGCGAAATACACCGTCGATATCCGTCATGACGGACAACTCGAAGGCGTTATCCTCCGCTCGCAGATCGCACACGCCCGGATCGCTGAACTGGATCTCGCGCCGGCGCGCGCGATCGCCGGCGTGATGGCAGCGATCTCCCTGCTCGGCGATGACCGCGTCGTCCGCTATGTCGGCGAACCCATCGCGGCCGTGGCTGCGAAGGACCGAAAGACCGCCATGGAGGCCATCGCCGCCATCCGGATCACCAGCGAGCGCCTGCCGGCGGTGATCGGACTCGACGCGGCGCGCAAGCCCGATGCGCCCGTGGTGTTCGAAAAATCCAACCGCAAGAAGGCCGGCAACATCTCGGAAGGCACGGCGGCGCCGGCTTCCTGGAACGGCAATGTTCGCGGACCATCCTCGGCGTTCTCGCAGAGGGCAAGGAAAGCGCGGAACTGGGTCGCTGAAGCGCGCGAGGCGCGAAATCCGCTGCTGGTCGAGGAAACCTTCCGCACCGGCACGCAATCGCATGCGTGTCTCGAGCCGCACGCCACCGTCGCCCGTTTCGACGGCGATCGCTTGACCGTGCATGTTTCGACTCAATGGGTGTTTCATGTGATGGAGCTGCTCGCCAAACGCTACAAGCTCGAACATGACAAGATACGCGTGATCGCCGATCATGTTGGCGGCGGCTTCGGCTCCAAAGGCGCGCTTGGCATCGAGACAACAGCGGCGATCGATCTGGCGCGCGTGGCGAAGGCGCCGGTCAAGATTGCCTATGACCGGCACGAAGAACTTTCCGTCACCGGCTACCGGCCCGCGGCCGAACTCAGGATCGCATTGCTGCCGTCGGAGCAAGGTGAGCTCAAGGCGCTGTCGCTCACGGCCCATGCCGACACCGGCGCCGGCGTGAATTCGACGGTCGCCGCACTTGCGCGGCTGATCTATCCGGCGGAAGCCAAGGAGCTCGCCGATTACGACGTCATCAGCAACCTGCCGCCCGGAGCACCGTTCCGCGGTCCCGGTGGGCCGCCGATGGCGTTTGCACTGGAACAGGCGATCGACGAAGCCGCGGTACGAATGAAGGTCGATCCGATCAGCTTGCGCAAACGCTGGGATCCCAATCCCAATCGCCAACGGCTTTACGATTGGGCGTCTAGTCTTGACGTCTGGCGCAGCGTGAAGCCACCGGTGTCGCAGACCGGCCGTTATCGCCGCGGCGTCGGCGTCGCGGCCGGATACTGGCTCTATCTCTGGCAGCCCGGCTCGAAGGTCGAACTTTCGGTGAAGGATGGACGCATCATCGCGAGCACCGCGACCCAGGACATCGGCCAGGGCAGCCGCACCGTGATCGCCAATACCGTGGCGCAGGAGTTTGGACTCGAACCGCACGATATCGAGGTCCGAATCGGGGATTCGAACTTGCCGGAAGGACCGGGTGCGGGAGGCAGCCGGACCACGGCCTCTGTTATTCCACCGACACTGCTTGCCGTTCAAAAGCTCAAGGCTGCCATCGAGCGAAATGCAAAGCGGCCGCCGATCGCCGGCTCCAACGCGCCGTGGCGGGAGTTGATTGCCGCATCGGGCGATCTCAGCACATCCGCGGTGCGGCCGGAGGACGAGAAGCCCACGCTTCCGGGAATCCGGTCGCCGCTGAAGGAGGCGGGCTTCATGGGCGTGATCTTCGGCTGGATGATGCGCCGTTTCTCCAATATCGCCGTGGGCGCGGGCGTGCCGAGTTCGGTGCAGGTAATCGAGGTGGAAGTCGATACCTGGCTCGGACATGTGCGCGTGCTGAACGTTCACACCGGCATTGCGGTTGGAAAGATCGCGGCGCCCGCACTCGCCCGCAGCCAGGCGACGGGCTCGGTTATCCAGGGCCTCGGTTACGCGCTCTACGAAGCACGCGAAACCGATCCGCGTAGCGGAGATATCCTGAGCGGAGGGATGGAGGATTACCGCATTCCCGGCATCGCCGACACGCCACCGATCGATGTGCACTTCGACGAAGGCGGCTTCGACCATGTGCTCGGCGGCAGCGTCGGTATCGGCGAGGTCGCAACCGTGCCGACGTCGCCGGCGATCGCCAATGCGATTCGCAACGCCACCGGCATCAGGCTCACGGAAATTCCGATCCGGCCCGACCGTCTGATCGCCGCCCTGAAAGCGAGGGCCGCCGCATGACATCCGCATCGATGCAATCCTCATCCATGACCGCCTCTCATCTGATCGCCGAATTCCGCGCTGCCGGTACCGACCTGTCCGAGCGGCGTCGCAGCGGCGTTTCGCGCGGGCCGCTGATCGACATCGCCGCTGCACCCGACACTGTCGGGATGGACTGGGGCGCGGACGGCGCCGTGCGCATCGGCGCTTTCACCACGATCGCCACGATCGCCGCTGACGCACGCCTCACGGAGGCCTATCCCGGCCTTGCAGCTGCAGCGCTCGGTCTTGCCACTCCGCAAATCCGTCACCTCGCGACGCTCGGCGGCAACCTCGCGCAGCGCTCGCGCTGCTGGTACTATCGCAACCCGCATATCGCCTGCCTCCGGAAAGGCGGATCGGATTGCCCCGCCCGATCAGGCAATCATCTCTACAGCGTCGCCTTCGATCTCGGCCCCTGCGTCGCCCCGCATCCCTCGACCATGGCAGCGGCGCTGCTGGCCTATGAGGCGACCATCATCACCGACCAGAGGGCCGGGCTGACGATCGGCGAACTCTTCGGCGACGGCTCCAACGGCGCGGCCGACAACAGGCTCGCATCAAATGAAATAATCAGGGGCATCCAGCTTCCGCCACCGATCCAAGGTGAGCGCGCGTTCTACAAGCGCGCCATCAGCCGCAGCTATGCGGAATGGCCGTTGGTTGAAGTGTGTGTCCGCGCCGTTGTTTCGGCTTACGTGTTCCAGCTCATCCGCATCACCGCCGGCGGCATCGCGCCGGTCCCGCTCCGCCTCACGGCGTCCGAAGCTGCGTTGCAAGGCAAGCCGGCCAATGCGGCAACCATTGCCAATGCCGCGAAGCAGGCGACCGCTGGGGCGAGGCCGCTGCCGATGACAGGATACAAGCTCGATCTTTTGAGCGGGCTTGTGCACGACCTGCTGGAGCGGGTCGCGGCATAGGGGAGTCACGCCGTTGTAGATGGGGTAACGGGCCCGGTCTGCCCTCCACGCAAGCCGCGCTTGCTACGGCGCTATCGATGGCGCGCTGCGCGCGGCTTGCTTGGAGGGCGGGCGGTCGTCCCTCACATGGATGGTGTG
>Ga0137397_10001811_pt1 | contig 14927 bp, 7 predicted proteins | sample czorhiz116metaG_FD_106658 | JGI IMG/M metagenome (GOLD analysis project Ga0137397, IMG submission 106658) | Vadose zone soil microbial communities from Angelo Coast Range Reserve, California, USA - czorhiz1.16 metaG | ecosystem: Environmental > Terrestrial > Soil > Vadose zone | place: USA... | reverse complement strand
CGCTGTAACTCCGGTTGCCACCGCGGCCAGTATTGCCGCCGTTCTCGACAACCCGGCGGCGTGGTTATGCGAACGCGGCTTGCAATTGCCGCACTTTGGAATAGCGCAGAAACCCGGCGGCTGGAGTCCTGAAATTGCAGGCAAGCTGCCCGGTCTCGGCGCTGAGCTGGGAACGCTCACCAGCTGGATCACCTTCAACACGGGAGAGGCCTGGCGCGCGCTTTTCTTCATCGCTGTAAATGAACAGCTTGTTCAAACCGCCAGGCTGCGGCAGCTTGACAGCAAGGGGAATGTGCTGCGCGAAGATTCGATTCTGGCCCTGCCGCATACCAAGATCACCGGAGTCACAACCGGAATGCCGGCCCAGTGGCTTGATCCGGCAGGTCCATGGATCAAAGAAGTGCTTCCTGTGGCTGCATTCTTTACCACTGCACAGTTCCGGGGAATGATGCGCATGTTGATCGACCTTGCGCCTGTGGCGGGTTGCAGCAGGATCCAGTTGAGCGAAGAAGTGAAGTGGGGTGTCAAACCTCCGGCCATGGTGGTTGGAATCATCGAAGTCTGCTCCAGGGCTGAAGCCGACCGGGCCTTGCAGGGAAAGCAGATTCAGGATGGGGAAATCAAGACCGTCACCGGCTATCTTGACGATGACGGCGTTGTGCCGCTGCTGGCTCCGGGAACCACTTACACATTGAGCGTGACATATGCGCCTGAGTCCAGGCAGAAGCCCGATGGCAATTCATCTCCCCCGGTAACCACTGAGGCAGACCGGACGCAGCAATTCGTCTTCCGCACTGACGATCATGAGCCCGCCCGGCTCGATCCATGGGTATTGGGGACCACGCCTGGCAACGGAGAGAAATATCACTTCTACAGTGAGCCTCTGGAAGTAGTGTTCAACGATCTTTCCGTCATTCAGCTATTCAAGACCTACGGCAAGAAACTAAGGGCCCGGCTGCGCGCCGCGGATGGAGTTGCCATTCCGGACGACGAAGTCCAGAGCCTGAAAGCGATTCCAGAAGTCCTCGGTCCTCCCTATCGTGATTTTCTGCGCCGTCTGATCGAGGCCGGCGTGCTGCCCTGCGTGGGCGCGGTGACAGGCTCCTCCCATGGTTCGTACACAATGCCTGTGAGTTTACGGCCGGCAATGGCTTACACCTTTGATATTGAGCTTGATCCTGCGAACAGTGTGCGCCCGGGCGATCCGGTTTATCCGCTTTACCGGCGGTCATTTGTTACATCGCGCTTCCCTGATATTGGGGCCTTGATCAAGGAAGTGGGTGCGCACCGCATCCGGCATCGCGCGCTTACTTCCCAGATAAGCGGACTGCCCACGGCGACGGACCCCAATGATCCTTTCATTGTGGGCGGGTTCAGCAACGTAGTCAGGCCGACGGATCTTGAGATCCAGTCGGCCCTGGTAAATGCCGGCGAACAGGCGCTGCCTGCGCCGTCGCTGACGGGGATCACTATCTACTGGGCGAAGCGCGGAGGAGCATCGACTTTTTCACCACATGCAATCCTCATTGATGCGAGCGAACCGTTGTGGCGAACGCGCGATGAACCCCGGCTTGAGACTGTCCTGAATCTGGCAGACCCGGCACATCCGCCCATAGATCCGGCTTACCAGCGAGTGGTGCCGCAAAACGTGGCCTCAACCGGAATGCAGGAACAGGGAGGGCCGTTCATTGACCGGTTTGTGGTTTCACCCGGTGGAACCCGCACGCTGGCAATGATTTCGAACTCATTCACTCCGCCTGTGGGGGGGAATCTGCATATACATCTCAATATCCACCGGGTGAAGAGCGTGTTATTTGGAATCACTGAAGTGAACATGACGTTGCTGGATGTGCCATTCATCGCCAGAGCGCCATGGGAGGAATAAATGCCTAGATACGTATGGCCGCAGCTTTTCATGTTGTATGGTGGCGGTCTCAATCTGAGCTCAAGAAAAAGAAGTCCGGCTTTTCTGCAGGCAGCCATCAAAGAGTCATTGGCGGCGCTTTTCAGAGTCAGTCCCCCTTCTGCTAGGGAGCTGATGCATCCCGATGGCGTGCCGGTGGCCCTGCGGTGGTGTACGCGGCCGGATCTTGGGTTCCCAAGACAGCCTTTCAAGGTGTATCGCAGAGTACGGGGACAGGAGCAGTTTACTCCGCTCGCCGGTATCACTCCCAGTACCCCATTCAACGTGAATGGTGACGCGATCATAGACTGGGGCCTCACGGAGATGTACGAGGTGATGGTGCAGGCAGCGCCGGCCAGCGGCAATCAACTCAGGGTGGAAGGTCTGGGCCAGAATTTCGAGGTCATACCCGGCCAGCGCCTAGTATTTAATTCCACCGGCACAGGTGTATTGCGCGCCCCCGGCACCTCAGCATTGAGAATTACCGGACAGGGCGCCATCAGCGCGCTTAGCGGAGTGGATTCTTTTCAGTTCGCGAATCGTTCAGACTGGCAGTTAATAGAAGTTGTGGGTCTGCCCTATGACAAAGGGGAGGTTAACCTTCCAGTATATAGTCCTGAGACTCAGGGTATCTCTCCCGCTAGTCTGCCTGGGGTTGAAGCGGCGCTCATGCGCTTGCAGATTGCGCGCCTCATGCATCAGCCGCTGCCTGTTACCGGCATTGCGGATATACCTACGCCTGCATGGCCGTCGCCCGACCCCATTCAGTATCTGAACTCCCTGCGACAGCCGCCCGCACTTGCGCCTTTACCGCTGATTACCGAGTGCCTGGGCAACAGCAATGACAGTGATCCGGCCCACATGCAGGTGAGTTATGTCCATTCAGCGAAATTGCCTGGCATCCGGCAAGCGGATATGCCGGGAACTGCTCCGGGGCCTGATCCTGCGAAGACAGATTTGCCCGTAGTTGGAGCGATGATGCTATCGGCGGGCAGCGACAGCTTTGCGGCAGCCGGCCTGGGCTATGGCACCACCGATTTTCCGCCGCCTGCGCCTGCTCCACCGCCGGTTTTTACACACGTTGTTATACCTCCTGTGACTTCAGGTTTTGACACAGCTTTTGACTACATGGTGACCAATGTCTTTGTTTTTCCATTCATAGGACCGATCGAACTGGCAGCGCTGGTGCAGGCTCGTCCGTTGCCCGAAGCGCCGGTTTTCGTGTTTGTGGCGACAGACCACCTGAATCGCGCTCCGCATACGGATGATCCGGAAACCGAGGCAGTCAGGGTTTCCTGGAATCTTGCATCCCTGCCGCAGGGGTATGGAATCGTGGCAAGCCACAAATCCGGTGAGTCAACGGCATTGAATTCGCCCCGGCGTTCCGGTGTAGATGGATACAACCTGTATATTCCGGCCAGGCCGGCCACGGGCACTCTGGATGGCGCTCCTCCACCCGATATAATCACTACATTTGTGGAGCAAACCTCTCCCGTGCCATTCTCCGGCTCCCTGGCGTCCCGCTACCTTGTAATCGGGTGCGATGTGTTTGGGCGCTGGTCGAATTGGCGACTTGGGAACCATTCGGTGAGCGCTCCGCCTGTTACCAAACCTGCCGTTCACTCTGTCGCGTTCAAACCCAATGTAGCCGGGGCTTCCGGCAGAGTCGTGCCCAGCGCTCTGGAAATTATTTTTTCGTGGGACTGGTCAGATCGGTCACCCGACCGGATTGAATTTACCGGGCGCTTCTTTCCCTGGAACGGCAATCCTGATGCATCCTTCATTGCGGGATTGGCGCTTTCGTCCGGAGGGCCGGTTGGTCTGGCATTGGTGGTTAAGTTCAATGCTGGCGGCGACCCATCCATCTTCTCGGGGCCCGCCGGCACGGCGGAGCATTGGGACGATCCTCCGGTACCGGGTCATCCGCTGCCGGCAGGGACCGTGGTGCGAAGATATCGCCTTCTGCTCCATGGCTTCAGCCTCGATTTCACAGGAGCCCATCAGGTAGCGTATGAGTTATATGCGCGCGGCGCGGAGAAGGTCAGGCCCGCGGAACTCAGTGATCTGACTGGCGCCGACGGCCGGCCTTTGGTAAAAGTGGCCCGCCTCGACGATCCGCTTTCTTCGGCCATTCCGTCTCTTCCTGTCGATCTGCATTGGACGGCGCTGCCGGATAGCACCGGCAAGGCGCGAGGCATACTGAGTTGGCCTGCCGCCGCCAACGCCACGGGCTATGTGGTCTGGGAAGCCACGGAAAGCGCGTTGCGTCATCTGATGGGTCAGGCGGATTCCCCGATCGGGACCTCACTTCTCAACCGCGCCGCTTCATTGCAAAGCCAGATCGACGCCAATCAGGACGAGAGCCAGCAGGCATTTTCGCGCGTGAATACCAAAGTCATTTCCGCCACGCGAATGGAAGTGGAACTGCCTGCGAGCGCCAACACCATCTATGCCTATAGAGTTTCGTCGGTCAGCCAAGGGAACCAGGAATCTGCACGTTCGTCTTCTGTCGCATTCATGGCGGTGCCGCGGCAGAACCGTCCCGGGCAGCCCAGGCTTCTTCTGCGCAAGGTGAAGATGCCGAACCTCGGCGTGGACGTGATCGCTTTGCCGGGCGCTGGCGCAGCCCCCGCTGGCTACCGCATCCATCGAGTGCAGCAGGTGAATCTCGTAGATGATGTCGGTCTGATGGGTCCTCCTAAAGTAGAGGACAACATGGCTGGATGGCGGGATTACGATGTGATTTTCCTGGAGGGCAAGGTTGAGCACGGGCGGGCTTTCACAGACCCGGTAACGGAAAGCTGGCTGCCGTATTACTACCGCATTGTCGCGATGGGAGCCGAGGACCTGGCGGGCGGTGAATATCGCGGCGAGTCGCCGGCCTCGGCTGCACAGCAGGTTCTCGTGCCACCCGCAACGCTCGTGCTCGATAGCATTGCCGTGACGGGAAACGCTTTTGATTCCGTACTTACTTTCCGCACCAACCTGCCGATGCATCACACGCCTCTGGGGCCGGCGCTGATCCAGATATCTCACATAACAACAGGGCCGGATCATCTCGCGAAGAGGACATCCATCCTCACGATTGCTCCCGAGAAGGTGGCGCAGGGGCCAGCTTTGACGGTGTTGGCGACGCCGCTTCCGCTTCCACCGGGACGCCACGTTCCGATCCACCGGCCGTTTATGCCGCCCATGCCGCAAATCAACCACAGGGCGCCGGACGCGCAAGGCAGAGTGCAATACACGGTGCGCATGAGGAGTGTGGATGCGCAAGGCGTGATCGTGATTACCGACCCGCTGGGCCGCAAGCTGGAAGGGCTGTTCCCGGCATGATGAGAACAAGGACAATCTGATGGCACTTCCCGATACCCTGAATTCCGCTGGCATTTCCGCCTTTGGCATCTCCATGCCGGTCCTTGCGTCGCAGTGGACCTCTGCTTCGCTGACTAAAGATGACAATCATCTTTCACTCTCCATTGCCAGCGGCAATTGGCTTGCTCCTCTTCCGGGCCTGCTGCGGCGCGTGGAAAATACGGCACCCATGGCGGTGACGCTGGTACGTGCTGACAGCACCCTGCTTTCCGGCACTGGCATGTTGTTGACCGTGTTTGCGCAGGCGTATCTGCGGCTTTGCCGGTTGTACGCCCAGGTGCTGGAAACCGCCAATACGAATCGTCCGGAGCGCGACCGGGCGCTTCCTTTCCGCCAGGTGCCCAGATACTTTTTTTACGCGGGAACCCTGGCGGATGCTGACAAGAGTGGTGAAGTAAAAGCCGGTGACGACACGGGACGCGCCGGGGAACTCACAATTTACGACACGTGCGGCATGCCCATGGATCCTGTGGCTGTGGCCGCCGCCTTTCAGGCAATTTTAAAATCACAGACTGTGCTCAAATCTGCCGCCGATGCCAGCCCGCTCGACAACATCGCCGGCGCGGCGTTTGCCGGGACCTCGGTCGTTCGTCTGCGCCTGGCTGATCCGGCCGGAGCGCCGTTTGATAACAGCGGAAATCATCTGACTGGCATCACCAGCACCAATACAGGGACAGGGATCTTTACTTTAAACGCCGGCGACGGAGGCGGAGGCAGCGATCTTTCCGGCAGCATCGGGCTGCAGGCAGGAACAGGGAACTCCGGCGCATTTCCCGATGAAGAACGCCGCCTGCTGGTATTCGGTCCTGCGACCACAGGCCGTGCAGGAACGGCTTTCAATCCTCCGCAGCTGCCCGGTGGAGTCACGCTGACGCGCGATTTCTTCAGCATTCGCGTGATGCAATTAAAGAAATTTCTGCTGGGAGAGCGGCCCGTCGGCGCCAGCTTTGCTGCGATGCGATTTGAAAAAATGCCGGCGGTGCGAGTGAATGAGCCTTTGAACCTTCTCACCGACGGCAACGATGTTCTTGCCGCGGGCGATGCCGCGCTTGGCGGAATCCCCACGGAAGGCATCTGCGTGGCCCAGGCGATCGAGGACGACTTCAATGTTCCCACCGCCGCTGGAACCAATGCGCACTGGCCAAATTTTCCCGCTTCCAGCGGCACACCTTCGACCGCCGACCTTACCGTAGCCCTCAAGAAAACCTTCAACCCAACCGCTGCCTTTTACACCGGCGCAAGCCCGCAAATCGATGTCGTGCTCACCGTGAACAATCTACCGGCAGCGGCGACAGTCCGGGTCTATCCACGCAAGTTTATTGAGGATGCGAAGGAGGCCCGTGGCGACGGCGCGGGCGGCATCGTGCCAGCCGGTGGCGTGCTGAGTCTGTTCTTGAAGGACCCTCTGAATCTGAAGGCGCCGGATGGAACCGTGACCACGCCGACATCTCCGGTCCTGCGTTTTGATCTGATCGTGGTGGAACGTAACGGCAAATCGCGGATTTATGGCAATAATTCCTGCCCAATCACGACCACGGGCAGTCTGCCCCCTTCAGCAGGGTCCAATCCTTTCGGCACTACGGCGCGGCGAGGAGTCTGCAACGCAGGCATTCTAGGGCTGGGCAAAAATGCCGGACCGATCCCTTCCGACCCTGTTGAGGCAGCGCTGGCGCTTACCGGCGAAGCCAATCCGCGCGACGCTTCCCGCATGCCGACCATGGCCCGTCGTGACTTGCTGGTTGCCGGGCTCGCGGGCGGACACTGGCGCAGCGTGATTGCAGGAGGACGCCTGGCGCGTGAAGCCCATTCCGCCCAGTCGCGCCTAGGCTGTCCAGGAGGCATGGGTGGGCGCGAGACCCAGATTACCGGGGTCTCGACCCAGAATGGCCAGCTTGCTTATGACATAGCGCGCATGGCGTTTCGACGCTCGACGAATATCGTGTCACGTTTGATTGCCCTAGCCGATAATAGCTGGAACGAACCCACGGCGCTGAGCGCGCCGGTGCTGGGCAGTCCTGCAACCGACAGCTCGGGTACATTTGCGGGCGCGGTGCTGCAGACTATCTCGCCTGTCTGTGAAACGCCCGAGCTCTCGGTCCTGAAAACGTCCCTGGGATCTCTGCCCAATACTTTTTCCGATCTGGTGGACTGGGTGAAAAACAATCTCGTGCCCAGCGCTTTCGCTTCGCAGTTAAACTCAACGCTCGATAATCTAAAGACCAGCACCAACAGCAACGCCGTGGCAGCCCGGCAGCTCTTCGATGAATTGCAGAGAGAAGTTGTGGCTTCCGCTTATGGAAGACGCGATGCACAGTGGGCCCTGGCGAACGCTATCGATCGCGCCTGCCGCTTCATCTACATCGAAAGTCCCGGCTTCTGCTCGACGATGAAAACCGGGTCGACTGCCGGATATGCCGTGGACCTGATACAGAGGATCGCAAGCCGCATGAACCAGGCCCAGGGGCTCAAGGTGATGATCTGCAGCCCGAAGTATGCGGATTATGGAGTGGGATATGAGCCATTTGCGGCTCGGGAAGTGGCTGAGCGCCGGACCGTCATCAACGATCTGCCTACAGCAATAGATTTTGACAATTCCAGAGTCGCGGCTTTTCATCCGATCGGCTTTCCGGGACGATTCAGCCGCCTGGAATCTACGGTTGTGATCATTGATGATGTGTGGGCGATGGCTGGTTCCAGCACATTCCGCAGGCGTGGTCTCACTTTTGATGGCGGCAGCGATCTGGTCTTTACCGATTTTGATGTCGTGGAAGGTGCTTCACCGAATATTGTGGCCTTTCGCCGCCAGCTTATGGCCAATCGGCTTGGGATCGACGTCAGCACGGATGCGACAGCCATCCCCAATCCCAACTGGGTTCGGCTGAGAGATGGTGGAGAGGCGTTTTTTGTGGTTCGAGAAATGATTATTGCCGGCGGGCTGGGCAAAATCGATCTGCTGTGGAACGGCCGGACCGAAGGCGTGGACCCAATTTCTCCCACAAGTATTCCCTATGATCTGGTAAACCCCGATGGCCAGGAGTTTGCCGACACGGGCACTGGGTACTTGGTCGCTGCGTTGGCGCTCGCCGCTCTGGCTGGGAGTGCCAATTCCTTCTGAGTTTGTAATATGGAAACAATATGCAGTATGTCCGACGATGCAACGATAGGATGCATATTGGACAACTTTTTCCATCTATGATCGCCGAACACATGTGTATCGTTAGCCATTGCTGTTTTTTGCGCGTTCGACTGGGCTGGATGCCCTGGCCACGGGCCGGAGAGACACACGATCCGACGGTCCGGGCGGTTACGATACAAACTGTGAGACAAAGCAGGGCGGCCTAAATGCTAGAAGCCATCTCATAAATATCTCCGCAGCAGGATGACGATACAAGCAAGCTGAACCATGCCCAGGAAGTTGCGTTCGTGGTGTTCCCAGCGAATAACCACTCGCCTGAAGAAGTCCGCCCGACTTGCGCTGGATCTGCCCCTGAACCGATTTCCATTGCAGGCCCTTCATGCCTTTCAGGATGCGATCTTTCATGGAACGGCTTTCCTGGGATTCCATACCGACAGGCCGCAACCTTGTCGGCAAATTCCTTATTAGGAAGCCCGAGCACCGAATCCACGGTCAAACGGGCATCAGCCATGGACATACTCCTCGCTGGTTTCGCTGGTGGAAGAGAAGCTAAGGCGTGGAGCTCTTTAAACGAAAGAAATCACATTGCTGGTGGTACGACTTCACGGTTCGCGGAGAAAGGTTTCGCGGATCAACCAGGGAAACCAACAAAACTGCCGCTTACGCGAAAGCGGCACAACTGCTAACCGAAACCGCAGAAGGCAGGGACCGCCATTGCGGCAGGAAGGCTCCTCTGCTTTCCGAGTTTGCTGATCGCTTCCTGGCCTATGTAGATAATGCAAAGCTGGCTGACGCCTCAAAAGATTATCTGCGCAATGACTGGAGGCTTCTGAAACGAACCAAAATCACCGGAATGCGAATGAGCCATATCGGCACAGAAGATATTGATCGCCTGACGTTCCCAGGCTCCGCGTACAACGTCAATTGCGCGCTCAAGACTCTGCGCCGCATGCTGAATCTGGCAGAGGAATGGGGCCTCATTCCCAAGGTTCCGAAGATCAAATTGATGAAAGAAATCGGCCGCTCCGTTCGGCTGGATGAGCAGGCAGAGCGCAAGCTGTTGGCAACTGCGACTCAGCCCTTGAAAGATGTCATCATTTTGATGCGGGACACCGGAATGCGCAACAAGAAGGAACTCTTCCGAATGCGTATTGAAGACCTGGACTGGAATACTCGTGCGATCTACGTTCCGGACAGCAAGACCCCAACCGGCAAACGCTACATCCCTATGAGCGACCGGGTTGTCGATCTGTTGATGGTGCGATGCAACGGACAGCGCGAAGGCTGGGTATTCCCGGCTAACTCCAAATCCGGACACATCACCACAGTGGACAAACAATTCCGCGCCGCTCGCAAGGCTGCTGGGTTGCCGGAGAGTCTGGTGCTCTACTCGGCGCGACATGATTTTGGAACCCGCGTCCTGCAGAGGACAGGAAATCTGGCTGCCGTCATGAGGATCATGGGGCACCCAGATCCCAAGATCGCGATGCATTACCAGCATCCCGACCTGGAGCAGATCAGGGAAGGACTGAACGCCGGCAATCGGTCGCCGGGCGAGAGTGCAATGAGAAAATTTACCGCACAGTTACTGAAACGTAAACAGTCAAAAACGCCGTAAGTGATTGATTTTATGGTGGGCGGTCACGGACTCGAACCGCGGACTTCCTGCTTGTAAGGCAGGCGCTCTAACCAGCTGAGCTAACCGCCCACGCAGATTCATACTAACAAATCGCGCGAAACCGGGGAAATGCGGCCCTTTCCGGCCCCCTTCCCGCTCGTAAAAATTCGCGTTCATTCGCGTAAATTCGCGGCCAATGCCTTTGCCAGGAACCACATCCATTACTTAAGTACCCGTCGATTGGTCCCGGCACGCGCCTGGAACTGTGCTAATCTGCGCGAATAGCTCCCTGCCCGCGAATATGGAACCCGTACTGGAAAAACTCTCGTCGATCCTCACGCTGGCCGTGCTGGCCGGTATATGGGTTTCCCTGCACCGAAGAATCAAATCCGCCCGTTTGCGGCTCTGGACCGTGGGCTGGGTGCTCGTCTTTGTCCACTTTCTCATGCAGCTCTTCGAAGCGGGCGAAGGCAATCTGGAAAACCTGCTGCACTTCATCAAGCTCGGCTCTCTGCAGCTCGCCTCGGTCTTTTTTATAGCGTCGCTCACGTCGTTTCTTGAAGACAAGAAAAAGACGCGCCTGCTGATCGCCGTCATGGCCGTTCCGATTCTGCTCTTCATCGCCGGATTTTCCTTCAACTGGCACCTGCGGCTGCTGGATGCGATCTGTCTGGCCTGCGTATTCTTCGGGCCGCCGGCTTTCATCCTTAACTTCCGGCGGCGCGTCACCCGCGAAAGCCTCATGTGGATGCCCATCGCCATCGCCGTGGGCTCATGGTCCATCTACAAAGCATGGCACTCGGACCCCAGCGTGGGGTTCGTCATTCTGCTGACCATGGGTTTTGCCATGCCCGGGCTGCTGTTATTCACCCGCTATCGGCGCTGGTCGCCCGGCGTGCTGACCAGCGCCGCCGGATTCCTGCTCTGGTCCGCGGCCTTCCTCATCTCCCCGCTGGTGGCGGCGAAATACCCCGACATTCAGCTCAGTAATTTCCTGTGGAACGTCCCCAAGCTCTTCGTGGGATTCGGCATGGTACTGACGCTGCTCGAAGATCAGTCGGCGGTGCTCGAGGATTCCAACGCCCGCGAGCGCAAACTCAACCGGCAGTTGCAGAAGTTCGCCAGCATCACTTCGCGCCTGCTCACCGGCGCGGAGGTCAACTCCCTGTGCCGTGAGATCGCCGAGGCCATCGGCGAAACCACCAACTTCCGCCGTTCGGTGATTCTGCTGTGCACCGACAGCCGGGGCACCCACCTGGCGGGTGAAAGCGGCCTGGACGTTGAGACCGTCGCCCATCTGGAAGAGCATTGCGCCCATTTGAAGGCCGACGAACTCGCGCAGGACATCGCCAACCTGCGCCGGGTCAACGGCAATCTCGGGCCGAACTCCTATGTGCTGAAGCGGGAAGACGCGCAGAAATACTGCCCCATGCGCAGCACGGAAACCTTTCCGCACAATCCCAACTGGCAGGCGGGTTATGAACTGCTGGTCCCGCTGCAATCCACCCACGGCCATTATGTGGGCTGGATCTTCATGGACGATCCGCGCGACGTCACCAGAATCACCGCCGACGAGATGTCGAAGATGGAACTGCTGGCCGGCGATCTGGCCGTGACCATCGGCAACACCGCGCTGCACCGGCAGTTGGTGCGCGCCGAAAAACTGGCCGCCATCGGGCAGTTGGTCGCGGGCGTCGCCCACGAACTCAACAACCCGCTGGCCTCCATCGTCGGTTATTCCGAACTGCTGGGCGATGAAATCCCGGAGGGGCCGTCCCGTCAGAAACTCGACAAGCTGACCCGCGAGGCGCTGCGCATGAAGCGCATCATCGAAAACCTGCTGCGCTTCGCCCGCCAGAACAGCCTCGAAAAGAAATCGTCGAACCTGGAGGCCCTGTTGCAGGACGTTCTGGCGCTGCGCGAATACCACATTCGCAAGCAGGAAGTGGACATCGTCCTCGCCATTGAATCCAACCTGCCCATGGTGGCGCTCGACGAGGACCAGTTCAAACAGATCCTGCTCAACCTGCTGAACAACTCCATCGACGCGCTGGAGCACAGCCGGCACAAGCGCATCGGCGTAGAGGCCGTCCGGCAGGGCAACCGCATCGTGTTGCACTTTGAAGACAGCGGCCCCGGCTTTCTCGACGTGAACAAGGCCTTCGATCCCTTTTACACCACCAAGCCGGTGGGTAAGGGCACCGGACTGGGCCTGAGCATCTGTTACGGCATCATCAAGGAACACGGCGGCGAAATCCACGCCGTCAACCTGCAGCCCAGCGGCGCAAGAATCGTCATGGAACTTCCCGTGGATTCGCCTGTCATGCGTCCCGCCACCGTGTAAAATCGGACCGGCCACGGTCTTTTTTCTTTTTCCCCGCAAAAAATCAGAACACTTTCCGTTCCCTGGATGTCATTCACTACAGGAAGGCAAAATGGCGGGACAGGCAATAGCCGGTGAGGCGATTCTGAAAAACAGCGCAGGCACGAAAGCGGAACCGCCGGAAGCGATCGGGAATCTGGTGGCCGAACACAGCGGCATGGTGTTCCGCATTGCCTACTCTGTCCTGCGCAACCACCATGACGCCGAAGATGCCGTCCAGGAATGCTTCCTGCGGGCCGTGAAATATGGCAGAGACCTCGAACACGTTCGCAACACAAAAACCTGGCTGGGCCGCATCGCGTGGACGGCCGCGCTCGACCGGCGGAAGCAGCGGGACGCGGCAGGCCGGGGCCGGACGGCCCGGCATGGCTTCGACGGAGAAACTGAAGAGTGTCCGCCGGAGGACCTGCCCGCCCCCCGGGCCGCCCAGGATGAAGAGCTGGCCGCGAAGCAGATGCAGCGCCTGCTGGCCCGCATGATCGCGGCGCTGCCGGAAGACCTGCGCCATCCGCTGGAACTTTCGACGGTGCGGGAGTTGAACTCCGCCGAGATCGCCGACCTGATGGATGTCCCGGAAAGTTCGGTGCGCACGCGGCTGATGCGCGCGCGAAAAATACTGAAAGAGAAACTGGCCGTAATGCTGGAGGTGAAACGTGGCTGACGAAAAACCAATGAATCGCGACGAACGGCTTGAAGCCATGCTCGACTCCATGCTCAGCGCCTACTCCGATGCGCAGCCGAGGCCCGGCCTCGAAACACGCGTGCTCGCAACCCTGCGGGCTCAGGAAGGTCCGCGGGAATCGGCCCGGTGGAACATTCAATGGCTGTGGAGCATCGGCAGCGTGGCTGCCGCGGCGGCCCTGCTGTTCGCCGTCTGGCTCTGGCAGGCTGCGCGGACCCCGGCGCTGCCTGCCGCAGAGTTCCATACGCCTTCGCCCGTGCTGACAGTGCCTTCGCCCGAAATCCATGCGATTCGGAGGCATCACCGCATCAGGCCCGCGCTGCCGGAGGAACCGATTGCTCTGGCGGAGGTCCGCCAGGAGATTTTCCCGTCGCCTACGCCGCTTTCCGAACAGGAACAGGCGCTGTTGCGGTATCTGGCGGGCACTTCACGGGAAGAAATCGTCGCCCAGAGCCGTCCGGATCCGCCGCCGCCTCCGCGTGACGATGGCGAAATGCCTCAGCCCCAGTCACAACAGTCGAGAAGATCGGAAAGCTACAACACCCGGTAATTCATAAGGAGAGTTATGAAAACACTATTGCGGTTTCTGTTCGTTCTCATGTCCCTGTCGCTGCTGCAGGCGCAGGACGCCACACCTCGGAAAGACGCCGGAGATGCGCCCCGTCGTCCTGTGACAAGAGTCTTCAAGGTCATCTACAACATCTACGAACTTGAGGACGGCAAAAAGATCAACGAGCGCAGCTACAGCCTGCCGGTCAGAACGGCGGGAGACAATGCTCCGCGTCCAAGCACGCTGAAAATCGGCACGCGCGTGCCCATCACAACGAAAGAGAACGAGGTCACCTATCTGGATGTGGGCATGATGCTCGAGTGTGATGTCACCGAGCAGTCCGATAAATTCATCGTGTTTACCGGGCTGAATATTAACTCCATCGTCTCCGCCGACCCGAATGCGCAGCCGCGCACGCTGAGCATGCCGGTGCTGCGCGACATCAAAGAGAATTCGACTACCCTGGTGTCTCCGGGCAAGCCGACCCTGGTGACCAGCATCGACGACATCAACAGCAAAAAGAGGATGCAGGTGGAAGTCACGGTCACGAAAATCGAGTAGCGGAAAAATGCGGCTAACCACAAAGGTCGCGAAGGAACACAAAGGAAAAACAACTCCTGGCCACCGGGCCACTGCGATGGTTGCTCAGGCCCGTTTTTTCCTTGGTGTTCCTTCGTATTACCACGGCCAAATTTTTGATTTTCCTGCGCAAATTTGGGCCACCGGCCAAATGCCTGCGACAAACAGAACTTCCGTGTCCTCGAATTTCTACTGGAGAGAGAAGTTCGAAATATCCAGGCCCTGGTTTTTGGATGCCACCAGGAAATCGGCGATCCAAATAGGACCCATTTATTTTTGCTTTCTCCGTGCCTCAGTGACTCCGTGGTGCAAAGGTTTTGTTTTTGGTTGCGGCTTCGTCGCGCTGTGACCTTCGTGGTTCAGCGGTTCTTGGGGCCGCAGAGTAAACCAAAGGCCGGCAACTCGCCGGGAAAAAATCGGCGACAGGGTTCTGTGACATCGTCGATTGCTGATATATAGTTTGATTTAATCGCGGCGCCCGCGTTCTTCTTTTATGAGACTGTTTTTCCGGCCGGTCCTCTTGTTGTGGATTGCGTCCCTTGCCTCGGCCCAATCGCCGGACAACTCGCCCGAGGCCCTTTCACGCCAGGGCCGATTTGCGGAATCGGCGGCGGCCTGGAGATCGGTGCTGGCGAAAGACCCTGCCTCCGTGAGGGCCCACACGGGCCTGGTGCTCGACCTGCTTAAACTCGACGATGTGAAGG
>Ga0137397_10001809_pt1 | contig 14935 bp, 9 predicted proteins | sample czorhiz116metaG_FD_106658 | JGI IMG/M metagenome (GOLD analysis project Ga0137397, IMG submission 106658) | Vadose zone soil microbial communities from Angelo Coast Range Reserve, California, USA - czorhiz1.16 metaG | ecosystem: Environmental > Terrestrial > Soil > Vadose zone | place: USA... | reverse complement strand
ATGGGGAGCCACAGAGCAATGAGAGAAACCATGCGCAGCCTCCTTGGAAGAGTAGGTGAGCGGCCGGAGAATTGAGCGCGAGGCTATCGGAGAATCGGAGGAAGGTCAAGGGGTGGGAGAGCGAGCGGGGGAGCAAGAGCGAGGAGAGATACCTCTCTGCGCAGGCCGACCCTTTTGCACGAGCGGAAGGGCAAGAAAAAGTCGGCCCACTCCGTTCGGAATGACGGGTTGGGGAATGTGACGACAGAACAGCCCGAGCGCGCGGTTACTTTTCGGGGAGGCGGTTGGCGGCGAAGTCGGCGATGCGCTGGGCCGCGGGCGGGTCGAGATTGGCCAGAGCGGCGATGACGTAGCCGGATTGCGGGCAGATCCGCAGGTCGCCATTCATACCGGGAGCGCCGCCGCCGTGGCCGAAACAGCGGACTTCGCCAGACGTTTGGTCGATGAAACCGTAGGCGTACTTGGCGCCCATGGGCGTGTCCATTTTCCCGGTGCTGAGAAGTTCGGTGTGCCGCGCATCGAGCAGTTTGCGATTCTGGAGCGCGTTGGCGAAACGGAGCAAATCTTCGACGGTGGAATATCCGCCGCCGGCGGAAGTTCCGCGCCAGGGCAACGTGTCCGTATTCGGCTTCCAAGCATCGCCTCCGCCGGATTTCGTGTAGCCCACGGAACGATCGGGCACGGCCTGGTCTTCAGAAAGCGAAGCCGTGGAAGTCATCCCGGCGGGTTTGTACACATGCTCGCGGACGTAATCGTAATAATTTTGGCCACTGACCTTTTCGATCAATACACCGAGGAGCAAAAATCCGTAGTTGCTGTACGCCCAGCGACTGCCGGGTTCGAATTCGAGTCCGCGCTGGCCGTAGAGCTTCACGTAGTCCTGCAAGGTGCGGAGTTCCAGACGATGAGTGTCGAATTGCGGGCCGAAGAAATCGCCGGTGCCGCCTGAATGGGTAAGGAGATGGTGGATGGTGACTTTGGAAGCGACATCTTGATTGGAATAATCTGTGAGATATTTTCCGAGCGGATCAGTAAGCTTGATTTTGCCGGCCTGCACCAGCTGAAGTACGGAGACGGCGGTGAACATTTTGTTCATCGAGCCGATGCGAAAGCGAGTGTCGAGTTTGTTGGGGATTTTCTTTTCGCGGTCGGCCAAGCCGTAGGCCGCGGTGAAGACGGGCTTACCGTCCTTGGCGACGAGGACGGTGCCGGAAAAACGATCGGCTGCAGCGGCTTTCTCCGCCTCCGCGCGGAGAACGGCGAGGGCTGCGTCTTGACTCATGCGCGGAATGGAAAATTCCGCGGGTGGCGGAATGGCCCGCAGATCCAGCTCTTTGATGCGATGAGGCTCGGCGGGCTCGACTTCGATGGCGAAGCGCGCGAATTGATCGGAGCCCCGTTCTTTGACAACTCCCGTCAGCCGCGTGGGGGCGGATTCTTCAACTTTCTTGAAGTCGAAACCGCCGGTTTGCGTGCGAAATCCAAATTCCTGGTCGATGTCGGCAGCGTGCGATGGATTGTTCTTCTGCAAGTATGCGAGGAGCACAGCGCGGTCGCCGCTGTTGAAGGCGTCCAGCCAAGCCGAGAATTGAAGGGCGGCGGGCGTGTCCGGGAACTTTGTTTGGGCGGCGCAGAGGAGTGCGGCGGCGAAGAATACGGCGAAAAGTAGTCTTGGCTTCATCATGCACCTTCAGACGCAGGAAGACTGAATTCGACGCTAAACCGCGGCGGCCTCAGGGGGATGGGTACTGGCACGATCATGCCGATGAAGATGGTATGGGGCGAAGAAAGAGTCAATAGATCACTTTTAGGGAGAACTGGATCTGGCGCGATGGGCCGGCGGTCCTGCTGATGATGCCGAAGCCGCTGCCGCGGACGATGTTGGAGGGCAAACCGAAATTGACAATATTGAAGATATTGAAGAACTCGGCGCGAAATTGCAGGATCGCGAGTTCGCTGTTTCCGCGACGGCCGAACGCGGTGTCCTTGATCAAGGCCATGTCAAAATTGCGGAAGCCGGGGGCACGAAAGGTGCTGCGGCCAAGCGTGCCGAAACGGCCATGGTTCGGGCCGGTTCCACCGGGGACGTTGATGGGGATGTGAAAAAAGGAGCTGTTCGCTGCGCCCAAGCCGAAATAATCCTCGCGAGTGGCGCGGCTAGTAGAAAAATTCGGCATGGCGAGAAGGTCGGGGCGATCGGTGCCACCGGCGCCTGCGCCGGTCTGCTGGACTCCCGAGTAGACGGTGAACGGCGGTCCGCCCGTCAAAGTGGTGATGTTCAGGAACTGCCAGCCTTTGGTGAGAGTCTTGGGCACCGGCTGGAGAAAGCGAACGCGATCCAGAGGCAGTGACTGAATCAGGCTGAGGGTGAAAACGTGCGTAACATCGAACGTGGAAGGGCCTTTGTCGGCGTTCGAATTAAAAGGATCCTGGGGCAAAGTCTGCAGGATCGCGCCGGGGCTGCCGGAAATGCCGCCGGGCACGGCGCTGGCGTCATCCAGGCTTTTGGAAAACGTGTAACTGGCCTGAAAGCTCAGGCCCATTCTCGCGGTGCTCTGGCTGATGCTCGTCTGCAGAGCATGATAGCTGGAATGCGAACCGGAAGTCATGACAGTTTCGGGGCCGAAGCCACCGATGGCGTGGCCTGCGGAATTGAATTGGGTATAGGGCGCAAAGGCCGGGTCCGCGCCTCCGTAACTGTTCGGCGAGAGGATACTGGCGAGATGAATTCCCGCGGTGCCAACGTAGGAGGCGCTCAGTTTGACGCTTCCGATTTCATGGTCCATGCCGAAGGTGTCCGTGCCGATATATCCATTTCGGAAATGTGGATCGAAGCTGATGGTCGTGAATAATTGAACCTGATTGCCCGGGGTGAGAGCAGCCAAATCGTCTTGGAAACGCTGCACGTCCATCGGAATGTTGGGAGGAAGATTGCTGCTGCTTCCGGAAGCGAACAGCAGCTGCCCTTGGGTGGTGTAGACGGGAGGAAGAGTGACGGGCACAACGGAATCCTGAAAGTTCAGCGGGAAGCCGGGAAGAGCGGTGACCAACGGTTGAAAGACGAACGGAAATGCGCCGGTGACATAATTCTGGAGCCACAGGTTGGGGAGAATGGTGGTGATGGCGCCACCGGCATGGAGAATGGTGTGCTTGGAAAGGCCGTAGTCGAGAGAGAGTCGCGGGCCCCAGCCGCTCCAGTCCATGGCGTACGGAGGTTGCGGATTGTATACGTAAATTTGTCTCGTGCCCGGAGTAAGGAAGCCTGCGAGCTTGCCATCCGGGCCAATCGGTATTGCAAGTGACGTGCGATGTTTCGCCTCATGAATGCGGCTGTTCACTTCATAACGGAAGCCATAGTTGACACTCAATCGGGCGGTGGCCTTCCAGGAGTCCTGAAAATAGAAGTTGTAAGCCTCGCGGCGGACGGCGGCTGCGTCAAATTTACTTCCCTTTGGCGTAAGATCCGCGGCCGCCGTCACGGTGTAGGAATAGGGTGTCGCGGTCAGAAGACCAGTGAGGGAATCGGGGAGCGGATCTCCTGGATGAATATCATGCTGGCCGCTGGCGGAAGAAATCAGGACAGGGGAATAAGCGGTGCCTCCTCCGAACGTATAGAGCCCGCTGGGATTCGTTCCAAAAATCGTCGTATCGCGGTTGAAGCGCAGCTCCGCGCCCCACTTGAAGGAATGGGAAGTGCGCGAGTAGGTCATGTCCTGTTTGACCTGATAGACGTTCCCGTACGAACCGAAGATGGATCCATCCGCGGAATTGAAGCCTTGAAATAGGCCGTCGCCGAAGGCAAGCGCAGGCTGGGTTTCGTTACTGGTGATGAACAACGGCGTGCTACGAATGAAGCCGAGAGCCGTTTGAAAACTGAAATGCGGAGTGGGAGTGCGCGAATATCTTATGGCGAAATTGCGCTGGTGATCGGAGAATTTCACGCCAAAATCCGGATCAATGGCGGTTTGATCGGGGTTGGTGGTTGGCCCGGTGACCTGGTTACGGCTGGCGCGCAGGAACAAGGTTGACTCGCCGGAAAGGCGATGATCAAGCCGGAGCGAAGCCTGATCCGTTCTGGTGACAACTTTGGAAGATGTGGCGTAGGTGCGCGCACCGTAAGCGCCATTAGGATCGTTCGGGAAGGGATAGCGAGCAAGCAGAGGTGCGATGCTGCTGCTGACGGGAACGGTCAGAGTATCGCCGGGGAATGTGGTGGTGTCGATGCCCTGCCGCTCCGCGACGGTCGGAACAGGGAATACTTGCGTGGTCCCGAGAACTTGCCGGAAGCCTTGATACTCCGCGAAATAAAATGTCTTACCACGTCCATCGTAAATTCGTGGAAGGACGACGGGGCCGCCGTTGGTGAGACCGAATTCATTGCGGGAAAACGGCGGGAGACGGCGAGTGCTCAAATCGCTCTTGTGGTCAAAGTAATTTCGTGCGTCGAACGCCGCATTGCGGACAAATTCGAAAAGGCTGCCATGGACTTGATTGCTGCCGGACTTCGTAATCACGTGCGTGAATCCAGCGGCGCCGTGACCCGTGTCAGCAGGCATTACTCCGGAGCTGGATTGCACTTCCTGGATAGCGTCGACGTTGAAGTTGGAAAAGGTAGCGCCGCCGAGCTCGGGGTCGGTGGTGTCCGCTCCATCGATGGCGAAGACGGCGGCGGAGCCACGCTGGCCATTGACGGCGAATTGCTGCGTGAAATTGGCGGCGCCATTGGTGTCCGTCATGGTGCCAGCGGCGAGGAGAAGAAGCCTGCTGAAGTCGCGTTCGTTGAGGGGCAGGCTGGACACTTCTCCAGTGGAGAGACGCTCGCCGCCACTGGCCTGGGGAGAAACCAGATCTGTAGCGACGATGACGCGGAGTTCCTGCCCCTGGGTCGAGAGTTGAAGTCCGGAGGTAAGTGTGGCGCCGTCTTTGATGACCACCGGATCCGATGCAGTCCAAATCTTGCCCGCAACGCTTACCGTGAGAGTGTAGTTGCCCGCTGCGAGTGCAGTGAATGCGAACAGGCCTGTCTTGGAAGTTGTGGCGGAATACTCGCGGTTGGCGTTCGCTGCGAAGAGTTTGATGGAGGCGCCGTCCACAGGATTTCCCCCCGAGTCGCGAAGGACGCCGCTCCAGGAAGGCGGAGGTGAAGGGTGGAGAGCGGGAATCAGGGGAAACACGAGGACAAGGAAGAAAGCACATGCGAGCCAGCGGGACCAGAAGCGCATCGAGAAACATTATACCCGTGTTGATTCTGGCCACGACCGCGGCAAGCGGCCATGCGCTGTAGAGCAGTCGCCGCGGCTCCCAGAAGCGAATGGCGTCCGTAACGGACTCGCGAAAAAACGGGGCATCCATACGTACTTCCAATCCTAGCCCGCCGGTATGCAGAGAACCCTGCGCGGTTGCTCCCAGTTGTGGTTAGAATAAGAGAGGCAGCCTATTCGGGGGAGAACGAATCGTTCCCAGGCGATTCGGGATTCCAAACAAAGCTTTCCTGGGGGTTGAAGATGAAAATGTATCACGTAATGCGCAAAGCAGCTTTCTGTCTTGCTTTGTCCGGACTGACTATCCCTTTCGCGGCCCACGCTCAAAGCCAAGTCCTGGGTGAACTGCAATTGGTCGGAAAGACCAAGGCGGATAAAACATCCGGAGTCTGGGTCGATGGACAGTACGTCGGCTACGTCAATGAGTTGAAGGATGACAACAAGATCCTGCTTCTGCCCGGTGAACATGAGATTGCCGTGCGCCAGTCCGGGTATACGGATTTCAGGCAGAAGGTGGTTGTGGAACCACGCAAGAGAATCGTCTTGCAAGTCGTCATGCTGAAGGATCCACGGACGCAGTTTCCAAAAGTCACATCTCAGATCAAGCTACAAGTCACGCCGGAGAGAGCAGCTGTTTTTGTGGACGACGCTTTTGCCGGAACCGTCGGTGAATTCAGCGGCGCGGGACATGGGATGCTCGTCAGCCCCGGGAAGCATCGGATCAAGATCGCCCTTCCCGGATTTCAAGCTTTCGACACAGAGGTCAACTTGCTAGCGCAGCAGAAAATCACGATCAAGACGGACTTGCTTCCCGGAAGCATCACGCAGGCCGGACCCTCCATAAAACAAAACTAGAGAACACATAAGGACGGCGGTGCGCGACGCAGCTCGCTTGCTGCCGTGGAAGATAGGACTCGAACTCTACCGGCTCGAGCCACCGCGACAGAGAGCACACCTGTTTCGATGAGCTCATGTGAATTGGTGAATTGGTATCGTGCCCCTAGGTGCGGGCAGTGACGGCAGATTGAGGCGCCGCGGCAAGAGCACGGAGTGAATCGTCGTAAGGCGCGCGGGCGACGCCGCGTTCGGTAAAGATGGCGGCGATGTAGCGGGCGGGGGTGACGTCGAAGGCGGGATGCGCGGCGTGGACGTCGGGAGCGATGCGGACGCCCTGGAGATGTGTGACTTCAGCGGCGGAACGCTCTTCGATGGGAATGTGATCGCCGTCGGAGATAGAGAGATCGAACGTGGAGACGGGTGCCGCGATGTAAAAGGGAACGTTATTTTCTTTGGCGAGGACGGCGATCTGGTAGGTACCGATTTTGTTGGCGGTGTCGCCGTTGGCAGCGATGCGGTCCGCGCCGGTGACGATAGCGCTGACTTTTTCCGTTTTCAGGAAATGACCGACCATGTTGTCGGTGATGAGCGTGAGCGGGATGCCGCCTTTGTGGAGTTCCCAGGCAGTGAGGCGCGCGCCCTGAAGATACGGGCGCGTTTCGGGAACGAGGACGTGGAGTTTTTTCCCCTGTTCGAATGCGACGCGGATGACCCCGAGAGCGGTGCCGATCCCGGCGGTGGCGAGCGCGCCGGCGTTGCACTGGGTCATGACGCGGCCGTCGCGGGGCATGAATTCCGCGCCAAAGCGGCCGATGGCTTCGTCAGTGGCCTTTTTTTCGAGATGAATTTGCTGCGCTTCCTCGACCATGCCTTGCTTGATTTTGACGACGTCGAAAGTCTGCGACGTGAGTTCCGCGAAACGGCGCTTCATGCGGTCGAGCGCCCAGAAGAGATCCACGGCGGTGGGGCGCGTTTTGGCAAGCGTGTCGCAGATTTCCTGGAATTCCGGGCGGAGGGCTTCCACGGATTTCGCGGAGGAATGCAGAACGCCCAGGGCCGCGCCCATGGCGGCGGCGACGCCGATGGCGGGCGCGCCGCGAATGACCATTTCACGAATGGCTTTGGCAACTTCGCGATAGTCGGTATAGGTATAGGAAATTTCTTCAACGGGAAGACGGCGCTGGTCCAGCATGACCACGCCGCGGTCCGTCCATTCAATGGGTTGCGCTACGTACATCTAAGTGACCCTCGGTCTCAGTGCTGTGCAGTCGAGCCGGTGTTTAAGTCGAGATTCCTGGACCGCGCGACCCGACGCCCCACAAACCGGGGCGCAAGAGAAAATCCGGTCGCTCCGCTCAGAATGACAAAAAGGAGCGGTAGCGTCCTAAGATGGTCCTATTGTAGCGAAGGTGGACGGCCAAGACGAATCCATCACTTACCCATCGGCATTTGCGTGAAGCCCTTGGTGGCGATGATGGAGGTGACGGCGATCATGGAGTTGTAGCCGAGATGGAGAAGGAAACTGGCGACGACGGTGCCGGTGCGGGCGCGCGCGAACGTGAAAATAACGCCGACAAGAGTGAGCAGTGCCACGAGGCCCCAGGTCCAGCCGAGCTGCGCTCCGTGCATCAAGCCAAAGAGGAGCCCGGTGATAAGAATGCCGGGGAGGACACCGAGGGATTTCGCGAAAAGGGGATAGAGGTAGCCACGGAAAACGGTTTCTTCGACGAGCGGCGCAACGAATACGGCCATGGCCATCAGCAACATGGCGCCGGTGCGGCTCTTGAAGAGTTCCTGGATGGGGACGTGGTCCACATTCTTGATGCGCGAACTGGCGATGGCGACAAAGATGGCCAGGCCGCAACCGGAAAAGAAATACATCCACGGACTTCCTTTGCCGGCAATGGGGTCGGTGTTCAGTTTTTTCCAGCCTAACGTTTGCCAAAAAGGAAGACCGCGGAGCACGGAGAGCGTCACATACAGAAAAAGAAATATGAGAGCGAACCAGAGGATATTGGTGCCGACGAGGAATTGCGGTTTGGATTCGATCAGTTGTTGCAATTGCTTTTGCGAGAGGTGCTTGTTCGCGGAAAGCAAAAGGACGCCGCCGAGTTGGACGATCACCAGGCTGCCGAAGCCGAAAACGAGAAAGACCACGAGATGCACCCAAGACCAGGGAATACGCAGGTCTTCGGGAAGAGAAGAGCTTGCGTAAGTGGCAGGGCTAAGCGCGGCATAGGAAATGGGGTCGCCGGCGAGCGGAGGCGTGAGCGGTTCCGGCGGCGCGAATTCGGTAGTCTGGTCCGGTGCAAGCTGCGCGGGAAGATTCTCATCGGGTGGTTTCAGCGGGTTGTCGTCGAAGAGAGTCATCGTTTTCCAGGGCGCGATTTCCTTGGCCAGCCAGCGGCCAGCGCAGCGGCGACGAGCGGCAAGAGCAGCTCGTGGTGGCCGGTAATAGCGTAGCCGTGCGATTCAGGTCCGCGGCTGCCGTGCGCGGACGCGGTTGGACGCTTCACTACATTCTGCAACGGACGGTAGTGCTGAATAAAGTCGAAGTTCGCGGTGGTAATGGGACGGAGCGGGACGCCGAGATTGCGGACGACGGAAACGGCTTTGAGAAAAACTTCGGGGAGCAGGACGGCGGAACCCCAATTGAGATAAACGCCGCCGGGATGCATTTGCTCGACGAGGGCGCAGAAGAGGCGGAAGTCGTAGTGCGTGGCGGCGCCGAGAGCAGCGCCGTCGGCGGCGCGGTGCATGTGAGGGATGTCCGTACCAATGGCGAGATGGATGGTGACGGGGATGCGGTGTTTGTAGGCGGCCATGAGGACGCTGGAATCGGCGTGCTTGACGTCGAGGATGCCGCTCGAGAGGAATTGTCCGGCGGCTTCGCCGTAGCCGATTCGAATGCGGTGTGAAACCTTGGCGATTTCGTTGATGTACTGGCCGGTTTCGCTGGCCATGCCGAATTGGCCTTCGCCGAGCCCGGCTTCGACGTCTTCGGAAGTGTTGCCGGCGAGGGCGATTTCGAAATCGTGGATGAGAGCGGCGCCGTTCATGGCGATGCCGGAGACGAAGCCGCGTTTCATGAGGTCGATGAGAACGGGGCCGAGGCCGACTTTGATGACGTGGCCGCCGAGGCCCCAAAGCATGGCTTTGTGCTGCCCACGCGCATTGTGGATGGCTGCGAGGAGATGGCGAAGATCTTCAGCGGCGAGAATGATTGGAAGTGAATCGAGAAATTTCGTGAACGACGTGTTCGCAGCGGGAGCTTTTGCAAAGTCGCGGATACTGACCTTGCTCTTGCGCGAGGCAAGCGGGTAGGTGTGGACCGCGCCGAGCATGATGGGATGGATGGAGTAGATGCTCATGGAGCAGTGGATACTCTACCCTGCGAGGAGAACATTACCAAGCTTCGTGCAAGGCGCACTGGTTGCCGCCTCGCCCTTACAAGGAGACGAGGAAGCGGCGCGATGGCTACTTTGCGTTGCTATTGTGGCGACCGTTATTGGAGATACCCAGGACACGGGCGAGGGCTTGGCCGGTGTAGGATTTTCCTGTGCGAGCGACGAGTTCGGGCGGGCCTTGGGCGACAATGCGGCCGCCGCCTTCGCCGCCTTCGGGCCCGAGGTCGATGACCCAGTCGGCTTGTTTGATGACGTCGAGATGGTGCTCGATGATGAGCACGGTGTTGCCGAGATCAACGAGGCGCTGTAAGACGTCGAGGAGCTTTCGAACGTCGTCGAAGTGCAGGCCGGTGGTGGGCTCGTCGAGAATGTAGAGCGTGCGGCCGGTCTGGCGTTTCGAAAGCTCACGCGCGAGCTTGATGCGCTGGGCTTCGCCGCCGGAAAGAGTGGTGGCGGACTGGCCGAGGGTGACGTAGCTGAGTCCGACCTCGACGAGTGTGGCGAGCTTCTGCTGAATCTGGGGGATGTTTTCGAGGAGCTTCAGCGCGTCGGAGGAGGGCAGATTCAGAACGTCGCTGATGGAGTGGCCCTTATAGCGAACGGCGAGCGTCTCCGAGTTGTAGCGGCGGCCGCGGCAGACTTCGCACATCACATAAACGTCCGGAAGAAAATTCATTTCGATGCGGCGGAGGCCGTCGCCCTGGCAGGCTTCGCAGCGGCCGCCCTTCACGTTGAAGCTGAAGCGCCCGGGGCGGTAGCCGCGCTCGCGCGATTCGGGGAGCATGGCGAAGAGATCGCGAATAGGAGCGAAAACGCCGGTGTAGGTAGCGGGATTCGAACGCGGCGTGCGGCCAATGGGCGCCTGATCGATTTCGATGACTTTGTCGATCTGATCCGCGCCGAGAATTGCGCGATGGGCGGCGGGGGCCTCCGAGGAGCGATAGAGCTTCTGCGCGAGGGCGCGATAGAGAATGTCGTTGACGAGCGTGGACTTGCCGGAGCCGGAGACGCCGGTGACGACCGTGAGCACGCCGAGCGGAAGCGTGATGTCAACGTCTTTCAGATTGTTGGCGCTGGCGCCGAGAATCTGTATGGATTTGCCATTAGGACCGCGGCGTTTTTCAGGGACGGGGATTTTGGCGGCACCGCTGAGGTATCGGCCGGTGAGAGATTCCGGCGTGTCTTCGATTTGCTGCGGCTTGCCCTGGGCGACGAGATAGCCGCCGGCATTGCCTGCGCCGGGGCCGAGGTCGACAACGAAATCGGCGCGACGGATGGTGTCTTCGTCGTGTTCGACGACGAGGACGGTGTTGCCAAGGTTGCGAAGGTGTTCGAGGGAGCCGAGAAGGCGATCGTTGTCGCGGGCGTGGAGGCCGATGCTAGGCTCGTCAAGGACGTAGAGGACGCCGCGGAGGCGTGAGCCGATTTGCGTGGCGAGGCGAATGCGCTGGGCTTCGCCGCCGGAGAGCGTGGCAGCGGAGCGATCGAGGCTGAGATAACCGAGACCGACCGCGAGCAGGAAATCAATGCGCTCGGCGACTTCCTCGAGGGGACGCGCGGCGATTTCTTTTTGGCGGGCGGTCAGCTTCGAGAGGATTTTGTCCACCGCAGGACGCGCAGAGGTGAGCGAGAACGCAGTGAAGTCGGCAATGGACCAGCCGGCAAGTTTTACGGCGAGGGATTCGGGGCGGAGCCGCTTGCCGTGGCAGACGCTGCAGAGAGTGGCGGACATGTATTGCGTCATCCACTCGCGGTAGGTATCCGATCCGGACTCTTCGAAATTGCGCTCGAGAAATTTCAGGATGCCGGGAAATCGGAAGCCTTTTTCGCCTTTGGATTTTTTCGTTGCTGCGCCATTTTCACCCGTAGCGCCACGGCCGTTGGATGGCGGGTAGCCGTAGAGAAGCATGTTCTGGATGCGCGCGGGGAATTTGTCGAAGGGCGTTTCGAGATCGAAGCCGTGCGCGTAGGCGCCGAGCTCCAGCGTGCGCTTGAGAATCGCGGAAGCGGAGCCCGGGCCGAGGCCGCCATCAAATAGCGGGCGGCTCCAATCATGGATGATTTTGGAGGGAGTGAAATCGTACTTGGAACCGAGGCCGTTGCAGGCGGGGCAGGCCCCGTAGGGCGAATTGAAGCTGAACGAACGCGGCTCCAGCACAGGAACGGAAATGCCGCAATCGGGGCAGGCAAGTTTCTCCGAAAAGGTGTGTTCCTTGCCGGCGACGATGGCGACAGTGACGAGACCGCTTGCGAGCTTCAGCGCGGTGGCGATGGATTGTTCGAGGCGCGCGGCGATACCCGGTTTGACGAGCAAGCGGTCGATGACGATTTCGATGGTGTGATTCTTGCGCTTATCAATGACCGGAAGCTCGTCGAGCGGGAAGAGTTCGCCGTTGATTCGAACGCGAACGTAGCCGTCCTGCGCGAATTTTTCGAGTTCTTTCCGGTAGGCGCCCTTCCGGCCGCGGACGATGGGCGCTAGGATCATGATGCGGTCGTCGGGTTTGCAGAGTTCGCCGTGCAAGATGGACTGGACAATCTGCTCGCTGGATTGGCGCGTGATTGGTAAACCGCAGTTGGGGCAATGCGGAACGCCGACCGAGGCGTAGATGACGCGGAGGTAATCGTAAATTTCGGTGATGGTGCCGACGGTGGAACGCGGCGAGCGCGTCGTGGTCTTCTGCTCGATGGCGATCGAAGGCGAGAGCCCCTCGATGACGTCCACGTCGGGGCGTTCCATCTGGTCCAGGAACTGGCGCGCGTAAGCCGAGAGGGATTCGACGTAACGGCGCTGGCCTTCGGCGTAAATGGTGTCAAAGGCCAGCGAAGATTTGCCGGAGCCGGAGAGGCCAGTAATGACTGTCAGGGAGTTCCGGGGAATTTCCACGTCGATATTCTTGAGGTTGTGCTGGCGCGCGCCCCGGATTACCAGTTTGGTCAGGCCCATGAGACGAAAACGCCCCTCCACAGGAGCTGCGGCACCCAGTAGTTACACTGAGCCCAAAATAACTCTTCACAATAGCAGGTGAGAAAGAAGAGGGTCAAGGCGCTCAAGAACACACGCGAGCCTTTTTGCGTCCTTAAGTCCTTGGGGAGCCTTTGAGACTAGGTAAAAGACCTGAACGGTAACGCAATTAGCCGGACCAGCAGGTAAATTTGCCGGGGAGGTAGAGCGTTTTTACTTGGAATTATAGTTCCACCCTATTGAAAACAAATGCTTTAGGAATGGCGCGGAGGTTGCAGACTCTAAAGTGGTGGGGGAGGCGGGCCGAGGATCCCTTTAGGGGATTGAGGGCTGGGCCGGTTCGCCACTCCCCCCTATCACTTTGGCCGATCTACCCCAAAAACCACTCTGAACAATACCGAACACGGCGAAGGTGTGTTTGTTCATGACTGGTGCCTCGGGAGCGGTGGACTGTGCGCTTGATTTTCTTACGTCCGGACGAGATTGAAAATCACCGGGGGTGCAAGGCGGCTCACGGTGTGCTCTCGCGTCTGGTAGTCGGCGAGGGTGAGAGCAAGCATTATGGCGAGCCAGAAGACCGAACAGACAATCACAAGCTGGGTGCGCCTGGGGCTATAGCGCGCGTGCATGAAGTAGAGGACGACCAGCGTGGCCTTGAACGTGGCGATGCCCAAAGCGATGACAATATTGAACGCTCCGAAGTTCTGATAGGCGGCCCACACCGTGATGGCAGTGCCGGCCATCAGCGTCAGAAAGATGGCTACGTAAATCTTCGGCGAAACAATGTGTTCGGACACGCGACGCTCTCCCCAACTCTCCTAGTGGTGCCGGTCAATCAGATATAACAACGGGAACAGATAGATCCAGACGATATCTACGAAGTGCCAGTACAGGCCCACGATTTCGACGGGCGTGTTGTACTGCGGCGTGTAGCGGCCGGCGAAGGATCCTTTGATGAGCCAGACCAGCAGGCCCGCACCGACGATCATGTGCAGGGCGTGCAGGCCGGTCATGCCGAAGTACAGCGAGAAGTACAGTTGGGCATGGGCGTTTAGGTCCGGGTCCTTGGCGAATGCTTTTTCCAGCTCTTCTTTCTCCTCGGCAATTTTGCCGGCGTTATCGGCGACCGTAGGGTGCTCCGCGTGGTATCGAATGTCGAAGCCGGCGCCGGGAATGAGGTGATGGTCAAACTTCTGCTTGTACTCGATCACCTTGACGCCAAGAAATATGGTGCCGAGGACGACTGTGGCGATCAGGAAAATGCTGACCAACTGTTTCTTGCCCACTTGCGCGGACCAGACGGCCATGGCCATGGTCAAGCTGCTCATGATCAGTACCACGGTATTGAAGCCGCCGAGAGTCAAGTCCAGCGTGTTGCTGCCGGCGCCGAAAGCCGCGCTAAACGCGTGGCGGTTGATCGTGTAAGTCAAGAACAGGCCGCCGAAGAACAAGACTTCAGTGACCAGGAAAATCCACATCCCTAGTGCAGCGGATTCCTTCTGCTGCTCGAGCGTTTCAAAGTGTCCGTACAGTTCGCCGGTGCGATGCACGCGGTACTCCTCTTCCTAAATCAATCTTTGGCCCGGCTTCGGCCAACTGCCGGACGGACTAAAGTCCGTCCCTACGCTAGAACTCAAACTGCCAACAGGACAGACTGAAAGTCTGTCCCACAACAGAATTCAAACTTGCTAATCATCTCCATGGGCCGGAGCGGGCGATGGGGCCCCAGCTCCCAGGCCAAGATCGGGCCGGTTTTTATAGTCGTACGGTTCCCAGGTAACTTCCGGCGTAACGTCAAAATTCTCCGTTGGCGGCGGCGAAGGCGTTGTCCATTCAAGTCCCGTGGCCGGCCAGGGATTCGGGCCCGCCACTTTGCCATAACGCATGGACCACATCAGATAGAGCATCGGGAGCAAGTAGCCCAGCGCGAGAATCGAAGCGCCCGCGGTGGAGAGCACGTTGAGCACCTGAAATTCCGGCGGATAGGTGTGATAACGCCTCGGCATGCCCATGTAGCCGAGAATGAACTGCGGAAAGAAGGTCAGGTTGAACCCGACAAATAGGGTTATCGCGGCAGTGCGCGCCAGGGATTCGGGATAGAGACGGCCTGTGATCTTCGGCCACCAGAAGTGCAGGCCGCCGACATAACCCATGACGGCGCCGCCGACCATGATGTAGTGAAAGTGGGCGACGACAAAGTAGGTGTCATGGATGTGAATGTCCAAGCCGAGGCAAGCGAGAAACAGCCCTGTGAGGCCGCCGATGAGGAACAGCCCGATGAAACCCAAGGCATAGATCATGGGCGTATCCCAGGAGATCGAGCCTTTATAGAGCGTCGAAGTCCAGTTGAAAACTTTGACGGCCGAGGGAATCGCCACGACGTAGCTAAGGAAGGAAAACGTAAGCGCGGCGTACGTGGACTCGCCGGTCACGAACATGTGGTGGGCCCAGACGAGGAAGCCGAT
>Ga0137397_10001808_pt1 | contig 14936 bp, 10 predicted proteins | sample czorhiz116metaG_FD_106658 | JGI IMG/M metagenome (GOLD analysis project Ga0137397, IMG submission 106658) | Vadose zone soil microbial communities from Angelo Coast Range Reserve, California, USA - czorhiz1.16 metaG | ecosystem: Environmental > Terrestrial > Soil > Vadose zone | place: USA... | reverse complement strand
GGCGATCGACCGTACGAGGAGCGCCACGCGCGCTTCACAATCGCCATGGTGACCGCCGGCACCTTCCAGTACCGTTCGGCCGCGGGGCGGGAGCTGATGACCCCGGGGTCTCTCATGCTCGGCAACCCCGGCCAGTCCTTCGAGTGCGGGCATGAGCACGGGGCGGGTGACCGCTGCCTGTCGTTCCACTACGACCCGGACTACTTCGAACGCCTGGCGACCGATGCCGCCGCAAGGCGCGGCCCGCCGTCCGCACACGGCACCGGGACCGGGTTCCGCGCCCTGCGGCTGCCGCCGTTGCGGGAGATGTCGACATGGGTGGCCCGGAGCCAGGCCGCCCTGACCGGCTCGATCGGCGTCTCGTGGGAGGAGCTCGCCGTGCAGATGGCAGCCCTTGCCGTGCGACTGGCCTGCGGCTTCACGCCCGGGACAGGCGACGCCCCCGCCGCCGCGATCGCGCGCGTGACCCGGACCGTGCGCAGGATCGAGCGCGATCCCGGACAGGACCTGTCGCTCTCGGTCCTGGCGCGGGAAGCGCGCCTGAGTCCGTATCACTTCCTGCGAACGTTCCGGCGCCTGACCGGCGTGACCCCGCACCAGTACGTCCGGCGCGCGCGCCTGCGCGTGGCCGCCCTGCGCCTGGCGGCCGACGCGGGCAGGGTGATCGACGTCGCCTTCGGCTCGGGCTTCGGCGATGTGTCGAACTTCAACCACGCCTTCCGCTCCGAGTTCGGGGTCAGCCCGCGGGCCCACATCGCCCAGCTCGAACGCGCCTGCCGCGGGCGATAGAGGGCTCGCGTGAACTCCCCCATGGGACGCTGGCTCGGGTGGCTCTCCCAGGACGCGCGGCTGGGTGTGCGACGGCTGCTCGAGGCCCCGGGTTTCGCCGCGATCGTCATCGTCACTCTCGCGCTGGGCCTCGGCGCGAGCACCGCCCTGTTCAGCGTCGTCGACGCCGTGCTGCTCCGCCCGCTGCCGTTCGCGCAGGACGAATCGCTGGTCATGCTCTACGCCAGCAACCCCGACAAGAGCATCCCGCGCTTCGGAGTCTCCTATCCCGACTACCGCGACTGGCGCGAGCAGACCCGTTCCTTCACCGACCTGGCGCTGTTCACAGGAGGCTCCCTGGTGATGCAGGGGCCGGACGGGCCCGAGCGGGTCGGCGGGATGTTCGTGTCGCGCAATTTCTTCGATGTCCTGGGCGTGCGACCCTGCCTCGGACGGCTGTTCGGACCTGAGGACGAGCGCGGAGAGTCGAGCTCGTCCCTCGTCCTCGGCTATGGCTACTGGCAGGATCGTTTCGGCGGCGACAGGTCGATCCTGGGGCGCACGCTCGAGGTCAACGGCAGGGTGCGGACGATCGTCGGTGTCCTGCCGCCCGGCGTCGCCCTCCTCGGCCCGGCCTTTCTCGGCGAACGCCTCGGCGCCGTCACGGTGGTCGAGCCTTCGATCTATCCGCGGGTGGAGAACCACGCCCAGCATCTGTTCGGGAGCGTGGCGCGGCTCAAGCCCGGGGTGACACTCGAACAGGCGCAGGCGGACCTGTACGCCGCCGAGGTGCGCATCGCGGCGGCGAATCCCGTGATCGCGGGTTGGACCGCGAACGTCTTTCCGCTGCGCGGCGAGCTGTCGCTGGGGACCCGGGAGCCGCTGCTGGTGCTGCTCGCCGCGGCGGGGCTCGTGCTCGTGATCGGCTGCATCAACGCCGCGAACCTGCTGCTGGCCCGGGGTGCCGCGCGCCAGCGCGAGCTGGCCTTGCGCCAGGCGCTGGGAGCGTCCCGGGCCCGCCTCGTGGTCCAGCTCCTGGTCGAGAGCACCGTGCTGTCCATCGGAGGCGGCATTCTCGGCGTCGCCATCGCGGGGGGCGGTCTCGGGACGCTGCGCCGACTGATCCCGCCGGGGCTCATCTCCCTCTCGGACGACATCCGCCTCGATGGGCGCGTGCTGGCCCTTGCGCTGGGTCTGAGCCTGGTCACGGCCCTGGTCTCCGGCCTGTGGCCCGCATTCAGGATCAGCGTCCCCGATCTGGCCCCGGCGCTGCGTGGCGGCGGCCGCGGCAGCACCAGCGGCCCGCCGGCGCGGCGCGCCCGGCGGACCCTCGTGGTCGTCGAGGTCGCGCTCGCTCTGGTGCTGCTGATCGCCGCCAGTCTCGTGGTCGAGAGCCTGCGTCACATGACACAGGTGGATCCCGGGTTCCGTCCGGAGCACCTCGTGACGGCCCAGCTCGGTCTCGGCGCCAAGTACCCGGACAGCGCACAGATCCCCCTCTACGAGTCGATCCTGACCGATCTCGCCGGACGACCGGGCATCGAGGCCGCCGGCGCCACCGATACGCCCCCGCTCGTCGCCGGCGGCATGTTCACTTCGATCCACCTGATCGGCAAGCCGCCGCGTCCGGAAAGTCAGCCGCTGATGAGCACGATCGTGGTCGTGACGCCGGGGTACTTCCGCGCCATGGGACAATCCCTGCTGCAGGGCCGGGAGATCGGGTGGAGCGACGCTCGGCCCACGATCGTCCTGGGCGAAACCGCGGCGCGCGCGTTCTGGCCGGGAGAGAGCGCCGTCGGTCACCGCCTCGCGATCGGCCCGGACCCGCTCGGCAACGAGATCGTCGGTGTCGCCAGGGACACCCGACGCACCAACCTGTCGACGCCGCCCGCGCCTGTCGTCTACGTCTCGCTGCCACGCTACTCGGCGCTGCTCCGGTCGCTGACCCTCGTCGTGCGGGGCCGCGGCGATGTCGCCACGATCGTCGCCGCCACGCGCGCCGCGGTCCATCAGGCGGACGCCGGCCTGCCCCTGTACAGCGTGCAGACGATGCAGGAGGTCGTCGATCTGTCGCTGGCGCAGCCCCGGCTCGAGGCGTCGCTCCTGACGCTCTTCGGGACGATTGCGTTCCTGCTCGCCATGCTCGGGATCTACGCCGTCATCTCCTACTCGGTGACCCATCGCCAGCAGGAGCTGGGCGTGCGCATGGCGCTCGGCGCCACACGGCGCGACGTGCTGCGCCTCATCCTGACGGAGGGAGCGGCGCTCTCCGCGATCGGCATCGCCATCGGCGCCCCCTGCGCCCTCGGCGCGACCCGCCTCCTGGACGCCTGGCTCTTCGGTGTGGGTCGGACCGATCTCGCGACCTTCGGCGGCGTCGCGGCCGGCCTGATGTTGACCGCGCTCGCCGCGTGCTACGCCCCCGCCCGCCGCGCCACGAAGGTGGACCCGCTGGTCGTGATGCGCGGCGACTGAGCCCTGGCGCCGCGAACATTCCCCTTGACACTATGGCGTTTGACGATATAGTGGGTGGCGACATAAAGCCACGGAGGGCTCATGACTGTCCGATCGAAGGAACCCGCACCGTACGGACCCCTCTCACCGGCGACGTTCCACGTGCTCCTGGCGCTCGCCGGAGAGGATCTCCACGGCTACGCCATCCTGAAGGAGGTCGGGAGGCGCACGGCGGGTGAGGTCGGTCTCTCGACCGGAACGCTTTACGGGATCCTGAAACGCCTGCTCGCCGACGGCCTGATCGTCGAGCGCCGGGCCCGCCCGTCCATGCCCGAGGACGACGAACGGCGCCGCTACTACCGCCTGACTCCGCGCGGGCGGGAGGTCGCGGCGACGGAGGCCGGGCGGCTCGACCGCCTGGTCGTGGAAGCCCGCGCGCGGCGGCTTTTGGGCAAGCTCCGTCCGGCGTAACGGGCGCCGCCCGGACGAATCGAAACCTGGAGGACGAATACGATGAACGGCAGAACGAAGGTCGGACTCACCGCGGCGCTCGGATTCGCGGCGGCGATCGCTCTCCCGGAGTCCGGCGGGGCCTTGGCGGGCGCCGCCCCGGCGGGCGCCGCCAGTGCCCCCCACGCGACCGCGGCTGTTGCTCCACCGTCCCCCCTCAAGCCTCCCGTCGAGGGAAGCATCCCCGTAGCCTTCCTCCTCTCCGAGGGGGCCGTGGTCATCGACTTCACGGGGCCCTGGGAGGTCTTCCAGGACGCCAGCGTCCCGGGACGCCCGGACGCCCCGTTCCGGCTGTACACCGTCGCGGAGACCACACGTCCGATCCACGCGAGCAGCGGCCTGACCATCGTTCCCGACTATTCGTTCGGGAACGCCCCCGCGCCCAAGATCATCGTCATCCCCGCCCAGAGCGCCCCGAGCGAGGCCACGCTGGCGTGGGTTCGCAAGTCCGCCGGACGCGCCGACCTGACCATGTCGGTCTGCACCGGCGCGCTCCTGCTCGCCAAGACCGGCCTGCTGTCCGGGAAATCCGCCACCACGCATCACTCCAGTTACCGGCAGCTCGCGATGGGGTACCCCGACATCCAGGTCAGGCGCGGCGCCAGGTTCGTCGAGGCCGGAAACGTCGCCACGGCGGGCGGCCTCTCCTCGGGAATCGATCTCGCGCTCAGGGTGGTCGAGCGGTACTTCGGCCGCGAAGTCGCCGCCGAGACCGCATACCAGATGGAATATCAGGGGCAGGGATGGATGAACCCGGACTCGAACCAGATCTATGCGGAGCAGCGCGTCTCGACGGACGAGCATCCCCTCTGCCCCGTCTGCGAGATGGAGATCGATCCCGCGGCGGAGGGCGCGCTGAAGTCGGTCTACAAAGGAAAGACCTATTACTTCTGCGCGCCGGCGCACAAAGAGCAGTTCGACCGGGCGCCGGACAAGTTCATCGCCGTCGCCGGCAAGCCCTGAGGCGCAGGACGAGCCATGGACGACGACCGCATCTCCCGGAGCGTCAGGCTGTACCGGCTGCTGCTGCGTCTCCTGCCGGGCGATTTTCGCGGCGCCTTCGGACAGGAGATGGAGGTCGTGTTCCTCGAACAGCATCGTGATGCGGGAAGAGCCGGAGGCCGCGGCCGGCTGCGTCTGTGGCGCGACACCCTCGCGGGGATCTTCACCACCGCACCGCGGGAGCACGTCGCACTGTTCCGCCAGGACGCCGGATTCGCGCTGCGGATGATGGGAAGGAATCCCGGGTTCACGCTCGCGTCGGCGCTCACCCTGGCGCTCGGGATCGGAGCCAACACCGCCATCTTCAGCGTCGTGCACGCCGTGCTGCTGAAGCCGCTGCCGTACGCCAACGGCGAGCGCATCGTGCTCCTGAGCGAGGAGTCGCCCGCGGCCGGCCTCAGCAACCAGACGTTCTCCGTCCCGGAGATGCTGGACCTCCGGAGTCGGAACCGCAGCCTCGACGGCCTGGTCGAGTACCACAACATGTCCTTCATCCTGCTCACCGGGGTCGAGCCGCAGCGCGTCGAGACGGGGGTCGTGTCCTGGAACTTCTTCGATCTGTTCGGAGTGAGACCCCTGACCGGCCGTGGATTCGTTCCGGAGGACGAGAAGGAGGGGGCGCCCGCGGTGCTGCTGCTCAGCTTTGAATACTGGCAGCGCGCGTTCGGCGGGGATCCGACTGTCGTGGGGCGGAATGTCCGGATGAACGACCGTATCCACACGGTGGTGGGCGTCCTGCCGCCGTTCCCCCAGTATCCGCACACGAACGACGTGTACATGCCTTCGGTCGCCTGCCCGTTCCGTTCCAACCCGGCGCTGGTGACCAATCGGGGCGGCAGGATGGTGCGGCTGTTCGGGCTTCTGAAGCCCGGCGTGCGGCCGCCCGAAGCCCAGGCCGACCTCTCCGCAGTCGTCGCCTCGATGCAGAAGGACTATCCGGCCTTCTATCCGCAGGGCGCTGGGGTCTCCGCGCTGGCGAAGCCGCTGCGGGGCGAGCTGACACACGAAGCCAGGCCGACCATGCTGCTGCTCGTCGTCGCCGCCGGCTTCGTGTTGATCATCGCGTGCGCCAGCGTCGCCAACCTGAATTTCGCCCGGATGGCGCGGCGCGAGCGGGAGTTCGCGATTCGCGCGGCGATGGGGGCGGGACGGGCGCGTCTCTTCCGGCAGCTTCTCACCGAAAGTCTCCTGCTCTCCATGGCGGGGGGTGCTATCGGACTTCTCCTGGCCTCCGGCATGATGCGCATGCTCACCGCGTTCGTCTCCCGGTTCACGCCGCGTGCCACCGAGATCCGCATCGACATGCCCGTCCTTCTGTTCACGATCGCGATCGCGCTCCTCACCAGCCTGCTGTCCGGCTCGGCGCCGGCCCTGGCCGGCCGCGAAAGCCTGACGGGCTCCATGAAGGAGGGGGGCGGGACGGCGACGTTCAGCGCGCGCCGGAAGAGGGCGCGGAGCGTCCTGATCGTGGCGCAATTCGCCGTCTCGTTCATGCTGCTGATCGGAGCCGGCCTGATGCTCCGCAGCCTCATCAACCTCCAGCGCGTCGACCCGGGCTTCCGGCCGGAGAACGTGCTGACGATGGACATCTACCTGAACTTCGCGAAATACACCGACGCAACGAAGCGGGGCCAGTTCTTCGAGTCGCTTCTCGACAGGGTCAGGACGCAGCCCCGCGTGATCGCGGCCGCGGTGTCCGCCGCGATCCCGCTCGATCAGAGCCTGCAGAGCAACGGCGCGTTCCGGATCGAAGGGCAGCCGTCGGATTCAGGGGAGAAGGCGCTGTTGGCCGATCTCCATGTCGTGTCCCCCGAGTACTTTCGCACCCTGGCGATCCCGGTCGTGGCCGGACGCGTGTTCGATCGATACGACGGGCCCCGGAACGCGAACGTGGCGATCCTCAACCAGGCCATCGCCCGGCACCGCTGGAGCGGCCAGGATCCGCTCGGGCACCGGGTCTCGTTCGACGATGGCAGGACCTGGGCGACCGTGATCGGGATTGTCGGCGACACCCGCGAGGCCGGTCTCGATCGGCCCGCGGGCGACGGGATCTACCTCGCGCTGGCGCAGAACCCCCTGCTGCGCGGGACCGTGATCGCCCGGACGAACGGCGACCCGATGGACGTCGCGCGAACCGTGGTCCAGCGCATGTACGAGGTCGACCCGGAGCAGCCGGCCGGGCAGATCCGCTCCCTGGAGACCGTGCGCGCGGACTCGATCGCCGCCCCCCGGCTGACGGCCAGGCTCCTGGGGATCTTCGCGCTGGTGGCGCTCGTGATCGCCGCGACGGGGATCGGCGGGGTCATCGCTCTCGCCGTCAGCCAGCGCACCCATGAATTCGGAGTGCGCATGGCGATCGGCGCCCGGCCCGTGAACATCCTCCTGATGGTCCTCGGCCAGGGCCTGTGGCTCGCGGCGGTCGGCGTCGGCCTCGGCCTGCTCGGAGCGCTCGGCCTCACCCGCATCCTCAAGGGCCTGCTGTTCGAGGTTGCGCCGACCGATCCGCTCACGTTCGCCGCGGTGGCGCTGGTCCTGGTGCTCGCGGCGGTCGTGGCCTGCCTTCTTCCCGCGCGCCGCGCCGCCGGCGTCGATCCCCTGATCGCGCTGCGGGTGGAGTAGCCTTCGACGAAGGGGGTCGTTACTCGGCCCGGAGGGCGATCATCGGGTCGACGCGCGTGGCGCGCCGGGCGGGGACGAACGAGGCGCCGAGAGAGATGAGCACCACCAGGGCGACCACGGACGCATAGACGAGCGGGTCGCGCGGGCTGACGCCGAACAGCACGGCCTGCATGTTGTCCCCCGCGAGCACGACCAGTCCCAGAGTAATCAGGACGCCGAGCGAGACGCCCACGGCGGTCAGGATCGATCCCTGGCGCAGCACCATGCGCAGGATGCGCCGGCTGTCCGCGCCCAGGGCCATCCGCACCCCCAGCTCCTGGGTCCGCTGGCTCACCGAGAACGACATGACGCCGTAGATCCCGACCGCGGCGATCACCGTCGCGACGATGCCGAAGATGCTGACCATGATGGCGACGATGCGGTTCTGGCTCACGAAGCCTTCGATCTGCCGCCTGGCGGTGCCGACGAAGTAGAGCGGCAGGTTCGGGTCGACCCTGGCGACCTCGCGGCGCATCGAGTTGATCAGCGTCTCGGCCTGCATGCCGCCGCGCGGCTTCACGATGACCGTGGCGAACTGGCTGACCCCCTGGTCCGGCTTCGCCGGCCCGGCCGGCTGGGAGTAGAACGGCACGTAGAATCCGGTCTCGTCCACGTTCGGGATGTTGAACGGCGGCATCATGCGCACCGTCTTCACGACCCCGATGATGGTGCGCCACGGGCCCGGCTGCAGCGAATTGCCGTCCAGCGCGCGGAAGCGCCGGCCCAGCGGGCTCTCGTTTCCGAAGTGCTTGTGCGCAAAGGCCGCATTCACGATCGCCACGGGGAGCTTGGTGTCGAGGTCGTCGTCCTGGAACTTGCGCCCCTCGACCAGCGTCTGGCCGAGGACGTCGAAGTAGCCGGAGGTGATCTGCTCGAAGTTGGCGTTCAGGCGGTCCTTCTTCTCCTTGTACTCGCGTCCCTCGATCTCGACCGGCCCGCTCCCCGAGAAGACCATCCGGAACCTGTTCGTGAGCGCCACTCCCTGGAACTCCTGATGGGCACTCAGCTCGCGCACGAGACGGTCGAAGAACAGCTTGCGCGCGTCGTTCGTCGGATAGTCTCCGTCCATCAGCCCCATCCGGGCGGTCATGACGCCGTCGGTGTCGTAGCCGTAATCGATCGTCTGCTGGTGGCGGATCGACTGCATCTGGAGAAGCGAGCCTATTAAAAGGATGCTCGTCACCACGACCTGGAACACGACCAGGCCGCGCATGACCAGCCTGGTGGCGCGGTTGGTCCCTCCCCGCCCGCCTTCCTTGAGCACCGAAGCCACGTTGGCGCGCGACGCCATCCAGGCCGGCAGGAGGCCGGAGACGATCGCCGCCGCGAACATCGCGACCAGGCTGATGGCCAGCACCGGTCCGTCGATGTCGAACGTCATCCACGACGGGGGCGGAAAGTCGAAGTTGCGGACCGTGGTATTCAGAAGGTCGGTGCAGTAGTAGGCCAGGCCCACGCCGATCGCCGCCCCGACCACGGTCACCAGCAGACTCTCGGTCAGCATCTGCAGGATGAGGCGGGTGCGGCTGGCGCCGAGCGACGAGCGGATGGCCAGCTCCCTCGCCCGCAGGGTCGCCCGTGCGAACTGCATGTTCATCACGTTGAAGCAGCCGATCAAAAGCACGCCGACGCAGAAGGCCAGCATCGTGACCAGCGTGCCGCGCAGCGGCAACGGCGTGTAGGTCTTGAGCAGCGGCTCGACCTTCCCCGTGTTGAACTGCTTGTTGGTATCCGGGTACGCGTCCGCGAGCTGCTTCGCGACCGTGGTCATCTCGGCGTTCGCCTGATCGAGCGAGACGCCCTGCTTGAGCAGCGCCAGCACCGATGGGTTGGTGACTCGCGGGTCGGTCCGCCCGCGCACCGGGTACTCGCGGAAGAGGGGGACCCACCATTCTTCGTTGACGGGGAACGCGAACCCCCTGGGCATGACGCCGACGATCGTGGCCGGCGTCCCGTTGATCCGGAGGGTCTTGCCGATGATGTCCGGCGTCCCGCCGAAGTCGCGCTGCCACACACCGTAGCCGACCAGCGCCACCTTCTCGGCACCTTCGACGTTGTCCTCGGGCCTGAAGCCGCGCCCCATGCTCGGCGACACGCCGAGAATGGGCAGGAAGGAGTCCGTGATGTAGGCGCCGGTGTACCGCCGAGGCACCCCCTCGTTCGTCACGTTGACGGTGGCGCCGCTGATGTACGCCGCCATGAGCTCGAACGACTGTTGCTTCGGCCGGACTTCCTCGAAGTCCATCGGCGACACCTGGCCGTTCTGGCCGAAGAAGCCCTTGCTGGTCGGATCGATGAAGCTGACGCTGACCATCCGTGCGGAGTTCGGAAATGAGAACCCGCGCAGCATGATCCCGTTCACGACGCTGAACATCGTGGTGACGCCGCAGATCCCGAGCGCCAGCACGACGACCGCCAGCGCGCAGAACCCCTTCTCCCGGAGGAGGACCCGGAAGCCGACGCGGATGTCCTGGACTAGGTTAGTGATCATCGGGGTTGCTCAGGGTGATCATACGATCATCGCCGGCAAATCGTTCCGGGAGTTTCAACAGCCCCGCAACAAGGGGGGTCCGCGCGGGTAACCGGCTGAGGGCGCGCGACTTATGGTCCTACCTGACTTCCCGGGGCGTGGGCCTTCCCCTACACGCTGGTAATTGCAGCCCCGACCTTGACTTGATCGGTTGCGACACTAGTTTAGGGAATGGGCCCGTGCAGCCTTGCGGCGGGCGTCTGCCGCGCGAGGGCGTTCCGTTGACCGACGAGTATCGAGTCGCCAAGAAGGAAGTCGTTGCGGAGGTGACGGTCGCCGGGGAGAAGCCCGCGACGGTGACCTTGTTCCTCGCCGGTCAGACGCAGCAGCACGCCGGCGACGAGCGGCCGAGCGATCTGCTGAACGGCCCGGACATCTTTCTCCCGGCCATCGATCGCAAGAAGAAGCTGCGCCTTCTGCAGCGCGACGCCGTGGTGGTGATCACGGTGCCCGCCGAGTACGAGCCGGGGGCCGGGCGGCCGGAGGCCGAGGACGCCCCTCTCCCGTCGCACCTGCACGCGGAGGTCGAGGTGATTCTCGCGAGTGGAGCCGCGATCCGCGGCACGGTCGAATACGACATGCCGGAGCCGCGCAGTCGGCTGCTCGATTTCCTGAACCGCGAGGACCGGTGCCTGGCGGTGCGGCAGGCGGGTCAGGTCCATCTGGTCAACAAGCGGCACATCGCCCGCGTGAGCGAGGTCTAGGAGCCGGAGAATGGCCCGCATCGACAGGCTCGTCCAGGCGATGTTCCAGGCCTCGGCCGACCGGCTGATCATGGCCTCCGGAGAACGGCTCATCCTCGTCGTGGGGGACGAACACCGTCCTGTCAGCCCGCAGCCGGTCACGGTTGCGCAGATCCGCGATCTCCTGAAGGAAATCGTGCCGCCCGAGCTCGCCGGGGATGTCGAGCAGGACGGGGAGCACGAATTCTGCTACCCCGCCCCCGCGGGCACCGTGACGGTGAAGGTCAGCCGCGACGGCAAGGCGCTGCGGCTGGAGGCGGGACCGCTGGCGGATGCTCCGACAGCCGCCGCGGGAACGGTCACCGAGGAGCGCAAGGCGACGCTGACCATCGAATCGCTTTTCGTCCAGATGGTCCGGGAGCACTGCTCCGATCTCCATCTCACCTCGGGGAACGCGCCGTTGTTCCGCAAGCACGGGGAGATCGTCCCGGTCGGCGACATCGTGCCGTTCACCGCCGAGCAGGTGACCGAGCTGCTGCTGTCGATCACCCCGGCCGGGAAGCGCGCCGAGTTCGAACGATCGCACGACGTGGACTTCTCGCACGAGATCCCGGGCGTGGCGCGCTTCCGCTGCAACCTGTTCCTGGACCGGCGCGGCATGGGGGGCGTGTTCCGCGTCATCCCGACCGACATCCTGTCCGCCAAGGATCTCGGCCTGCCCCCGCAGATCCTCGATCTGTGTGACCTGCACAAGGGACTGGTGGTCGTGACCGGCCCGACCGGCTCGGGAAAATCGACCACCCTGGCGGCGATGATCGACTCGATCAACCGCACCCAGCCGGTCCACATCATCACCATCGAGGATCCGATCGAGTTCGTCCATCCGGTGCGCAAGGCGCTCATCAACCAGCGGGAAGTCGGCACCCACACGGGCGGGTTCAAGGCGGCGCTGCGCGCCGCGCTGCGGGAGGACCCCGACATCGTCCTGGTGGGAGAGATGCGCGACCTCGAGACGGTCGCCATCGCCATCGAGACCGCCGAGACCGGTCACCTGGTGTTCGGGACGCTGCACACCAACACCGCCGCCTCGACCGTCGACAGGATCATCGACCAGTTCCCCGCCGACCGGCAGAATCAGGTGCGCGCCATGCTCTCCGAGTCGCTCAAGGGGGTCATCGCTCAAACCCTGTGCCGCAAGAAGGGGGGCGGCCGCGTCGCCGCCCTCGAGATCCTCCTGGTGACGTCCGCCGTCAGCAACCTGATCCGCGAGGGGAAGACGTTCCAGATTCCGTCCGTCATGCAGACCGGCCGAGGGGCCGGGATGATGACCCTGAGCGACTCGCTGCTCGATCTCGTGAAGAAGGGGCTGGTCGAGCCGGACGAGGCGTACTCCTGCGCGGTCAACAAGCAGGAGCTGCGCTCGATGCTCGAGCGCAGCGGCGTGAAGCTCGCGGCCGCGTGACCGCCGCTACAATTCCGCATCAAAAGCGAGAGCCTGCGGACCCATAGCGGGATAAACTGAGACGGGTCGGGGGTCACGACGAGGAAAAGGGAATGAACGAGCCGCGGGAAGTCGTCGTCGAGGGGAGCGCCAAGGGCTTCGCTCAAGTGATCACCGTCGGCGGACACGTACTGGCCGCCGACGAGCCGGTCGAGGTCGGCGGCACCGACACAGGTCCGGGACCCTACGACCTGCTGCTCGCGGCGCTGGGGTCCTGCACCTCGATGACGGTCGCGATGTACGCACGGCGCAAGGAGTGGCCGCTCGAGACGGTACGGGTACGTCTGCGGCACTCGAGGATCCACGCCGCCGACTGCGAGACCTGCGAGACGAAGGCCGGATGGCTCGACCGGATCGAGCGCGACATCGAGCTCGTGGGATTGCTCGACGAGGCCCAGCGCGCGCGTCTCGTGGACATCGCGGACAAGTGTCCCGTCCATCGAACACTGACCTCCGAACTGGTCATCCGAACGAGGCTGGTCGGGGAAGGAGAGCCCCGATGAGCAGAGGGGGAATGTCCTCTGCCGCCGCCAGTGGACACTCCGGATCACGCGGGCGGCCCCCATCCTCCCCGTTGATTTCCGCGTAAGTTCACTTCGGTTCGGAAGTTACACGTCGGGGCCGCCTGGTGGCATCACACTTGCTTCTCCGAGACATCATTCGCGGGAGATCCGGCGCGCATGAAGCCAGGGAGACTTTCGCTCGGCGATTCGCTGCAGGCGGGCGGGGAATACGACTGGATCGATGAGCTCCGCAAGCGCGGCCGGGACCCGGTGGCGTCCATGCGGGACGACGACGCGAGCGCGGGCATCGCCGTCGAGGACGATCTCCTCAGAACCGTGATCTTCACGATACTTCTCGGCTGCTTCGCCGCGCTGACGGGGTACTTCTCGTATCGCGCCACGTCGGGGAGCGGCCTCAACGTCCTCGTGGCGAGCGCGTGCCTGGCCGCCGTACTGGGGTGCGGAGCAGTCGTCTCGCGGCGGAGGTGGTGGCTGCGATCCCTGCTCGTTCTCGGTTCCCTGGGGGTCGCCGCCCTTCTCGTGGATCAGGTCGTCTATTACCGCTGGCACGAGCGGATGGACCGTGAGGTGACCGCCCTGCGGCGCGACGTTGCATCCGGCTCGCCGGTGGTTCCCAATCGAATGAACGTGCGCCCCACCTCCGTCTGGATCGATCCGGACCAGCAGATCTCTCTCTTCTTCGAGCCGCCCTCCCTGGCGTGGATGTATCGGCTGGACGCGTCTTCGTCGCTGGGGCACGCGCTGGTCGCGGGATGGTACCGGGTGCTGTCGCGAGTGACGCGCGGCCGCGGCCTCGACGGCATAACGCGGACGATGGTCCGCCCGCACCAGGTCTATTCGGTCAGCGCCCGGGCGGGCGGGAAGACTCTGTCGTGCCAGGACGGCGAGACGGCGTCCTGGACCCTGTCGATCGAGTCGAGGCCTGGCGCCCGCCCACCGCAGGCCGCCCCCGCCCAGATCGCCGCCGGCACCTAGCCTTCCCGGCCTGCGACCTCTCCGCCTCCTCTCCGTAGCTCCTCCAGAGCTCCGCACCATGTACTATCTGCAGGATCGTCAACGGAGGAATCCGCGATGACCATGGATCGGGCGAGGCAAGTCACGCTGTGTCTTCTGCGCGTCGTTTCGGGTCTGCTGTTCCTCCAGGCCGGAGGGATGAAGCTCTTCGATTGGTTCGGGGGCGTCCCTGCCCAGTACGGCGGGCACCCTCCGATCTGGTCGCAGATGTGGATCGGGGGGGTGCTCGAGTTCTACGGCGGCGCTGCGATCCTGCTCGGGCTCTTCACGCAGCCCGTCGCCTTCATTCTCTCCGGGGAGATGGCGGTCGCCTACTTTCAGTTCCACCAGCCCGGCGGCCACTGGCCAATCCAGAACCACGGAGAGCCCGCCGTGCTGCTCTGCTTCATCTTCCTGTTCTTCGCCGCGCACGGCGCGGGGAATTGGAGCCTTGACGCTCTGCTCCCGCTGAAGCGGTTCACAGGTGCGCGTCATGCTTCAGTAACCTGATCCGCGAGGGGAAGACGTTCCAGATCCCCTCCGTCTCGCCCCGCCCTCCGACAGCGCCCCCCCTGCGGCCCTCGAGCACCGCAGGGGGGCGTCCCCAGATCTATCTCCCGTGGAGACTCAGGAGCTCACGTCGAATGCGTCCACGACGATCCAGGAGCAGCAGCCGGACGCGTTCCAGGTGCCCGTGACCTTGATCGTCAGGGTGTGAGGACCCGCCGCCAGACCGCTGATGGAGTACACGACGGCCTGCGCGTGCTCGGCGGGAGCGTACGTATCGACTGTCGCGTTCAGGGTCCCGTCTATGTACACCTGGGCGATCCCGTTGAAGGGGGCCGTGTAGCTGATCCAGCTCACTCCCGTTCCGGTAAAGGCCAGCGTGGCCGTGCCGAGCAGATCCGCCGACTCTTTAAGCGAGCCGCCACTCAAGTCACTGCGGGATGTGGAGAACCACATTCCGGTGTAGATCACAGATGGATCGTTCTCCTCGATGCGGGTCGTGGACGACGGAGGCGGTGTGGGTGTCGGCGTCGGGGTCGGAGTGGGCGTCGGGGTCGGCGTAGGAGTCGGCGTCGGGGATGAGTCGCTCGTGCTCTGGCAGGTGAACCCCGGCGGCGGCGTGTTCGAGTGGTTCCCCTTGTGGAGCTGGATGTTGCCACCCTGGATCGGCCCGTCGCCCGACCACGCCCCGGCGCTGTACCCCGTGCTGAGACCTATCGAGAACAGGTCGTGATCCCGCCCCGGCTCCCCGTTGTCGGTTACCTTGACCTCGTAGGTGTACCCGCCTACCCCGTTGATCGTGCAGG
>Ga0137397_10001807_pt1 | contig 14939 bp, 10 predicted proteins | sample czorhiz116metaG_FD_106658 | JGI IMG/M metagenome (GOLD analysis project Ga0137397, IMG submission 106658) | Vadose zone soil microbial communities from Angelo Coast Range Reserve, California, USA - czorhiz1.16 metaG | ecosystem: Environmental > Terrestrial > Soil > Vadose zone | place: USA... | reverse complement strand
GCTCCCCTTGAACGCGATGCGAGCTCATATTGACGCGAGCGGGAGAGGCAACTACGATGCACTTGCGCAACACGAGGGCCTGACCACGTGGTGCCGTGGCCGGGCGCATCCACACATCGCATCCAGTCCGTAGGGCGCATCGGCTCCCGCCGAAAGGGCACGGCCCACCTACAGCAACCACGTAGGGAGGGTGTGTCCATGTCTCGTCTCGACATCTACAAGAAGCAGGCGAAACAGCTCGTTCGCTGGCATCGCGAGGGCAATTATTCGATCGGGGGGCGCATTCGTGGTCTCGCCCGCTACAAGACGCTGACCGACCGTGAGGCGCTTGCGCTGCAGTTCCCGCTCCGCGAGGCGCAGGCGATCATTGCGCTGGAGGCGGGCTACGCGAGCTGGGCGGCCTTGAAGGTCGCCGTTCCCAACGAGCCGACGCCGGCCAAACCCAGGTCGCCCACGGCTCGACTCACGCGCGCCGTGCCGGTGATCTTCGTCGTCAACGTGCAGGCGTCCGCCGAGTTCTTCAGGGATACCCTGGGTTTCTCGATCGATTTCCTACACGGTCACCCGGCGTTCTACGGCTCCGTGTCGCGCGACGGTGCCTGTGTACATCTCAAATTCGTGCACGAGCCCGTGCTCGCCGTCGGCGCGCAGGACCGGGATGGATTCATCACCGCCTTCATCGAGGTCGAGAACGTGAAAGCGCTCTACGCCGAATACGTGACGGCCGGCGCGACGTTCGACCAGAAGCTCAAGAAGCAGGCGTGGGGGGGCCGCGACTTCATCGTCCGTGACCCTGACGGCAACGGCATCTGCTTCATCGGGCCACTCGTCTGAGACGATCGCTCCGCCGTGCGCATCACCGCGGCTCGGCGTGTGAAAGTTAATATGCGTCACTTCTCGATCCCGGTGGCCGCGGGCATGGCGTCGATGATTTCCTGCTGATTCTCCTTGTGGAGGCGGAACGAGAGGGCGCCTACAGACCCGTCCGGCAGCATGTACTCCAGTTCGAGATAGTGGTCCGTTGATCGGACAGGTGATCCTGCAAACATCCCGATGAGACCCCCCGCGACAAAACCGCAGCGGCCGCTCCCTCGTTCGCGTGCCGGTGGCCCGTGTAGTCCAGACGACGCACCGAGGCGGTCTGGGCTGTCTGCACTGGCGATATCGGCCTCGTCGATGTCCGCGCTCACCTGCAATGTCGTCAGGTCGGCGGCGATCACGAAGAGGGTCGGCGACTGCAGGCTCGCCGCCACGGTCTGCCCGACGTCCACGCTGCGCTGGATGACAATGCCGTCAATCGGCGCGGTGATGATCGTGTGCGCGACGTTGACTTCAGTCTGATCGACCGACGCTTCCGACTGTCTGACGGCTGCCTGCGTCTGCTCGACGGTCGCCTGTTGCGCCGTCACGCCGGCCCGCGCGGCGTCGACCGCGATCTGGGCGGCGTCGAGATCGCTTTGCGGTATGAGACGCTTCACTGCGAGCTCGCTCGCCCGCGTGTATTTTTTGCTGCGCATCGACGAGTTGGACGTTCATCTGCTCGAGATCGCTCTGAGCCCTGGTCAGATTCGCGCGCATCTGATTCAGGTTCGCGCGAGCCTGCTCGACCTCGGCCTCGAAGAGCGACGGATCGAGCGTCGCGAGCATCTGCCCTTTGTGCACGATCGAGTTGAAATCGGCGCCGAGCCGCGAGATGTTGCCGGAGGCCTGGCTGCCCTCCTGGACCGTCGTCACCGCCTGGACCGTCCCTGTGGTCGCAACCGCGTCGATGATGTCGCCGCGGGAGATCTCCCCCGTCTGCACGATTGGCGCGGCGTCCGCCCGGGCCAGCCGGTACGCATGGGTTCCGATGCCGGCAGCGCCGAGCAGGCCCATGGCCGCCGCCACACGCTTGATCTTCATCACCTCCCCGTTTCCGTCCCGATTCGTTGGACGGAACGGATGTGACCAGACTGTGGCGGAACCTTGAAACTTCAGCGACGAGACGTGATACACTCTCTGCGTCGGTGAGAGTCTTGCCGGTGCTGTGCAGCCTTTCGAGCGTAACGAGTCCGTTCTAACTCGCTCCTCCTGAAATCCCGCAAGCCACGAGACAGCATTCGACGCACGGATCCGTCCGGACCGTGGTGGCGCGCCGCATGGGCGGCGGCCAGTGTCGCTTTCGCGACAGAGGAGTGAGAGATGGGCCGCAGACTTTACGTTGGAAACCTCCCGTACGAAACCGTCGAAGCCGACCTTCAGGATTTGTTTGCCCAGGCGGGCACCGTCGAATCCGTGAAGGTCATGCGCGACATGGCTACCGGCCGCGCGCGCGGCTTCGCGTTCGTCGAGATGAGCACGGATGAAGAGGCGCAGAAGGCCATTACCCAGCTGAACGCGCATGAGATGGGGGGCCGCGGCCTGACGGTCAACGAAGCGAAGCCGAAGCCGGAGCGCTCCGGCGGATTCGGCGGCGGCGGGTACGGCGGCGACTCGCGCCGCCGGTCAGAACCGCGCTGGTAGGTTTTGTTTGACGGCCTGAGATGGCTGATGGCTGATGACAGCCATTAGCCATCAGCCATTTGTGTAGAAGCTGATAGACCCTCCGGCTCGAACCCCCGAAGAACCTTCAGGCACGACTCGTCGCAGTACGGCAGCACCTGCATGAGTACGGCGGCGGCGATCTGCTTCCGCAGGTCGATCCAGAAATGCGATTCCAGCAATAATCGATCGGCATGGCCCTCTTCGTCGCGTCGTTCCTCGTCCTGTTCGTCGAGACCGCACTCATTCGATGGATGCCGGCGTACATCCGGCTGCTCGCGTACTTTTCGAACTTCATCCTCCTCGCCAGCTTTCTGGGCATCGGCGTCGGCTGCCTGCTCGCGACACGCCGCCGCAACCTGATCGCCTGGTTCCCGCTGGTCCAGCTCGCCGTGATCCTGGCGGTCGATCGCCTGCGGCTGGAAGTGGCGGTGCCGGGCGCGTCGACGATCTACTTCTCGAGCGGGACGGCCGAAGCCGTCGTTCCCGTGGAGAGCACGCTGCTGCTGCCGCTGCTGTTCACATCGGTCGCCGCGCTGTTCGTCACCGTCGCGCATCGCATGGGCCACGAGCTGACGGGCCATCCGCCGCTCCGCGCCTACGTGATCAACCTGCTGGGGAGCCTGGCCGGGGTCGCCGCGTTCGCGCTCGTGTCGTGGCTGGAGCTGCCCCCGCTCGTGTGGTTCGCGGTGGCGTCGGCCGCGGCGCTGCCCTTCGTCTGGGAGGGCCGCCGGCTGATTGCCATCGGCAACATCGCGCTGCTGATCGCGTCGCTGGCCGTCGTCTACCGGATGCAGGGCGGCAGCTTGTGGTCTCCGTACTACCGCATCACCGTCCTTCAGGATGGTGACGACACCGTCGTCGAGGTGAACCACATCTTCCACCAGTCGATGGCGCCGGTCGCGCACAAGGAGTACTTCTATCAGTGGCCGTACGCGGTGTTCGGTGACACGTTCGACGAGGTGCTGATCCTCGGCGCCGGAACCGGCACCGACGTGGCGGCGGCGCTGGCGCACGGCGCGAAGCACGTCGACGCCGTCGACATCGATCCGGTCATTCTGCGGCTGGGCACCGAGCGCCACCCCGACAGGCCCTATGGCAATCCGCGCGTCACCTTGATCAACGACGATGCCCGGCACTATCTGAGGACGACGGCGAAGCACTACGACCTCATCGTGTTTGCGTTGATCGATTCGCTGACCGTGCAATCGAGCTTCTCCGGCGTGCGGCTCGAGAGCTACATGTTCACGAAGGAGTCGTTCGAGGCGGTGCGCGACCATCTGTCGCCGCGCGGCGTGATGGCGCTCTACAACTATTTCCGCGAGAAGTGGCTCGTCGATCGCCTCGCGAATACGGCGGCTGAGGTCTTCGGACGCGATCCGCTCGGCCACGTCCATCGGGACCGCGCGTATCTGGGCGTCATGCTCTCGGGCCCGCGCGTCGCCGAACTGGCCGCGCCGCCGCCGCTGCCCCCCGATGTCCTCGCCTACGGGCAGCCGCACAAACCGAGCCCCGCGCACCCGCTGGTGCGCGACGCGAGCGTCGCGGTGGCTACCGATGACTGGCCGTTCCTCTACATGCGCGCGCCGGAGCTGCCGCGCCATTACCTCTCGGCGCTCGCGCTCGTGCTGGCGGTGTCCGGCTGTGCGGTGTGGCTGGCGCGGGGTACGCGGGGTCAGACCATCAGTCCTGGTCTGACCCCTGGCCTGACGCCGGGTCTGACCCCGGCTGCGTGGCACTTCTTTTTTCTCGGGGCCGGCTTCATGCTGCTGGAAACGAAGTCGATCGTGCAGTTCGCGCTGCTATGGGGATCGACCTGGTCCTCGGCGTCGCTCGCGATCGCCTCGGTGCTCGTCATGGCGCTCGCCAGCGCGCTCGTTGCGAGCCGCGTCGAGATTCAGCGACGCGGGCTCATTGCCGCAGTGCTGCTCGGGTTGATCGCGCTGAACTACGCGATCCCGGTCGGGCGCGTCCCCTTCGACAGCCGCGCCGCCGAGTCGCTGTTCTACGGCGCGCTGGTGTTCAGCCCGGTGTTCTGCGCGGGCCTGCTGTTCAGCACCAGCTTCAAGGATTCTGTGTCCTCGGCCAGCGACTTCGGCGCGAATCTGCTCGGCGCCATCGTCGGCGGCGTCGGCGAGTATCTCTCGCTGCTCGAGGGATACAGGTTCCTCCTGATCCTGGTGGCTGCGTGTTACCTGCTCGCAATTGCGACCAGGCATCGCATTGCGGAACGGGGATTGCGGAATGCGGACCAACGCATTGCGGATTGAGGATTATAATCTGCGGTCATGAGCATTCGGGGCTACCTCGCGATCTGGACGCTGACTTTTGCCGCCCTGGCGGCTATTCCGCAATCCGCAATCCCATCCACTGTGCCTTCCGCAATCCGCAATCCGCAATCCGCGGTGTCGACTGCCGCCTGGCGGACGCTTTTCGACGGCACCTCGCTCAACGCCTGGCGGGGCTACAAGGCCGACACCGCTCCCGAGGGTTGGAAGATTGTGGACCGAACCTTGTCAAAGGACGGGCACGTCGGGGACCTGATCTCGAGAGACGAGTTCGGGGATTTCGAGCTGGAGTTGGACTGGAAGATCGGCGAGGCCGGCAACAGCGGCATCTTCTACCGGGGCGTCGAAGACATCGACTTTCGCGGCAAGCCTGGCGACGACCGGATTTATACCACCGCGCCGGAGTATCAGCTGCTCGACGACATCAAGGCCGAGGACAACAAGACGCGGCTGACGTGCGCCGGAGCAAACTATGGGCTCTATCCGTCGCCCGAAGGACATTTGAAGCCTGTCGGGGAGTGGAACAAGGCGCGCATCGTTGCCAACGGCGCTCACGTGGAGCACTGGCTGAACGACTTCAAGGTCGTCGCGTACGAATTGTGGAGTCCAGATTGGGAAGCGAAAGTCGCGGCGACCAAGTTCAGCGCATGGCCCAAGTTCGGCCGCGCCAGGCGCGGGCACCTCGGTCTGCAGGGCGACCACTCGGGAACGCTCGCGTTCCGCAATATCCGCATCCGCGAAGTCCGCTGAACGCCACGCGCGGCTCAACGCGGAGCGCCGCGAACCGGGACCACGAAGGCACGAAGAAGCACGAAGAAGAGAAGGTTTGGTCTTCTTCGTGTGTCCTTCGCGTTTTCGTGTCTTCGTGGTTGCATCTGGATCAGAACATCAGCCTGAACCCAAAGCGCATCGACCGCTCGCTGCCGGCGATCGTGCTGGTGATCTGTCCGAACGTCGCGGTGAGGTAGGTGGTGCCAGTGTTGCCGGGATTCTGGAAGTGCGGCGTGTTCGTGATGTTGAAGATGTCGGCTCGGAATTCGCCTTTTGTCCGCGTGCCGATCGTGAACAGCTTGGCGATGGTCGCGTCCAGGTTCACGTACGCCGGACCGTCGAGCACGCCGTTCCTGCGCGCGTTGCCGAACGTGTTGGCGGCGGGCGACGAAAACACCGACGTGTCGAACCAGAGGTTGCCCGGACCGATGGCGCCGAGAACCGCCGGCGTCCCATTGACGTCCGGCCGCTGCGTGTTGCCGGGCGCGTTGAGCGTCGCATTGGACATCAGGATGTTGATGGGGGAGCCGGTCTGGGCCGAGAAGATCCCGCTCAACTGCCAGCCGCCGAGGACCTGGCTGAGCGGGCCGTCGCGGAGCCAGGCGCGGTCCGGACCGAACGGCAACTGATAGAGGAAGCTCTCGACGAGGCTGTGCAGACGATCCTGATCGGTGCGCGCCCAGCTCCGCTCGATGTCGGCCGGTGTCGCGATGACGCTGTTGCTGTCGCCGTTGACGTAGCTCCACCCGCGTCCGAGCGTGTACGACGAGGTCACCAGCAGGCCGCCGGAGAACCGCCGATCCAGCTTGGCCTGGAGCGAGTTGTACTCGGTCTTGGTGCCGATCCATGTCGTCACGTCCGCCGATTTGCCGTAGGGCAGAAACAGCGGCCGGCCGTTGTTCCCCGGCAGGCCGACGACGGTCGCCGCGTTCTCGTTGAACTGTGTCGGGACGTCGTGCCCGCGGTTGCCGACGTACGCGAGGTCGAGCGTGAACCGTCCGGGCAGCTCGCGCTGGAATGCCAGGTTGAAGGAATGCAGCGATCCCTCGTGCATGTCCGGCGAGACGTGGAAGTAGCCCGCGTTCCGAAGCACCGCCGGGCTCGCATCGATGATCCCGTTCGACGGAATCTGCACGAACACCGGATCGGGGAATCCGTTCTTCATCGAGCCCGCCGGCGCGAAATTGTTCGGCGCGGTGAACACGTTGTTCTGCTTCACCGGGTAGTTGTAGACGTAGCTGTTGTCCGGGAACGGCAGCGCGCTCACGCCGTAGCCGCCGCGCAGCACCGTCTTTTCGTCGAGGCGATACGACGCGCCCGCGCGCGGGCCGAAGTTCTTCAGATACTTCTCCACGCCAACGCTCTCGCTGACCGCGCCGTAGCCGGCGACCTGCAGCGTGTTGGTCGCCGGATCGTAATTCGCCAGCCCGCCCTGATCCACGAGCCCGATGAACGGGGTGTAGTACTCGTGGCGCAGGCCGAGGTCGATGGTGAGCTTCGGCGTGACGGCCCACTTGTCCTGAATGAAGGTGAAGAACGCCCAGAAGCGGACGCCCGGATCGGTCACTTTGAGATCGCGCTGCACCAGCGACGGCGCGTCGAGCAGGAACGACGCGAATGCGTTGGCGAAGCCGGCGGTCGCCGCCGCGTCGGTCGGAATCGAGGTCTGCTGGGATCTGAACTGAAACTGACCGCGCGGTCCGCCGTTGTCCTGCGTCTGCAGGAGGAAGTCGCGCGTGTTCCTGAAGTCCTCGCCGAACTTGATCGTGTGGTTGCCCTTCACCTTCGTGAACACCGCCGCGAACTGGGCCGTGCGCTCCGAGCGATCCCACGGCAGGCTGCCGGAAAAGCCGACCATCGGGCTGCTGAGGCTCAGGCCCGTCCCGAAGTCGATTGACGTCATGCCGCTCGACCAGTCGTCGATGTTCGCCCCGCGGATGCCGACTTCCTGCGCGGTCGTCAGGCCGGCGCCGCCGGCCAGCGCCTCGTTGTGGAAATAGTTCAGGCCGCCCCGCGCTTCCATCACCAGCGTGTTGCTCCACGACCGCGTGTAGTTCACCCCGGTGCTGTAGGTGGTGTCGGTGCCGATTCCGGAAAAACCGTTCCCTGACGGGCTGCCCTGCTTCGAGCCGCCGAACGCGCCGAACTCCGCCGGGTCGACCAGCTTCGGCCGGAGAAAACTGACGCGGGCGGAAATCTGATCGCGCTGACTGAGCTGCCAGTTGACCTTCGTGTCGAACGAATCCGTCGTTTTGACCCGCGCGTAATCGAGCTGATAGTTCGGCAGCCCCGGCGCCGCGTCGATGTTCGGCGCGGGCAGGTTCGCGAGGATCGCCCGCGCGATCGGACTGATGCGATCGGCCGGGATGATGTTGTTCAGGAACGGCGTGCGTCCGGTGCCGTCGGCGTTGCCCGTCAGCGGATCGTAGATTCTCGTCGGCGAGGCGCTGAAATCGCCGGTGCGATACGCGCTCGGCGGAATCACGGCGCGCGTCGTGCGCCCGGCGTTGTCGCGGATGTGCTGGTAATCGCCGAAGAAGAAGACCTTGTTGTGCTGAATCGGCCCGCCGAGCGTAAAACCGCTCTGCAGGTAGTCGCCAGGCGGCGCCGTATGGGTGAAGTAGCCCGGCGCATTCGTCTTCTCGTTGTTGCCGAAGGCGAAGACGCTGCCTTTCACGCTGTTCGTCCCGGACTTGAGCGTGACGTTCGTGATGGCGCCGCCGGCGCGCCCGAACTCCGCGTCGTACGCGCTGGTGCTGATGTTCACCGTCTCGATCGCCTCGGCCGATGGAATCAGCGTCGTCAGCAGCCCGGTCCGGTGGTTGTCGTCGATCCCCTCTATCTGGACGTTGTTCGCGAGGCGCGACTGGCCGTTCACGTTGGTCGAGAGGCTGTCCTGCGCGTTGAAGAAGTCGGAGTGCGGCCGCTGGAGCCTGAGCGCGCCGGGCACCGTGATCATCATGCCCTGAAAGTTCCGGTTGAACCCGAGCGGCACTTCCGCGAGATGGATGCTCTCGATGATGCGGCTCGTATCCGCGCGATCGGTCTGCAGCAGCGGGCTTACGCCGACCACGGTCACCGACTCTTCGATCGCCCCCACTTCCATCTTCAGATCGACGCGCGGCGTCGCGTTGACCGGCACGTCGACGCCGTCGCGAACCACGCGCTTGAAGCCGCTCAGTTCGGCGGCCACGCTGTACTTGCCGTCCTTCAGGTTCGAGAAGATGTAGTAACCGGATTCGTTGGTGACGGTGTTGTACGAGATGTTCGTGTTGACCTCGGTGATCGTGACGGTCACACCGGGCAGCGCGAACCCGGATGGATCGACGATATTGCCGACGAGGCCCCCCTTGACAGCCTGGGCATCGGCGACGCGGGCCCACAGCAGGACGAGCGCAGCCGCCGACAGGCACACCACCCGCGCACGGCTCGAGAAACGGTCCATGTCGCAATCCTCCTTGGTCTTGCAAGACGCGCAGTGCACGCTAGACAGACGACGAACGCGAACGGCGAGCGGCGAGCGGCGAGCGGCGAACGACTATTGTCTGGTGCTGTTCTGCGGCAATTCCCGGATTCGAATGTTCCGGAAGGCCACCTCGTCGCCGTGGTCCTGCAGCAGGATGTGCCCTTTCAGCTTGGTCCCCCAGCCGGCTTCGTCCTTGAATTTGCTCTTCGCTTTCGCCGCCTTGAGCGCGGCGCTCTCCAGCTCGTACTCGATCACCTTGACGCCGTTCAGCCAGTGCTCGACGTGCAGGCCGTTCACGACGATGCGGCCGGAGTTGATCTCGCCGGCGGGCTTGAGCGGCTTGCCGGCGGGCGCCGGAATCACGTCGTAGAGCGCGGCCGTGGCGCGGTGCGGTCCGATCTTGGCGTCCGCGTGGCGCGCATCGTCAATCACCTGGTATTCGTGGGCGATGGGACCGCTGCGATCCTCGGTCACCAGGTACTTCACGCCGCTGTTGCCGCCCGGCGCGATTCTCCACTCGAACTGCAGATCGAAATTGTCGAAGGTCTCGATCGTGATGATGTCGCCGGCGCCGGCCGAGTCCTCGCCCTTGGCGGCCTTGTGCTTGAGCCAGCCGTTCTCGACGACCCACCCGCGCTCCGGAAATGCCGCCTTCTTGAAGCCGCGCCATCCCGTGGTGGTCTTGCCGTCGAACAGCGATCGTTCCCGGGAGGACTGTGCCGCAATCGCGGCGCCAGCCAGAATCAGAACCGTGACACCGAAGATCGAGCGGCGCATTGCATCCTCCCTTTGCACCGATGTAAACGAAGACACGGGTGTATCATTTGGCTGTCGGTCAGTCAAGCCATTGGAGACAAAAAGATGGCCCGAATTTCCAGGCGCAGCTTCGTATCCAAAGTCGCCGCAACGTCCGCAGGCTTTGCCATTGTGCCGCGCCACGTGCTCGGCCGCGGCCAGACCGCGCCGAGCGATCGGCTGAACGTCGCCGCCGTCGGCGTCGGCGGACAGGGACGCAGCGATCTCGTCAACCTCGCGACCGAGAACATCGTCGCCATGTCCGACGTGGATTGGGATTACGCGAACAAGGGGTTCGCTGCGCTCGACCGGGACATCGCGAGCCAGCAGGAGCGGCTCGATCGCCCGCCGAACCAGCCGCGCGTCGACGCGCAGGGGCGTCCGGAGGCCCCACCGACGCCGCTCGAGCGACAGCGGACCGCCGCGCAGATCGATCGGATGAAGCGGCTGAGGGACGAGCATCTGCCGCGCGCCGTGCGATATCACGACTATCGCGAGATGTTCGACAAGCAAAAGAACATCGACGGCGTCGTGATCGCGACGCCGGATCACATGCACGCGCCGATCGCGCTCGCGGCGATGGATCTCGGCAAGCACGTGTACGTCCAGAAGCCGCTGACCTGGTCGGTCGCCGAAGCGCGCCAGCTCTCGCGCAAGGCGAAGAGCACGCGCGTGGCGACGCAGATGGGCAATCAGGGCCACTCGTGGGACGATGCGCGGACCGCCGTGGAGTACATCTGGGCGGGCGCCATCGGCGACGTCCGCGAGATTCACATCTGGACGAATCGTCCGCTCGGCTACTGGCCGCAGGGCATTCCGCGGCCGGAGGCGCGCACCGCGCCGGCTGACGGCTTCCGGTGGAACGGACCGGGAATCGAGGCGCGGCTCGCGAGCGCGATGGCCGGAAGCTATCCCAAGCCGGGGACGCTCGCGTGGGATCTGTTTCTCGGCGTCGCGCCGACCGTCGAATACCACCCCGTGTATCACCCGTTCAACTGGCGCGGCTGGGTGGACTGGGGCTGCGGCGCCATCGGCGACATGGGCGCGCACCTGATGGATCACTCGATGTGGGCGCTCGACCTGGGCTACCCGACGACGATCGAGACGGTGTGCACGCCGTTCAACGGCGTCTGCTTTCCGCACGCGACGATGACGATGTACGAGTTCCCGGCGCGTGGGAACAAGCCGGCAGTCAGGCTGACGTGGTACGACGGCGGGCTGCTGCCGCCGAAGGCGGTCGAGATCGGCGAGCAGGAGCTGAACAAGACCGGCGGCGCCCTGCTAGTCGGGACCAAAGGCAAGCTGCTGCACGAGACCTACGGCAAGAATCCGCGGCTGCTGCCCGACTCGCTGCACGCGTCGTTCGGCAAGCCGGCGCAGAAGCTGCCGCGCATCCCGAACGAGAATCACGAGATGAACTGGGTGGACGCGGCGAAAGGCAAGACGGCGGCGTCCTGTCCGATCGAGTACGCGGCACAGCTCACCGAAGTGATGCTGCTCGGCGTCGTCGCGCTCAAGGCGGGACGGAAGATCGAGTACGACGCCAGGAACATGCGCGTGACGAACGTCGCGGCGGCGAATCAGTATCTGGAGCGCGAGCCGAAGGCGGGGTGGTCCCTTTGAGCATTGCTCTGTCGCTAATGTCCTAAATAGTCAGTTATTGGCCCATAACGGGACACTAGGTACTAACTCTCACTGTTCCAATATTTAACGTCGAATTGCAAATCGGTCATGTGCTGATCCGGCACACACGGTGCGTCGACCGCAGTCAGCTGTGGTCCTAAACCCTGTGGAATCAAGACTTGCAGCCGCACACAGCGGCGCGGCCTTTGCTACGGAGGGACTGCACCCCTTCCATGGCAGCGACCAATAGACGTTCGAATCTCGCGCTGGCGCACTCGCGCGAGAGCTCTGATGAGTCCCTGCTCGATCCATCGAACCGCCGAGCGTACGAGCGTCTGACCATCTCGGCGCTTTCCTGGTTGACTCGCGTGCGGCTGAAGTACGGTCCCGCCGTCACGTTGATCGATCTCTCGTCGGGCGGCGCTCAGATCGAAACCACCAGCCTTCGCATTCAACCAGGGAGAACGGTCGTTGTCGAAATCGCCGGACGCGACAAGGAGTTCGCGCTGCCGTCGCTCGTGCTGCGCTGCCACGTGTCGGGCATCACTCCACACACGATCTACCGCGGGGCGCTGGAATTCAAACAGCCATTCGACCTGCCTCAGAGCGATAGCGGTCGTTGCGCCCCCGAAGGCAAGCCCAATCCCAGTCATGAGCACGCGCGGTTGCTCGTCGCGCTGCGACGGGCGATGGTGGCAGGCGCGTCGGTTCATGGGGAGAGCGGCGGCCTGACCGATGTCGGTGCGGCGTCTCTCGCAGCCGCGCACGCGATGATCGAATCACCGTCGGGCCGTCGGGCCGGCGCGCCGTTCTCGCGCGAGCTGTGTCGACTGTTCAGAGCGATCACTCGGTGGGTCGAAAGCGAACAGCCGGCGGACATGCTGCTCGCGGAGCTGACCGAACGGCTCCGCCGAGTCATACCGGCGCGAAGCATTCGGTTGATTGATGCGAGCTCCCTGCCGACCCTGGCAATCCGGGACGCGATCGCGTTCGACGTGCCGTCGGCAACGGGCACGGGCACCAAGCTCCTCGTCGAGTTTCCCCAAAACTGCAGGCTGGGAGAGTGCCATCTGCAACTGCTGAAGGTTGCCGCGCACCTGATCGCGCTCACCAACGAGATCGAGCAGGCGCGGCGCACGGCGCGTGAGCGCGCCAGACGCGAGGAGTCGGCCGGTCACCGGCCGGGATGGCACCCCCTCGTCATACGGTATACCGACGGCCGCGTGCTGAAAGGGTTCGGCCGCGACTTTGCTCCGGAGAAAGGTCACATTCACGTGTGGCCATTGCCCGATGGTCCGCCCGACTCACGGATCACCGTTTTGCTCGCGCGCGTGAAGGCGGTGTTCTTCGTCTCCGAGTTCGACAGTCACCCGCGTATGGCCGACATCGGCGGAACGCCCCTCACGCCGGGCCGGCGAATCGCAGTGACCTTCCTCGACGGCGAGGTTCTGAACGGGACCACGCTGAACTACTCAGCGGAGGGTCCCGGATTCTTCGTTTTCTCAATCGACGCCACGACGAACAGCAACCGCGTCTTCATCGTCGGGAGTGCGGTCAAGCGCGTCCAATTTCCGTAGCCATCGATCCATCCGGACAGAGAGTTCGATCCCGCGGCGGAGCGCTCGACGAACAGCGTGCGAGCGAAGCCGCGGAGGAGATCGATCCCGGACCTATCTGCCGCCCTTCAGTTGCTGATACACCATGCTCACGAATCGGTCGGCGCTCGTCCCCGCGCCGGCCGGCAGCAGTCCACCTGGAACTTTCCCGTCATAAGGGGCCGTGACTTTCGCGGCCAGGACTTCCTGCTGGGTCCTGCCCTGCGCAATCATCTGCTGCACCTTGGCCTGTACTCCGAGGATCATGTCGCGGTAGGGGACGATGTCCGCCCGGTTGATGATGGTGCCGTGGCCCGGGACGAGCTTCGTGTTCGGACCGGCAAGCCTCATCGTGGCGTCGAGCGCTTCCAGCGCTCCCTTCAACGAGCCGCCATTGTTGGTGTCGATGAAGGGATAACCGTAATTCCGGTAGAAATCGCCGATCATGATCACGTCCGCATTCTCGAACCGGATCATGGTATCGCCGCCGGTATGGGCCGCCCGAACTGGAATCAGGTCGACGATTTCGCCGTTCAAACGGAGCTTCACCGGATCGCCCAACCCATAGGTCACGACGGGCAGTCGGGCGGGATCTCTCGCGGGAGCGGGGTTGCCATTTGCCGAGGGCGCGGGCGGACGCGCCATTTCGTCGCGCAGCTCTTCCCGCGCAAGGAGCAATGCGCCCATCTTCACGAAGTTCGCATTGCCGGCCGTGTGGTCGCCGTGCAGGTGTGTATTGACCAGAAAACGAATGGGCTCGGAGCTGATTTTCCTGATCGCCGCGACGACCTTGTCGGTGAGCTGCGCGTATTGGGCGTCGACCATGAAGATGCCGTCCGGACCGGCCAGCACTCCGATCCTGCCGCCGGCAGCGTCCTGGTGGCCCGGATCGACGCCGGCCGAACCGGACAGCATGTAGAGGTTCGGCGCGATTTTCTCTGTCAGGATTTCAATCTTGCTGTAGTCGGTTCCCGGCCCCTGCGCCCGGCCATTCACGGAAAGGGCCAGTGCGGCTAGCACCACGAGGGACGATCGCCTTGCTGATTTCATAGGGCTTGCTCCCTTTCAGGGTCTGTCCGACGGGACCCGTTCGACCGTGGCCAAAATGCAGCCACGAAGACACAAAGGTCCACGAAGATCGCGAAGAAAACCGACGTTTCTGCGGCACCTGAGCTCCGCAAGGGCACACGCACGCGGAATCCCGGCGCGGTCGCTGGCGAGTGTATCAAAACCGTCGAGCTGCAGATGAAGTCGCTGAATTCGAGGGAGGGTCCGTGCCCGGAGGTTACCGGCTGGCCATTACGCGAGCTTGCTGCAATCGTTGTTTGCCTTCGTCGGAATCGAGAAGCGCGGTGCCGGCACACCAACTCACGCCGTACGTATTCGGATGACCCGTGACGCTGTTGCGAGCTGACGCAAAGACGAGGTATGACCCGCCAACGGTGAAGTCGAATCCTTCGCAGTCGACGCCCTTTACATTCGGCGTCTGAAGCACGAAGCTCCTGGACGGAATCCGGCCCTTCAACGTTTCCTGAACCTGGAACTCGATCTCGGGCCAGGCGAAGCGCGGGCCGACGCGGATCCCGGTAACGCGTCCCGCGTAAACAACATCGGCGCTTCGAAAATATTCTCGCGTCGGCATTCCAACGCAATCGCAGGCGGACGCCTGGCGTGCGCCGAGCGCGATGGCCCCGAGGACCATTGCGGCCGGCAGCACGCCTTTACGGCTCACGGTCGTTAGATGCAGGACGTCCTGACGCGCTGCAGCGAACGCACCTGCATCTCGTGGTCCACGAGCATGCCCGTGACGCTGACGCGCTGTCCGACATGATCCGGCAGCTTCAGCTTCTTCGGCGCGTCGACAATCGCGATCGACGCCGG
>Ga0137397_10001805_pt1 | contig 14948 bp, 12 predicted proteins | sample czorhiz116metaG_FD_106658 | JGI IMG/M metagenome (GOLD analysis project Ga0137397, IMG submission 106658) | Vadose zone soil microbial communities from Angelo Coast Range Reserve, California, USA - czorhiz1.16 metaG | ecosystem: Environmental > Terrestrial > Soil > Vadose zone | place: USA... | reverse complement strand
CTTCATCGTAAACCGCATCGGCGACGCCGGTTTTATCCTCGGGATTCTCCTGACCGCGGTCACATTGGGCACCATCCGATTTACCTCGCAAGATTTGCCGGACGCCGCTGGCGCTTCAGGGATTCTTCAGTCGCTGAAGGCCGCCGTGGACGCGCACGCATTGGCCTATGGCGCGCCGGTGCTGACCGGCATCGCTCTTTTGTTATTTGTCGGAGCCATGGGGAAATCCGCCCAGATTCCACTCTACGTCTGGCTGCCGGACGCTATGGAAGGTCCCACCCCTGTGAGTGCGCTGATTCACGCGGCGACTATGGTCACTGCCGGTGTTTACATGGTCGTGCGCATGAACGCGGTCTACCAGCTTGCGCCATTTGCCTTGGACGTCGTAGCGGTAATCGGCGCGATTACCGCGATTTTTGCCGCGTCCATGGCCCTCGTGCAGAACGACATCAAGAAAGTGCTCGCCTACTCGACCATCAGCCAGCTCGGGTACATGTTTCTCGCCCTGGGCGTGGGCGCCTTCGCTGCCGGAATCTTTCACCTGATGACCCATGCCTTCTTCAAAGCGCTCTTGTTTCTCGGCGCAGGCAGCGTAATTCACGCCATGTCGGGAGAGCAGGACATTCGCAAGATGGGGGGATTATGGGACAAGATTCCGAATACTGCGAAGACCTTTGCGGTCGCGACCCTGGCGATCGCCGGAATTTTTCCGTTCGCCGGATTTTTCAGCAAAGATGAAATTCTCGGCAAGGCCTTCGACCGTTTTTTCCTGATGTGGATTGTCGGTTTCATCACTGCGGGCATGACGGCTTTTTACATGTCTCGGCTCTTTTTCCTGACATTTTCCGGTTATTGCCGCGCCGACGAGCACGTCGAGAAACATATTCACGAATCACCTCGGGCGATGACTGTTCCGCTCATGATTCTCGCCGGACTCTCCCTCATTGGCGGCTGGATTGGCTGGCCGGGCGCTCTTGGCGGAGAGAACCGCTTCGAGAAGTTTCTTGAACCCATCCTGAAGGGCGTACTGCCTGAGACGGGAGAGGTTAATATCGCGCATCATGCTCTCGCAAAAGAGATTTCCTTGATGCTGGCGTCCCTCTTTATTGTTGCCGCGGGAATTTGGCTGGCTTTCGAGTTCTACCGTACCAAGAGATTCGCCCCTGAATTGGTCGCGGCGAAATGGCCAAGACTCTATCAATTGCTCCTGCATAAGTATTACGTGGACGAAATCTATGACGCCGCGATCGTGGAGCGCACCAAAGACCTCGGAACTGTTCTCGGCAGTTTCGATGCAAACGTGATCGACGGTGTGGGCGTGAACGGGGCCGGCTGGCTTGCGCGCTTCGGCTCAACTCTTTCCATGTGGTGGGATAAGTGGTTCATCGATGGGCTGCTGAATTTCAGCGCCAAGCTGATGCAGCTTTTCAGTTATCCCGTGCGGCTGCTGCAAACTGGAATGTTTTCCAGTTACGCGATGCTGATTTTGGTCGGGCTCGTCGTTCTTCTGGCGTATTACGGGCACCATGTGCAGGTACTGCTGCGCAGCGTGCGCTGAGAGGGCTATGAGAATGGACTTTCTTGCACATCACATCCTGAGCGTGGTCCTGTTCACCCCGCTCCTGGGCGCTCTGTTACTGCTCTTCATTCCGCGCGAGAACGAGCAGGCCCACAAGGTCGCCGGCAATATTTTTGGCGCGCTTGGTTTCCTGGTCTCGCTTCCGCTGCTTCGCTGGTTCAAACCCGGATGGGGCGGCTTCGCCTTCGAAGAAACCGCCGATTGGATCCCCTCCATCGGTGCGAAATATCATCTCGGCATCGACGGCATCAGCCTCCTGCTCGTCATGCTCACCACATTTCTCGGCATGATCGCCATCCTCTCCTCCTGGAGCGCCATCCACCAGCGCACCAAGGAATATTACATTCTTCTTCTCCTCCTGCAGACCGGGATGATCGGCGTTTTCGTCTCTCTCGATTTCTTTCTTTTCTACGTCTTCTGGGAAGTGATGCTCGTCCCGATGTACTTCCTCATCGGCGTTTGGGGAAGCGATCGCCGCCTTTACGCAGCCATCAAATTTTTCCTATACACCCTGGCTGGCTCGGTGGTCATGCTGCTGGCGATCCTGGCGCTCTACTTCTACGCGCCGGTATCAGCCGCAGGGACACGTACCTTCGACGTTCCGACGCTACTAGCCGCGGCGCAACACTTCACCGATCCTCTGAAAGTGTGGCTCTTCTGGGGCTTCTTCTTCGCCTTCGCCATTAAAGTTCCCATGTTCCCGTTCCACACCTGGCTCCCCGACGCGCACACGGAAGCGCCCACCGCCGGCTCCGTCATCCTCGCCGGTGTTCTCCTGAAAATGGGCACGTATGGTTTCATCCGCTTTTCGCTTCCGCTGTTGCCCACGGATCCCCTGCTGCGTGGGCGAATCATCAAGGTCGTCATTTTCTTGTCGCTGGTCGGCATCATCTACGGTGCGCTCGTGTGCCTCATGCAGAAAGACATGAAGCGCCTCATTGCCTACAGCTCGGTGAGCCATCTCGGCTTCTGCACGCTGGGAATTTTCGCCCTCACGCCAAATGGCCTCGCCGGCAGTGTGCTCCAACAGATCAACCACGGCATCTCCACTGGAGCGCTCTTCTTGATCGTCGGCGTGCTTTACGAAAGGCGTCATACGCGGCTCATTTCCGAATTCGGCGGCCTCGCCACGCCCATGCCCAATTTCGCCGCCATCTATCTGATCATCAGTCTCAGCTCGCTCGGCATGCCTTTGCTGAACGGTTTCATCGGAGAATTCACGATTTTGCAGGGTGCTTTCCAGGTCAGCAAGGCTTGGGCAGCTTGGGGCTCGCTCGGCGTCGTGCTCGGTGCAGCCTACCTGCTGTGGCTTTACCAGCGCGTGATGTTCGGCCCAGTCACGCAGTTCGCCAACGAAGATTTGCCGGACTTGAATCTCCGCGAATACGCCACGCTCGTGCCCCTCGTGATTCTGGCCTTCTGGATCGGCATTTACCCGAAGCCGTTCTTCGCTCTCATCGAAAAGCCGGTAGAAAATATCGTCAGGCAGGTGAATCCTAATTTCTACCGGGCAGAGCGCGCAAAATTGCCTCCCGCGGATCTCCACGCCGCTGTGGCGGAGACGAAATAGCCCGCTCGCATGAACATTCCTATTCTCAATTCGATTCTCAGCTACCTCCGTGGCGACGGCGCCACTATCCTTCCGGAAATCGAACTCCTCCTCTTTGGATTAGGCATCCTGGTGATTGATTTCTGGATCGAGCAAAAGGAAAAATACCTCAACGCCGGTATGGCGCTAGCCGGGACGTTCTTCAGCGCATTCACGCTTTGGAGGCTCCGCGGAGCCGTCACAGTCAAGAACGAAATCGCCGGTTTCCATGACTCGGTCGTGGTTGATCCATTCTTCCTTTTTTTCGCAACCCTCTTCCTGGCTGCCACCGCCCTCGTGATTCTCCTATCCGTGAAATACTTGGAAATCGAAAACGAGCAGGAAGGCGAATACTACGCGCTTCTGCTCTTTGCCTGCATTGGCATGATGCTTATGGCCTCCGGGACCGACCTGATCGTGCTCTTCCTCGGTCTCGAGACCATGGCTCTCAGCTTCTACGTTCTCACCGGCTTCCTGCGCCGCGAAAAGCGTTCCAACGAAGCTGCGCTCAAGTACGTCCTGCTCGGCGCCTTCAGCTCCGGAATCCTCGCCTATGGTTTCTCCATACTCTATGGCTTGACGGGAACGACCAATATCCGAAACATTCAGGCCGTCTTCGAGCCGCGAAGCATGCTTGCAAAAGTGATTGAGTTTAGCCGTCTACGTGGCGTATCGGGCGATCAAGCACGGCAGATTCTCGCGGAGCGCTATCCCGCCGCACTCCACATGGATCCGTCGTTGCTGCACCAGGCGCCCCTGTTTCTTGCTGCGGCCTTCGTTCTGGTTGCCGTGGGACTGTTCTTCAAGATCGCCGCCGTGCCTTTTCATCAGTGGGCGCCGGACGTCTACGAAGGCGCGCCGACGCCCGTCACTGCCTATGTCAGCGTGGCCTCAAAGACGGCAAGTTTTGCGCTGCTGCTGCGTTTGTTCACCACGGTTTTCGCGCCATCTCACGAAACGTGGATATATCTGATTGCTGGCGTTGCCGTTGCCTCGCTCACTTGGGGCAATCTTGCGGCGTTGACGCAAACCAACGTGAAACGTCTGCTCGCTTACTCCTCGATCTCGCACGTCGGCTACATCCTGCTCGGCCTCGTCGCCGGTAACAAGACCGCTTTCACCGGAATTGCTTTTTATCTGTTCGCCTATGTCTTTATGACCGCCGGCGCCTTCGCGGTGATCATCGTTCTTCGCCAGAAAGGACTCATCGGCGATGAGCTCGAAGACTTGAACGGTTTGTACCAGCGCAGCCCCGCCGCTGCTGTCTTGCTCCTGATCTTCATGCTCTCGCTTGCAGGCATCCCGCCAACGGCCGGCTTCATGGGCAAGTATTTCATTTTTCTTTCGCTCATCGAAACCCACCATCCCGTCCTCGCCGTCTTTGCCGTTCTCTACATCGTCCCAGCGCTCTACTACTATTTCCGCATCGTCGTGCACGCCTGGCTCAAGCAGCCCGGCGAAGCCCCGCGCCCATTCATGACGAGCGCGCAAGCCGTAGCCCTCGGCATCGCCGTGTTTGTCACCCTGGCCGCCGGGTTGTATCCTGAGCCGTTCACGCGGCTCGCCCAATATGCCTTCGGACAATAAGCCGGAAGACTCCCAATCTCCCTCACATGTAAAGGAGAAAGCGAAGGACGTATCCAATCAAGCGGCCATCGCCATGGAGCTGCCCTTCGTCCTCGTTTCTGCCGTCGTAGTCGGCGGGGGCCTCGGTTTTTTTCTCGATCGCTGGCTCCACACTAAGCCCATTTTCCTTCTTGTCCTCGGCGGAATCGGTTTCATCGCCGGTGTGCGCGACGTTCTCCGCCGCCTGGGGTAAAGCCTTCATGTCCTCAACCGCAGCCGAGCCTCCTCCCGCTGCCGTCACCGAGCGGCGCATCTCCTGGATGACCCTCCTGATTGGTTTTGCCGCCGCTCTCCTGGTGGCCGTGCTTCGAAACCGCCTCTGGGGCGCGGGTCTCGCCATCGGCGCGGCCCTCGCCTGGCTCAATTTTCGCTGGCTCCGCCGCGGCTTGGACGCTCTAGTCATCGCTTCCACCGCGCAAGCCGGCAAGGAAAAGCCCTCCGTCCCCCTCCTCAGCTATTTCGCCATGCTCTTCCGCTACGGGTTGATAGCCCTCGCTGTGTATGTTATTTTTGAATACCTAAGAGTTCCCCTTGTAAGCATGGTCGTGGGTTTGTGTGCTTTAGGAGCCGCTACAATCGCGGCGAGTGTGTACGAAATCTTACATCCTGCGGATTAGCGAATGACCGAACACGTTACTGGACTGACGCGGTTGGTGAACCACTACCTCGGGCAATTTGCCCTGGCATTGCTCTCGTGGCTTCATATCACGCCGGAAAACCCCGAGACTCCCATCCCGGAACATGTCGTGATGGCTGTTGTGGTTCTGATTCTTGCCACGCTCCTGGCCCTCTTTCTCCGTTCGCGCCTTTCCGTGGAGAAGCCGAGAGCGATGCAGCAGGTCGCCGAGCTCTTGCTCACCAACCCGCTCGGTTTCGGCATCAAGGATCTTCTCGAAGAGAATGTCCACCACGGTGCCCTCAAGCTGATTCCATTCGTTGGTTCCATCTCCGTTTTCGTGCTCTTGTCCAACTTGCTCAGCGTCATCCCGGTTTTTGCCGCCCCGACAGCCAATAAGTCGGTTCCGCTGGCATGCGCCATCTTGACGTTTTTGTATTTCAACTGGCAGGGCATCCGCCACCACGGCGTTGGCGGCTACCTGCTCACGTTTGCCGGTTCGCCGAGAAAGTTTGGCGATTGGGCGTTGGCTATTCTGCTTTTTCCCGTTGAAATCGTCAGCACTTCGGCCCGCATTCTCTCCCTGACTGTCCGCCTCTGGGCCAACATTGTTGCGAGCGACCTTCTGTACTCGATTTTCCTGAGCCTCTTTTCCATGGCCACTGTCGCGGCTTGGTCGAAGTCCCCGATCTTCGGCATTGTTATCGCCGTGCTTCCGGCCACGATTCCCATCGCCTTTATCGGCCTGCATATCTTTGTGGCCATCATTCAGGCCTATATCTTTACGGTGCTGCCCTCGGTTTATTTGGGCATGGCTACGGCCGACGAGCACTAATCGAGCTTTGCCGGTGAATTTATGTCGGCAATTGGCTGCTTCAGTGTGAGCCCGGCTGCACGGTGTCCGGGAACCACCTCCTGGCGGCGATTCATAAGGAGGAAGTGATGAAGAAGTGGATGATGGTGTTGGTGGCGTTCGCGGCGGTGATGTTGATTGCTCCGTCCGCGTTCGCGCAAGAAACAGGAGCCGCGGCTGCCGGAGGCAAAGGCCTGTTGGCCATTGCCGCGGGCTTCGGCATGGCGCTGGCGGCCTTTGGCGGCGCGCTCGGGCAGGGCCGCATCGCTTCGGCGGCCTGCGAAGGCATGGCCCGCAATCCCGGAGCGGCGGCGGCAATCCGCGCGGCGATGATTCTCGGCTTGGTGTTCGTCGAGACCCTCGCGCTCTTCACCCTGGTGATCATCTTCGTGAAGATCTAAGGGATCCTCAGTCCCGGTGGGACAGGCATTCTTGCCTGTCCTCTTGACAGTCTGAGCCACAGTTTTTCCAAGAACGGCCCGGCGGCGCAAGCCTCCGGGCCGTTTTCATTTTCCCGCGAGCCGCCCCTCGTTCTCGTCCCCGAAGCGTCCGCAGATTTTTCTGAACTTTCCCGGTGAATTTGCTAGACTTTGTTTCAGGAATTACTCCGAAAATTAAAAAAGGCGGCAGGTACCACTGCCGCCTTTTTTATTCTTTCCAAGGCATCTCTAGTCCGGCCCTGCGCAGAAAAAACGCAACTGAGTTTCCGTAGTTATGTTAGTTTCTGAGTTCTTTAGATGCAACACTTGCAAGCCATTTCGTATGTGTTGTATACAAAGGACTTACACAATGCTTAAGTCTTTTAGATGCAACACTTACAAAAAACAGGGGGGAGTGCAGGGGGATTCACGCCTCCTGGAGTGCCGGCGGTTCACCCCGACTCCTGTCGGGGCTTGCCGCCGCCTTTCCTTCATCCAAGGCGTCATTCAACGCGCGGGAACGCTGCACAGCCCGCGATTATCGACCGAGAAGCGTTGGTTGCAGAATGAAGTTGAGCACCTGATTGGGGAAAAGTCCGAAGTACAGCGTGCCCGCCACCGTGAACGCCAAAACAAAACCAACCGTAATAGGAAATCCCACCGGAGCTGCCGCCGCTGCTTCCGCGCTGGACTCGCGCATGTACATCACTACGATGACTCGCAGGTAGTAGTAAGACCCGATGATGCTGTTAACCGCCATCAGCACCGCGAGCCATAGCAGGTGCGAATTCACCGCCGCCTTGAAAATGTAGAACTTCCCAAAGAATCCCGCCGTAACCGGCAGCCCCAGGAGCGAAAGCAAGTAAACACTCAATGCCGCAGCCACCCACGGCTGCCTCTGCGAAAGCCCCGCATAGTCGTCCAGCGAGAGATTCTTCTCTCCCTTGCCGCCCAGCTGCGAAACGATCGTGAACGCCCCCAGCTTCACCAGCGCGTAGCTGAGCAGATAAAACAGCACCGCCGCGTAAGCCGGCCCCGCGTTGGCCGAACCGCCCTCGCCCCGCGCCATGGAAGTGACCGCCGCAAAGGCCACTAAAATGTATCCCGCGTGCGCAATCGAGCTGTACGCCAGCAGCCGCTTGACGTTCGTCTGCACCAGCGCGCCCAGATTCCCCGCAAACATCGTGAGCGCCGCAAGCGCCCAGAAAGCCCAGAACCAAAAGTGCGTCGCCGCAGGAACCGTCGCAAAGATGCGCAGCAACAATGCGAATGCCGCAGCCTTCGGTCCCGCCGAGAATAGCGCTGTAACCGGAGTCGGCGCGCCTTCATAAACGTCCGGCGTCCACACTTGAAACGGCGCCGCCGCCACTTTGAAACCGAGCCCAATCAGGATCATCGCCAGCCCAAGCTCGAAAAGCGTCCTGTGGAGAAGCTCTTCTGAGCCCATCTTGGTCAGCATCGTCGTGCCGCTCGAGCCGTAAACCAGCGCAATCCCGTACAGAAAAAACGCCGTCGCAAACGAGCCTAGCAGGAAATACTTCATCGCCGATTCGCTGGACTTCAGCGAATCGCGCCGATACCCGGCCAGAATGTAGCTGGAGATCGAGCTCATCTCCAGGCCGATGAACGCGGTCAGCAGTTCCTGCGCCGAAGCCAGCACGCCCATGCCAGCCGTGGCAAAAAGCAGCAGCGCGAAAAATTCTGCGAAGGGAAGACGCTCCCGCTCCAGATACGGCCCGGCCGCTAGCACCACCAGAAACGCCACTGTCCCCACCAGCAGCCGGAAGAAAAAACTGAACGAATCGGACTGCACCAGCCCGCCGAAACCCGGCCCCGCATGCATTGCTGCCGTGACGGACGCCGCCGTTCCCGCCAGCGTGCCGATCAGCGCAAGGAACGTAAAAAAATGCCGGCTGCGCACAAACGGCTGCATCAGCATCACCAGCACGCCAAAGCCGCACCACACTAGTTCTGGAAGCACTCGATAAGCATCGATGGCGCGGGGAAACATTTAGCGGAGGCCTAACCTTTCCGTTGAAGCGACTTTTGCCGCGGTGTTTGCGGAATCACGCTTGACCTGCTGCGGAATCCGGCTAGGCGTGATTACGCCCGGTGTGATCACGTTCGGCGCCGCAGCCTCGTACGGCCGCTGCGGTTCGACTTGATCAATCACGTCTTGCGCTGCAGCCGCCGTCCGCTTCGTGATAAACGTTGAACCGATCCCCATCCACAAAGTGACAACAGCCATGGTCGCCAGAATCCACTTCTCGCGCGCCGAGGCATCCGGCAAAGTGCGGTTTTTCTCCCGCGTGATTTCGCCGAAAAACACTCGCTGATACGACCACAGCAGGTAGCATGCAGAGAGAATTACGCCCAGCGCAGCCCATGTAGCCCAGCCCCAGTGCCGCTCGTACGTTCCGAGCAAAACTAGATACTCACCGACAAAACCATTGAGCATCGGCAAGCCCAGCGATGAGAGTGCAACAAAAAGGAAAAACGCCGCCAGCTTCGGCATCGGCGTGGCCAGCCCGCCGTACTCGCTGATTTCAAATGTATGCCGCCGGTCATACAGCATGCCTACAAGCAGGAAGAGCGCGCCCGTCGAAATTCCGTGCGCCAGCATCTGGTAAACCGCGCCCTGAATGGAAATGTTATGAAACGCGAAAATTCCCAGCACCACGAAGCCGAGGTGGCTGACCGACGAATAGGCAACCAATTTCTTCAGGTTCGGCTGCACCATCGCCACCAGCGCGCCGTAAATGATGCCGATGATCGCCAGCACGGCCACCCAGCGCGCGGCGCGCCGCGAAGCCTCTGGGAAAAGTGGCAGGCAGAAGCGGATCATGCCGTACGTGCCCATCTTTAGCAGCACGCCCGCCAGCATCACTGAGCCGGCCGTCGGCGCCTCCACGTGCGCATCCGGCAGCCAGGTGTGCAGCGGGAAGAGCGGCACCTTGATCGCAAACGCGACAAAGAACGCCAGAAACAGGAGCATCTCGGTTCTTGGCGCGAGTTCAAGACCGCCTTGGGACGCCGGAGTGTGAAGCAGCACTTGAATCGCGGGAAGGTCAAATGTGCCCGTGGCGTTGTACAGCCAGATGATGCCTACCAGCATCAGGATTGAGCCCGCCATGGTGTACAGAACGAATTTCACCGCAGCATACACGCGGCGGTCATGCCCCCAAATGCCAATCAGCAGCGCCATGGGAATCAGCATCACTTCCCAGAAAAGAAAGAAGAGAAAGAGGTCCAGTGAGAGAAACACGCCAACGACGCCGACCTCCAGCATCAGCAGCATCACAAAGAATTCTTTGACGCGGCGCTCGATGCTCTTCCACGAAGCCAGAATCGAAATCGGCGTCAGAAATGTTGTGAGAATCACGAGAAACAAACTGATTCCATCCACGCCCAGGTGATAATTTATCGGCGGCTGATTGATCCACTTGAGATATTCCTCAAGATGATATCCAGCCGTCCCAATGGGAACGGACCGGATCATCAAGAGCGAAAACAAAAACTCCGCCAAGGAAACAATCAGCGCGATGATCCGGATGAATTTGTGGTCGTCGCCACGCAGCAGCAAGAGCGCCAGCGCCCCCACGGCAGGGAAGAAGATCAGCACCGAAAGCAAATGTCCCGCGGGCAGCATCAGTGCACCATCCCAAGAACCGGTTTTCCGCCGGACGGCCAGAAGAAAATCACCGCGATCACCACCAGCGCACCGACGACCACCCACACCGCATAGCTGCGCGTGTTCCCGGACTGCGCATGCCGCACACCGTCGCCGATGGCCTTCGCGCCTTCCGCAATCCCATTGACCGCTCCGTCGATTCCGGCAACGTCCACCGTTTTCCAGAGCACATTCGTCGAAATCCACAGCAGTGGCCGAACCACCGCCGCCGCGTACAATTCGTCCACGTAATACTTGTTCAGCAAAGTCGTGTACGCGGGTTTAAGGGACTTGGCGACCCCGTCCGCTTTTTCCGGTCTCTTCAGATACAGCCAGTAAGCAAATAACGCGCCGGCAAGCGCGACCGCTACGGCGACAGCCGCCAGCCAAATCTCAAGCGAGTGCACTTCGGCCTCGGCGCCCACCACTTCCACGTTGCGGAAAACAGGCTGCAGGAATTTTGCGAAATAATCTGTTCCACCCGGCAGGAAAGCAGGCGCGGCGAACCACCCGCCCACGACCGAGAGCAGCGCCAGGATCATCAGCGGCACGAGCATATTGTTCGGCGATTCGTGCACGTGAACGTGATGCTCGTCGTAGCGCGGCTTGCCGTGAAACGTCAGGAAGATCAACCGAAACATGTAAAACGCCGTCAGCAGAGCCGTGGCCAGCCCGAATCCATACAGTGCGTACCCGACGTTGCGGCCGCCGTATTCGCTCTGGAAGGCGCTCAGCAGAATCGAGTCCTTGCTGAAAAATCCTGCAAACGGAGGAAAACCGGCAATCGCCAGCGTCGCGGTCAGCATCGTCACGTAGGTCCAGCGAATCTTTTTGCTCAGTCCGCCCATGCGATTCATGTCCTGCTCGCCGCCCATGGCGTGAATCACGCTGCCTGCCGCAAGAAAGAGCAGCGCCTTGAAAAATGCATGCGTCATCAAGTGAAAAATGCCGGCGGAAAATGCGCCGACGCCGCAAGCAAGAAACATATAGCCCAACTGGCTGACGGTGGAATACGCGAGAACTTTCTTAATGTCCGTTTGTACCAGGCCGATGGTCGCCGCGAAGAACGCCGTCGCGCAGCCTACGATCGCTACAACCAGCATTGCCGTCGGCGCGTGCGCAAAAAGAATGTGCGAGCGCGCCACGACGTACACGCCCGCCGTCACCATCGTCGCCGCGTGAATCAGCGCGCTGACCGGCGTCGGCCCTTCCATCGCGTCCGGCAACCAGACATACAGCGGCAGTTGCGCCGACTTCCCGCACGCCCCCATGAAGAGCAGCAGGCACGCGATCGTGAGCGTCCCAAGATGGCCCATGGCATCCGCCGGCCAGGGATCGGCCTTCGCGAAAAGCTGCACGAAGTCCAGCGTTCCAAACGTCTTAAACAGCAAAAACGTTCCGAGCATGAACCCGAAATCGCCGATGCGATTGACGATGAACGCTTTTTTCCCCGCATCCGCAGCTGATTTTCTCAAGAAGTAGAAGCCAACCAGTAAGTAACTGCAGAGGCCCACGCCCTCCCAGCCAACGAAGAGCAGCACGTAATTCGCTGCCAGCACCAGGATCAGCATGAAAAACATGAACAAATTGAGGTACGAAAAGAAGCGGTAGTAACCGCCTTCATGGGCCATGTATCCTGTCGCGTAGATGTGAATGAGCCAGCCCACGCCGGTCACCACCAGCACCATCACGACCGTGAGCTGATCCATTTGCAGATCGAAGCCCGCGCGGAAATTTCCCGCCGCAATCCAGGTGAAAAACTCTCTGTGGAATGGTTGTTGCTTCTGCGCGAAGTAATCGAAAAACTCGTGGACAGCTTCGATCGCGCCGAGAAACGAGAGCCCCGTCGACCCAATCGCCACGATGTTGACAATTTTATTCGGCCACTTCGCGCCAAAAAATCCATTCACCGCCGAGCCCAGCAGAGGTAACAGCGGAACAATCCACAGGTATTCGAGCATCGGATGTGTCGGCATTAGAGTTTGAGCAGGTCCACGCGTTCCACGTTCAGCGTTTGCCGGTTGCGCGCAATCAAAATGATAATCCCCAGTCCCACGGCCGCTTCCGCCGCCGCCACGACAATCACGAACAGCACAAAAACCTGCCCATCGAGTTTTCCCAGCGCCTGGCTGAAGGTCACGAACGCCAGATTCACGGCGTTCAGCATCAATTCGATGGACATGAAAATTGTGATGACGTTGCGCTTGAAAATAAACGCAAACACGCCCAGGCCGAACAGGATCGCGCTCAGAATCAGGTAATAATTTGTCGGCACCATCTCAACTCTTCTCCCGCTGCGCCAGCACTATGGCGCCGAGCACGGCCACGAGAATCAAGAACGACGTCAGCTCGAACGGATACACGAACTCCTTGAAGAGCATGTTTGAAATCCCCATAGTCGAAGCAATCTCTCCGGTTTGCGGCGCGGCCTGCACGCTCTCTGTCGACTTCGCGATTGTCGCCGCCACGAACCCCGCCAGCGCCACCACCAGCAGCAATCCTGGCGCCCCGGCCATCTTCGAAATGCTGGTGCGCTCTTCCACGCCCGCATTCAAGAGCATGATCACGAACACGAACAGCACCATGATTGCGCCGCCATAAACAATGATCTGCACGGCAGCCACGAACTCCGCCCCCAGCAGCAGATAAAGCCCTGCCAGCGCAACCATCACGACGATCAGGGATAGCGCGCTATGAATCGGATGCTTTTGCAAAATCAGGCTGACCGCGCCAATCACGGCGAGCGCTGCAAGCACGAAGAAAACAACGAGTGGCGCCGTCATTTCGCACCCCACCACGTCATCTTCGCCAGGATCACAAAGCTGGTGACAATCACGTTCACGATCGACAGCGGCAACAACAATTTCCACCCGTACGACATCAACTGGTCGTAGCGGAAACGCGGCAGCGTCCCGCGCATCCACACGTACACAAAAAGAAAGACAAAGATCTTCGACAGCAGCCAGAACGGTCCCTGAATAAATTCATTCACGTTCGGGAACAAAACAAAAACCGCGCCGAGCCCCGCAATCGCCGTTCCCGCACCGGGCAGTATGATCCGGCCAAAAAGCGTTTCGTAGCGGAGGCCATCCCAAATCACCCACAAACCGAAGGGAATCAGGACTGCCGACGGAAAATAGTGCGTGAAGGTCCACGAAGCAGGGAAAGGAGACAGCCATCCGCCGAAGAACATAATCGAGCACAGGCACGAAACCGTGATCATGCTGGTGTACTCGGCGATAAAAAACATCGCGAACTTGAAGCTGGCATACTCCGTATGGAAGCCCGCGACCAATTCCGACTCCGCTTCGGGCAGGTCGAACGGCGCGCGGTTCGTTTCCGCGATAGCGGCAACGAAAAAACAAAAGAAGCCCAGTATCTGCGGCCAGATGTTCCATCCCAGAATTCCCCACTCCGGATGGTGCGCCTGCGCCTCGATAATTCTTTTCAAATTGAAGCTACCCGCCATCAGCAGCACGCCGACCACCGACATCGTCATCGCCAGCTCGTAACTGATCATCTGTGCCGAGCTACGCAGCCCGCCGAGCAAAGAATACTTGCTGTTCGAAGACCACCCGGCCAGCGCCACGCCATAAACGCCCAACGCGGTAATCGCAAAAAGCGCCAGTATCCCTATGTTCACGTCCGGCGGAGCGATCCCCAGATAAACAGGTACTCCGAACAATTTCCACGGCAGTGGGTCCGGCCCAAACGGGATGAGGGCGATCGACGTCAGCGCCAATGCCAACGCCAGGAGCGGCGCAAGATAGTACACAAACTTATCCACGCCCGCGGGCGTCGGGTCTTCCTTGAAAAGAAACTTCACGCCGTCCGCCAGCGGCTGCAACAATCCGTGCGGCCCGACGCGATGCGGCCCCCACCGCGACTGTATATGCGCCACTACTTTACGTTCGAACCACGTCAGATAGGCATTCACCGTCAGCACAATGAACAGCAGCAGCACGATCTTGACGACCGTGACAGCTAGTTCCGCGTTTGCGGACAATAAATTGGAGAAGAAAGAAGTCACGGCTAGGCCTTGGCCTCCGGCAGGGATTCCATCATCTTGCAGAAGCGCCCCAGCGTTCCGCTGGTAAACAAATTGTCCTTTGCGGGCCGAATCAATCCCACCGGCACGTCATACGGCGCGTGCCCGTTTCTCGCAAATTCCAAGCGCGTCGGCTCAGCGCCCCCGGTCAAGAGCCCCGCCGGCTGCACGTTATAGCCGCTCACTGCTTTGCGAATTTCTTCAAACACCGCGGCGAGATTTTTGTAGTGAAACGCTTTCCCCAGCCCGAGCTTTTCCAGTTGATGCGACAAAATTCGAAGCAAATCAAAATCGCTCCGCGGCCCCATCACTTCCGCGCCCTTATGCAGCATCTGAATCTCACCCGAAGTGTTGGTGACCGTTCCGTCCTTTTCGTACGCCGAAGCCGCGGGGAAAACGATGTCCGCCGCCTTCGCCGTCTCCGTGAGAAACATCTCATGCACGATCAGCAGGTCCAATTTGCCGCGCCCAATGCCAAATGCGTCGAAATGCGCCAGCGGATTCGCGCCGGCAACGTAAAGCGCCTGCAATTTTCCGGCCTGCGCTGCT
>Ga0137397_10001802_pt1 | contig 14959 bp, 11 predicted proteins | sample czorhiz116metaG_FD_106658 | JGI IMG/M metagenome (GOLD analysis project Ga0137397, IMG submission 106658) | Vadose zone soil microbial communities from Angelo Coast Range Reserve, California, USA - czorhiz1.16 metaG | ecosystem: Environmental > Terrestrial > Soil > Vadose zone | place: USA... | reverse complement strand
TGGGGTTTCGCGAGCATCTCCGCCGGCTCGGCCGGGCCATCGAGGAGTAACGTCGGCTCAGCGTGGAATCGCCGCCGGACCGGGGACCGAATGGTGGGTCTGCCACAACGCGGCGTATGCGGCGGCCTCGGCCCGCCACCGCTCCGCGTTCCAACCCAGCTCCTCGGCGCAGATCTCCCGGACGCGGTCGAGCACACCCGCGCCGCCTTCCGGCAGCATCAGGCCGAGACGAACGCGGCGCAGCAAGAGATCGTCGAGATGCCCCGGCGCTTCCGCGCGGGCAGCCCAGCGAAGCTCGGCCCAGAGCGTGGAAGTGTCGCCGACGGGCTCGAGCTCGCCAGGTCTCGCGGCCGCCACCACCGAGCCGGCCTCCGCGCCGTACCGTCCCCACAGCCGCGACCTTACCTGAGAAGAAAGCCGCCCGTCGAGCGTGGCCGTCGCCGCGTCGAGCAGCGGCGCATCCCGGGCGAGACGCGCCACCTCCGCAATCCTCGGCCGCAGCCCCGCCAGCGCCGCGTGCGCCGTGGCGCGACAGGTCGTGAGCTTGCCGCCCATCACCGTGAGGAGCCCGCGCTCCAGGCCGATCCACGAATCGCGCGGCTCGCGGGAGGGATCGGCAAAGCCGCCCGACACGACGGGACGCACGCCCGCGAACGTCGAGAGCGCATCGTCCGGCCGGAGCTCGAGCGCCGGAAAGCAGGCCTGGAGCGCTTCGATCAAATAGGTGAACTCGCCGGCGGTGATCGAAGGCTCCTCCTCCGGCGCGCCGGGATGGTCGACGTCCGTGGTGCCGAACAGCGTGACGTCCTCCCAGGGGAGCGCCACCACCCACCGCCGGTCGCGCGGGTGCTGGAAGCTGAGCCCCGCGGCCAGCGGAAACCTCCATGCCGGAAAGACCAGGTGGCTGCCCCGCAGCGGCCGCATCTTCGGAGCGCCTTCCACCTCGGCGCGGAGCCGGTCCGAGGCGACTCCGGTCGCGTTCACGACCGCCCGCGCGGAGACCGCCGCCTTCGTGCCGCAGAGCGCATCTTCGACGGCCACGCCGACGACTTCGCCACGCTCCCGCAAAAGGCCAGTCACGCGCGCATGGTTGAGCGTGACCGCCCCGGCTCGAGCGGCCTCGCGGACGAGGCGCAGCACCAGGCGCGCGTCGTCCACGTGCGCCTCCTCGTACGGCAGCCCGCACACACCAGGGTCACAGCGCAGAGCGGGGAACAGCCAGCCGAGATCTCGCGACGCCAGCCGGCGAGGCGCCCGCCGTTTCAATAGGGCGTAATAGGTCCCGATCGCGGCGCGCGTTCCCCAGCGAGCCAGGCCCGCCCGCGGGCTCAGGAGCACCATCGGCAGCGGGCGCACCAGGTCCGGGCTCTCCACCCGCAGCCGCTGCCGCTCGCGCACCGACTCGCGGACCAGCCTGAGCTGCATCTGCGGGAGATATCGCAGCCCTCCGTGGACCAGCTTCGTGGACCGGCTGGAGGTGCCCCAGGCGAAGTCGCGCGCCTCCAGCAGCGCCACGCGAAGGCCGGCGCGCACCGCCTGCCGCGCCACGGCCGCGCCGGTGATCCCGCCGCCGATCACGACCACGTCGAATCCGCTCGAGAGCGCGGTCCAGCTCCGTTCGCGATCTTCCGCGCCGCTCACGCGTGGTCCTCGAAGAGCTTGCCCGGGTTCATGACGCGCCCCGGATCGAATCTGGCCGCGAGCCGCCGCAGCGCATCGACGGCCAGGGCTCCCTTTTCCGCCTCGAGGTACGGGCGGTGGTCGACCCCCACGCCGTGCTGGTGGCTGATCGTGCCGCCGCTCGCGACGATGGCGCGGGACGCCGCGTCCTTCAGCCTGCGCCACCGGGCGAGGGTCTGGTCGGGATCGGGGCAGAGGCGGAACACGAAGGTCGTGTAGAGATTCGCGCCGGTCGGGTACACGTGCGACAGGTGCGAGAAGACGAGCACTCGCTCTCCTTCCGCCTCCAGCACGGAGCCCAGCGCAGCCTCGACGGCGGCCTGGAGCGCGGCGTGGCCGCTCCAGTTCGTCGCCGTCTCGACGGTATCCACGCCGTAACCGAGATCCCAGAGGGCGTCGCGGAGGTACGGCGCCCGGAAGCGTCCCCGGGCCCAAGCCGACCCGAGGCCCGGGATGCCGATGGCCCCACCCTTGCGCGCGATGCGGCGCAGCCCGCGCCAGCCGAGCCGCACTGCCGCGCGGCGTCCGGTGAGCCCGGCGATCAGGAGCGAGCCTTGCGGGAGCTTCAGCCCGCGCAGCGAGAGCAGCGCCTCCATCCACGCGGCGCTCCTTCCCTTGCCCGCGACCGCCAGCGACACCTCGGTCTCACCGGGCGTCATCAACCGCAGCATCGAAAAGGCGAGCCCTTCCGCGGCCAGCGCCGCCACGCACTCCCGCGCCCGCTCCAGGTCGCGGAACGCGAACGCGCGGAACACCTCGCGCTCCGGCACGGCGCGGATGCGGACGGTCACGTCGGTGAGGATCCCGAGCCGTCCTTCGGACCCGAGCAGCCATTCGCGCACGTCGGGACCGGTGGACGAGGCCGGATGCGGCGGCACTTCCACCGTCCCGGCCGGCGCCTCGAGGTGGCCGCCCGCGAACATCTCCTCGATGCGGCCGTACCCCAGCGACTGTTGCCCGCGCGAGCGCGTGGCGACCCATCCGCCCAGCGTGGAGAGCTCGAACGATTGGGGAAAGTGGCCCAGCGTCCAACCGTGCGCGCGCAGGTGTGCCTCGAGCAGCGGCCCGGGAATCCCGGCGCCGAAGGTGGCCAGCCGGTCGCGCGGCTCGAGCGCGAGGAGCCGCGTCATCCGCTCGAGCGACAGCACCAGCGTCGGCGCGGCCGCGGGCTGCGTGGTGACCTGGCCTGCCACGCTGGTTCCTCCGCCGTAGGGGATCACCTGCGCTCCCGCCTGCTGCGCGAACGCGAGCAGGGCGCGAACCTCCTCGCGCGAGGATGGCCGCGCCACTCCGTCGGGAAGCGCGGCGAAGCGTCCGGTGCGCAGCGCGATCAGATCGGGGAACCCCTGCCCGCGAGCGACCGTCACCCGCTCGGCGGCCGAGGTCGAGACCAGCGGATGAGGAGCAAGCCGGCTCGGAGGCACCGCGCCGGCAAGCGCTTCGAGCCGCGCGTCCGAATTCCGGGTCCCGGGCCCCAGCCGGCCCTGGAGCAGATCGCGGGCGCTCTCCGGGACTTCGGCTCGAGCGCCGTCCTCCCCCCAGCCGTTCCACCGCCTGCTCATCCCCGGCGCGGGTTGTAGCACGTGGGCACAGACCTTCCATGTCTTGGAGGGGCCGTCCCGGATCGGACGAAAGCGGGAGGCGCCTCCGACGTAGGTGCCTGGCATGAGATTCGCTGCCGGTCGCCGGACGGACAGCTTCGTCCGGGTCAATCGCGGAGCATCTTGGCCGCGAGCACGAGGCCCGCCGCTCCCACCGGAACCAGCGCCGCCAGCTTGACGAGCTTCACCACGCGGTGCTCCAGGACGTCCACGCGATCGGCAAAGAGCAGCAGCATCCAGTGCCGGGTCCGGGTCTCGCGGGTGGCGTACGCCATCCTGCGCAGGAGGCCGGAGACCCCGTGCAGAGGCTCCGCCGTGCCGAACACCGGCGTCATCGAGCCGATCTCCCTGCGGTGCGTGAGCCCGCGCCGGGGCCGCATCCGCTCCACCAGCTCCGGCGTCGTGGTCGTCAGCGGGTGAGCCGGCTGCTCCATCGGCACCCCCGGGCGGTCTTCGGCGTGGAGATCGGCGCCCGCCACGGGGCGATCGAGGTGATGCTTCCTCTGCTGGCGGTTGTCGGACATGGATTCCTCATGCCGCGGGCGTGAGCACGCACTTCACGCAGCCGTCCTTCTTGTCGGAGAAGATCCGGTAGGCCTTCGGCGCGTCCTTCAGGGGGAAGCGGTGGGTGATCAGGCCCTTCGCGTCGATGCGGCCTTCGCGGATGTGCTTGAGCAGATGAGCCATGTACCGCCGGACGTTGCACTGGTTCATCCGCAACGTCAGGCCCTTGTTCATGGCCGCGCCGATGTCGACCAGGTTCCAGGGCGGTCCGTAGACGCCGATGATGGAGACGTTGCCGCCCTTGCGGACGGTCTCGATCGCCCAGTTGATCGCGACCGGGATGCCAGCCTGCAGGAAGCTGCGCCCAAGGAACCGCTGCAGCTTGCTGCCCTCCGCCTCCATCCCGACCGCGTCGATCACCACGTCCGGGCCCCGGCCCTCGAACTGGTCCTTCAGGTACGCCACGATCTCCGGGACCTTCTTGAAGTTGACCGTCTCGACCCCGGCGTAGCGACGCGCGAACTCGAGCCGGTACTCGACGTGGTCCACGGCGATCACGCGGCTGGCGCCCAGCAGCCAGGCGGACTTCATCGCGAACAGGCCGACCGGCCCGCAGCCGAAGACCACCACGGTCTCGCCGCCCTTGATCTCTCCCATCTCGGCGGCCTGGTACCCGGTAGGCAGGATGTCGCTGAGGAAGAGGACTTCCTCCTCGTCCATGTCGTCGGGAATCTTCATCGGCCCAACGTCGGCGAACGGCACGCGGACGTATTCCGCCTGGCCTCCGTCGTAACCTCCGGTCAGGTGGGAGTAGCCGAAGGCGCCGCCCACCAGGTCGCTGTTCGGATTGCTGTTCTCGCAGTTCGCGGAGAGCCCCCGCGAGCAGTAGAAGCAGATCCCGCAGGAGATGTTGAACGGCACCACCACGCGATCGCCGCGGCGGAGGTTCCTCACCGAGGCGCCCGTCTCCTCGACGACGCCGGTGAACTCGTGGCCGAAGGTGGAGCCGACCCGCGTATCCGGCACCAGCCCGTGGAGCAGATGGAGATCCGAGCCGCAGATGGCCGCCCGGGTCACCTTCAGGATCGCGTCGTTCGAATGCTCGATGCGGGGATCCGGCTTCTTGACGACCTTGATCTTGTTCGGGCCGCCGTAGCTGAGCGCGCGCATGTCCCGAAGGTGCGGACGGAGCCGCACCGCGGCAAACCCTGCCGGCGACGGCGCTCGCCCGCACGCGCCGCGAGCGAAGGAGCAAGCCCGGTCAGCTCGGGTCAGCCGAAGCCGCGAACGTGTCACATGCGCCGAAGCCGGCAACCGGCGTCAGGGCTGCACGAACGGCGTCCCCGCGTCGAAGCGCGCCTTCGCCGGCAGTGTGTACAACTTCTGCGTGCCGGTCGGATCGACCCAGGGCCAGACATAGCCGCTGCCCGCGTTGAAGAAGGCCGGCTTCTGCGCCAGGTAGAGCGACGGTGGCAGCGTGTGGTTCGAGATCGACGGGTCCCAGTTCACCGCGTTGGTCACGTAATCGAAGTTGCCGTGTCGCAGCACGGTGGCCGCGACCTTGGGGTCGCTTGGATAGGGGCTCCAGTCGTCCCAACCGAACATCCAGATCGCGGGTGTGTCCATGTCTCCGCTCTGGTAGACCCAGCCGGTCATCTGGCCCGCCGCGCCCAGCACGTTGCCGACGAAGGTGTGCCAGTACGAGTAGTAAGTCGCGCCCGCGCAGCGCCGCGGGCCGTGCGTGGAATCGTTGAAGCTGCTGCGCACCCCGCGGAGATGGTTGCGGAAGATGGTGTGGTAGATGGCGCTGCCGTGCGTCTTGTCGGAGTCCCAGTTGAACCCGTAGTTGCCCTCGAAGAGCACGTGGTGGGGCCCGACCATGTGGCTGGCGTTCAGACCCACCTCGATCCATCCGGTGTTGGTGTTGATGTAGCCGTCGTCCACGTAGTTGTAGCCGAACACCGAGCCGGCACCGGCGGAGCGGGCCACCATCACCTTGTTCGCCTTCACCGAGATGGAGTTCTCGACCAGGACCTCCGCCGAGCCGCTGGCGAGGCTGATGGCGTAACCGGCGCCGCCCGGCTGGGCCCAGGCCGCGTCATGGACGTACGAGTCGCGGATCTCGATCCGGACCGAGTCCTCGATGGAGAAGCCCTCGTCGTGCCAGACCGTATTCTCCACCCTCTTCGCCCAGCAGTTTGCCGCCCACTGGAACCGCAGTTGGCCGTTGTCGCCGCCGATCAGCGTGAGCTCCTCGACGCCGGCGTTCTGCACGTGCGCGTACTCGTACCAGGCGAGCTGGGCGGTCTGGGACGCGCGGTACGAGATGTGGATCGGCGTGGTGAAGAAGACGGTGTTGCCCGAGAGGTGATCGATCTGCTTGACCTCGCTGGTCGGGCGGTCGTTCCGGCTGAACCAGCTCGCGGCCGAAGGGAACGGGTCGTCGGTCCCCTGCGAAGGGTTGTGCCGCTGCCAGACGACGCGCCAGTCGGGCGAAGCCCAGATCTGTCCGCGCCCCGCCGGATCTGCCTGCCAGATGGCGCCGGAGAGCTCGTCGAGGAGGACGACCTTCCCCGCGCTGAGCCCGGTGGTGCTCGCCACCGTCACCGAGTTGGCTTCCTTCACCGCGTCCGCAGTGAGGTTCACGGAGCCGAGCACGCCGTGGCTGTTGTTGGCCCACCGGGCGGGGCCCACGATGATCAGCGGAGAGGGGTTCGGACCGGTGGCCTCCTGGCCCGGCTTCGCGCCGTTGGTCTTCTGCAGCGTGGTCTGGCCGGGGCCGGCGCCGCGCAGCGTGATGCCCTTGTTGATCAGGAGGTAGCCGCCGCTGTTGATGGTGAACGTGCCCGCGGAGAGCTGCACCACCTGTCCCGCCGGACAGGCATCGATCGCGGCCTGGATCCCGGCGGCTGCATCGGACGCGCCGTTCCCGAACGTGGAGGCGTTGACCGTCGCGCCGCACACCGCGGTCCGGTTCGGGATTCCGCCCTGCACGCCGGGATTCCAGGTGGTGAGCCGGTCCGCGGGGATGAAGCTGAGCGTGGTGACCGTCACCGTCGCGGAGCCGTTCTTGGTCGCGTCGGCGACGGAGGTCGCGACCACGTGATACGTGCCCTCGGCTGAGGGAGCCGTGTAATTGCCCGACGCATCGACGCTCCCGCCGGTGGCGCCTTCCTGGACGAACCAGGTCACCGCCGTGGACTGGCCGCCGGTGGCGCCGGTGACGGTGGCGGCGAACGCCACCACGCCGCCGGGCGAGGTCTGCGTGATCTGCGGGGAGACCGAGACCGCGATGGTGGGAACGGTCACGGTCACGGTGGCGGTGTCGTTCTTGCTGGCGTCCGCGATGCTGGTCGCGACGACGTGGAACGTTCCGACGGACGCGGGCGCCGTGTAATGACCCGACGTGTCCACCGTGCCGCCGCCGGTCTCCTGCACCGACCAGGTGACGCCGGTCGATTGGCCGGTCACCGTGCCCGTTACCGTGGCCGTGAACGTCAGTGCCCCGCCGGTCGTCGTCGCCGTGATCTTCGGCGAGATCGCCACCGCGACCGAGGTCACCGTGACCGTGGCCGTGTCCTTCTTGCTGACGTCCGCGATGCTGGTCGCGACCACGTGGAACGTGCCGGCGGAGGAAGGCGCCGTGTAATGCCCGGACGCATCCACCGTGCCGCCGCCGCTCTCCTGCACTGACCAGGTGACGCCGGTCGATTGGCCGGACAGCGTGCCCGTCACCGTCGCGGTGAATGTCAGGGCGCCGCCGGTCGTGGTCGCCGCAGTCTTGGGAGAGATCGCCACGGCGATCGACGTCACGGTGACCGTGGCCGTGTCCTTCTTGCTGACGTCCGCGATGCTGGTCGCGACCACGTGGTACGTGCCAGCCGACGCGGGCGCCGTGTAATGACCGGACGTATCCACCGTGCCGCCGCCGCTCTCCTGCACCGACCAGGTGACGCCCGTGGACTGCCCCGACACCGTGCCCGTCACGGTCGCCGTGAACGTCAGCGCGCCGCCGGTCGTGGTCGCTGCGGTCTTCGGCAAAATGGCCACCGCGATCGAGCTCACCGTGACCGTAGCGGTGTCCGACTTGCCCGGGTCCGCGATGCTGGTGGCGATTACGTGGAAGGTGCCCGCGGACGCGGGCGCCGTGTAATGACCCGACGTATCCACCGTGCCGCCGCCAGTCTCCTGCACCGACCAGGTGACGCCGATGGACTGGCCCGAGACTGTCCCGGTCACGGTCGCGGAGAAGTTGAGCGTGCCACCGGTGGTCGCGGCGGCGGTCTTGGGGGAAATCGCGACCGCGATGGCCGTCACCGTGACCGTGGCGGTGTCCGACTTGCCCGGGTCCGCGATGCTGGTGGCGATCACGTGGAAGGTGCCCGCGGACACGGGCGCGGTGTAATGACCGGACGTATCCACCGTACCGCCGCCGCTCTCCTGCACCGACCAGGTGACGCCGGTGGACTGCCCCGACACCGTGCCCGTCACCGTCGCCGTGAACGTCAGCGCGCCGCCTGTCGTGGTCGCCGCGGTCTTGGGAGAGATCGCCACGGCGATGGACGTCACGGTGACCGTGGCCGTGTCCTTTTTGCTGGCATCCGCGATGCTGGTCGCGACGACGTGGTACGTGCCAGCCGACGCGGGCGCCGTGTAACGACCTGAGCTGTCCACCGTTCCGCCGCCGCTCTCCTGCACCGCCCAGGTGACGCCCGTCGACTGGCCCGACACCGTGCCCGTCACCATCGCGGAGAACGTGAGCGCGCCACCCGTCGTGGTCGCTGCCGTCTTCGGCGCCACGGAGACCGCCACGACCGGCGTCGCAGTCACCTGCACCGTAGCCACGTCGCTCTGCGAGGGATCGGCCACGCTGGTCGCGATCACGTGCCAGGTGCCTGTCGAGGCCGGCGCGGTATAGAGGCCGGTGGAGTCCACGGTGCCGCCGCCCTGCTCCTGCACCGACCACGTCACCGCCCCCGACTGGCTGCCCGTCGTGCCCATCACGGCGGCCGTGAAACGGACCATGCTTCCAGCCATGACCGAAGCGTTCTTCGGCGTCACCGCGACCGCGATCGACTGCGTGTCCGGCACCACGGTCACGGTTGCCGCGTCGTTGTTGGTGGGCACGGCGAGGCTGGTCGCCACCACGTGGAAGGTTCCGGGAGTGGCCGGAGCGGTGTAGACGCCCGTGCCGTCCACCGTGCCACCGCCGGTCTCCCTCACCGACCAGTGCACCGCGGGCGTTTGCGTCGGTGTGAGCCCGTAGACCACCGCGCTGAACGTCATCTTCGTGCCGGTGCCGAGGGTGGCCGAGCGGGGAGACGCGGTCACGCTGATGAGCGGGTCCGAGCTGGTGTGCTGCTGTGGGGCACAGGAGAGTGCGGACAGCGCTGCCGCAGCGCAGACGGATGTTGCGACCGACAGACGCGTCGAGGCCATGTGCCCTCCGGAAAGTCCCGCGGTGGCCACCCCGGCCGAGCCGTGCTGCGATCGCGCCGCTGCGCCGGGGTGGAATCAAGCGTTCCGTCAACATGGGAAGGGCAAGCGCGCGCGCTTGCAAGAGACATCTTTTGGCGCACGCACCGCCATGAAAAGCAGGTGCGCGGGCTGGAATCCGGCTGGCTTGTACGATTCGACGATCCGCCCCACGGCGCCGGCGCGTCCATCGCGCTCGATTCCCGCCTCGCGAGCGCGGGTGGGGCGCGGTCGCTCGTTTCCCGACCTCGCGCGGGGTGGGCTCGCGGACCGCGCGCAGCGCATGCGCTGCGTCCGAAGGGAACCGGGTATTGCGCGGGTGCGAAACGCACACGCAGTCATCCGGCACCCCGACGTTCATCGCGGTCGCGTCAGCGACGAACCGACCGGCGCTACGTAGATCCGGGTGCGCTCCCGGCGGGCTCTGCGCGCACGTCTCCCTGCCTCGCAGCGCCCGGCACCAGCATCGGGACGCGCTTGCGGTACGACTCGTACTTGCCCCCGTACGCTTCGACCAGATCCCGCTCCTCGAGTTGGATGGCGATCAGGATGTATCCCGTGGTCGCCACCGCGAAGAGCAGATGCGCGATGGTCATGATGGGCGTGGCCCAGAAGGCGATGATGAATCCCAGGTAGATGGGGTGGCGCACGTAGTTGTAGAAGAGCGGCGTCCGGAACCCCAGCGGCGTGTAGGGGGCGCCCCTCAGGTACGCGAACACCTGCCGCAGCCCGAACAGGTCGAAGTGGTTGATCAGGAACGTGCTGGTCAGCACGGTCAGCCAGCCGAAGATCGACACCCCGTGCAGCACGAGCCGCGCCGTCGCGTCGCGCACGTTCCAGACCACGCCGCCGATCGGCTGCCACTTCCAGAAGAGGAGCAGCAACGCCAGGCTGGCGAAGAGCACGTAGGTGCTCCGCTCGATGGGCTCGGGAACGATCTTCGTCCACGCTTTCTTGAAGCCCTTCCGGGCCATGACGCTGTGCTGGACGGCGAAGACCAGCAGAAGGAGCGCGTCCACCAACAGCGCCTGCAGAAGGGGTGTCGCCAGGGCCGAATCGATCGACCTCGGCACGAGCATGTTGCCGACGAAGCCGATCGCATAGAGGAACGTGGCGAAGAAGACGGCGTAGCAGACGGCACCATACAAAAAGAAGGCGAGACGGCGCATGGACTCCTCGGGGCGCAGGAATGTCTGGGGACTGCGCGCCGTGGAGCATCTGCCGTGCCATTGGCGACCCGGGCTGGAAGGGGTCAAAAGCCCTACGAATTCGAATCAGCCCCGCGGGGAGGGCGGGCTGGCACAGGGGTGCCGACACAGGTCGACACAGCGGCAGACGCCTCCGCGGGCGTCCCGCAATCGCCTGAGGCAGCAAAGGCGGGACGAGCGTGCGGAATCATTTCCCCGGCGGTGCGGCGCGGCTCAGCGCGCGCCGTAGAAGTCGTAGGTCGCCGAGTAGTCGACGCGCGTTTCGACGCCAGCCGTGGCCGCGTCGCAGCCCGAGGAAGGGGCGACTCCGCCGACCGTGTCGATCCGCTGGACGTACTTGACGCCCGTGAACGCACCGGCGCCGTCGGTGGACTTCGCCCGCAGGAGCAGCCAGGGAATCGCGCCCTGCACCGCCGACCGCTGCACCACCTCTCCGACCACGAGGCTGCCGTCGTTGCTCTCCCAGGTCGGCCCGCCGTAGTGGCGGCCGATCTTCGCGCCGCTCGGATCGAACAGGTCCGCCTCGGGCGCCTTGAGCGCCCACTCGAACGAAGCCGGTTCGGCGGCCTTCGGCTTGCAGGTGTAGATCTGGGCGCCCCGGGCGACGGTGTGCAGCAGGAGCGCCTGACCTTCCGGCACGCGCAAGCTCTCAGGAACCGCCGACGGCTTCGGCGAGGGAGCAGAAGCGCAGGCGGCGAGCGCAAGCGCGGACGAAAGTCTGAAGAGGGACATGATCGCTCCTGGACGCGGATTTCGCGTCGCGCATTGCCGATGATGGGCCCGCGCGGGGAAGTATTCCAGCGCGCAGGGGAACAATCCTGTCGGGCAGTTTCGCCGGAACGACACGTTTGTCTGCATGGACTGCACTGCCCGGTTCGCGAACAATCAGCCCGAGAGCAGCCGCACGCATCGCACTCCCGATCGCCGGAACGGCGCGAAGGACCGGCGGACTGGGGAATCAGACAAAAATGTAGCGATGAGCCGTTCGGCGGCACATTCCTGTCGGGCTCCCCGGGCCGATGCGCCCTGCGCGCACAGACCGCTTTTCCCAGTGTCCTGGACGCATTTCCGGGCCATTTCCCGCCGTGGCTTCCGATTTGCACCAAGTACTTGACAGCATTGTCGATTGATTAGGCCAAAAGTCGGAGACGCTGCGCATGAATGGCCAGATCGCACTCCTGGGACTGCTCTTGTCTGGCTTCTTCGCAATCGCGTGCATCCGCGCCTCCACGCCGCGCACGCCGGCGGCCGGCAAGCTCTCGATGAACCTCCTGCGCTTCCCTGGCCGTCTCGAAAGGCTCCGGCGGTCGCGCTGGCAGTGGTTCGCGATGGTGGCGTTCATGATCGTCCTCCGGCTCCAGGGCCAGCTTCCCCTGGTTCTCGAAGCGATGGCCGCCTTCCAACTCGCGCTCTTCCTGGCGTGGCCGGCGAGGAACATCACGCCCGGGACCGGCCCGGGAAGGGATGCAGCAGCAGCCTGAAGATCCTCAACCCCCAGCAGACACCTCCAGGAGGAACACGGATGGCGGCGAGTAAATCCCAAGGAAGCTATTTCGGATTGTTCCTGGTCGGCGGCATCGTCGCCTGCGGCGGCATCGCGTACGCAGCCACGGGAGCCGGCAAGCTCCTGTTGCTCGTGGGCGCGGTGATCCTCGTCGCATCGATGGTCGGCTTCTTCAAGATCAAGCCGCTCGAAGGCGAGACGCCGGTGCTCTCGAGCCCCGAGGCCATGAAATGGGTGGGTGCCGGGGTGGCGACGCTGGGCTGGCTGGTGACGCTCGGCGGTCTGCGCGTGGTCCAGGGCAACGGCGGCCGCATCGTGGTCGCCTTGATCGGCATCGGCTTGAGCCTTTTCGGCATCCTCGGCGTCCTGCCCGCGGCCTTCAACAAGACGGCATTCTGGAAGAAGCCGTCCGGGGCGGCCACACGCGCCGGGGTCACCTCGCGCTCGGGCAGGGCGACCGTGGAGCAGGAGATGACCGCATCGACCGCCATGGGGGTGACGAAATGAAGGCCCGGCGACGCAGCCATGTCCTCGCGTTCTGTATCGCCGCCGCCACGGTGGCAGTGGCCGGAATGGCGCTTGCGCAGACCCCGGCGCCGCCCGCCCAGCCGGCGTCGGCGCCGCCAGCGCCGGTTCCACCCGCGACCGCCGAGCTCCGGGAGGCTGCCTCGAAGGCGCCTGCGGCCGCCGATCTCGCCAAAGGCGATCCGGGCGGGACCGTGATTGGAAACGTCGCCGACGTGACGGTGACGGACGCGAAGGCGGGAATCACGCTCGGGGACGCCGGCAACCAGATCGGCCAGAACAAGATCGCCATCAACTTCGTCTGGACGCTGGTCTGCGGCTTTTTGGTCATGTTCATGCAGGCCGGCTTCGCGATGGTCGAATCGGGCCTCACGCGGGTGAAGAACGCGAACCACACCTACATGATGAACTTCTTCGTCTACGGCTGTGGCCTGCTCGCGTACTGGGTGCTTGGATTCGCCATCCAGATGGGCGGCGCCGCGGGCAACGGCAACCTGGGCGGGCTGAACCCGCTCAACGCCGAGCACACCGTCTCGCTGCTGGGAAAGACCTGGGGCATCTTCGGCGAGACGGGGTACTTCCTGGCGGGCACCTCCTACGACGTCGGCGTGATGGTGATCTTCCTCTTCCAGATGGTGTTCATGGACACGGCGCTCACCATCGTGACGGGCGCCTGCGCGGAGCGCTGGAAGTTCGTCACGTTCTCGCTCACCTCGGTGATCATGGGCGCGCTGACGTATCCGCTGTTCGCGAACTGGGCCTGGGGCGGAGGATGGCTCTCGCAGCTCGGGACCAACGTCGGGTTGGGCAAAGGCTATGCCGACTTCGCCGGCTCGGGGGTGGTGCATTCGGTCGGCGGTCTCACCGCCCTGGCCGTCTGCTTGATCGTCGGCCCGCGCATCGGCAAGTACAACCGCGACGGGACCTCCAATCCGATCGTCGGCCATGACATCTCGGCCGTCCTGATCGGCTGCTTCATCCTCGCCTTCGGCTGGTTCGGATTCAATCCGGGCAGCACCCTGGGCGCCTCCTCCAACGGGAACCTCCGCATCGGGGCCATCGCCGTGGCTACCATGCTGGCGGGCTGCACCGGCACGTTCGGTGCCATCCTCTACATGTGGATCAGCAAGGGAAAGCCCGACGCCTCGATGTCCGGGAACGGCTTGCTGGCAGGCCTGGTGGCCATCACCGCGCCGAGCGGCTTCGTGAGCGCGCCGAGCGCGGCCATCATCGGCTTCGTCGCCGGCATCCTGGTGTGCGTGAGCGTGTCGTTCATCGAGAACGTGCTGAAGGTGGACGATCCGGTCGGCGCCATCTCGGTCCACGGAACGAACGGGCTCTGGGGGGTCCTGTCGGTGGGCTTCTTCGCCGACGGCACGAGCAACTACGGGGGCAGCTGGAACGGGGTCACCGGCTCGGTGACCGGTCTGTTCTACGGTGACGCCAGCCAGCTCGCGGCCCAGCTGGTGGGCATCTCCACGCTGCTCGGCTTCGTCTTCAGCCTCAGCTTCGCCATCAACATGGTGCTCGAGCACGTGGTGGGGCACCGCGTCTCGGCGGAGACCGAGCTGAACGGGCTCGACATCCCGGAGATGGGGCAGCTCGGCTATCCCGAGTTCGTCTTCCGGCCTGAAATCGCCTACTCGAAGGCAGCATGACGAGCGCGGAGAAGATGGAGCCGGCGGAGACGCAATCGCTGCTCGCGGCCGAGGCCGCGCCGCTCGTCCCGGTCCCCGAGAGGACGCGCGGCCTCCTCGGGCGGATGTTCACCGACCCGTACCTGCTCGAGCCCAGCGAGCGGGTCGAGTTGATCGGGCAGTTGCGCGAGAGCGTCGCGGCGCACCCGGAGATCGCCGGGCTCCGGGTGCTCCTCGGCATGGCCCTGTGCGTGAACCTGGACGTACAGGATGCCCTGGAGGAGCTGCGCGAAGGCGTGAAGCTCGCTCCGGGCAGCTTCATCGCGCAGCTCAAGATGGGCGAGCTGTGGATGCGGCTGCGGGTCTGCCGGAAGGCGGAGGAGCACACGCGAAAGGCCGCCCTGCTCGCGCAGAACCTCGCGCAGGCGGAGTTGGCGCGCAAGCAGGCGGCGGCAATCCGCAAGATGTTGCGGGAGGGCGTCGAGCGCGGCGGCTATCGCAGTCCCCTTGCCGTGCTGGGCCGGCTGCGCCGGCTGTGGCAGCGTCGCCGGGAGGACGCCTTGGCGTTCATGGACGGGTAGTTGACGGGAAAGGATCTGATGCGCCGGACAGAGCCCCGCGCTTCAGGCAGCGTGTACGACTTGGGCGAGTTCCGTGCGGAGGTCGCCGCGCGGCGGCTGCGCGCGCTGCGCAGCCATCGGCGGTTCAAGCTGATCGAGTCCGTCGCTTGCATCCTGGGCCTGGTGTGGGTGGCGATGCTGCTCGGCTCGATCCTGTCGCGGCCGCCGGACCCGAAGATGGCCTATGCCCACCGCTCCGACTCCG
>Ga0137397_10001800_pt1 | contig 14962 bp, 21 predicted proteins | sample czorhiz116metaG_FD_106658 | JGI IMG/M metagenome (GOLD analysis project Ga0137397, IMG submission 106658) | Vadose zone soil microbial communities from Angelo Coast Range Reserve, California, USA - czorhiz1.16 metaG | ecosystem: Environmental > Terrestrial > Soil > Vadose zone | place: USA... | reverse complement strand
CTTCATTTTAAGTCTGTTGAGGGGCTCGACATGATGAACAAGAAGTTCGCAAACCCATATATCGTCTATTACCCGGTCATCTCGCGCGACGGCATGCCCTTCCCCGTGAACCGCACCGTGCGCGACATCCAGGAAGAGGTGAACAAGGGGCGGCGCCTACCCGAGGACCAGCTCTGGCGCGGGAACCTCGTCGCGGCCAAGTTCTCCGACGACCACTTCACGCAGATGATGGACGCGTCCATGGCGGACTTCCCCATCCTCAAGAACTTTCTGGGCACCCACCCGTCGCCATGCGGGACTAGCGGCGCGGTCCAGACGACGCATTCGGCGCACCCTTCCCCACCATCTCTACATGCCGCCGGTCCCTCCTCCGTCGCAGCCCAGCATCCTCCACCCCACCACCCCGCCGTCCGACAAATGACCTTCCTAGAGCAGCAGCAGCAGCAGCAGCAACAACAACAGCAGCAACAGCAGCATGTTGGCGGGATGCCACAGGCGCCGGCTTACGAGCGCGAGCCGTCGGCACATCCTCACGTCCACCCACATATGCAGGCTCACCCTCATGCCCACGGAGTCCCCATGGGCATGCCCGTCGCTCCTCGCCGTTCGCCCAAAACTGCCGGTACTGAGCACCATCACCAACACCAACACCAGCACCAGCATCAGCATCAGCAGCATCCGCACCCGCATTACCAGCCTCAGCACCAGCATCAGCCGCCCATGGAGCTGTGACCTCCCCTCCTGGTTCTTCGGGGGTTCTTCTCTTCCGCTTTCCTCCAATCCCTGTACGGGTGAGTTTTTTCCACCTCCGATGATCGCCGTTTAGTGCTCTCGCTTACAGGCAAACCCGCCCCGTCAAAATTTTGTCCACCATTCCCAACAGGTTCCTAGTGCAGAAATCACGATCCCGTCCTCTACGACTACGACATCTATGCTATGAATCTCTGTTTGTGTCTGCGTCTGTTGTCCTTGCTTGTTGGTGTAATTTGCGCGTTATCTGGACTTTGTGTTTCGGAAGATAAGCTTCCGCGCGTTCGTTCGTTTATGTTACATGTAACCTTCTCGGATTCATGGGACCATAAGTCTACAGTACTGTACGTACGGTACTGGACATAATTCCCTCGCAAGGGGAAAAGCAGAAAAGTAATTTAGGTTTTAATCAGAGACTCGGAGCCTCTTCAGTTGTCTTTGTGGGTTTCTTTAAATTACGATCTGTAATCACATAACTTATTCAAACTAGTGCCCGGACTTGGGATCGTTCATATGACCTTCTTCGGATGGGCGTTGTCTGTGTCGTGTCGTGCACGCCTCGCATGTTGTGTGTGCAGCTGTCGCTCGCTCTCGGGGTCGGGCAAGGAAGGACAAGAAATATCAATATCAAAGAAGGTTGCCCACCTGACTGCTGACTCGGACATCATGCCCTTCGCTGGCAAATCGGAAGAAGAGCAAAGTTTTTTTTTTTTTTCATCTAACCATCACACCGCCGCGCGATCATCTCACACCTGCCGCCCGGCTCAGAATTTAAGCAATAGAATGGTGGTCGTGTGTACACAGTGTCACAGGCGGCCGGACGAAATAAGATGCTTTCAATTTTGGAACGCCATGTTTCTGTTCCTTCTTTTTAACTTCATTTTTAAGACCCAAAGCAAGCTGCTGGGAAACCGTCGCATGCGCCGCGTTACAATGTCGGATCTAAACATAGCGGCGCCACCCTCATGTCTTCTTTTTTGCTTATCACCTGCCCACCAACCAACTTGTAGACGCGCAGGGCTTGGGGGGTGCGTAAGAGCCGTGTGGATCATGGGAGCTGTGGCTTTGGGCATGATTCATTACAGATGTTTGTCATACGTGCGCATCAGCCTCGGGTAAACCCAAATGAGAGATATTTCTTGATCAGATGAACAAACCACAAGACAACACACGCAGTTCGCGTCAGGATCTCAGCCTACAACAAATAACGATGTGTCGTAAACTTTTACTCGTGCGCCATGAACGGGTCTAGCAAGTTGTATAATGATGATGGTGGCGACGGATAGATCGACATGCAGCGTTAATAAGAATTTGGTAAAGCAGGACTAAATAGTCAGTGGGTGCAAGGGGGTGTGTGGATTGTCGCAAATTGTTACATAAATCAAATCAAATTCACTGGAGAAAAAGCAAATATCAGATGTACTGGTACACCATGAAAACGAAACACCTCGCCGTCGCAGCCACGGCGAGGCCGGATTCGAACGGCATGAAAGTACCAGATGACGATGCGTCATAATCAGAGTTCTTCGTGTGGCTTTGTGCCCGATTTCGCATCCAGATCTGGGTCGACCCCCGCCGCCGCCTTTGCGTCATTCTCATCAGCGATGGCGGCGGCGGCGGCGGGGGGATGGTTTTCCGGTGGCGGAACGCCGACGACGCCCCAGCGCGCGTTCTGCTCCGCGTTTTTCTTCGGCTCGCAGTGCGGCGGCAGCGGGCTCGACGGGTCGATCGGCGGGTGGTTCACGCGGCCGACCTTGAAATACGTCTCGTGATCGGCGAAGAACCGTTTCCAGTGTTCCACGCTCTGCGGTGCGGGTGATAATGACAACGACGTTGAGAGGACGGGACGATGGATAGGGACAACGAACAGAATCTTTACCTGGATCTCGCCCTCGGAGAGTCCACGCAGGTCATACGTGCGGTGGTCCTTGAAGCATCCTGTCCCGAACGCGCGCGCGGCATCCACGCCTGTCCTATCATATCATGACGACATGCGTCCGACATCAGTGTCAGTTGTCAAATCAAGCCAGTCAGGAGGATGGATGGACACCCCTCCTCACACATCCCCATTTATGTATACGCCGTTCGGGGACGACGGACGATACGTGGAGCACGAACGTACATGAGTGCATATGACCCTCCCGGACCATATACGCGGCGATTACTCGACACGTCATAAACGTCTCCATCGATCTGCACGGAACAATCAGTCAGTCAGTCAGTCAGTCCAACCCTGAATACGAAACGACACCACACGACACCACACGCGACACGACGTGAAGCAGGAACTGTACCCTGCAGCCCCTGCAAAACCCCCACATACGCACGCACGCACGCGGACAAACACCACGAGAGAGAGAGAGAGAGAGATACTCACCGCAAGATAAATCGGCTTTTCAGGATCACCCCCGTCAAACTGAGCCAAAAGCTTCTCAGAGAACAACCTCTGCTGCTGGCCGCCCACAGCCTCAGGCAACCACCTGCGCACGTTGACCCACGCCCTCGCCCTCCCGCCGCCTCCCCACATCCACTCTCCCGTGACGAACTTGCCGGCGAGCAAGAGGCCGACGGCGACCCAGAACAAAAACTTGGACAGGCCCAGCAGGCCGATCTCCCGCTCGGCCGTCGGGTCCGGTTCCGCGCGGGGAGGATTCGGGTCTCCCCGCGCGATCGCGGCTTGGCGCGCTTCTTCGCGCTCGAGCCAGGCGGCGTGAAGTTTCGCTTGTTCGTCGCGGTATTCCTTGTGCCTAAAGAGAACGAAATAGTGTCGTCGTTGTCATATGGTTTTATTTCGGCCAGATACGGTATCGTGATGCGGTGATGAATGGATGGTTGTGATGAGAGGGGTCGGAAGGACTGCGACGCAGGGACTCACGCAAGGAAAGGTCGGTTCGCGCGCTTGGTCGAGACCATGCGATTTGGGATGGCAGGGTCTGGGACTTTTGGCCCGTCATCCGTAAAGTTAGGATCGGGCTTGCCCTCGGGGTTTGATATCCAAGACATGGGTGCAGTGGAGTGGTTGCAGCTGCGGACGTTTGGTGTCAAGGTGGTAGTCACGTGCACCGTTGTCTGCGCGCCACGTTTCAGACGCTCGTACGTGTGCTTACAAGTCAAATGGAGCATCTGATAATTAGGGTGAATAGGCCGCCCCCCTGCCCCCTCGAAGAGGACGGCGCCGGGTGGATAAGCTACTAGAGGTACGAGGTACGTTTACGGTTACGGATAGATGGTACAGAAACAGAAAAAGAAACGAAGAAAAAAAAGTAAAAGTAAAACTTGCCCAGTTCTTGCTTGTTCGCAGAGGGAAAAGAAGGCAACAATATGAATGAGAAGGGAGGGAAGTGGGAAAAGAGGAAGAGAAACGATACATGCCGTGAGTAGTAATACCGTGAGAGGAGATTGTGGACGACAGGGGACAGAAAAAAGGATTTGAAATGGCGCAGAGGAGATGGATTGGATATCACCACGGCAGGCATGTGTTGCTGAGGAGTACGCGAAAAGAAAAATCCAAACTGAACGAGCAAAACAGCACATGAAAAACGGCAGAGTCCACCGGGACAAAGTGCCGAGCAGATGAAAGGAGAATGAGCCGGTACAAGCTGGCCGATGAGCCGCGTTTGCTGATTGAGGTTTGCAGTTGGGGGTGCGTGCGGTTCCCATTGTTTTGAAGCGTGAAATGCGACTTGCGAATGATGCGGAAAGGAAATGCGGGATCGAGGCCGAGGGGAGACAAGAAAATAAACGAAGTAGGAGCGAGAAAAGGCGACGATGGGAGGACTCGCTCCCTCACGAGTCATTCCATGCGCGTCGACTAGCTTCTCGATCCCCACTTCCCGCTCCCGTACGTGGCCGCGATTCGTGCGCTGCAACAGCACCCTTTTGTGATACCGTCACATACGCACCTCCGACCTCCTGACCACTCTCCAAACCTGGTGGTACCGTTGGACCCGTACTGCTCAGATACTGCACGTCATTGTCCAAAAAGTCGAAATCATCATTTTGACTGCGAAGGGCCAAGAACCGCGGCGTCTTTGTGAACTATATGTGACACGGACAATAAGTTCCCAGCATCTGGATTCGAAAGAGGGGATCAACCAACCTTGGGCACAGAATCGGTCGCCATAAGCCGGAAGACGTGCGTTTGTATGCGCTCATACAACCGGATCATCATCGATAACTGTGTCGCGTTGAACGAGCTCAGCTGTTCTGCCTCGAGACGGCCCTGGAATGGGGTGCCCGTCAGACCCTGCATGACCTCACTCAGATACGCCGACAGTTCGTTGCGTAGTCCGTGGTCAATGTTCAGCTCGGACTGGCTGCTTGGGGCAAGGTACGTAGTGTAGATCGAATACGCTTGCTGAATGAGCGACTCGTGGTGCTGCTCCATCGCCTGCTGGCCTGGTGTATGACTCTTGCCGACTGCCGTAACAGTTCGTTCCGGTGCAGGCCGTTGGAAAGTGGCGCTGGTGGCACTCGAGGTGATGTTAAACTTGCGTTTAAAGTCTTGAACCTCGAGCCAGAAGGCAAGATTCTCTTCACAAAAGTTGTCCCGTAAGAAATCGCGAAAGAGATGGCAGAGCGTCGGATTATCGATGATGAACTGTAACCGCTCCGTGTTGCTCTCCTTTATTCGTCTCTCCGTTGGACCTTCGGCGGTGAAACCTGCGTTAAGCTTCTCGGCGAGTGATATCCGCCGATGAATCTTAGCGTCCGAGGACGACAAGGGCTTAGGGGAGGAGGTATCCCTGTCGAGTGAAGGACGCTCGGTAGTACTAAGGTTGGCCGTTGAACTATTGGGCGAATCCTTCATACCAGCTCGTGCGATATCCCAGCGGGCAGTCCGTACGCCTTCTTCCGTGATCTTGTAAACGGCCTTGGCTGTGCATCGGAATTCGCCCGTTTGCTAAAAAAAGAAAAGATCGAATCGTCACAGAAAGAAGAATAGATGGAGAGACGTACGCTGACAGGGGAATTGCCACCAGGCGCGGAGCCACGAACGGTGAAAATGATGGCGGAATCGTTGTTCTTCCGCTTGTCGCTAACAAGGATGATAAGGCCGAAACGGACAAACTGCGCGGCCATCTCCGCGGCTTCCTCGCGACCGACGACAGAGGTGAAATCACAGAGCCACTCGAGTGCTGCGAGGGCGGCAAAGCAGTGACGATTATTGACGAGTTGAGACCTTCCAGAACCGGAAGGCTGGCGGTCTGTAGAGTCGTGGAGCTGGATGCCCTTTGCACGTTCGTGATAAGCGGTTGTAGGATCGACGTTCTGGCCTGTATGTTGAGGATAGTTTGTCTGGCGGCCGACGAAGCGACGGAATAGGGCTGTGATGACGGATTGGGAGACAATGATCTCGTCGTCGACCGAGCGACGTTCGAGATGGAGGAGCTTCATGCAAATTGGTTGCGTAGCAAAGACATGGGCTAGATGGTCGCCATTGATGCCGTTGCGACTGATGAAGCGTTCGAGGACATGTAGACCCTTGGGGGTGAGAACGTAGACACCACGATCTTTGAAGAGATTTGACGACGGGTCGGCTGCGTTCTCGATGAGACGGGCGTCCATGAAGTGTTGTGACATTGCTTTTGCCATATCGCGAGTCATCGAGAAGGTCGTTGTAGTTGTCGTGGTGATCACTCGTGAGGGTTCTCGAGGGTCTGGCCCGCGATTTGATTGAGAGAATTTGAGAGAAGCAAGATTGGCAGCGGCTTCATCACTAGAGGGGTCATGAAAAAGGAGGTAAGAAAGAAGTGATTTGGCGAGGATGGGGGGGTGGGGGCAAAGAGAGGAAGAAAATGAGGTAAAACGAGGCAGACGCACGTGGAAAAAGAATTTGGGAAGGATCGGAAGAATTGCTTGTGAGTTATGAGTTGCAAAGAAACGACGAGAGTTGCGAAGAGATCGAGGGTGTCCTGTGAAGAGGTGGGAGGGCAATGGGTAAGAAAGGGAGAGGGGAGGGGGAGGGAAAACATGCCTTTAGGAAGGGACGTCCTCGCTTCGTGGTCTTCATCATATGGGAAGAGGAAGCCTGGGGAGACGCATCTTGTTGCATGGTGGCAGAGAACGGGAGAACGAGGGAGAGGGGGGAGAGAGAAGGAGGGGGGCGGAAAGCGAGGGGATGGGGGATTGAAGAAGAAGAAAAAGGGAAGGAGAGGAAGGAGGAGGGAGGAGAAGAAGGAGATGTCGGGGAGGCGGCGCTGGCGCTGCTGATGAGATGAGCGGGCGTTGCGACCGCGTAGAGGGTCTCAAACCCTAACCTAACCTAGTGTAGAGGACTGAAACTCAACGTCTATTTTATTTTATTTTTGGGCTGTATAACTACATCTCGTGTTTAATTAATCTCGTGGCGATCTCGCCTGTCCGCTGGCCCAAGCTTGAAATCCCTTCGAGAGTACAGTATGCGCTCTGCATGCACAGCAGGACAAAAACCAAAGGAACAATACGGCCACCTTTTTGTGTGTTGTTGTCCCCAATCCAGTCTGTATGCCATCCTTTTGTGTGTCATTAGCACTAGTTCGCGCGAACGCGACCCGCGCTAGCCAATTCCCCGATAAGGGCTCCCGTCTCCGTGGGGGACTGACGCGGCCAACCTTTTCCAGTCTCCTCATCATTGTTCTCTTTTTTGTTGCGCTGTTGTGCTTTGCGGTCGCGGTCGCGTTGCACATCGTACCTGCCGGCTGTCACCGGTTGCACGCTCACAATTCAAATGGTGCCAAGGCCAAGGACAAACAAAGGTACGTGGCAATCGGTTCTTCTTCCTTCTCAGGCCGGCGCAACCCCACGTCCACATATGGCATACCCTTGCCTCCATTTGGTCCTTCACCGTCTAACACACCAACGCCTCTTGTCTTTCGCCGTCCCCTTTCCGTAAGAACTCCCTTTCAGCATTTACCTCATCCCCCCTCCCCTCCTTGCGCAGTCATGGGCAAACTCGTGGCGGGACCGGGCATCAGGATGTATATCTCGCTTGCCAGTTAACGCCGAACAGCGCAACATATCGCCAAGAAAAGGGCCGAAGGAAATTGGCGATCGACGTATAGAGCACGATCTACCGGTACTCTAGTTTAGCATCAAACTTCAGTATGGTATCCCCACTGCTTTTTTATTCTTGCTTGGCCTTTCTGTGCATGACCTTGCGGTCGATCGGAGAAGCTGTATTATTTTCCTCTGATCGCTGCAATCGACAACGCAATGTGGGCCTACTAATTAACTAACCTGTCACGGTGGTATCGGGAATAGTCTGATGTTTCAGACGTGCCACGGTGACGTGGAAAATATAAATGACAATAGCAGTGCTACTGTAGTGAAGATGTGGGGGAGATCCCTGCTCCCACGGCGCAGGAAGTACACAATTCCTGTAATCCACCTCCCTCGATGCGAAGAAGCGCAATGCACAAGTTCTGCATACAGTCATAGTAACAGTACAGTCTCTTGCTCGCTCTGTCAATGGCGACCGCCTAGCGCTTCATGATGGACAATCATGCCATTGTCATTTGATAAGTTAACGTACAGATATCACGATCACTCGGGGACCTGGGAGATGGCAGGACTATATAGCGATCGATGTATCACAGTGACATCGGATTATCTTTGATCATATACACGCTAGGGCTGTAAGAAGTGCTTTCGTTCTCGGGCTCTCTTTCGCCCTCTCTCTCGGAGAGTGAAATATGCGGTGCTAGACAGCAGTCCGATGCCCTCGCGAAATAAAAATAAGAACAAAAACATGATTACTACTCCCGCAGCGATTTGCATGGAACTGAGACGAGAACGCGGTGGTGGATGGATGGGAACTGGGCCCACACCATACATACAGCACAGCAATATTAATCGACATAAAACGGTTTCAAAGTGGTCGGGAACCGCCGGCGCCGAACTCGAATTGGAAGCATTTGTCTGTCCACATCCTTCCACATCGGGCCATCGGGCATCAGGGGATCAGTTGAACTGACGGGCGCGCGGGGGCGGGGACGTCCCTTGGAGTCAATTGATCAACCTCCCTACGTATCCGATGCTGAACTGTACTACAATGCAATATGCGAGGTGAGGAGTCATTAGCAGTTGGGAGAAGTGTGGCGCAATGCTTCGCTTCGGGAGGGTGAAACGCCCGTGCTTGACGGGGAAAACGAGTCTGAGTCGACCCACCAGTATCAATATCCACTCGCCGTCCCTGGCACGGCGCGGTTCAATCTGCTTCAAGTTCTTTTCCCAAAGGTGCTTAGGAAGCCCCTAGATTGCATACAATTCTACATGTCATGTTTGATTGTACACAGGACCAGCACTCGGAAAGAACTCGTTAGTCATGTTAATTCATATGTTCGTTGTTGGTAAGTTATTAATTGTGGACGTATGCGTCTCGCTGATTAATTTGGTCAATCTGGCCGCGGCCAGTCGGCGGCCACATGGCATGAGCAGTCTCTCCTTACTGGGGATAACTTGCAAGTTGCACCGTCGGCAGTGGCGTGTGCGCGCCGCGCGCTCTTCCCTTCGAGATGGTAAACCGATAATCAGACCTATTAATCAGGGATGCTGATCCTGTGGTGTGATGCACGATGCAATTGAATGATGGAAACGAATTTATGAATTATATAGTTCCCGGGCCGCCGCCGCCGCCGCCGCATCCAATAACGGGCATTTACCAAGCGATATGGGGATGCTTGTTCTCCTTCAAAGGTCATCAGACTCGACCCGGAACCGCCGGGATTCCGAGTTGGAGGCATCACGGTACCATTAGGGAGCTGTACTCAGCTGCCTTGATGCATGTAAGAAAAAGGATCCGCGCCAACGTACACTCCACCTGTTCTGTGTATGGAGGCATCGAGTTCAAAGGAACAATGTCAATAGGTTCGGATTTCATAACTTAGAGTGTAGCGATTATCGTCTAGACAACTCCCTACGACTGGTGGGATAAATCATTGAGGCATCTACTAGTACCATCTCTGTCTCTTCTCCAAAGATCGAAGCTGACGAAATCATCTCGAGCGTCTCCAAGCCCTATCATGTAGCGGTACGGCAGCAGACAGAACGAGATGTTTTTTCTGTCTGTAGTTCAGGGGCGGGCCCGAGTTTGAGCCTGGCAGCCGCATTCGCTGAAAGAAAGTCTGGAGTAAGCGAGCACGTGCCACAAAATGGCTATCATACATGTACAGTTTACTAACGCGGCTGGCAACATACAAGTAGTTCAATTATTCTATTCTCGCGCCTGCCAGTGAGGCCTGAGGACAACACCACCGCAGTACTGTACTGAGTGGTACATTCGGGGCAAGTCGTAGTAAACTGATACAATCCGGCGTGTGGATCCGTTGCTTGCTCAGCCGCTTGCGAGTGTGGTCACTCGATCAACTAGCTCCTCCGCTTGTACACTTCCCGTGTACCGCGGCGATAAACGGATGTAAACGAGTCCAACACCTAGCAAAATTTCGGGCAAAGTGGCGGCTTTTCGTCGGAGCCGACATGACCCATGAGGGCTAAATGTTTGTCTTTTATTTTATTTTATTTTATTCCGGTCCGAATGGAACGGTTTCGTTTTCGTTTCGTTTCATTTCATTTCAAATTTTCTTTCTTAACGCTAACGCTTTGTCCATCACTGCCATCCCAAAACACCTGGGATCATCGATGTTCCCCTCCCCTGTGCCTGCATGCGAAAAACACGTTTTATTCGTTGGGACTTGGGCGCCTTGACGCGTGCAGCAACCCATGCCGGTTCCTTATGCCGACATGAAAAGTCGACGTGCCAGGTGCGTGTGCGTTGCGGTGGAGTGGAGTTCTTCAACCGCCCAAAAACGTCTGCACGGGCGGTCCGCGCTCACACTCCCATCAACCGTCCGCCACTGGCTCCAACAGGTTAACACCGCAGTTATTGCCCCACACAGCTCGCCACTCCGTCACCTTACTGTTATACGCATATGGGATGTGGGAAGCGGCCACTGGCTGTGACCTGCAACGTTGCAAAACGTAACCCTGCGACGCGTAGGGGTTGCCGAATCAATGCATCATTGATCACATACTGGTAAGCTACAAGCGATGCAGGGTTGCAGGCGCGTGTTTTGTGTGTCCCTCGAGTACGTACAACAATTTATGTACGGTGGGTCACATGCATGACATCAGGGCGAAATTACGCCATCGTAGTGCGCTGCGCTCCGTTAGCAGTCCGTTGCTTCGTTGTACAGTGTGTATTGCTCCCTAACCGTTCGCCTGAGGTGGGGGTGGGTCCAATACAATACTGTTGCAGTGTCAAGATCCGTGGTGCGGCGCGAAAATGAAAGGCAATGAGAAATGAGAAATGAATAGATAAGGATCACCGGACCGGAGGACCTCAGGGCCGTAAGAATATTATATTATATTGATGCTCCGCCACTGGACGCTGGACGGACAATTCATTTCAAGTTCGATCATGGATGGCGTTTTGCTCGAGCAGTGCCACCATCATCTTCTCTGGAGGCGGTTGGGCCCTGAGGGAGGTTGATCTTATTTTCGCACTTGTGTCAGTCTGCATCGGCGATGACGTGTTATCGCTCGCCGCTCGGCCGAAGGACACAGGTGGGTGCCCGAGCTTTTGTCATTGTCTGGTGAGGGTGAAGTGAAACAACGTCGCGTTACGGTATGGGGCGCTGGCGTATCGTGATTGAGTACTGTAGGTGATATTTACAACTCATTGAGTCATCATGATGCAGCTGCAGACGATGACACAAGGAGAGAGATGGTTTGAGATCCGCCGCTTCCTCCCTTGTCATTTGATCAGATCAGATCAAACTCGCTCGTGGTTGCAGTTCTCTTTTCTTGTCTGACAAGCGTCGGATCTCTTAGTTCCGGATTTGTTCCTTCCCCAGCCCCGTCAGATTTGCGTGTTCGTTCCGGGGCAAGCTGGCACATGTACGCATTACCATAATAGCGTGCTTTCTTCGCTCATTCACCGGAGTCACCGATGGGGGTGGGGAATAAGCCTGCTCATACCATCCGTCATACGTATTCCGAGTCGTTTGCGCATGGCGTGTTTCGTGTTTTCGACTCCTTTTCCGGGAAAGGAGGTAACCCGAATGTGAGGTTAGGGGCATTCGGGAATGTTCTCGAAGGCGTGACCGAGGGATTTCAGCGACCGTCCCTGCACCAATAGGAGTGCACAATCACCATGGCAGATGCTCTCAAGGCAGAAGGAAATAAGGCTTTCGCTGCGAAGGACTACGATCGTGCCATCGACCTCTTCTCAAAGGCTCTCGATCTAGATCAGAACAATTTTGTTCTCTGGTCAAACCGCAGCGCGGCCAAAGCTGGAAAGCGCGACTGGGATGGCGCTCTCGCCGATGCAGAACAGGTACGTATGTGTCTGTCGGTGTCAGCGACCTTACCCAGCACACTGAGCTGGGCCACCCTGTCACCCCGCTTCCAGTGCGTCAAGGTGAATCCGACGTGGGCGAAGGGCTATGCGCGCAAGGGCGCTGCGCTGCACGGTCAGCGACGTTACGTCGAAGCCATCGAGGTTTACGAGGTTGGCCTCAAGATCGAGGACAGCCCCGCGCTGCGCAAGGGCTTGGATGAAGTCAAGGCTGCTAAGGGTGCGTTGTTGGACGTCCGCGAGTCGCGCCTTTTCGTTCCTTTCGACGCTGACTCGCGAGTGCGCGATCACGCAGAGGCGGACGAGCTCGGCGATGGCGCAGAGGCAATGGGTATGGGCAAGATGTTCAGCGATCCGCGCATGTTCGCAAAGCTTGCCGCGAACCCGCGTACAGCGAAGCACCTCGCCGACGCCAGCTTTATGCAAAAAGTGTGCACGCTGCTGCGCTCCGAATTTCACCCTCGCGCTCGTCACGCTTACCCTTCTCTTCTTTCAGCTCCAGCTCATACAGCAGAATCCCCAACTGGCGCAGACCATGCTCAGTAGCGATCCGCGCATGATCGACGTCCTCGGGGCACTCATGGGCATCGACATGCAGGGCTTCAGTCGGCCCGAAGGCTCGGATGAAGTCCCACCTGGCGTTCCCGGGTCCGCCGCGTCTCCACCTTCTTCCCCTCCGCTGTCTGCGAAATCCACACCGGCAGCGTCCTCCTCGGAGGTACACGAACCGAAGGACGTCAAGATGGCTGAGGCTGACGATGAGGATGCTATTGCGAAGAAGGCTGCCGAGGCAGAGAAGAAGCTCGGTGCGGAGGCGTACAAGAAGCGCGACTTTACGACAGCCATCAGACATTTCAACAAGGCTTGGGAGACGTGGCCCAAAGATACTGCATACCTAACAAATCTTGCTGGTGGGTATTGGCCTGTAGCCTGACGTGTGTGTATCGGCTCAACTCGCACAGCGGCGCACTTCGAGCAAGGCGATTACGACCAGACAATTGAAACATGCCAGAAGGCAGTTGATGAGGGCCGAGAGGTATATTTTACTCCTTTACTGGGTTCACCACGACACTAGCTCATGCGGGGTACTTCCTAGCTCCGCGCGGATTACAAACTCATCGCAAAAGCGTACGGTCGCATCGGGTCCGCCTACGCCAAGAAGGAAGACCTGGGAACCGCAATTCGCTTCTTTGAAAAATCCCTTACAGAACATCGCACGCCGGAAATCCTGAATAAGCTCAAGGATGCAGAGCGCGTAAAGGCGGACGCGGACCGCGCTGCGTACGTTGACCCGGCATTGTCGGCCGCCGCGCGCGAAGAGGGAAACCGGCTGTTCAAGGAGGGCGACTTTGCCGGCGCAGTGAAAAGTTATACGGAGAGTATTAAGCGCGACCCGAGCGACGCGCGTGGGTACAACAACCGCGCGCTCGCGTACACCAAGCTCGTTGCGCTGCCCGAGGCCCTCAAGGATGCGGAGGAGGCGATTCGCGTCGATCCTACTTTCGGTAAGGTCCCAGCGCAGGGGCTCCTTCTCCTCCCAAATGTTGACGTGAGGAGCTGATCCGATCACAATCATGGGTAGTCAAGGCGCACATCCGCAAGGCGACCGTACTGTTTTCGCTGCGCGAGCACACCAAGGCGCTCGAGGCACTCGACGTGGCTCGTGAAACGGACGAGGCGGCGGGGTCGAAAAGCACGCGCGAGATCCAGGAGCTCTCGTATAAGGTTCAGAGCGCGATGAGCACACAACGTGCGAGCGAGACTGAGCAGGAGACGATGGAGCGCGCGATGAGGGATCCTGAAGTTGCGGTACGTTCTCGCTCGAGGGTCCTTCTTCCCTGGTGGCTCGCAAACCGCTGACGAGTTGCTTTTCTTTTTTTTTTCAACAGGAAATCATGACGGATCCCGTGATGCAGAGCATCTTGCAGCAGGCGCAGGGCAACCCGCAAGCGCTGCAGGACCACATGAAGAACCCGACGGTGCGGAACAAGATTATCAAGCTTATCAACGCAGGTATCATCAGGACGCGGTGAGGAGTGGCGTGGCGCGGATGTTTGGTGAGAAGATGACAAGCCAATGTTTGTCTCTGTGAGAGAGGGGCGGGTTGGGGGTGATGCTTCGTAAAAAAATATGCCTTTTGCACGACAGGAGCTTTTTCTTTTTGTGGTTACCATCATTGAGTCGAACTTCATCCATAATGCAAAAAATCTATATATCTAGCTTTACATCTCCATGCAGCGAAAGTGAAAAACTTCACACCCAATTGCCCGAAGCCCACGTCCAACCCGCCATGCCCGTGCGCTCAAACACAGCCTGCGCGAGCCCCGCCTTGCGCTCGAGCTCCTCCCTCCTCCCGCTGTCCCTCGCCCAGCGCCACGCCCCGACCGCAGCGTGCACCTCTCGCAGATCGCTCATCCCCACAACAACGGGCATCATCCCCGCGGCGGCGGCAGTCGCGGAGGTGGCATCTCCCGCTGTTCCAGCCGCACGCACGGACCACGCAACCGCGACAGCCGCCACATCACCATAGCCATCGCCCTGTCTCTTTTGTACCACCTGCGTCTGTGCGACGGCGCGTGCAGCCTCTGCGGCAGCTGCGCGCAATGCGTCGGGCGCGGGGTGCCACGTGGGGGGAACGCGTGGCGGGGGGACGAGTAAGCCCATGGCGAGCGGGGACGCGGCGACGACGTGCGCGACGCGGGCGCGGGCGCGCAGCGCCGCGGCGAAGGCGGGGAGAGTCGCATTTTGAAGCGTTAAGTGCGCGTAGGACTGGATGATGTCTAGGGGACGGCCCGTGCGGCGCAGCACGAGGAGCGCGGTGCGAAGGAGGGCTGGGAGGGGTAGACCTGTGGGTTGGGGTTGGGGTTAGAGTTGGGG
>Ga0137397_10001799_pt1 | contig 14966 bp, 10 predicted proteins | sample czorhiz116metaG_FD_106658 | JGI IMG/M metagenome (GOLD analysis project Ga0137397, IMG submission 106658) | Vadose zone soil microbial communities from Angelo Coast Range Reserve, California, USA - czorhiz1.16 metaG | ecosystem: Environmental > Terrestrial > Soil > Vadose zone | place: USA... | reverse complement strand
GTCGTTGCCCCCGAGGTCCCGCGCGAGCGACAGCAAGCCCTCGGCGGAAGCGATCAGCCGCGCATCCCGCTGCCGCGACGAGGCCCGCCAGGCCTCGCGGTTCTCGTCCACGCGCAGCGCCACCACCTCGTCGGCGATGGCCAGGTCCACCTTCTGATCGCGGATCTGCTGCTCCTTGATCCGGAGCTGCTCCTCGATCGTCGCCAGCTTGCGGAGGATCCCGTCCCGCTCGTCGCGGAGCTGGACCGCGCGGATGGCGGCCTGCACGCGGTCCGCGATGGTGTCCAGCTCGGGCGAGGGCTTCTCGACGTAGTCCTGGGCGCCGATCCGCAGCGCCTCGACCGCCGAGCCCATCGAGGGGTAGGCGGTCATGATGATGCAGGCGCAGTGAGGCTGCCGCCTGCGGAGGTGGCGCAGCACCTCCACCCCGTCGATCCCGCGGCCGAGGTTCTTGTCCACCAGGGCAGCGTCGAACTCCTGCTGGTTGGCGAGCTCGAGCGCGCGCTCGCCCGAAGCAGCGCCGACCGAGGCGAACCCCGCCGCGTCCAGCGTCTGCCCGATCAGGCGCACCAGCTCGGGCTCGTCGTCGACCACCAGGACCTTTTGCATTTCAGACATAAAACAACCGCGAGGACGGACCTCGCTTCAAGGGCCGGTCTCGCACATTAGCGCACTGTGCGGCATTCTTCCGCGCATGGACCGGTATCTCGAGCCCCGAAACGAGTCTTCCCGGCCGGCGCTGGTGGTCGGGACCATGAACTTCGGCAAGCGGACGCCCGAGCCCGAATCGCACCGGATCGTGCAGCGCGCCCTGGAGCGCGGCCTGGATTTCTTCGACACTGCCAACGCCTACGTGGAGGGCGAATCCGAGCGGATCCTCGGGCGCGCGCTGGGGAAGAAACGCGGCCAGGCGCGCATCGCCACCAAGGTCGGGATCGGCGAGAGCATGAGCAGTCCGGAGGGCCTTGCGCCCGAGCGGATCGCCGCGGCCCTCGACGAGAGCCTGGGCCGCCTTGGGACCGACCGCGTCGAGCTCTACTACTTCCACAAGCCTGACCACACCCGCCCGCTGGAACCCTCGCTGCGCGCGATGGAGAAGCTGATCTCCAGCGGCAAGGCCGGCGCGTTCGGCGTCTCCAACTTCGCCTCCTGGCAAATTTTGGAGATGGCGCAAGCCGGGTTGAAGCCGCGCGTGTCGCAGCAGATGTACAACCTGCTCGTCCGGCAGCTCGAGATCGAGCACTTCCGCTTCGCGCGCAAGTACGGCGTGCACACCACCGTCTACAACCCGCTGGGCGGCGGCCTTCTGGCGGGCAAGCTCAAGCGGGGCGAGCCGCTGCCTCCGGGGTCGCGCTTCGAGAGGAACCCGTTGTACCAGCGGCGCTATCTCACCGACCGCTTCTTCGATCTGGCGGAAGCGTTCGCGCGCCTCGGTGCCGAGGCGGGCCGCACGCCGGTGGAGATCGCCTACCAATGGGTCGCGGCCCGCCCCGGCGTGGACTCGATCCTGATCGGGCCGGCGTCCGTGGAGCAGCTCGACGCGGCCGTCGGCGCGCTGGAGAAGCCGCTGCCGAAGGAGGTCATCGATCGAGCCGACGAGCTCTACCGGGCCTTCCAGGGCACCGACGCCACCTACGCCCGGTAGGATCACCGCGGCGCGCCTCTTGGCCCTCGCGGCCGACGCGGTGCAGCTGCTTCTCGCGCCCTTCTTCGGCGAGGGCCTCGCCTCGCCCTTCAATGACGTGCTGGACCTCGTGCTCGCGGCCCTGCTCATCCGGCTCCTCGGGTTCCACTGGGTGCTCCTGCCGGCGCTGGCGGTGGAGGTGGTTCCCGGGTTGGACCTGGTGCCGACGTGGACGGCTTCCGTACTGCTGATTACTGGCGGAAGCCGGCGCCGGTGGTTCATCATCGCGGCATGGATCACCGTCACAGCAGCCGTCGCGCTTTTGATCTGGTGGACGCACCATGACCGCTAATGCGCGCGGGTGCCTGGGAACCGTCTATCGCGTCACCCTCGACTTTCTCACCGAGCGGGGCCTCCTCGAGCAAGTGAAGCGGGAGGTCAGCGCCGACACGCGCCGCGTGCTGGAAAAGCCGCCCTTCCCCTTCGCCTGGCAGGACGCCGCGCCGCTCGAGGACATCGAGCGGGTGCTCCACGCGCGCTCGCCCGATCTGGTCGCCGACCTCGGACACGCCGCCGGCCGGACGCTCTCGGGGACGCTGATCGCCCCGGTGATGAGGATGGCGCTCTCGCTCTTCGGCCAGACGCCGGGGTCGATGTTCGGCCACCTCGATCGCTTCTTCTCGATGGTGGTGAGGGGGTTCAGCTTCGAGTTCCGTCCGGGCGCGGCGAAGGACGGGACCGTGCTGGCACGCATCGAGGGCGGGGGGATCCACCCTTCGCTCTTCGACCAGCTTCGCGGCAACCTCCGGACCATCTACGACCTGTGCAGCGTCAAGGGATTCGTCGGCGCCCCGGAGGTGGTCCGGCACGACGCGGCGGGGGCGGAGATCCGGCTACCGGTCCGCTGGGAATGAGGGCGCGTTGACCTCGGGCGCGGGTCTCGGGTACTGAACCGCCCTCCCCTGGAGGCGACCATGGCCGAAGTCCTCGCGCCCGCTGAGGAGCACAAGCCCTACGTTCCCGACGAAGCGCGCGTGAGGGAATTCACGCCGAAGGCGGTGGCGGTCGGCGCGCTCTTCGGACTGATCTTCGGCGCCTCCACGGTCTACCTGGCCCTGAAGGCCGGCCTCACCGTCTCCGCCTCGATCCCCATCGCGGTGCTCTCCATCTCACTCCTAAAAAAACTCGGCGGGTCGACCATCCTCGAGAACAACATCGTCCAGACCATCGGCTCCGCGGGCGAGAGCATCGCGGCTGGCGTGGTGTTCACGCTGCCCGGCTTCCTCTTCCTCGCCGTCGATTCCTCGACCCGGCAGAGCGTGGGGGCGGGCTACTTCAGCTACTGGACCATCTTCACGCTCGCCCTGTTGGGCGGAATGCTGGGCGTCCTGATGATGGTGCCGTTGCGGCGCGCGCTGATCGTGAAGGAGCACGGCAACCTCCCCTATCCCGAGGGGACCGCCTGCGCGCAGGTGCTGATCGCCGGCGAGAAGGGCGGCGAGATGGCGCGCACCGCGTACGTCGGACTGGGCTTCGCCGTCGTCTATGCGGTGCTGCAGCAGATCCTCAAGGTGATCGCCGAGGTGCCGGGTTACGTCACCCGCGCGACCAGCCGGATCTTCCCGGCGGCGACCGTGAACGCCTCGATCACGCCGGAGTACATGGGCGTCGGCTACATCATCGGCCCGCGCATCGCCGGCGTGCTGGTCTCCGGCGGCGTCCTGGCCTGGCTGGGGATCATCCCGCTGATCGCGTCGCTCGTTCCCACCGCGACGATCGCGACGCAGTTGGTGAAGCTGGGCTACCTGGCCGACCTGGCCAGGCCCGGGGCCTACGGCTGGGACCCCGCCACGCAGACGTTCGCGCAGCTCAACCGGGCCATCTACTTCGCCTATGTGCGCCAGATCGGCGCCGGCGCGGTCGCCGCGGGCGGGTTCATCACCCTGCTCAAGACGCTCCCCACCATCGTGTCGAGCTTCAAGGGCAGCATCGCCTCGCTGCGCGGAGGCGCGGGAGCGGTCAGCGCACGCCGCACCGAGCAGGACCTGCCGCTGACCGTGACGGCGCTGGGCAGCCTCGCGCTGGTGGGCATCATGGCGCTGCTCCCGTTCCTGCCGGGTACCTTCGGCGGACGCCTGCTGCTCGGCGTGCTGATCGTGGTGTTCGGGTTCTTCTTCGTCACCGTGGCGTCCCGGATCGTCGGCCTGATCGGCACCAGCTCGAACCCGGTCTCGGGAATGACCATCGCCACGCTGATGGCCACCTGCCTGCTCTTCCTGGCGCTGGGCTGGACCGCGGACATCTACCAGCCGATGGCGCTCTGCGTGGGCGGGATGGTCTGCATCGCGGCGGCCAACGCAGGCGCCACCTCGCAGGATCTGAAGACCGGCTTCCTGGTCGGAGCGACGCCCAGGTACCAGCAGATCGGCCTCTTGATCGGGGTCACGGTCGCGGCGGCGGTGATCGGCTTCACCATCCAGGTGCTCGACAAGCCGACCGTCGATGCCGCCACGGGTCTCGTCCGGCACCAGATCGGATCCGAGGCGTTCCCCGCGCCCCAGGGCACGCTGATGGCGACGCTGATCCGCGGGCTGCTCTCCCAGAACCTCGACTGGCAATTCGTGCTGGTGGGGGTCTTCCTCGCCGTCACCATCGAGCTGTGCGGCGTCTCGCCCCTGAGCTTCGCGGTCGGCGCCTATCTCCCGCTCTCGACCACGCTGCCGATCTTCGTGGGGGGCGCCATCAAGGGCATCGTGGACCGCCGCTCGGGCGTGAAGTCTTCGGGCGGGCACGGGGCCGACGACGTCGGCGCGGGCAGCCTCTTCGCCACCGGACTGGTCGCGGGCGGGACGCTCACCGGGACCGTCGTGGCCTTCCTGCACTGGGGCGAGAAGATCGGCGCGTTCGTCGACTCGCTGGACGCCTCCGAGGCGCTCACCCGGGCGCTGGGCGGGGGCGGCTACCAGATCCTGGGCGTGATCTGCTTCGCGGTGATGGGGCTCTTGCTGTACCGGGTCGCGCGCCGACCCATGCAGCTCTAGCCGCAATGCTGCTCAGTCAAACGACAGACGTTGACGTTGACGTTGACGTGATCGTGGACGGCGACGGCGACGGCGACGGCGACGTGGCCGTGGGCGGCCGGCCTACCGCGGGCTTTCGCCGACCCTCGCCGGGCAGGTGTGCGGAGGGTCCGCGTCCTCCTGGACGCACCACGCCTCGGAGGAGTTCGGCGAGGCGTCTACCGCGATGCTGACGGCGATGGCGGCCGCGCCGGTCAACGTCTCGGCTGGCCCGCACGCCCTCCGGAGGCAAACGGAGCTGCAGCCCATGAGCGCGAGCAGTGCGATCGGCGCGATTCGGCGCATGCCCTGTGTGGTGCATCGGGCAGGCCAAGGACGACCGGACGATATCTCGCGGGGTTGCGGGTCGGACTCGGCGCCGGCCGCGACATCCATGTCAGGGGTCAGGCTCTAGGGCTTCTTCTCGACCCGGAAATCCCCGGTCTTCAGGTCGAAGTGCAGCCGGAACTGGGCGCCGTCCGCGCCCTTGAAGTCGACCTGGTGCTCGAAGACGGTGCGCGCTTCCTGGATGAGGAACTTGAGGTAGTCCCGGTTTCCTTCCTGGAAGGCTTTGAGGGCCGCCAGCCCGTCCGGGTCGCCGGTCAGGTTCATGAACGTTGACTCTATCCGCGATCCAGGGCGCCGACTACAAAGCGCCGGTCTGGCACGGAGGGGCGATTGCCGTTATCTTGCGCCGCCATTCCCAGGAGCCCGCAAAGATGCAGCCGACCCGCCATCCCGATCGTTTCGTCGACCGCCACCTCGGACCGGACAGCCGGGACATCGAGGAGATGCTCGCGGTGCTCGGGGTGCGGAACCTGGACGAGCTGATCGACCGGACGGTTCCCGCCTCGATCCGGATGGACAATCCGCTCGATGTGCCGCCCGGCAGGTCGGAGTTCGGGCTGCTCCGCGAAGTCGAGGCGATCGCGGCGAAGAACCAGGTGTTCCGCAGCTACATCGGGATGGGTTACTCGGACACCGTCACCCCGCCGGTGATCCAGCGGAACATCCTGGAGAACCCCGGCTGGTACACTCAGTATACTCCGTACCAGCCGGAGATCTCGCAGGGCCGGCTGGAAGCGCTGCTCAACTTCCAGACCATGGTGGAGGACCTGACCGCGCTGCCGGTGGCGAACGCATCGCTCCTCGACGAAGGGACCGCCGCGGCCGAGGCGATGACGATGTTCCACAGCATCGCCCAGAACGGGTCCAACGCGTTCTTCGTCGCCCAGGATTGCCACCCCCAGACCGTCGACGTGGTGCGCACGCGGGCCATGCCCTTCGGGATCCAGATCGTGGTGGGAGATCCGGCCACCTTCGATCCCGCGAAGCAGAAGATCTTCGGGGCGCTCCTGCAGTATCCCGCCACCGACGGAGGGCTCCGCGATCCGCGGCCGTTCATCGAGAAGGCGCACGCCGCCGGCGCGCTGGTGGTGATGGCCGCCGATATCCTCGGCCTCACGCTGCTCACGCCGCCGGGCGAGCTGGGGGCGGATTGCGCGGTGGGGTCGACGCAGCGCTTCGGCGTGCCGCTCGGCTACGGCGGCCCCCACGCCGCCTACTTCGCGACCAGGACCGAGCACGTCCGCCACATGCCCGGGCGGATCATCGGCGTCTCGGTGGACGCGCAGGGCCGACCCGCGCTGCGCATGGCGCTGCAGACCCGAGAGCAGCACATCCGGCGGGAGAAGGCGACCAGCAACATCTGCACGGCGCAGGCGCTCCTGGCGATCATCTCGGGGATGTACGCGGTCTACCACGGGCCCAAGGGCCTCAAGGCGATCGCGCAGCATGTGCACGGCCTGACCGCGCTGCTCGCGCGTGGCCTGGGACAGCTGGGGTACAAGCTGCGCCACGAGGAGTTCTTCGACACCGTCGCGGTCCAGACCGAGCCGGCGCGGATCGGCGGCGTCCTCGCCGCCGCCGAGGCGCGCAAGATCAACCTCCGCCGCATCGACGACCGCACCATCGGCATCTCGCTCGACGAGACCACCACGCCCGAGGACGTGCGCGACGTGCTGGCCGCGTTCGCCGGCGCGCGCCCGGTTCCCGAGCTGGAAGGGGACGACGGCCGGATCCCGCGCGCGCTGGTCCGCCAGAGCGCGTACCTTGCGCACCCGGTCTTCAACACCCACCACAGCGAGACTGAGATGCTGCGCTACATGCGCCTGCTCGAGTCGCGCGACCTCTCGCTGACCCGCAGCATGATCCCGCTCGGCTCCTGCACCATGAAGCTGAACGCGACGGCGGAGATGATCCCCATCACCTGGCCGGCGTTCTCCCGCCTGCATCCGTTCGCGCCCCGCGCCCAGGCGGCGGGCTACGCCCAGGTGTTCCAGGAGCTGGAGGCGATGCTGGCGGAGATCACCGGCTTCCCGGGAGTCTCGCTGCAGCCGAACTCGGGAGCGCAGGGCGAGTATGCCGGCCTGCAAGTCATCAAGGCCTTCCACGATTCGCGCGGCGAGGGCCACCGCAACGTCTGCCTGATCCCGCAGTCCGCGCACGGCACCAACCCGGCGTCCGCGGCGATGGTCAACTACCGCATCGTGGTGGTGAAGACCGACGAGAACGGCAACGTCGACGTGAAGGATCTTGCGGCCAAGGCGGCCGAGTCGGGCAAGAACCTGGCCGCCCTGATGATCACGTATCCCTCCACGCACGGCGTGTTCGAGGAAGACATCCGGAAGATCTGCGAGATCGTCCACCGCCACGGCGGCCAGGTCTACATGGACGGAGCCAACATGAACGCGCAGGTCGGCCTCTGCCGGCCCGGCGACTTCGGCCCCGACGTCTGCCACCTCAACCTACACAAGACCTTCTGCATCCCGCACGGCGGCGGCGGACCCGGAATGGGCCCCATCTGCGTCGCCCGCCATCTGATGCCGTTCCTCCCCGGGCACCCGGTGGTGCGCACCGGCGGCGAGAAGGCGATCGGCGCCATCTCCGCGGCGCCCTGGGGGAGCGCGAGCATCCTGCTCATCTCGTGGGCGTACATCAAGATGATGGGCGGCGCGGGGCTCACCCAGGCGACCAAGGTCGCCATCCTGAACGCCAACTACCTCGCCAAGCGGATCGACCCGCACTTCCCGGTCCTCTACCGGGGCCGCAACGGCTTCGTCGCGCACGAGTGCATCGTTGACCTGCGCAAGGTCAAGCGCGACGCCGGCATCGAGGTGGACGACGTGGCGAAGCGCCTGATGGACTACGGCTTCCACGCGCCCACCACCTCGTTCCCGGTGATCGGCACGCTGATGATCGAGCCGACCGAGAGCGAACCCAAGGCGGAGTTGGACCGGTTCTGCGACGCGATGATCGGGATCCGGGAGGAGATCCGGGAAGTGGAGACCGGCAAGGCGCCGCGCGACCGCAACCTGCTCAAGGGCGCGCCGCACACCGCGGACGTCCTGACCGCGGACGAGTGGGACCGCCCCTACTCGCGGCAACATGCCGGCTTTCCCACCCGCTGGGTCCGGGAGCGCAAGTTCTGGCCGGCCGTGGGGCGTCTGAACAACGTCTACGGCGACAAGAATCTGATGTGCTCCTGCCCGCCCATCGAGTCCTATCGCTGACCCGGTGGTCTCTGTAGGCTGGTGTGGGCTACACTCACGGAGATGGCCGATGCGGAGCTTCAGGCCTTCCTCGCCAAGACGTCCTTTTTCGGCGGGCTGCTGCCCGACGTGGTGGCCATCGTCGCCGGACTGCTGACGCAGAAGCGGGTGGCGGCTGGCGAGATGCTCTTCGCCGAAGGGGACGACGGCAAGTCCATGTACATCGTGCGCGATGGCGCGTTGATCATGAAGCGCCATTGCGCCGACGGGAACGAGGCGCGCCTTTTGATGATGCGGCCCGGCGATTTCTTCGGCGTCACGACGTTGATCGAAATGGAGCCCCGGCCATTTTCCTGCACGGCCGAGAAGGACTCGGTCCTTTACGAATTGACCAACATGGACCTGTACAAGCTCTACAAGACGGACCCGAAGACGTATCTGCTCCTGCATCAGAATATCGCCCGCGAGCTTTGTCGCAGGCTGCGCAAGGCGGCCCAGCGCATTGCCGCGCTGGAGGATGCGTTGCACGCCGCGACCGGTAAGGGAATTACGCAGCCATAATTCGCCGCGAGTGCGACGCACAAATTTCACACTGCGAAAATCGGAGAACCCGATAATCGAACGTCACGCCGCTGACGCGAGGCGTCGTCGAGGGGACGGAATTGAAAGCTGGCCCCCGGGGCCGGCGCGCAAGCCCTGAGCTCTTCGGATCCAAAATCAAAAGTTGCATTTACTACACGGTGAGGGAATGCTGCTGCCGCATGCTAGACGAGAGTCTGCGCTCACTCATCGCGCTTCACGGCGTTGGGGAGACCCGCAGCGGCGGGATTCTAATCGTCGACGATGAGCGTCCGAATCTCACGGTCCTGCGTAATTTCCTGGAATCCGGATATCGCATCCACGAGGCGCAGGCGGGCATCGAAGCCCTCGAGATCGCGCGCACCGCCGATCTGGACGTGGTGATCACCGATCAGCGCATGCCGGAGATGTCCGGCGTGGAGTTGCTGGAGAAGATCCGCGAGTTCAAACCGGACGTGGCGGGCATCGTGCTCACCGGCTTCACCGACCCCCCGGCCCTGATCTCCGCCATCAACCGGGCCCGCGTCTTCCGCTTCCTGAAGAAGCCCTGGCAGCCGGACGACATCCTCGAGGCGGTCCGGCAGGCCAGCGAGCACGTCTACCAGACGCGCGCCATCCAGCGGCTGGTGGGGCTCCTGGCGAAGCGGACCGACGAGCTGGACGCCAGCCTGGTAGAGGTGCGCCGGACGCAATCGCAGCTCCTGCACCTGGAGCGGCTGGGGACCATGGGCAAGCTGGCCGCCGGCATCGTGCACGACCTGCGCAATCTCATGGTCAGCCTCGGCTACGTCGAGAGCGTGCTGCAGCAACGGAACGTGGCGCCCGACGTGATGGAGAGCGTGCAGGTCGGCATGCAGGGCGTGGGGAACCTGATCCACACGCTCGAGGCCATGCACCAGTTCGCCCGGGGCGGCACCCTCACCATCGAGAAGGCGATGCTGAAGCCGTCGCTGGTGGTGCACGACGCGCTGGCGATCGCGCGGATGGACATGGGTTTTCGGGCCCACAAGGTCGCGGTGAACATCGAGGAAGGCCTTCCGCAAGTTCATGGTGACCGGCAGAAGCTCACGCAAGTCCTGGTGAACCTGGTGCGCAACGCGGTGCAGGCGACCGCGCAGTGGCGCCAGATCGGCGTGGAAGCCACGCGGAGGAACGGACACGTGGTTTTCGCCGTCGAGGACGAAGGGCCGGGTATTCCGGCCGAGGTGAAAGAGAACCTGTTCAAGCCCTTCGTCTCGAGCAAGGGCGAGGGCGGAATGGGGATGGGCCTTTACATGGCCAAGCTGATCATCGATTCTCATCAAGGGGAAATCGCAGTGCTCGATCGCCCGACAGGCGGCGCGCGCTTCGAAGTGCGCCTCGTTCCTGCTGCGGAGGAACCCACGTGACAGCCCCCCTGAAGCGAGTCCGGAGCTACGAAGACCTCGATGGACCCGAAGGGAGGCAGGTCTTCTTCCGGCCGCAGCGTTACCGCGCCAGCGATCTCGCTCCCCTCACTGCCTCCGTGATCTTGCGCACCGACGAGGGTCCCGTTCGCTGCAACCTGTTCGACATCTCGCAGAACGGGGTCGCCTTCGAGTGCATTCCCGCGGCGCTGCTCTCCAGCGGCGACGTGGTTCCCGAGCTCACGGTCCAGGTGGACGACCACGTCGCTTACAAGGGCGTGGCAAGGGTAGGCTCGGTGCGCGATCACGAGGGCTGCACCATCGCCGGCGTCTCGTTCGAAGAGCAGCTGATCGACGTGGACGAATTGCTCCAGCTCCGGGCGATCAAGTCCTGGTCGGGGCGCGACGGGCGCGGGCTCTCCGCGCAGCGCCCCTGGGCGGTGCCAGGCTGCCTCGAGTTCAAGTCGATGGTCGCCGACCTCGCCCTGTACCTGGAGGACAGCGAGCGGCAGATGGCGGACCTGGAGGCGCAGCTCGCCTGGCACGTGGTGCAGGTCGACGGAGCCAGCGCCGCGCGCCAAGCCCTGATGGAGCGCGTGCGGCGGGAGTTCGCCGCGGAGATCGTCCGGCAGAGCGAGGCCATCGACAGCGTGCTGCGCACGGTGCCGCCCGACCACCGCAAGGGCCTGCGCGAGTTCTCGCTCCGCTACGTCGACCGCTTCTTCATGCAGACGCCCTGGATGATCCGCGCCCGCACCAAGCCCTTCGGGTATCCCGGCGACTACGAGGTGATGCGCTTCTTCTACGAGCGCAACTTCGAGGGACCCACCCTCTTCGCCAAGTCGGTGGGCTACTCCACCATCCAGACCGCGGCAGCGCAGGCGGTTCGGTTCCGCAAGGACCTGATCAAGCGGCAGCTGCTCGCGTTCCTCGAGGCCCGCGCGGGCAGCCCGCACCCGGTCAACATCCTCTCGGTTGCGGCCGGGCCCGCGCAGGAGCTCTTCGATCTGCTCAGCGAGGCTGAGGAGTTGCCCTGCCCGATGGAGATCGTCCTCTTCGACCAGGACAAGGGCGCGCTCTCCTATGCCTTCCGGCGGCTGAAGCCGCTCGTGGAAGAGAAGTTCCCCGACCGGGTGCACCTGCTCTACCTGCACGAGTCGATCAAGCGGCTGCTCAAGGACACCGATCTGTTCAAGCCGTTCGGCGCCTTCGACTTCATCTTCTCCTGCGGGCTGTTCGACTACCTGCAGACGCCGACCGCCGTGATGCTCACGCGCAACCTCTTCGCCCGGCTCGCGGAGGGAGGCGAGCTGTACGTGGGCAACATGCAGCCGCTCAACCCCAGCCGGTGGATCATGGAGCACCACCTGGACTGGAACCTCCTCTACCGCACGCGCCCCGAGCTGATGGAGCTGACGGGCCGCGCGGCGCCGGCCGCGTCCATCCGCCTGCTCGAGGAGGAGTCGGGGGTCAATCCCTTCGTCCAGTTGGCCAGAGGATGACCCCACACCAGCGCGAGCTCGACCTCCGTTGGGCCGCGTGGCTTCAAGAGCAGAACCGGCGGGGAACGCGCGTCGTACTCTGGATCGTCCTCGCCCTCTACCCGGCGTTCGGCGTCCTCGACTACCTGCTGGCCCCCGCGTCCGCGCTGCCCGTGCTCTGGGGCACGCGCATGGTGATCACCGCCGCCACCTGCGCCATGTTCGCCGTGCTCCGGATGAAGATCTTCGAGCGCTTCTACGACTCGATCTCCTCCGGGTACATGGTGATCATCGCCTTCGGCATCGTCCTGATGACGGTGACCATGGGCGGGCTCTCGTCGCACTACTACGCCGGGCTCTCCCTGGTGAGCGTCGGCACCGGCCTGCTGTTCGTCTGGCCGCCCCGGATCGTGCTCGCGACTCATCTCAGCATCATCCTCAGCTTCGTGCTGGTGAACCTGCTCTCCACGCTGGACCAGGACGTCCCGGTCGCCATCTCCAACCTGGCGTTCCTGAGCGCCACCGCCATCATCACCGGCACCGGCCAGTTCGTGCTCTACCGGTCGCAGCACAAGCAGGTGATGAACCAGATCGCCCTGGAGGAGACCAAGGCTTCGCTGGAGAAGGCGCACGGCGAGCTCAAGGCGCTGGACAGCTTCAAGTCGCAGCTCTTCGCCAACATCACCCACGAGTTCAAGACGCCGCTCGCGATGCTGCTCGCCCCGCTCGAGCTGATCCTGCAGGACGAGATGGGCGAGCTCACCTCCGCCCAGCGCACCACCTTCGAGTCGATGTTCCGCAGCGGGCTCAAGCTGCTGAAGATGATCGGCGACCTGCTCGACCTCTCGCGGCTGGAGGAGTCGCAGCTCCGGCTCAAGGTGGCCGAGCACGACCTGGCCGAATATCTGAAGGGGCTGGTCGCCCAGGTGCAGCCGCTGGCGCAGCGGAAGGGCATCGAGCTCGCCCTGGAGGTGGAGCCGGGCGCGTGCCTGGTCTTTTGCGACATCGAACGGATCGAGCGGGTGTTCATGAACCTGATCTCGAACGCCACCAAGTTCACCCCGACCGGCGGCCACGTGAAGGTGCGGCTGCACAGCGAGGGCGCCCACGCCACCGTGCTGGTCGAGGACGACGGCCCCGGGTTCCCGCCGGAGAAGGCGGAGCACATCTTCCAGCGCTTCTACCAGGTGGACATGGGCGGGACGCGGCGCTACGGCGGCACCGGCATCGGCCTGGCGCTGGCGAAGGAGATCGTCGAGCTGCACGGCGGCCGGATCCACGCCGAGTCGTCCGCCGGCGCGAAGTTCACGGTCGAGCTGCCGCGGGATCGCGACCATTTCCGCCCCGAGGTGCTGGACCGCCGCGGTTCGACGCGCGAAATTCCCGAGGGCCAGCGGGCCACCGACCGGGGCGTGCTGGACTTCGCCGTCCAGATGTCGCTTCTGGACGAATACCGGCTGCTCGAGGTGCACGAGGCCACCGAGCGGCGCGTTTCGCTGCGGGACAGCGATGAGGACCAGAAGGCGCACCTGGCCCTGGTGGTGGACGACACGCCCGACATCATCCGGCTGGTGCACAACTCGCTGCGCGCGCACTTCAAGGTGATCTCGGCGGAGGACGGGCTCAAGGGCCTGGAGATGGCCCTGCGCGAGCGTCCCTCGCTGATCATCGCAGATCTCATGATGCCGGGCATCGACGGCCTGGAGCTCACCCGGCGCCTGCGCGGCTCGGACGAGACGCGGCACATCCCCATCCTCATGCTCACCGCCAAGGGAGACCTGGAGGACCGCGTGGCGGGCCTGGAGACCGGCGTCTCCGCGTATCTGGCCAAGCCCTTCTCGCCGCGCGAGCTGTTGACCACCGCGCGGGCGCTGGTGCAGGCGCAGGAGACCACCGCGGACATCGTGCTCACCCAGCGGATGGACTCGCTGGAGATCGTCGCCGGCGGGCTGGCGCACGAGATCAACAACCCGCTCAACTACCTGAAGAACGCGCTGGCGAAGGTGAAGATGGACGCCGACGCCGTCTTCTTGGGAAAGGTCGCCCCCGACGATCTGCCGCGGGTCGAGAAGAGGGTGCGCGAGCTGTTCGACATCGCCGAGAGCGGGATCAAGCGCATCGCCGCGACCGTCGAGCTGATGAGCAGCTACAGCAAGGCGGGATACTCCCGCCAGATCCGCCCCCACGACGTCTTCGCCGCCATCCGCGAGGTGGTCTCGATGGTGTTGCCCGCCACCGGGCGCGCCGTGCAGGTCGACATGGAGCTGACCGGCGACGGGATGCTGGAGTGCGTCCCCGAGGAGTTCAACCAGGTGCTCTCCAACCTGGTGCAGAACGCCATCGAGGCGGCGCCCGAAGCGGGCGGGCAGGTCCGGCTGCGCGCGTACCGCGAGGACGAGAACCTCGTCATCTCGGTCAAGGACAACGGACCCGGCGTCCGCTCCGAGGACATCCAGCGCATCTTCACGCCGTTCTTCACCACCAAGGGGCCCGGCCGGGGGATGGGCATGGGACTGACCATCGCCTGGCGGGTGACCCAGAGCCTGGGGGGCACGCTCGAGGTTCGGCCCGGGCTGGGGGCGGAGTTCGTGATCCGCGTTCCGCGCAAGCAGTCTCGCCTGCGCGCTGTGTCCTGAGCGCGGGCCGCCGCGCGCTCACGTCCTTGCCTTCGTCCCCTTTCCCGCGAGGAGCGCGACCTTGTTTCGCGCCGCGAGCACCTGCGTGCGCAGCACCTCGGCCTGGCGCGCGACGTCCTCCATCTCCTTCTCCTGCGCGGTCCGGGCGATCTCCGCCGCCTCGTCGGCGATCTGCTGCATCCGCTCCTGCACGGCGTCCATACCGGAGGGGCCCGCCTGCAGCGCATCGTGGACTTCCTTCGCCATCTTCCCCAGCCCCGCCATCCGCTGCAGCACGTCCGCGAACTCCTTGCGCCGCGCGGCGATCTGCTCCGCGCGGCTCACCAGGGCCGCCGCGTCCGTCTCCTGCTTCTTCCGGGCCTCTCCCACCGCGGCGACCAGCGCCTGGACGTGCCCGTGAATCCGATCCTGGAATTCGGCGGCGCGGGTGAGCGCCTCGGTGGCGCGCTCGACGTTCTTCTCGGTGGTCAGCTTCATCCGCGACGCTTGCCCCGCAAGGTCTTCGAATCGGCGCAGCTCCCGGTCGAGCGCGAGCGCGGCCTCCGACAGCGCGTTGGTGTCGTCGTCTTTGGTCATCGGCGCCCGGCGGTGGGAACCGATCGCATACCTGCTGCGGCCCGCGCTGGCAATCCGGCGCGCTCGAGCGCGAAG
>Ga0137397_10001798_pt1 | contig 14968 bp, 16 predicted proteins | sample czorhiz116metaG_FD_106658 | JGI IMG/M metagenome (GOLD analysis project Ga0137397, IMG submission 106658) | Vadose zone soil microbial communities from Angelo Coast Range Reserve, California, USA - czorhiz1.16 metaG | ecosystem: Environmental > Terrestrial > Soil > Vadose zone | place: USA... | reverse complement strand
GCTGAGCGTCAGTTGGTCGCGTCCACCGCCGCCTCGTCCCGGGCGGTCCCGCCGTGCGCAGGCTCGCGCTCCACCGGTGCCGGCCGGGTGACCACGGCGACGAAGAGCGCCACCGCCAGAGGGTCGAGCGCGGCCTCAGCGCCAGCGGAAGAAGCGCAGCGCGGCCGCGAAGCTCAGCGCCGCAGTCCCCGCCAGGAGCGCGCACTGCACCGCGACGGCGCGGACCCCGGCGCCGTCGATCATCACCGCCCGCAGCGCGTCGTTCAGGGCAGTGAGCGGCAGGATCCGCAGCAACGGCTGGATGGAGTCGGGAAACCGCGCGGTGGAGAAGAACACGCCCGAGGTCACGAACATCGGCAGCATCACCAGGTTGATCAGGCCGGTCACCGTCTGCGTGTTCGGCGCCCGTGACGCGACCAGGAGGCCAATTCCGGCGAACGCGAGCGCGCCGAGGAGCGAGATCCCGAGGAGCAAGAGCGCCGAGCCGGCCAGGCCGACCTTGAACACAATCCAGGCGAAGCCGATCAGCAGGGGAAGCTCCAGCAGCAGGAACAGTGCCCGCATCACCACAAAGGACCAGAGGAACTGCGCGCGCGACATCGGGGTGGCCATCAGCCGCTTGAGCAGCTTCTTCGTGCGCATGTCCACGATCACGTAGCCGATGCCCCACATCCCGGCCGACATGAGCTGCATGCCGATCAGGCCGGGAATGAGGAAATCGATGTACCGCGAGCCGGGCTCCACGACCGGCCTGTCCACGGTGGCGGGAGGCCCCGGCGGATGCAGCGCGGCGTCGGCGAGGGCGCGCGCCAGGCGGCTCTCGGGCCGCGCCGGATCGTAGAGGTACGAGATGGGCGGACCCGGCATCACCACCAGATCCGCCTTCCCGGTCCGCAGGGCCTCGCGCGCGCTCGCCTCGTCGAGCAGCCGCGGGCGCAGCTCGCGGTTTCCCTCCAAGGCCCTTTGGAGCTCCGGCGAGACGACCGCCACCAGGGCTGGCTCCGCCGGCCGGTTCCGGAAGGCGATGCCCAGCGCCACCGTGAGCATGAGCGGGAAGCCGAACGTCCAGAAGACGGCCCCGGGCTCCCGGAAGAACAGGCGCAGGCGCGCCGCCGTCAGCTCCCAGAGGGAGGAGGTGGCGGGGTCCGCGGCGCTGGACGGAGGGGCGTTCATTCGCGCAGGTGCCTTCCGGTGAGGTGGACGAAGACGTCCTCCAGGGTGGCGTGGTGCGTGGACAGCCGCGTCAGGCCCGAGGGCTCGGCGCGACCCAGGATGGCCGGGAGCGCGACGTGGAGCTGCTCGACCGTCAGCGCCAGCCCGTCGGCATTGCGGCGGGCGCTGCGCACTGACGGGAGCCCTGCCAGCTCGTCCGGCGCGAGCGGCCGCTCGGTGGCGAGCTCCACCACCTGCTGTCCTCCCAGCGAGGCGATCAGCTCCGCCGGCGTCCCCAGCGAGATCAGCTTTCCCTGGTCCACGATCGCGACGCGGTCGCAGAGGCGCTCCGCCTCGTCCATGTAGTGGGTGGTGAGCAGCACGGTGCGCCCCCGCGCCTTGAACCCCAGCACCACGTCCCAGAGCTGGCGGCGCGACTGCGGGTCGAGGCCCGTGGTGGGCTCGTCGAGGAACAGCAGCTCCGGGTCGCTCACCAGCGCGCAGGCCACCGCCAGCCGCTGCTTCTGTCCCCCGGAGAGGCGCTCAGTCCAGGCGCCCCGCTTGTCGCGCAGCTCGACCAGCTCGAGCACCTCGTCGACCGGCCGGCCGCGCCGGTAGAACGACCGGAACATGCGCAGGTTCTCCTCCACGGTCAGCTTGTCGGGCAGGTGCGTTTCCTGGAGCGAGACGCCGAGGCGTTGCCGCAGCTCCCGCTCGTCGCGCGCCCAGCGCATCCCCAGCACTTCCACGCTGCCGGCCGTCGGGTCGTTGAGGCCTTCCAGGATCTCCACCGTGGTGGTCTTGCCCGCTCCGTTCGGGCCCAGCAGCCCGAAGCACTCCCCCCGGCGGACCTCCAGGTCGAGGCCGTCCACCGCGGTGACGTCCGCGTACTTCTTCACCAGCTTCTCGACGCGCACCGCCGCGCTCACGCGCGCCTCGCAAGGGCGGCCGCCAGCGCGACCCAGATCGGGTCCACCAGGTACCGGAAGCGGTAGTTCTCTCCCACGTCGAACGTGTTTCCCACCATGGCCACCCAGCCGTTCACCTGCGCTTCGGGCGCGCGACTTCGATGCGCACGGCTTGGTCGCGAAGCGTCTTGCCGTTGGCGGCCACGTAGGCGTCTTTGGCATCCGCCCGGACCACCACGTACGCGTAGCGCGGCTTGACCTCGGCGGACACCACGGTCTCGCGCGGGCTGCCGGCGAGCTCGGCCAAGGACGACATCAGGGTCTCCGTCGTCCAGCCCTGCTCGGTCCCCTGCTCGACGTAGAGCTTGACGCGGTCCGGACCGCCCGCGTCCGCCGGCCTCGCCGACCTGGGCGCCGCCTCGAGCTTCGGCTTGCGGGGGTCGCGGTCGCGCTTGCGGCGCGCCTCCTTCTGCTCCTTCTGCACCTTCTCCACCTGGTGGCTCTCGAGCAGCTTCTCGCCCGCGGCGCGGATCTGCGCCTTCTCCATCCGGTGGTGGGTGAAGAAATAGCGCAGGGCGTAAGCCACCAGCACGCGCCCGTCGTCCCGCGCGATCAGGTCCTGCGCGAGCGGGAGGAAGGCCTCGAACGCCACGCCGCTCTGCATCACATCGCGCAGCTCCCGGATGTGCTTCTCGGTCCACAGGATCCTGGCCTCCTCCGGCGTGGGGAGCCTGCGGACCTCGAACTGGATCCCGTACTTCTTCTCCAGCGCGGAGAGCGTGTTCAGCTCCGCTCCGGAGACCAGGCTGATGGCGGTGCCCTTCTTCCCGATGCGGCCGGTGCGGCCCACCCTGTGCAGGTAGACGGCGGGGTCCTCGGGAAGCGAGTAGTTGAGCACGTGCGACAGGTCGCTGATGTCGATGCCCCGCGCGGCGATGTCGGTCGCGACCATGAAGCGCACCTCCCCGCGCTTCACCTTGGCCATCACCCGCTCCCGCTCCTTCTGCGGCAGGTCGCCGTTGAGCATCTCCGCGTCCAGGCCGTTGCGGTTGAGCACGTTGGCCACGAGCTCGGTGTCCGTGCGCAGGTTGCAGAAGATGATCGCGCTGTCCGGATCCTCGCGCTCGATCAGGTACAGGAGGTTGCGTGGCTTCGGATACTGGTCGACCAGGTGATAGAGCACGTTGTGGATGTGCTCGACCGTGTAGACGTCGCCGGAGAGGAGGATGGTCTCCGGGTTGCGCAGGTACTTCTGCGCCAGCTGCTCGATGTCCGGCGGCACCGTGGCCGAGAAGAGCAGGGTCTGCCGATCGTTCGGCAGGTGGTCCAGGATGCGCGTCACCTCCTCGTAGAAGCCGGCCGAGAGCATCTCGTCGGCCTCGTCGAGGACCGCGATGCGCGTGGACCCGAGCTTGAGGTTGCCGCGCCGGATGTGGTCGTAGACCCGGCCCGGCGTGCCCACGATGATCTCGGCGCCCTCGGTGAGCGCCTCGGTCTGTGCTCCCATGCCCGCGCCGCCGTAGATGGCGACGACGCGCAGGTCCTTGTGCTTGCCCAGCGCTTCGATCTCCTGCGAGACCTGCAGTGCCAGCTCGCGGGTGTTGCAGAGCACCAGCGCGGAAGCCTTGCGGGTGCCGGCGGGGATCCGCTCCAGCAGGGGAATGCCGAAGGCGGCCGTCTTCCCGGTGCCGGTCTTGCTGCGCACGATCAGGTCGCGGCCCTCCAGGATGGGGCCGAACACCGCCGCCTGCACCGGGGTCGGCGTCGTGTACGCCCGCTCGGCGATCCCCTTGCGCAGCTCTTCCGACAGCGGGAGATCCGCAAAGCTGGTAGTGGCGACGTAATCGCTCATGTTCCCTTGAAGACGAAAAAGTTAGCCTGTATAGCACCGCTCCGCCCGAGCCGGGAATACAGATGAGCCCGAAGCAGAAAGCGCGGAAGACCGCGAAGGCCCGCGCGCCGCGAAAGGCGCCAGCGCCGGCGGAGCCGCGCGCGCCCGAGCAGGTCGGGCCCCAGGAGGACGAGCGGCAGCAGGACGAGCGGCAGCAGGACGAGCCGCTCGAGCCCGAGGTGCTCGCCGCCGACGCCCGCGCTCTGGAGGCCCAGGAGCTCCGCGACGAAGGTCCTGCGGCCGCATCGAACCTCCCGGTGCCGGTCGGCCGCGATCTGACGCGCGCCGACGCCCTGCAGCGGTACATGGCGGAGGTCTCGCGGCATCCGCTGCTCTCGCGCGAGGAGGAGCACGACCTGGCGGTCCGGTTCCAGCAGACGCACGATCCCGAGATCGCGTACCGGCTGGTGACAGCGAACCTGCGGCTGGTGGTGAAGATCGCCCACGAGTACCGGCGCGCGGCGTTCAGCCTGCTCGACTTGATCCAGGAAGGGAACGTCGGCCTGATGCACGCCGTGCAGAAGTATGACCCCCTGCGGGGCGTGAAGTTGTCGTCCTATGCGGCGTGGTGGATTCGCGCGTACATCCTGCGCTACCTGATGGACAACTGGCGCATGGTGAAGCTCGGGACCACGCAGGCGCAGCGCAAGCTGTTCTTCAACCTCCGCAAGGAGCAGGAGCGGCTGCTCTCGCAGGGTTTCGAGGCGGCGCCGAAGCTCCTGGCCGAGCGGCTCGACGTTTCGGAGCAGGACGTGCGCGAGATGGACCAGCGGCTCGCCAATGACGAGTTTTCCATCGACGCCCCGGTCCTGGGCGGGCAGGACGAAGCGCGGCAGACGCACGGCGACCGGCTGGTGCAGTCCGGCGCCCCCATCGACGAGCAGCTCGCGGACGAGGAGCTGCGCCGGATCTTCAAGGAGAAGCTGGCGGAGTTCGGCAAGACGCTCACCGCGGAGAAGGACCGGTTCCTCTTCGAGAACCGGATCGCGCCGTCCGCCAACAAGGAGCCGATGACGCTGCAGCAGATCGGCGATCTCTGGGGAGTGACGCGCGAGCGGGCCCGGCAGCTCGAGGCGCGGCTGACCGACAGGCTCCGCGACTACATGCGGCAAGCGCTGCCGGACTTCGCGCAGCTCTCGGTCAATCCGAGGGAGGAATCGTGAGCGCGGACCGCGCCGCGGGGGCCAAGACCAGGCCCGTACCCGAAGCCAGCGCCGAGGCGCCTTCGCCGCCCCGGACGGCCAAGAGATCGCTCCGCCGCCACCCCTGGTTCGCGCCCCGAATCGCCGTGCCGGTCGCGCTGGTGATCCTGGTCGTCCAACTTCCGTTCCTCCACGCCGCGTTCCGCGGCGCCCCAGAGGTGGCGGCGGCAGTCCCGTACCAGGACAAGTTCGACCGGGCGACGCTGGGCGAGGCCTGGTGGTCGAACGGCGGGCACTGGCGCATCGTCGACGGGCAGCTCTATTCGCCGGGCGTCGGCAACAACCCGCTCTGGCTCAAGGCGCGGCTTCCGCCGGACGTGCGCGTGGAGTTCGACGTGCGCGGCGAAGGGGCCGACGGGGACATCAAGTGGGAGATGTACGGCGACGGTCGCAATCACTCCACCGGCTACCTCTTCCTCTTCGGCGCCTGGCGCAACCGCGAGTCGCGGATCTGCAAGCTCGACGAGCACGCGCTGACGCAGGACGAGGCGCGCGCCCAGCTCGCCGTCGTCGCGCGCCCCTACCCGCGCGAGATGAGCTTCGTCGAGGCGGTGGCGGCGCCGTTCAACCGCTGGAGCGCGCGCCGCGACCTCGAGCGGATGGAGAAGGGCGAATACTGGCAGCGCGACGTGCCGTTCGCGGTGAAGCGCACCGATCTCAAGGTCGAGCGGGGCCGCACCTACCACATGACGGTCACCAAGCAGGGCGGCCGGATCCGCTGGGACATCGACGGCCAGCTCGCGATGGAGATGACCGACCCCTCCCCGCTGTCCGGGAAGGGCAACGACCGGTTCGGCTTCTCGAGCTGGTCGAACGACACGTACTTCGACAATCTCAAGATTACGGCGCTGTGAAGGCGGCCGGGTCTCAGCCGCCCTGGCCTGGCTCGCCCTGGGGGTCTGGGTCGCCCTGCGCCGCGGCAGCCTGCTCGGCCAACGCCGCCTGCGCGACGCGCTCGTGCTCTTCCTGGCGCTCGGCGATCGCTTTCTTCAAATCCTCGTCGTCCATCTCGCGGGTCCGCCCTTCCAGGCGCGCGATCCTCGACCGCTCCCGGTACGTCGCGAGCGCGAGAAAGGGCACCGCCAGCACCACGGCCAGCCCCAACACCCACCAGACCTCGAGCAGCCAGTGCAGCGCGGCCCCGCGCCTGTGCGGCGCCCACCCGATCGCCAACCCGAGCGCGGCGAAGAACGCCGCGAACACCGGGGGCAACGTCACCTCCAGCCTCCGCTGGCGCGTGATGCCGATGAACAGGCCGATGCTGCCGGCGACCAGAGCCACCGGAACCCAGGCGTGCTTCAGCAGGGCGACCGCGGCTCCCGCAGCGGCCGCGAAGAGGCCCGCCATCAGCGCGGCTGTTCCCCAGGTCTCCGCGACGGCGCCGAGGACCAGCGCGACGGCGCCCGCCACGATGCCGACGCCTCCGGCCAGCCAGGGATGGCCGGCGCTCCGCAGGCCGAAGAACGCCGCAGCGAAGACTCCGGCTCCCAGCATCAGCGCATTGACCGGCCGCTGGCCTCTGGGGCCCAGGGCGACCGCGGCCACTGCCACCGCCAGGAGGACATACGCGACCCACCCGGGCGCCTGCAGCGCGGCGTCGAGAGCGACCTGCAGCGTCTCGTGCAGCTTCTGCGTGGTTACTTTCCGACTGTGCCGAAGTACATCAGCATCAGCCCGAGCAGGATCACGAAAGCCACCGCCGCGGCGATGGGCCCGTGATCGATGTCGGTGCGGTCGAGCAGATCGCCCGCTTCCATCTTCGACTGCGCGCTCGCGTCCTTGCTCTTGAGCACCCGCTTCGCCTCGCTCCGGGCGCCGTGGTAGTCGCCGGAGGCGAAGAGCTCCCGCGCCTTCGCCAGCTCCGGCGCCTGGGCGCCGTCGCCCACCCGCTTCGCGTCGGGCACGTACTCGCGTTTCGCCGGCTGCGTGAAAAGCGGCGGCGCGATGGGCTCGTCGTTCGCGGTGCCCGGCACGGTGGCGCGGGCCGCGGTGGTGGACTGGGTGTTCTGGGCCATGTGGGGTCGAGGCTACCCGAGGGTTCTCTTGCTCGCAAGGTGGGAATGCCGGGGGAAATTGCAGGTTTTTGAGTGACTCCGCGGAAATGCGGTTACCCTGTGGCAGCTCGATGCTCTCGCGCCGGACAATGCTCGGATTGGGGCTGGCACTTGCCGCGCGCCGCGCGCTCGCCTTCGGCGACGCGGCCCGGTTCCAGTTCGCGCAGGTGCGCCATGCCGGCCGGTGGGACCCGCGGCCGGACGGCCTCTCGCGGCTCGCCTGGGAGATCTCCAAGCGGACCAGCATCGAGACGTCGCCCGCCGTGAAGTCGATCGGGCTCGCCGATCCGGAGCTCTTCCGCTACCCGTTCGCGGTCCTCTCCTCCGACCTGGCCGTCCCGGCGCCCGCGGACAACGAGATCGCCGAGCTGCGCCGGTATCTCAGCTACGGCGGCTTCCTGCTGCTCGACGACTCCAGCGCGACCCGCGGCGGCGCGTTCGAGCAATCTGCCCGGCAGATCGTCGCGCGGATCGTCGCCGGCGCGCAGCTCGCGCGCGTCCCGCGGGACCACGTGCTCTACAAGTCGTTCTACCTGCTCGACGGGCCCTCGGGCCGCGTGGCGGCGACCCCCGATCTGGAAGGGCTCGAGCTGGCCGGGCGCCTCGCGGTCCTGTACTCGGGCAACGACCTGGTCGGCGCGCTCGCCCGGGACTCGCTGGGAACCTGGGAGTACGAGGTGACGCCCGGAGGCGAGCTGCAGCGGGAGAAGTCCATCCGCCTCGGCGTCAACGTGGCGATGTACGCCCTCTGCCTCGACTACAAGGAGGACCAGGTGCACATCCCCTTCATCATGAAGCGGCGGAGGATCTGAAGATTCCCGAGAGCGCTTACAACGCCTGGCGCATCACCTCGCTCTCGACGCTACCGCCCTGGGTCCTGGCACTCGCCATCACCGCGCTCTCGGCTGCGGTATGGCTCTCGTTCCGCGGTTTCCGCACCGAGCCCGCGGGCGCGCGCCGGATCGCGCTGCTGGCGTTCCGGCTGGCCGCGGCGCTGCTGGTGCTCGTGCTCCTGCTCGAACCGGGCATCGAGCTCCGCGCGGAGAGCCGGGTGCGCGCCCGCGTGGCGTTGCTGTTCGACACCAGCCGCTCGATGCGGTTCCCGGCGTCCGCCGGAGGCCCGTCGCGCGCCGAAGAGCTGCGCCGGTGGGCCGCGCAGCACCAGAACGATCTGGGCGTTCTCGCCAGCCGGTTCCAGGTGGACGTGTACGGATTCGACAAGGAGCTGCAGCCCGCCGAGACGGGCCGGCTGCCTGCGGATCCGCAGGGTCCATCGACGGACATCCTGGGCGCGCTCACTGCCGCGGCGTCGGGCGGCAGCGGTGGCCGCCCGCTGGCCGGACTCCTGGTGGCGAGCGACGGCGCGGACAATGCCGAGCTCTCGCAGGGCGTCTCCCAGTCCGCGGTTGCGGAACTGCACCGGCTCAACGCGCCGGTGTTCGTCCTCCCGATCGGCGCGCAGGCGCTGAAGGACCTCGCGGTGGAGAAGGTGGCGGTGGACGACTTCGCGTTCGTGCGCAACCAGGTGACCGTCGACGTGACGGTCACCGCGCGCGGTTTCGGCTCGACCGACGTGCCGGTGGTCCTGCGCCGCGAGGGGCAGGTGGTGGCGCAGAAGAGCGTCCACGTGGACGGCAGCCAGTCGCGCTACGAGGTGAAGCTGTCGTTCGTCCCGGACCGCACCGGCAAGTTCGCCTTCACCGTCAGCGTCCCGGTCTACGAAGGAGAGGCGATCGCGCAGAACAACACGCGCTCGTTCGTCCTCAAGGTGATCCGAGACCGCGTCCGCGTGCTCCTGGTGGTGGGCCGGCCCTCCTGGGACGTCCGGTTCCTCCGCCAGCTCCTGAAGAAGGATCCCAACGTCGACCTGATCAGCTTCTTCATCCTCCGCACCCCGGGCGACGATCCGCACAGCTCGCAGGACGAGCTGTCCCTGATCCCCTTCCCGACGCAGGAGATCTTCCAGGAGCAGCTCAAGACCTTCGACCTGGTGATCTTCCAGAACTTCAACCACCGCCCCTACCGCATGTCGCAGTACCTGGACGGCATCGCGTCCTACGTCCGGGACGGCGGAGCGTTCGCGATGATCGGGGGCGACCAGAGCTTCTCCGCCGGCGACTACGCCGGCACGCCGATCGAGGAGGTGCTGCCGGTCTCGCTGTTGCCCCCCGGCCCCACCGCGGCCGACGAGACGCCGGCCCAGATCCGGCTGACCGACGCGGGCCGGCGGCATCCGGTGACCGAGCTCGCCACCAGCGCCGCGCAGAACGAGACGGCTTGGTCTTCGCTGCCGCGGCTGCCCGGCCTGAACACCGCGGGTCCGCTGAAGGGAGGGGCGCAGACGCTGTTGCAGTCGGCCGAGGGCCGCCCGGTCCTGGTGGTCGGAGAGGCCGGGCGCGGCCGCGTGCTGGCGCTGCTCTCCGACTCGTCCTGGTTCTGGAGCTTCGTCGCCGCCGGCGCACAGCAAGGCCCGCGCGCGTACGAGACGTTCTGGCACTCTGCCATCCGCTGGCTGGTGCGCGACCCGGCCCTCACGCCGATGCGCCTCGCCGCCGAGCGTCCTTCGTTCGAGCCCGGCGGCGAGCCGCCCGGGCTCGACGTGCAGGTGCGCGGCAGCGACTACGGCGCGGCGGCCGGAGCGCAGATCTCGGTGGTGACATCGTCGGCAACCGATCCTGCGCCGCGCCCGAGCGGCGCCGCGATGGCCGGTCCGGACGGCAGCGCGCGCGTCGTGCTGCCGCCGCTGCCACCCGGGGCGTACAAGGCGGTCGCGACCGCGAAGCGCGGCGATGGCGCCCTGATCGGCGAGGCGGAGGACGCGTTCGTGGTGGCTCCCGCTTCCCGCGAGCTGATCGAAGCCGCGCCGCGCCCCGACATTCTGCAGGCCGTCGCCAACGCCACCAAGGGGCGCGCACTGGATCCGGGCGATGCTCTCGCGAATCTGCCCTGGCGCGACCCCGAGCGCATCGAAGTGGGCCAGCGCACCAGCAAGCCGCTCTGGGACAACTGGAGGGTGCTTGTGCTGCTCTGCCTGGTGGTCGGAGCGGAATGGACGCTTCGGCGCAGGTGGGGATACGCCTGACCGCAAGCGCGGTGGCTCTCTCGGGCCACGCGCTGGCGCTGGCGTTGAACAGGTGCCGAACCTCGGGGCAGAAGGGCTCGATCGGCCGCGACGGCTCCCTGATGGTGCCGCGGCCCGAGCCCAGCGAGAACAAGTGCCAGTACGATCTGTATCCGCAGCTGCTGAAGTAGAGACGCCTACTTCTGCGTGACCTTCAGGCCGACCGGGCCGGGAGGCGGCTGTGGAGCCTGTGCCGGCTGGGAGCGCAGCTGCGCGATCCAGCTCTCGGGCAGCCCGCGCTCCTGCGCGCCCTCGATCAGATAGGCGAGCAGCCGGCCGCTGGCCGGACCCGGCTCGCCACGCTTCTCGGGACGCGCCACGAACGCCTTCGCCGGAACGTGCTTTCCTTCCACCTCGACCGACACGTCGATTTCCTGCGAGAGCCCGGTCGCGACCCCTTCCTTGCGCAGCACCGCCTCCTTCGCCGGCGGCGGGATCTCGAAGAGCGCGCCGTGCACTTCGCCCGTGTCGTCCTGGGCGAGGTTCGCCACGCGCCCGCCCCAGAAGCGGCTCTCCACGTCGAAGACCAGCCGGTAGCCGCGCAGCACTGCCGGGGCGCCGCGCGCGAACAGCCGCGCGTCCACGCCGTGCTCAGCGGCCCATTCCCCGATGTGCCGCCTGGAGAGCGCGGAACCGTACGCGAAATAGCGGTACATGGCCGCTAGTCTACACCGCCTCTACTTCTGCTGCGCCGCTGCCTGCTCGGAAGGCGAGTCCAGGTCCGCCTCCAGCTGTTTGCGCTTCTTCTCCAGCGTGACGATGACGTCGTTCAGCGACTTCTTCTGCAGCAGCTTCGAGACCTGCTCGCGGTAGGTGTCCGCCAGCGACACGCCTTCGGTGATCACGTCCACGGCCCGCCAGCCCTTGGGACCCTTCACCATCACGTAATCGATGGCGGCCGTGTCCTCGCCGGAGTGCACCTTGGTGTGGACCAGCGTCGTGCCGTCGGGCCCCGACTCCTCCCCGAGGATCTCGACGCGGACCTTGCCCACGTCGCTGCCCTTGCCCTGGCGCATCTTCACCAGGTAGTTCGCCTCCATCGCTCCCTTCAAGGCGGCCGTGTAGCGGCTGCGGTCCTTGGGGGAGATCTCGTCCCACTTCTTGCCGAGGGTGGACTTCGCCAGCGCGTCGAAGTCGATCAGCTCGGCCACGTTCCTGCGCGCCTGCTCCCGGGCCTTGGTTCGCGCCGCTCCCTGGCTCTTGAACCAGGTGTCGAGCGAGGCGCGCACCTTCTCCTGCGTCTTCTGCACCGCCCCGCTGGCGGATCCGGGCTGGACGGCCGCGACGATCAGGGCGACGGCGATGGACGTCAAAGATGCCTCCCCGCGCTTTGGACGCGCCGGTTTCCCTCAACCTTCAATCTAGGGTGAGAGCTGCGCCCCTGCCGCCTTCTCTAGAGCCGCCCAGGCCACCTGGGCGTCGTAGAGGGCCTTCAGCCGCTCTCCGTCGGCGCGCGCATAGAGCAGGGTGCTCTCGAGGAACTCCCGCGCCTCGCCCAGGCCGGTATCGAAGGCGACGCCGGCCTGCGTCGCCAGCTGTTTCCCGATCTGCGTTTCCTTGCTGTACCGGTCCACCCGGACGCGCGCTTCCCCCAGGTCGCCGAGGGCTTGCTGGACGTCCAGGCGGACCAGCTGCTGCGCTCCCACCTGCATCGCCACCGCCTCATGCAGGTCCGCCTCGGCCTGGCGCAGCCGCGCGAGCTTCTGCGGGATGTCGAACGTGCCCTGCATCCCGATGGCGATGTAGCCGCTGGAGGCGTGGTACGGGTTGTTCACGAAGGGAGAGGGCGGGCTGTCCGCGTTGGTGGTGGTGGTGAACCCGAAGCCGCCCACCAGGCCGAAGTCTGGCCACAGCCGCGCCCGTGCCAGATCGACCTGCGCCTGCCTTCCGGAGACGGCCTCGACCGCCGCGCGGGCCTCGGGCCGCTGTTCCAGCGCCCGGCGCAGGATCTGATCCGCGTTCGGCGGGACCGGCACGTCAGGCAGCTCCTGCTGCGCGATCGGCAGGTCGTCGCCGGGCTGCACGCCGACCAGCAGCCGAAGCCCGGTGATCGTCAGGGCGCGGTTCTTCAGCGTGGTAGCCAGCGTGGCTTCGATCTCCTCCGCCAGGTAGTCGAGCTTGAGCGCATCCGCTTTGCTGATCTGATCGCTCTTCTCCGCGATCAGCTTCTGGGCCGTCTGCTGCGCGTCCTTGAGGCGGTCGCGGATCTTCTGCGCGGAGGCTTCGGCGTTGCGGGAGGTCTGATAGCCCCAGTAGGCGCGGGCCACGTCGAAGGCGGCCTGATCGCGCGCCCGCTGGAGCAGCGCGTCGGTCGCGCCCACCAGGTGACCCAAGGCCTTCTTGGCCGCGGTCAGCTTGCCGAACGTCCAGACGGGCAGGATGGCCTGCACCTCGATATGGCCGGTGACGCCCTGGGTCCCGTGGAACCAGCCCTCTCCGACGCTGCCCGGCGTGAGGTGGGTCGGATCCGTGGGATTCAAGTCGTTGTCGCCGCCGATCAGCCTCCGTTCGTTGACCGGCCCGGCGATGTACCCCGTGGTGGAAAAGTTCGGAAAGAACGCCCAGTGCGCCTCGTCGCGCTTGGCCAGCACGTTCTCGTACTGCGCCGCGGCCTGCATCGCGCGCGGGTCGTTCTTGCGGGCGCGCTCCTGCAGGTCGCGCAGCGTGAGCCCCTTCTGGGGCGCGGCCTGCGCGAGCACGAGCAGGAGCGCGAGCATCTACTCGTTCGTGTAATCCGAGCCGAGGTAGTTGATCAACTCTTCGCCCACCAGGTAGCGGAGGTTGTTCTCCAGCCTTACCTTTTGGACGAACAGGTCGTGCTCGGGGTACACGCTGGCCGCGTGCTGCGGGCTCTTGAAGTAGAAGCTCAGCCACTCCTGGATGCCCTTCATCCCGGAGCGGGCGGCCAGGTCCCCGAACAGCGCCAGGTCCAGCACGATGGGCGCCGCCAGGATCGAATCCCGGCAAAGGAAATTGACCTTGATCTGCATCGGGTAGCCCATCCACCCGACGATGTCGATGTTGTCCCAGCCCTCTTTGTTGTCGCCGCGGGGCTTGTAGTAGTGGATCGACACCTTGTGCTGCAGGTCCTTGTAGAGGTCCGGGTACTTCTCTGGCTCGAGGATCTGCTCCAGCACCGAGAGCTTCGAGACCTCCTTGGTCTTGAAGTTCGCCGGATCGTCCAGCACCTCGCCGTCGCGGTTGCCGAGGATGTTGGTGGAGAACCAGCCCTCCATGCCCAGCATGCGCGCCTTCAGCCCGGGGGCGATGATGGTCTTCATCAGCGTCTGGCCGGTCTTGAAGTCCTTGCCGGCGATGGGCACGCCGCGCTTCTCCGCCAGCTCGACCAGGGCGGGGAAGTCGCAGGACATGTTGGGGGCGCCGTTCAGGAACGGCACGCCGCTCATGATCGCGGCATAGGCGTAGATCTGCGAGGGATAGATGTTCGGGTGATCCGCGTCCAGCGCCTTCTCGAAGGCGGCGATGCTCTGATGCTCGGGCCCGGCCTCCTGGTACGCCTCGGTGGACGCGCACCAGACCATCACGGCGCGCGAGCACTTGTTCTTGTCCATGAAGCCGCGGATGTCCTGCATCAGCTGCTTCACCAACTCGCGCTTGGTGCCCTTCTTCACGTTCGCGCCTTCCAGGCGCTTCACCACGCTCTTGTCGAACACGGCGGGCATCGGCCGGATCTGCGAGAGCGCCGGCTGCAGCTGCGCGAGGTGCTCGGGCGAAAGCACCTTCGCCTTGGCGGCGGCGGTGTAGGCGTCGTCCGGGATGGGGTCCCAGCCTCCGAACACCAGATCGCCAAGGCCGGCCAGCGGCACCAGGTCCTTGATCATCGCCCAGCGCTTCTCGCTGCGCTTGCCCAGCCGGATGTTCGCCATCTGCGTCAGCGAACCGATCGGCTTCCCCAGGCCCGCCTTGACCGCTTCCACCCCGGCGATGAAGGTCGTAGCCACGGCGCCCATGCCGGGAAGAAGGACCGCGAGCTTCCCGTCGGCAGGGGAGACCTTCGACTTGAACTGATCCATCCGGACTCTCTCTCTCTCGGCGACGACGCGTCGCGGCGCGGCGGACCATAAAGATACGTCGCGAGGGTGTAAAGCATTTTTCAGGCCCACCTGACCAGCGGACCACATCCGGGGGGCAGGACCAGTGCAACGGGACCGCGGCCACGGCATCATGCGTCCATGGCAAAGAAACGGCTGCCGCCGATCGAGGTGGGGTACCAGGCTTTCGCGAAGGGATCCGAGGAGGAGTTCGGGGCGGTCCGGCAGGTCCGCCCGCAGGACCTGGTCATCTATATCGAGGACGCCGGGGACACCGTGATCCCGCTGACTTCCGTGGTCGACGTGATCGAGGGCAAGGTCATCGTCGACATCCAGAAGCTCGACGAGAACGTCCGGCGCGCCATCGCCAACGCGCACCGGGACGAGGATTTTCCGTAACCCGGGTACTGCTCAGAAGTCGCCGCAAGAGCCGCACCTTCGGTGCGGCAGCGGCGAGCAGCTTCTATACAGATTGGGCGATCGCCTTCCCCATCTCCTCGGTGCTGGCCTTCCCGCCCATGTCGCGCGTCTTCGGCCCCTCGCGGACGACGATCTCGATCGCCCGCACCACCGCGTCCGCGGCCTGCT
>Ga0137397_10001797_pt1 | contig 14976 bp, 19 predicted proteins | sample czorhiz116metaG_FD_106658 | JGI IMG/M metagenome (GOLD analysis project Ga0137397, IMG submission 106658) | Vadose zone soil microbial communities from Angelo Coast Range Reserve, California, USA - czorhiz1.16 metaG | ecosystem: Environmental > Terrestrial > Soil > Vadose zone | place: USA... | reverse complement strand
TTACGCCCACCCAAAGGAAAAGGGGACCGGCTTCCTCTCCGACCTCGGCGAAGTGGACAGGGTCAATGCTCGTCCACCTGAGGTCAACGGAATCAAAGTATTCGTATATCTGTCGACCTAGCTTGCGCTACACGGGTGCGATCTGGTGGACGCAGATGGGTCTAGCCTCCTTCGGCACGCGGTGGGCCTCGGTCAGGGGACACCCGTGCGGTAGATGGAGAGGGTGTGGGAGGGGAAGCCATGTAGTCGGACCAGGCCGCAAAATGGGAGTCGGAGCCCAGGGGCCGAGGGCGCCTCGGAATGGCGTTGGGAGAGGAAGGAGATCCGGCGGTGACTCGCGCAGCGGCGCAAAAGCACTCGCTAAGGAACTCTTTCGAGTCGGGATTCACTGGAACGAGAGAGCAAAAACGAAAATGTGAGTACGAGGATATAGCAAAAAGCGAGCCAAAGGGGTGACTCATGAACGTGCATGAGCAGTAGCTGGCTGGGTGAGAGGAAAGACGAGAACGGGAAAGATTAAAATACGATAGGACTGACTTGTGAATGGGTAGTACTACGTTTAGAGCGATGAGATAGGCGGCGGCGCGATGGGGCCGGCTAGTAGAAGGCACAGGCTAGGTTAGGTCTTCTATACAGTTTTTGCTATTACAATGAAAGCAGGTGCAAACGAAGTAGAAAGGGGGTAGGAGCTTGAGGCTAGGGGTTTCCGGGGCGACTCGGAAAGGAGTTGGTGGGCGAGGTTGCGGCGTCTGGATTGCCGCTTTAAGAGAACGAGATGTGACGGAATGCGGAGAATGGGAGCGCGTTGTTTTAGGGGCCCCGGAGAATAAATCCGTCATGAAATCCTATTTATTCGGATTCAACTGTGACTTTATGGAGTGATCGCGAGCGTGCGACGAGTGCGCTGCGTTTTGTGGGGTCGGGCCGGGCTTGCCGCAATAAGGGTCCTCAAAGCTTAAGGCCTAAGGGACAAGCCTGAGAGGGCAAAACGCCACCCCGCTCTTCGTCGAGACTTCCGGCTGCCATTGCATCATTGCATCATGTGTCAGGCGGAACGCTCAGCGGCTCATGCTGCCCCCCCTTGACACCTCCAGGGGAACTTCGTTATTTCCAGTCTTCCCCTTTTCGACCAACCAATCAGACCGATCAGAAGTTGTCGTCACTGATACGGTATCAACGAGCGAGCGTAGCGGTGACTCCCGTTGATGCTCGGATCGGATCCGGCGGGGCCGAGAAGACCTGCCAATGGGGTTTCGTTTCGAGCCAAGTCATCATATCAAGCGGTGCGAGCTCGCCGCAACCGCTTGCGGGGTGCTCCACTCGCCCTGGCAGTATGGATGCGCCAGCCTACTGATGTCACCCTGACACCATCACCCTCAGGCTGGTGGCTGAATGGCCCTTGACAAATACGTTTCTAGATGTGGGGCGGTGCCAGTGGACACCGATGATGGGTGGAGGCTTTGCTATCGTGATAGTTGACAAGTCAGCGATGGCCGTGAACGGGACGGGCCCGCGCAAGAATATTGAAGCGAACGAGGGTCTGGAGTTCACAAATGAATCCCGGTTCCCACTATTATTGTACCACGAACTTCGGTCAAACCGTCTGCTGCGTGAGCCGCAAAGGGTCGGGCGGCATTCGCTCTGTAGAGGTTCGGGAGCGCAACGCTAATGCTGGGGACCAAGTTGGAGGACTGTATGGGCAAGGATCAAGCAGGTCCGCTGTCAGCAGAGGGCTCGCATTGCCGGTGGTAAATCTCTGATGACTGGAAACGTGTCCCGCGATGAGATTAGACGAGGCACTGCACACCGGATTCGATCACGAGGCGAGTGCGACCGAAAAGGTGAAGATTATCAAGTGACTAGCTAGACGTTCTGAATTGGGTCACTGTCATGATAGTTCAATCCACAAGGAAGGCATATAACGTCTCTACCGTATTCGATTGAGGAAAGTGACGTTGGATATGGTTTCTATATACATCATGATACCGCCTTCTGGCGTCTTAGTGTCATGAGATGGTTGATTACCGAGAAACACGTTTACACTGCCATAACTATACACTGGGTTGTAGTCTCCTAAACTAAATCTATCCGCCTCCACATGCAAAGGTGGCGTAGCACTGCCAACGAGCGTCCTGCCTTTTCCCTTCTCGCCACAATGACACCAGCTATGATACTCGGGCGGTAGCAATTATTCGAGCGCCAATCACTGCGCACAAAATCGCTAGCATAAATGTGTGAAATAGAGGATTATATGTTGTACAAATGTGTATGTGACAGCCTCAGGCGTATCAGATGCCTGTCAATCGCGTTTAATGCCGAACATACATGCGGCTGGGGCAGAAGTATTACCGACCTAGGGAAAGCGGTTATCCACTCTTCACATCCAACTCCTCGTCCATTGATGCCCCCGATTTTGGCCTTCGCACGCTCACCCCACATGTCGAATCACAGTAACTGATTGGGCTATTAGTCCGCGGGAACTCGTACGATTCGGGTGATAGTGCGTCGCCCCCATCGTTGTTTGAAACCCCACGGGCAGAGGAGAATGTGCCAATGACCCCGATGCTAGGGCGTGATTCGGTCATCGCATCGGGGATTGGTGGATCATGCGGGAGTAGGTAGGGACGCGTAAAGGAGAAAAGGAGGACATTTAGCAGGCCCAAGGAAAGGTAGATGATGTCGACGAAACATAGTACGACAAACGAGACGTGGTGATGCGCGAAAGTGCTGTACCGCACGATCGATAGGGGCAGAATCTATATAGACCTCCCATTAATTAAAACGCCTGAAAACCCGGTGGCTGGACAGGAACGCACTGTAATGATGTAGACCAGTGGGTAGCTGGGCAGGGAGACGCGGTCAGAACGAGACGAGTGGATAGGAAGAAAAATTTCCCCACAAGAGAAAGTTATATGCTTGTTTGGCGGGTCCTAAGACGTTGAATGGTTCGAATTTACGCCGTACTCGTATACGCCACCCATCTTGCGTGATATAGCCCCTGAAGTTGAGGAAAAGTGTTCCGTAGATTACGATGTTGCACAGTGTAGTCATCCACATAAATGCGTAATCGTTGACCGTACGCTGAACCGAATACTCGGCCCGAATCCAGCACCCTGTTCCGATTCAGGCTTACTACGAGAAAACGGTGAGACAAAACTCACAATACCCCGTCGGGCCATAGAAGTGATCCACGCCGTTAATGGCGATATTGATGGTTACCAGAAGGCCGAGAGCGATCCACAGGCAGGCGACAACGATGAGACTGTGATTCAAGCCCACCTTGGGCTCCGCTTTCTCCTCTGTGTTGGTCTTGCCATCGACATGGACGGTCTTCCAGAAACAGAGTACCCGGAGGGTATGTAGTGATATAATCTTTAATTAGCGATGTGTCATCTCACGGTCAGTATGCACAAGATACAGGGACACAGAAATTAAGGACCGACCAGCGTCCTGTCATCAAAGTACGCAAGTAATACGTGAGACTTCTCTGCCGACGGGTTGTACACACATTTGTTACTCACGACATTGCCGAACCGACATCGGACATCTGCTTGATGGCACCTGATAGCACCCCGGGTCCCATGTCAATATCAGTCTGGCTCAAGCTTCAAGAGACTGCACCTTGAGCAAAGCAGTAAGTGCCGGGTCGCACTGTCTATACCATGATAACATCAACATGGGCAAGGCTAAAGCACAGCCTTGTAATGCGCACCGCATCTGCCGCCCACTTGATATTCATGAGTCCGCCTGTATCAAATACCCCAATTAGGAGAGATCACAGCCATTATAGCCCTGCGACTCGCCGACAGCCTGAACAAGGTCCCACCAGAGCTGGTTAAGGAAGTAAACCTCTGCGGGGCCACCAAATCTCCATCTTCGTGATGAACCTGGAGTGACGCAAACAGCGCTGTACTTTAGAAGGAAAATAGTCGGGTCGGTTGATATCGTGCCAGTGATTGCTGCATCAGGCAGGGACGCAGGGTGGGTTACTCACTGCAATGTAAGACATGAGGCCGATGATAGCGGATGCTGATGCCGCAGATGTTTGGGCCAGTAAGACCAGGCCAACACGCTCGCCAAACGTGAAAGGAGAACCAGGAAAAGCCATACGGTCGTTTCTAGGAAGGGGTCGCCACTAGTTAGATTGAGGGCTCATCCCTTATAAGCCCGTTGAGGTGGCGGAAGTCACAGCCGACCTTTGTATTCGGGTAGGATATCAGAAAAAGATCTGGCGCAACTACCTTGCATTGTCGGCGTGTATAATTAGGAATTCTGGACAGCCACATGCAGAACGCTCTTCAGCCTCATGGAGTCGGTGCTATGCAACTGTGATTCGTTGAGTCCCAAGGATGGCATGGCCTTGCCATGAAAAGTGATAGAAAGGCTAGCCGTCTAACGGCTCCACATGAGGATTCAGCATTTCGGCCGGGGGTAGGGGAGGGATAAGTTGAGGTACTAGTACGAACTGGCCGCAGGTTCAGTTGAAGCGCTTGGAGAGTACCCAAATGGAGAATTGTCGTGTCCGCGGGCCAATGCTCGCCACGGCCCACCACGTGTTACAATCTCACTGCAAACAACGAGGATAGTACCATGTGATGGATGCGCTTCCAAAGCAAAGGGACACACAGTTTCGCGAAAGTCCCTTTACTCATCGCTGTTGCTTCCGCTTGGGTACCTGCTTAGAACTGTACATATACCCGTACTTGACGGAGTTACGAACTCGATACTTACATAACATCTTTCCGCAACATACGGGGCACTTGCGCTCGACAACTTCGATATCTTGATGTCCTACATGTTGGTAAGCGACTTGTTGTCGTCCAGGCCAGAAAACTGCACTCGAGTGCGTTGGGATCGAGCACCAACCAAGGAGCAGCACCCGGGCGCTAAACGACTTGGGGCATTGATGAGAAAGTATTATATCGATCGAATGAATTGACGAAATGATGGCCTGAAGGCTGTCACGGTTGCTGTCATTCCCCCAAGTTGCTGGAGTGATTATGCGCGTGATTGGTCGTTCCAATGGCACGCTGTGAACAGGCCATTAATCACGGTTTGCAGGAAAGATCAAACGCGTGACTGCGTACGTAATCGGCCGCGGAAATTAGTAAAGGCGTCGACGCCACCAGTTTAGGTTTAGGTACGCCGAAAACATAATTCATCTATGCCCGAGCCACTTCCTCCGACGATTCCAGAGTCTCTAAATACCTCTTCGTGCATACCCTTGGCTTATTCTAAGATCTTGCGGCTAGAGAAAGCTTTTGACGACTCTCATTCTAAGCGCGAAATTAGCGAGAAAAAGCTCGTACACGCAAGAATCCTTGGGTATCTCATTCGAGAAGGTCCTTCAACGAGAGCGAAGGAACTTGTAGCCCAAGAGGTAAATTCCTGTAAGAATGACGACGAAATGGACAAGCTCGGTGAAATGTATTATGGCCATTACATCCGCATTTGTAAGTCACCTTCACTCGCTGTCATTGCCTTCTCGCTGATGGTCTCTTGACAGTCAGGAAGAACAAAGGCGCCACCCCTGCGCCGTCCTCCCATCCATCGCGCCCTTCTTTTGAAAACAAAAAGGACATGATTAAGGCCATGCTTTGTGAACCTTCTCGAGGCCATGCCAATGCCAAGCAAAAAGTGAGGGCCACGTTCACAAATTCACGGCTACAGGGGCTTGAATAAGAGACCATTTCCAAGGCTCTTATTAGGGACAATTTTCGGTGCGTCGTTACTGGAAAGTACGATTCTCAATGTGTGGACAAGAACCTCGAGCTCGAGAAGGAAGCAGCGGCAACCGGTGCGCAAACAGCTGGCACGCAATGCGCCCACATATTTCCTGCATCGATCAACGATAACATTTCCGGCTCTAACGAAGGCGGCGCAAAGGTTCGTCACGTACCCTCTTCCATCATGGCTATCGCTTATTGTTCATGTCTTTAGCGCGAGTATTCTACGACCTTATGGGCTATCCTGAAGGGTTTCGGTTACGAAGATCTTGCCGAAAAGCTGAATGGTGACGGCATCCATAGCCTTGATAATGTCGTGACACTAGACCCCGGAATTCATGACTGGTTTGATAGGCTAGAAATCTGGTTTGAAGCAGTTGTGAGTGATTTCATCTTTGAGGCTCCTCTTACGCTAAACATGCGCAGGGTGACACGGAAAATACCTATGTTATTCGTGCTAAGCGAGACCATCGCCTTCGCTCGTGCAAAACAAACCCAATAACGTTCCAGACAAAGGCAGATCTCCCCTCGCCGAACCCTGACTATCTCAGGATTCATGCCGCATGCTGTAGAGTTGCCCAGCTATCTGGGGCTGCTGAGCACATGGACAAGATTTTAGAAGATCTAGAAGATATGCGAGTGCTGTCCAAGGATGGCTCGTCTGCACATGTACTGTCTTTTGCTCTACAACCTTTTAGCCAAGAAGTTGTCGTTCGTTGAAACTTGAGATGGCCTTTACGTGCTCGTTTACCATTCACATACATTTCCTGTGTAGCCACTAGGTGTAATATCATGCACTTTGTTTGATACTGGCTTGTTGCATGTTCAAGGACAAGATGATTTCGCGCAAGAGAACATTTTGGGGTGAGAGATGTGGCAAGTGATTGAGTGATAAGGAAAAGGCAAATCTGTGCACGTATCTGATGCGTGTGGATGTCATCTCTGAACTCAAGTCTAGGCTAGACATCATCGAGATGGAGTGTCAGGCTCGATGTAGCCCTCACTACAGTAGGCACGTCAACGCTCCCTTTAGGAGATTCAGCACGATGGACACCATCATCTCTTCAATCGCAATCTCAATCTGTCTCAGGTCGCGTCGACCTGGCAGGTGATAGTCCAGCAGAGGAAGTAGCCTTAAGTAAGTAGGGTGCTTGTTTGGTAGAGGTGACTAGACTAGTAGTAGTCTCGCCAAGCTTTTGTTTTGCTGATGTAGACCATGGATTGCCGCCTCTTTAACGTTCACAAGGGCTCTTAACAAAGCAGACTACAGTGGCAATTACTTTTAGCAACACCGAGAGATGTCCAGCAGGGCGGGGGCAATGCCATACGCCAAAAGTTCCAGTAAATGGAGTACTGTTACCGGTAGGCGGAAGGGCCGACTACATTGAGCCTTCCTTGCGGTAATTGAAGTCAAGGACTCGCATTTAGTCATGTGCTGCCAGTGTTTGTTGTCGTCCATCAGTCCGACGGGTGCTGTACAGCACAGCATGCCATGTGCACATGGTACCTGCCAGTGGTGGCGGGTCACGACTCCGCACCGACCGCCCTCCGGGTCCGATCTCCACAAGTAAACTCACTTTAAGTTTGGCGTGCGTCTGCGTTCGCGTTAGCGCTGCTTGTACTGTACTGTATTACACAGACAAGCGAACGCGGAAAAAAATAAAATAAGAGCGATCGAATCCTTCATTGTTCCTCCACCGAACGTTTCCGTAAGTTTCCCCCATTTATCTACACAGTTCTTTTTTTGGAGGTAGAAGTGCGGAAAGGGTGCGCCCATGCAGCGCGCGTATTGCACAAGTACTTCGCTACTACGGCAGTACAGTTCTACTACTACTACTAGTGTACGGTAGACCATAGTACTTACAGTAGTAATATGCCTGAGCCTTTGGGACTTGCATCGAGCGTTAATTCCACCCACATACAGCCTGAGCGGCGCTCAGGCTGTATCACTCATGCTGTAATGCTTGGGCGCGGCTTCGACTATGGTCGGGTATATGTTTTTGTTCATGTTGGACTTGTTATCTCTCGCCGGGCTTTTGAGCCTTTGCCGTAACTCTTGGACTCAGGCTGTTGTTTGTTATTTCTTGGCGCACCCGGAGCGCGTGTATCCACGCGTTTCTGTCATATCCGACTTAGCGTTTGCGCCCATCCTTCAGTTGCTGCTAGTCCTTCAAGTCCCGGTATTATTACTTCCACAACGCCTCATACAAATCAAAAATGCCCGGAAATTAAATAGCGTACTAATAACTTAGATGGGTTCGAGTCAGGGCCCAAAACTGGTGGGCCCTCCAGGAACCCTTCCCGCACTGCCTGAGTGTAGAATGTGCGCGATCAGTGGCCCGGGATTTATCTACATGCCTCCATGCGATCTTCGCCATCGGCCTATATCACATCACTACACGACACTGCCGTCCGCAATTGTTTGTTGAAGGCATCTTTGTGCCTCAAATAGTCAACAATGGCCGATGTTCCCGTTCGCACCCCCCAGGTAAGAGGAATCCGTACTTCTCCGGATGCCTGACAAGCCAATCGGGGATATCCGTGAATGAAATGGTTTTCCTTAGGGAACCGGATTGGGCGTAGAGGTCGTAGAAAGAGAATGCCTCCTATTGCACCGGATATTAACATTAAGCGGCGAGAGACAAGGAACGGAAATGAGAAGGCGCACGGGATACATGTCAAAGATGTCACTCCCATCGCATGCATGTTTGTTGATTCGCTTCGGATCAAGCTGATATCGTCCCTTCAGGCGATCGTTATGGCTGTATCCCTGAATGTATGAAAGTGTATGTGATCATGGAATTTGATAGACTCGGAAAAATGAATGGTCTTTTGGGGGGGAAAGGTTGCATTATGACGTACGGTCATCTTGAATTGAATGTCCTCAATGAATCGGAAGCACCAACTACAATGCCATCCTGCGTTCGCAAGCATGGTCTCTCCCCCTTTCGCATGATTATAGTAAGACTCAGGCCCACCCCATCGAACGGCTTTCGGACGCCAGTACCCGTCATCGTTGACGGGGAATTCGAAACTGTATCGATAATTTTTCATTTGAAGGTGGAGGGGCGACATCCAATCGGAACACTGTTTAAGGAGATAGATCGTGTGTGGGGTAGGGATCTCATCCAAATCCGACATGAGAACGATGTCGTTTGGTCGCACGCCTGCAGATGAGAGGAGCGAGTCCATCCGTTCACGGAGGAGTCGCTCGTTGTCAAAGGGATCCTTGGGTGATGGGGAGAGGTCGTCCACGAGCTCGTACTTGATTTTGGCGGATGCCCAGCTCAGACGTGCTTGAGGTGAGGCGAAATGGGAGGAGAGAGGGGTCATGTCATGGCGCAGATCGCCGGAGAAAGAACGAGTGGCTTCGATGATGACGAAGGTATCGACGACGTCCCAAAGTTCGTGTAGGCGAATTTCGAGCAAGTCAAGCTCAATGCTGTAAAGGAACGCATCGTACACTCGGGGTGGACGTGCGTTCGACGTCGTTGATGACGAATTTGACCAGCCATGCAACGCGCATAGTTCTCCTGGGATGATAGGCCCAGACACGTCGTAGTGAGGGATTGTGGTTTGAGGACTGTCCTTGTTCACTGACGTATCCCATATAGGACGGGTAACGTATCCAAAATCCCGAACCCACTTGTCCCTCGCTGCGATACGGATGAGCCAGAGGAAGAGAAAGATGATGGGAAGACCAAGGATAAATCTCAGACGCCGTATGCGTGGTCTACCAGAGTAGAGGTGTGTTCGATGAGTGGGAAGGACGGGTGGGTATGAGTCTGGCATGAGGAGGACGACACGGCGCTGCCTGCTGCATGCACGGGACTAGCGCTAGTACGGTCCTGGCCTTTACGTACAACCGTGGAGTGATGGCAGGCCCTGGCTGTGAGGGTACGTCGGTGACAGCAGGCGCCCAGTCAATTACGCGCCCGCAACTGAAATTCTGCACCGCCATCGTCACTGTGCAATATTTCCGGTCAGTGTCGGTGCCATTACAGCGCCGCAGTCCGCACCCGACCTTCATCTGCCTGCGCCGGAGCTCGTCGAGAGTTGGACGCGAACAACGCGATGCGAGGTCACATCATGGTGATGGGCTTTTCCACAGCTTCTTCCAGGCTCGGGCCGGGGCGGTGCAATTTGGGAGAGTTGAAACTCTTGAACCATCGCTACCGGCGGATGCGGCACTAGCAGATGAGGGTGACTAGCACGACGGGGTTCAAAGGTGACCGTGGCGGCGTGGCCAGGTGTTGGTCGTACTGCTGTTATGAATTTTGGGGTCCGACATCTCGCTTCCGAGACGTACTACTGTAGCACCGGTCGTGGCGTTCGATGATCATCTCTAACCTCCGAGTCACCACTTCCGGGTTCGACGGCGTTCTGTGCTAGGAACCCCGATTGCGCGACCGTGACCAGGGCACAGTGTCACTGTGGCTCTTTTGTTCACCATCACTTGACCCAACAGCAGTTCACCGGATGGGGCGGTGAGCGGAGACGCTATGGAAACAACGATTCAATTGCCAAACGCGACGTTCAAACTGTGACGCCAGGAGACTAGACCAGAACAAATTGATAATTAATCATTGACTGCGTCGGATATGTGGACAGTTCACCAGGAACACCCCTGTTAGGCTGGCAGTATATACAACCCAAGCCATGGACCTGTTCCCTCACCATCGTACCCCCCAAAAAAACCCCAAAACGTTCTACGACAAGTCATGAACCATTCCTTGGTGAGTGGGCTGACCGTATTGGACACGCTTTCCCGACGGTTTGACCTATTGACGCAGACCCTTCTCGTCGATGGATACATATCCCGAACTTTCAGCAGTCGTGTGACAGAGGAGTACTTCTTTCGTCTGCTGAAGCGCAACCACATCCCCGCGTACAGGGTCTTGTCCCACCCGGGGATGGAAAGCCGCTTCTTCATCGTCGATTCCGCGTCCCCGCAACTCCCGATTCGGCCTCTTTCAGAGCTGCAACGTGTGGTGCTTGATCGTAGCTTGATCGCAATGGGCACGGTGGTACCTCAGACGATGTGGTCCCCGTTGGCCGTCGAAGACAGACGACGGCTGGCGGGAGAGGCAGAACTGCAGATGCCCATCTTCTTCGAGGGTGCGGATGGGAAGCTTGGCATCTCACTCGAGGCTTGCGCTGCTGGTCAATGCGATGGTCTCGCCAATAGACAGGAATTCGCGAGACTTGGTCAGAGGTCGATAATAAACATCCGCATTATGGTTGGTGCCGTCCACTTCGCGTGAAAAAAAAGTCGCGTTCTAAAACAATTTCTTTTCACGTTGTAGTGGATGGGCTACAAGCCGTTCAAATGCCAGTTTCAAATTCACGACGAAACGAGGGGCCATCGTCCCGTCGCTATCGCGAAGTTCGCACACCAAGTCGGACAAGCTGTAGATGCCTTTCTCAAGGTCGATAGCATTCTTTCTGATGCACCGCGCGCACATCATGCTGAGACATGTTTTTTTCTCACTAGGCTGACCAACAGGACCCGGGTTCAAGTGGTCTCGACTGGCGAACCAATCAGTGGAGGATCGGGCAAAGTGGCATCGAGCGTAGCAACATTTTGATTATTGGCGTGGTCGAGGTCGCAGCAGGCAGCTGGATGCCCATTTTGCAGCTCACCCGTTACATATTTTGATTGAATCCTTAGCTATAATTCTGTATCTAGACACTCCTATACTGCTCGGCTATCTTAGTACTTATCTAATTGACCAACCACGAGGGACGCGCGGCCCGTGTTCAAGCCTCTATAGCTCTATCATCTACCTCACTCGTCCTCGTCCTCATCTATCTTCCTACATGGTCTGAGCACGTCTCTCGTCATCTTCAGAACAAACGTACTCACCGTGAGAACAGTTTCGCAACACCTACGACTCGGACAACACCGTCTTCTCGCCCCAAGGCCGATTACACCAAGTCGAGTACGCACTCGAAGCAGTCAAGCAGGGCTCAGCAGCGGTCGGCCTGAGATCCAAAAATCATGCCATACTCCTCGCTCTCAAGGTACGCGCCATGGAAATGCCCCTTGCCGCGCCGCTGTGCCCGCAATTGCCAGCCGCAGTGCGATGCGCCGCGTTGCCCCTCGCACACGCGTCCCTCTTTACCATGTCGCTCACTTTCACTCTTTCTGCATCCAGCGCTCGAGCGGAGAGCTCGCGTCGTACCAACAAAAGATGTTCCGCATCGACGATCATGTCGGCATCGCGATCGCAGGCCTCACCTCGGATGCACGCGTACTCAGGTCTGTCCCACTGACTCTTTCTCCCATAGTACATCGATGTTCAGACGCGAACTGCTCTCACTCTCTGTCCCTCTCTGTCTTTGCATGTATGCAGCAACTTCATGCGCCAGCAGGCCATGGCATCTAAGATGGTCTTCAACCGACCCGTGCCTGTGAACCGCCTCGTGTCCGCCATCGCAAACAGTGCGTCATTTCTCTCCCTGTTTTTTTCCTCTCACGGAATGCTTACGCGCAAAAACTCAAAAAAAAAACGTCACTTCCCAGAGGCCCAGGTGAACACGCAGGAATACGGACGGCGCCCGTACGGCGTCGGATTCCTCGTCGTCGGCCTGGACCACACCGGCCCACACCTATACGAGTTCTCGCCGAGCGGCACCTCCTTCGAGTACTTTGCCGTCTCGATCGGCGCACGCAGTCAAAGCGCCAAGACGTACCTCGAGAAGCACTTCGAGTCCTTCGCCGACTGTACGATGCCATATCGCTTTTCTTTCGTGCTTGATTGACTCACCAAATTGTGTGCATGCCCACGCGTGACGCCCGGATTACAGGCAGCCTGGAAGACCTGATCCGCCACGGCCTGCACGCACTCCGCGAGACGTTGCAGCAGGACAAGGAACTAACGACGAACAACACCTCGATTGGCATCTTGGGCCCGCGCGGCGTGCACGAGGCAGCTGGTGCACCGGTCGACTTTCGAATTCTCGAGGGCCCTCCGATCGAGGTGTACCTCCAGACGATGCAGCCTAAAGAGGTTCCACCTCCTGCCTCCGCCTCCGCTTCCGCTTCGGCATCTGGTTCGGCCGCGCCCCCAGGAGGCAGCGACGAGGACGTACAGATGTCGGAGCATTAGGTGTACATGTAGATGCTTTGTCCCGCAAATCGAAGCAGGCTGTTGAATTGTTTGTATTATATTTGTGTGTGGGCATAGGAGTAGTGGTGATCTATGTGTGAACGACAAAAGCGTACGCCCTTCGTCCTCCTCTCCCCTCCTCCATGTCTTCTATGCCGCCGAGCGCAAGCACCATTGGATCATACATTGACCTTGTGCCCTTTACCCGCTACCGTCGTCGCTCCTGCTCCCCTTCGGGCCAAGTTCGCTTGTCGCCAGGCCCGTGCGGCGGCACCAGGACGGCGCAGTGAGAGAAGAACGTGGATAGTGGCCGTGAGCAGGGCGACGCTGCCCGCCTGATGCGCCGCGGCGAGGGGCACAGGCACGAGATACAACAACGTGGAGATACCGAGGGCGGCCTGCACGTTGGCCATCGCGAACGCGGCTGCGGCCGTGAGGCGCGCCGACGGGGGCAGCGCCGTACGCATTGCGCCGCGCCTACTCGACAAGAAGAGCAGCGCCGTCGCGACATAGGTCGTCATCGCTAGCACGCGGTGGTCGAACTGCACGGTCGTCGGGTTTTCGAAAAAGTTACGCCAGAGACCGGTAGTGCCTTTGTTGGAGGCTGTATAGTACGGCGAGATAAGCTCGCTAAGAGGCGGCGCGAGGCGGCCGCCCATGAGTGGGAACTCATTATAGACGAGGCCGGCGTCCAGGCCTGCGACGAATGCGCCTAAAGGAACAAAAGAAAAGCCGCGATCAGATATAGGCGAGAAATTGTATTGTCGTCGGCGTACCGGAGAGCGCCGTGAGGAGGACGAGTCCGGTGACGAGAGCGGCTTGCGCTCTGAAGCGCCTCACGAGCGGGTGGCGCAGCACGTCTTCCCACGTGCGGCCATCTGCGAGTCTGCCCCAAGTGCCGTCGCGGGCGAAGAGCCAGTCTGCCCTGATGGAAAGAGCGGCGGAAAACATGCCGGCGTAGAGGACGAGCGCTGCGCCGAGGTGTGCCGCAAGGCGGTACTGCGAGACGCGCGGCACGGCGCCGTCGGCGGCAAAGTTGGCTGGCTCGAGGCCGGATTGTACCATGTACCACCCGAGGGCGCCTTGCGCGCCCAGGAGGCCGGCCATAGCCAGGAGCGGAGCGCGCAGGGAACGCGCGATGCGCCGCCGGAGGGCAAAGTATCCGAGCGGGAGGATGAATGCAAGACCGATTATACGTCCGAGCATGCGGTGGCCCCATTCCATGTGGTAGATCGACTTAAATTCTTCGAGCGACATGCACGAGTTGAGCCTGAAAAGAAGTGGGTAGGAAAATTTGAGCGAGAGCGCGCGCGCGCACGCGCGTAGAAAGACAAGTACGCACAGACGGAACTCGGGCGTGGCTCTGTACTTTTCAAACTCGATCTCCCAGTCCTCGCGCGAGAGTGGCGGGATGACGCCCGTGATGGGCCGCCACTCGGTGATGCTCAACCCAGACTCGGTGAGACGAGTGACGCCTCCGACGACGATGACCGCGACGACGAGAACGGAGGAGAGCAAGAGCCAGTGCCCCACCGCGGGTGGAGAGACCACCGGAAGCGGCTCCTGCTGCTGGGCCGATGCCGCAGGCGCAGCTGCAGCTGGCAGCAGCAGCAGCGCGCCATTTGACGAAAAGAAACGCGGCTCGAGCGCAGATTTAGGCGGGGTCGTCTTCGTCGTCGTCGTGGTTGGCACTCGGTTGGAGAACGCGGCTCGGGAGTACGGTCGCGTCCAGGTCCGCATCCGAGTGGACAAAGAGACGCTCGATGTTGGAGGCCTACGAGTCGGCTGGTGCAGGAGTCTGCTGCGATGGTGACATGGTGGAAGAGGTAGAGGAACTGGAACTTGCAGGCGGGTGGGGAAAGGGATGGACAAGCTTGTCATGCTCTTTGGCGAGAGGCGTAGAGCACGGGCAAGCGGTCCCAGCAGCATTCCACGCGCAAACACGGTCAGGGAGTTGTGCAGAACTGTGAACCTTGCTGAGGTTGGGTGTCACCCGATGCTTTGCGACGCGTTCCAGCTCGGCACGGCCCGAGGTGCCGTGCACGGTTTGCTTTGCTCTCAACCGCAACCGTCATGTTCTCAGCCGTCATGCGAAGGGCCACGCCATCATTGCGTCAGGCTCGTTCGTATACTGCCGC
>Ga0137397_10001793_pt1 | contig 14983 bp, 24 predicted proteins | sample czorhiz116metaG_FD_106658 | JGI IMG/M metagenome (GOLD analysis project Ga0137397, IMG submission 106658) | Vadose zone soil microbial communities from Angelo Coast Range Reserve, California, USA - czorhiz1.16 metaG | ecosystem: Environmental > Terrestrial > Soil > Vadose zone | place: USA... | reverse complement strand
CGCGAGTGCTGCGAGCCCGCATTTCCGCATGGCCTCGATCTCCTCGATGACCGTGTAACTGGCCGACACTGTAAGTTCTCAATGTCGAAATAACTCAAGTTTAACGTACCAAAGCACGCTCTTTCCTGCGCCCGCTACAGAAACGAAAACGATCAGCTTCTGCGAAACTGTAAGCAACGGGCATCAACACACGTTTCCCATGGAGCCACAGAAGGGAACTCGGTCTGGATGCCTTCCATTCCAAGAACGCGTCGCCTTTGACAAACCACACTGCAGTCCCTTCGTGATGCGACTCGCAGGCAATGTGGTGATTTTTCCATGGATTAGGGGGGGAGAGCCAATTTCGAATATTTTTTTGTAATTTATCACCTGTAAGACAATATCAACGCTTCCGTCCTGTCCGTAACGACAATAATCGAATGACACCGACGTTTCGATTTGTTCTTGTTGCTCGCCATTTTGTGAAGGATTTCTAACGGTACTCAGACACAACTCACACAAGGCGTGCTCACCGTCAACATCGAAACGTACCGAGGGCTTCTCGTACACCATTCATAGATAATCTCCCTTCTAGAGAGGACATTCAACAGATGTTGGGCGAACCTAAGAGCGTTTGCTTACCGTCCATGATCACATTCATATTTTGGGCAAGACCGTGGACGACTTTGAGTATCTCCACTGCGGTCATCTTAGCCTCATCTTGCGTGAGTCTGCCCAACCTCTCGAGTACCGCCTCGGCATCATCCTCTCCAAAACGTTTCTTCACAAATCTCGCTGCGCCCTCCTAAGCACGGTAATACACCGATAGGGATGGACTCACCCAATTCACCCCGCTTAAGCCCTTTGGTTGCTAGCGCGAGTGTGGAGAGTAACTCGACAACTATCTTAATCACCATCTCGTCCAAGGCCTGAGTGTGGGGTATTTGGGTATATATATCGACACGCATAAGAAGCCGTTCGATAGACTCGACCACGTCCACGAGCGCATTGTGATTGGATTCTATCCCCTTTGCCGCCTAAGACACCAGGATGACAAGGATACGCACGTAGGAAGTAAAGAATACACGTACGGAAAGTAGGATAGCGAGACCTGCATGCAATGCATTTTCAGGTGAGAATGTCTGCAAAAAAACGTCAGAGACGTGGAAAATGCCGTCAGCGGCTTCAGTTCTGAATCGGCGACGCACCAGGCCGATAGCCCAATCGAAGCCGGCGGCGGAGAGGGTAGAAAGAATTGAGATGGTATTCTTGAGCGATGTCATGAGTCTAACGACTCCATCCGAATCATTAGACACTGATAGTTGGTCTTGCAGAAGGGTAGTAATGGACGCGACGGAGCGGCAACTCTGGAGTTGCAGTGTAAGTGGATGTTCGACCAACGTTATGCCCGTCTGGTTCTTGTACGCCTGCAAGGCAGACTCGAAAAGGACACGCGAATGAGTGGACCCCGACTCGGGCTGATCACCCATGTCGTAAGTATGGAAACTTTCTTTTTGAAATATGGAGTTGGTTCGCTGAGAGGAAATAAAGACGGGACGGAGGGTCAAGGAGGAGGTTTGGTCGGGGAGAAACCGTCCTCCCCTGCCTCACGTTTATTAGGAACTGTTTCGGACAAGGCGCAAGGTAGTTTCCTGAAATGTTGGGCGTGCAGTGAGTGTGCAGTGCAGTCCAGATGTGGCATGCGTGGCGGCCATTCCAAGGACAATGCCGTTGACATTGTGAGATAATGAGATGCGGAGGCAAGAGAGAGAGAGAGAGAGAGAGAGACTATTCAAGGTGATCCCGCTATCTAACTGCTTAGGTCGAACGAGAGAATAGAAATTTTTGATATGGGTGCACGCATCAACAGGAGATAGGCGAGCTTAGAATTTCGCGAAAGGGTTCTCAGCATAATTAGTGGAGGGGTATAATCATCATTTAAAAGAGTCCCATCAATATTTTTCCCTTCCGAGAAACTATCAATATCCAACACTTAGCTACCTATCCTTTAGCTCCAGCGGCATTTTTCTTCTGCTCTTTCAACTGCGCGATCCTCTGAACCACGTCACCAGCCAAACAACGTCAAAACAAGTTGCGAAATCGAAAAGAAAGCGAAAGCGAGACACACCTGTTTGCGCTCCTCCTTCCTGCGTGCCATCTCTGCCGCTTTTTCCTCTTTCGACATCCCAGCCGTACTCGGCACAGACGCGGGGGAACCGACCGGCGATGTTGCGCGCTCGCTCAGCGCGGGAGACGCCAGCGGTGTCACGTATGGACTCGGGGAAGGACGACGCGCTCCCACACGCGAAGGCTGAGCCACCTGAGCGGCAAGTGTCCGTGCAGGTGCCGCGCGTGATGCTGGAGTTGTGGCGGGCTCGGGTGGCGAGGTCAGCTCCGTGACCGGGATCGGCACAGGTGGCGGTGCAGGATCTTCAAACGCAGCCCACGGGTCCTCGTCATCAGCAGCGCCACCCCAACCAACCGCAACGGCATTGGGGCCAGCTGACTCCGCCGGTGCACTCTCGAATTCATCTGCCATGCAAGAGAAGGGCCAGTTAGTTGTAGAGCTCGGAAAAGACACGAGGATACTCGCTCCAGTCGTCCGCGTCAGCATTAACGTCCATCAAATCACCACCCCACCGTGCCTCTTCTACCAGCCCGCCAGGCAAAGCGCCAGGAGCAGAGGTTTTGTGAGCACCAAGCTGCATGCCCTTAGGTTTGCTACCGCTAGGTACTGGTGGTGCTAACGACTGGCTGCTAAATGTAGCTTTGGTCTCACTCGGCACTGTCGGTGGTAGTGTTTCGACGGATGCGATCGCTGCCTGCAGATCTGTGGGTGCAAACTGTGGGAGGATATTAGGAAGGGAGAAGCACGGGATGACATTGCGTGCCTTTTTGCCGATCGAAGATATTGCCCAGCCTGCTAGGGCCCCAGCAGCCCCAGCAGCAGAGCTGACAAGTGTGGCTTCGCCACCACCATTTGGTATGCTGAGGCCGAGAGGAGAGCCATCGCTTCCGGGGGTAGTTTCAGGCTGTGGTTCATTAGCCGAGCCTGATCGAATGTATTGGATGGAGAGCAAACCATTTTGGCGGCATGCTCTTCGAGTATTTGGACGAACATCGCTACGGCCCGAAAAGCCTGGTCCCGTACAGTTCTACTTGCGATCAGAAAGAGGTAATAGGATAACGGTGGGGAGTATTTACTTTTCCTTGTCCACCAACGCCCCCGCCACCAGTCCTACGGCCTTTCCCGCAAGCTCTTCCACGTCGAATGAATTTGCGCACGCCATACAGGCCATAAGAGCAGCCACCCGAGCCGGCGGGAAGTTATCCTTCAGGGCCTTCGCACATGCTGCGCCAAGAACCTTACGGCGTGTGTTATGCCCAAGTGATGGGCCGAGGCGGCCGATAAGGATGATCGAGTTGGTGCGGATGGAGGCTTCGGTGTCAGATTGAAGGCGCGCTAGATGGCGGAGGAGATCATTGTTCAGGATACGTTCGGAAAACTAGCCAGTGGGTATGTTGACGTGAACTGAGAGAGAAGAGAAGCGCATCATAGGTCACCTTATCGGAAAGAAGGCCAATGGCTTTCACCGTCGTCTCGCGGATAACGGGGATCGTGTCTGTGAAGCCACTTTGCTAGGTCCCACGTACCAATATTAGTAGATTGTCACCGTATAAACCAGGCGAAACTCACAATGTGTGGCCAAACCTTTTCTGACACGGTTTGCTTATCGAGTTTATCCGCGAAATCAGGCAGCGCGTCAAGCAGCGCCATGCGCGTGCCCCGGTCCGGATTCGCAAACAGCTTCACCACGGGTTCTAGCACGAGGGTTTTATACTCGTCAGACGGGGCATAGGTGCCGAGCTGGATAACAAGCGGGATAATTGATGATGCAGAGGTTGACATCGTTGTGAGGGTAAGGGAGTTGAGTAGAGTAGGAAGGACGAGGTGTGTCGCAAACGTTGAAGGGAGCATAGGAGCAGCATCCTTGATTGTCCTTTCCGTTGGAGAATGTCTGTCAGTCTACACATGTTGCCTGGCAAATGGCGCACCGAAGCAAATTTGTTCTTTCTCCATCTGACATCAAACCAAAGTTCCCCAACCCTTCACATATCTTCAACAGCCTGTTTTCTTTGAAGAACCCCCCATTCTCCCCAAGGGACTCTGCCATGCCGACGTCAAGTAACGCCTTGGATGTCATGCGACCTTTAGGGTTTGGATTGAGCATTTTTTTAAAGGAGGACCATAGTGAGGGCGGAATCTTTCCGCGTGTCGATGGCTGCGGGGGGTTGTATGGGGGATTAAGGAATGGCGGGTGGGTTACGCTCGGATTGAACAAGTTAAAGGTGAGCAAGGCCAATACATAGGCATCGATTGCCGCAACTGGGCCGCTACAGAATATGATCGACAGCTTCGGAGAAGGTGAATGAAACCGCTTACTCTTTCAGTGCTGCCCATCCGCCTCGCTCATTTTCTGGCATTCGATGCATGTTCAGATCTCCGGCATAGGTCTAGGAGGCTTGTTACGATGCAACGTTGACATAAATGGTGAGATAAGATACGTACCACAATGATAGCGTTGGGCTCCGCAGGATCACTAAAGAGCTCAAATCCACCAAGCTTCCATTCGCCACTGGGAGAAAGGAATATCGAGCTGATGCGGACAGTACCATGGGCTGCATTGCATGAGGAATTGATAAATGAAAGAGCATTCTAAAGACATCAGCATGAGAAAAAAATTATATCAAACGCAAAAGGAGCACGTTCTATCCTAGAGGAAGCTTCGGATACTGGAGCACGTACCGTTATGCGATGTAGTCCCCATAAAAGCCAATCCTGCCTCTCGTTCACAGGCTTAGCCTCCCATGAGGGCAGCTCCACGGAGAGTGGTTTGACACGTTCTGTCATGATGTATACCGTGCCATCCGCCTCAACGGCGTCCATGAATTTGAGGATGTCGGGGTGACGGGTGACGCGGAGTCTGCGGGCAGCATTTTGGGCAACGGGGAGTAAATTGTGCCTTTGTTGTGTATTGAACTCAAAAACAGATACGAGAGATCCGTCATCCTGGGTTAGATTGAGTACCGTCGCCTAGAGCGGATAAACGACAGAGACAAATTATACCCGCTTTGTCGCGTCGTACAAAGACCAGATGCTAGATGGGTCAAATGAAGGGTGTTTTTTTCCGAGAGAGAATGGGAGGTTGAGACCCGACTTTTGGACGATGGTAGAGACAGCGGCGCTGCCGAGGGTTCGGAGATAATCCATGTACAACAGAGCGAATGAAATGTATGCGCCTTTGAAAGTCTCTCTCGAATGATCACGTGGAAAACACGTGATCTCCATGCCACTCGGCCCGACGTCTGAGCCGCGCTGTGTTCTGTAATTGCTTTGGCCTCAATGCGACAAGACTAACGACTGGACACCTCCTCAGTCTATCGCACTTCTTTTCTTTCCACAAAATGGCCCTGAATGGGACCAGCCTTGCCCCTCCCGACTCTTACTCATCCCTCGTCCTCGAAGTCTATGATCCGGGTTCAAATGGCTTCGATGAGCCACCAATCGAGTTACTAGAGGCGGAGCTACCCCTTGTTGACGATGGCCAAGTTGAATTGAGGGATCTGGTCTCGCGCGTCGTACAGGCTTGCTATGCAGAACTGACAGAGATGGCGGAGACGTCAGTGACCCGTTTGGTTCTGATCCGTAGTTGTCCCCGTGTGACTGACTAGTATGCTCCACAATCCTCAGTCTCCCTGGCATGTCGGATAGCGCCCGGAAGCGCAAGTTGGCCGACTTTGTGGTTGCCTGGAAGAAACAGGTCGTAAAGCTCTATGCCGTCACGAAATGGTCGCGAGACTCAGATATCGTCCAGAAATGCATGGTGTGTGGACATCTCGCCTCGTTCTTAGAAACGCCTCTAACCTGCCTCTGCTGAAGAACATCACGGCCTTCTTAATGGACCAGAACCGCCAGTTTGAGGATGTCATTTGCGAGCTAACATATGCCAGGGACAGTTTGGACAGCGCAAGGTACAAGCTAGATCCTGTTCAGCTATATAACTTATACGGACACTCGCACACACCACAGACTACGAAATCATGACCTGCTCACGTCGTTGGACGTCCTCACTACCGGTTCTTATCGGCGTCTCCCTACCATGATCAAGGTATTGTGAACGTACAACGCGACCCCAGAGTACTGAAAACGTCCATAGAAATCTATCGTACCTCCTCCTCGCCTAACTGACCAACAAGTCTCGAAAATCCTTTCCGACCTTGAAACCCTCACCCGCTTCCGCCTTCGAATGACTGAGGTCATCCCCGTTGAAATGTCCAGCTATCGCATCTGCATGTGTCACCATTTTCACTTGTCAACTGCGTATATTGACTGCTGTGAGGACAGTCGATGGGCGTGCCTGGTTTACGGTTCCTAACCTTTTCGAGACCTCCATCTCTCTCCGAGGTGGAAATCAAGACGATGGATGGTTCTTTGTCCATGTGGAGTTTCTTTTCACCGTTGGTGGGGATCGAACAGGCATGCAAGGTCCGCACCCATAACCTCGTCTGTTAAATCCTTCGTTCATTCCACGCTTAGAGTTCCCGCAAAAGCCGACAGGCGTCTTAAAGGAACACCTCACAATCGAAGCCGATAATCGTCTAGGCTGTCACCTTCCAATGCCTGAGCCCGAACAACCCCCGGATCCCAATCTTCCTTCTCCCCCGGAGAGGCCCAAGCTCCCGGAAGATGTCGTTGACGCGCCGTTAGTGCGACTCTATAACTTCCTTCGTAAGTGCCCTCCACATATTATGTAATTCTACGCACTCAGCAGGGCCGCAGAGATGATGTCAATGTCGTACCAGTTGGAGATACTCTGGTATCAGGTGTGTCCTCTGAAGTTGTAGTCTTCGCGCCATCCCAACAAGCTTTGTGACATACAGGCAGAGCGGCTGCGTTCGCTTGGCTGGGGTGAGTTTCTGAAAGTTGAGATGTCGCGCGATCGGAAAGTATTAAGCGTATCCTACTGGATGTGAGCGTCCCTTTCCCTGCTTGGGTTTCTTCTATATTCCCTTCGCGTAGTCGCCAACCCCCTGCTCGCCCGCTTCCTCATGCTGCAAGCCTTCAACTACCCCTCCTTGGCGGCACTCTCAGAATTGAGTTGCGGGCCACACCCGACCCTGTCCGCAAATCCCACGCGCGCGTTCTTATGGAACTTCAGGACCGCTCTAAGCTCGGCGGGCGGCGAGCATCTGACATAGTAGAGAGCATGAGGTCGGATGTCGTGTGGGAGCCTGCACCCCTTGCGCTAGGGATTGCACTCACTATCGAGGGCGTTATTCCTGCGCATGGTGAGCTTACAGTGGTACGTGTGGGTCTTGATCTACCGCAACTTAACGTGTTTGACCATGTGCGCACAGGACTCACAAGATCTCGACTTCGAACGCCTCGCTCGAACGGTCATTGAGAGGCACACGCGTGCCATTCTCCGCGAGTTCGCGCTACGACTACGGAATCACCCGGTATTCTCGTTACCTGGCGCGGTCGAGGTTGTCGAGGAAGGTACGTGTCCTGCGTCTCTCCGTGTGTTTCACGAAGACTGACCGCGATCGTTCGAATAGCCGGAACCCAAGCCCTCCACGTGCACCTGTGTGCCGATGAAACCGTCGTTGTCACCATCGAACCGTGTAGCGGTAAGATCGGTTTGCGTGACACGGGGGACCTCGGCGCGGCTGGACGCGCACCGCGCTTCGTAGCGCTCTCGGAGAAGGTGAACGAAAGTCCAACGTTGTTGCTTGGCGGACTCATGAGGCTTCGCGTAAACGTATGTGGTACTCTTTCCTCGCTTTAATGCGTATTCATGCGGCCATAGACGATTATCGAGTTGGCTGAGCAGAAGGCAAACTATTTAGGCTTCCAGACATTCAGGCAGCGCAATTTCCTGCGCGAGGGTAGGCATCATAGAACCGTTAGCCTCACTGCGCTTGTTGACACCTTTTGCCGTGTTTCAGAGCTCAACAAACTCGGAAGCACAGTGCGCAGTGTGCTCTACATCCAACTCAATCCTTTCCCTACGCACTACCTCGTCCTCGTTGTCACCGATACGGACTTCCGTTACGCGCTCATTAGCGTCAAGATTGTCCCGGATAGCATGTACCAGAGCCTCGTCATGGAGGACATCGGATGGCTAGATGTCGAAAGGATTTGTGGACGCGGGCGAGAGGCGAGGGGGCAAAACGCATTGCGGGAGCCAGGATTCGGAGGACTCGGTGTGGAGTCATCGAAGTCGGTTCCCCAGATCCGCCGTAAACGAGATGTTGGCTAACTATTTATCAGATTTAGGCTGGAGACCATGGTCTTACGCGAACTCTACATCTACTGCTGGTACAAATTTTCGCCATATTCCCGTCTCGAGCTAGACTAATCGCGCTCGCACAGTGCCCGCGTAGCACACACGAAGGTCGAGAATCAGCTCAAGAGGCTCAACATCCGATTCTGGCACGTATACCCACCATCCCCCGCAGCCGCAGCGGCAATCGTCAACGCCCCGATGGCCGCGGGCCCTCCTCCGTCCGTGCTCGGCCCTCTACAGAGCACGCTCTCGCATGCCATCCCGGCGCTACTCATCCAGTCTTCCGACGTCCTGCGCGACTCGGCAGCGCGAGACGCAGCGATGCCTAACATCCGCGTCGTCCCACTAGCATGGTGGACCCCCGGCGCGAAAGCGAAGGGCCCCAAGGTCGTGACGTGCGTCAAATTACGGCACGTGCAGCAGCTGGTCGGGCGCCGCATCGCGACTACGTCGTCGTCGTCGTCCCAGGGCGTACTAAGGCCGTCCAGGCGGATCGTGTATGACGCGCACGAGGCGCTGGTGTGTTTTCTTTCGGACGAAGTGGACGGGTGTATGGACGAGTTCAAGGAGGAATGGGAGAGCGTGTCCAAGATCGTAGTCATCGCGCGCGAAGGTACGCCTACATATCTCCTTTATTCAGTTCCGTCTTGACGCACGCGGTAGTCGTAAATATGGCAAAGGAGAAGCAATGGGAGGATGTAAAGCTGCTCTCGTTCGACCTACAAACCGTCGAATTCACTTATGCATCGGTGAGTATCGCAGCATTTTCCATTTTACTATTACCGTCATTTATTAGGACCTCGACGCGATGCTAAAATCTTAAATATAGGACTATACTCTCTCTATCTCCTGCAAGGACCAGCTCCTCACAGGCGGTTCGTACAACCTCCACTTTAGGCGTCTCCCATCCCAAGTCGAAGCCCACGACCACCGCCCAAACCCACACGCAGAAGCCGAGCCGTTCTTCCACGCGCTCTTGCGCCAGGGTCGCCTCGCGGACGCCCTCCCGGCGCTCGTTTCGGTCCTGCGCGACACTGTACCCGTGCTCGAGGTCCTTGCGCGCATCCCAGCACGCGCGGTGCCAAAGACTGCCGGCTGGTGGCGCGTCATGTTCGGCCCGCGCGGGAGCACGGGCGGGGGCGCACCCAGTGCCACCAAGCACGCGCTGGACTTTCGCGTACTCACGGGCTCGCGCGTCGCGGTGTTTGATGCGTCCGAGTCACTCTTCCGCAGCGTGCATTTGCAGCAGCCACAGCAATCACAGCAGCAGGACGCTCGGTCGAGGACCGGGGCGCCAGTAGGATTTTGTCAGATTCCCGAGTTTGGTCGCGCGATCGACGACGCTGTTGCGGCTGGGCGCGGGCGCGGGACCGTTGCCGGTATCAAGATTGGCGTTGTGTGTGGCGCGGCGAATGTCGTCGTGGTCGGCGAGGCGTTATGGGCGAGCATCGCGCGCGCGTGCGGGCTGGGTGGAAACGACAGCGGAGATGATGTGGTGGTGAAGATGGAGGAGGGGGACTGATGGTGTCGCATCATTATGTTACATGTATATACCCACCCTAGTATAATTTGATATCTTTTGCATTTGATTGATCAAAGACATGTTTTACATATCGGGCGGTGGACTGGGAAGGAAGTTATGGTTCGTTTGGCAGATTGACTACTTGGACTCGGCCCGTTGTAGCTCGTCGACGGGCACGCGGACAAGACGACCTCCGGTAGGCACATCAGCGTCCGCGTCAACCTCAGTTCCGTCACTTGTTGCCGCCGACGCTTCCCGCGCTGCCACTAGAGATGCCAGGTGATCCATTGAGCGATCAGGGTTATGCTCCGGCATCCCAACAGGGGGACAAAAAAGGCGGCGGAGGAGAGAACGCAAAAAAAGGCAAAAAAAAAAAAAGAAACGCACCAAACATATCCAGGATGCGGAACATCTGCGGCCACTGCGCGAGTACCTGGCCATGCCCTACCACCCCCCCAAAAAAAATTCATATCAAAAAGGTAGGCCCCGTTTGCGACCGCCGATCGTTGGAACAAATCAGCAAAAGGAGAATGATGGTAGAAAAGGGGGTGTGGACGCGCACCGATGCCAGCCTCTGCCATGGCCTCACAGTCATCCGCGAGGTCCTCGAGGCGGCGGAGGAAAAGCGCACTCGCGCGTTGTAAGGCATCGACGGCCTCGAACTCTTTTTTCTTGTCGGCTAGGCGCGCGAGCTGCGCGGCGCTTGGTGGGGGGTGTGATTGCTGCAACTGGGACTGTTGAAGCTGTTGTGACGGTGGTTGCTGCTGCTGCATGTGCGCTTGCGGTTGTGAGAATGGGGCATAGGAGGCGCGGGTGGAAGCCGTGGAGGGACGCATGACTTTACGGGGACGGTTACAGTGATTTACAGTACTATAGGGAGCAGTAGGGTCGGCGATACAGATACAGTACAGTACTACTTGTAGTCTGGGAGGGAGGACGTTGCTTTGTGCCCGGCACGACCCGCTTACTAACTAAGTACGGTAATTGACTGACGCGTGCCTGGGGGATTTGCTGGCGGCGTTAATGAAACTGTTATGATGCCGTTGATCATCAAGGGGGGTGGTTTGTTCTCAATTACTGCATTACGGTATGTCCAGTCAACGTCTAATTTGAGGCTAAAAGACATTGGCATTTGTGGACACAAGGCAAGGACGTTGGGTTTGTACCAAACTTGGTCAATAGGTATTCTGCTCGTCGTGCTCGAGCTATTTGGGTGTTCTCCTGAACTCATCGGCACGACCTGACCGTACGTTTCTCATCAGATTTCCATCAGAGGACCCTCAGGCTCGCGAAGTTCTCTCCTGGTCCCTGGTAGCCAGATGACTGTGAAACCCGCAGGGCTTCTACCGTTTTCCCCCGCTCATATGGCGGCCTTGGACCCCTCAAACATTTATTTATATAATCTGCGGAGTTACAGTAATCCCTCCCAACTGTTCGACTTAACCGCAGAGCATGCCCTTTTCAACCCGTTTCTGACTATCGTTCAGTAGCGTTTTTTTCTAAATCTTTCCTCGTCTTCGGCACGGCCACGATCAAGGCTCTGGCTAGTGCAATAGCCACAACCACCGTCTTTACCACATGGCCTTTGTGGCAGCAAACCCGGAAGCATTATCCGTCATTGACACATTCTACCACCGCTCTTAAACACCCACAAAGCAAGGTGTATAGTCGGCACTTTTTTTTCGTTCTCCCTTGAACATCATTTACCGCCCATCGATCTCACACCCGGTCCTCATCCTTTGCAAATCGACGTGCACTTTCTTCCTCGCTCTTCTGACCAACAACCCTTCATACCACAAGGCCCATGCAGACGCGGTTGCCGACGCGACAATCTAGCCTGAACGTGACCCCGGGCCAAAAGCCAAGACTGTCCGTCAGCATCCCGCCGAGCGCAATCCTACCCCGCAGAATTGCCCTGGGCGTCTTCTTCGTCAACCCGACTTGCGGAAGCAGCAACGCCAAGGAAGGTGACAGCGGCGACAACAATGACAGCAGCAATGACGCCCTACCGTCGACCAACACCCTGGCCCACCTGGGTATCACGCACGCCGTCGTGCAGCGCGCATCCGCGTCCGGGTCTAACCACCCTCTCTTCTGCGGCGGGACAACAATCAAGGCGCTCTTCGTCGGTCCGCAAGACCCACTATCCAAGGTCGTTGCGTGGATGCAAGCGGTGCGGCGCAGGCTGCGCGCGCACATCATCGTTGTCGGCGACTTTGCCGCCGCCGCAGGGTACCTCGTCGTCGAGCTCGGACTGACTCCGCGCTCCGCCTGGCTGCGGATCGCGCGTGGCGTCCCGCCCGCGGGCGACCTTGTGTTGGCACGGTTGTGCGCGCTCGCGATGGTGCACAGCGAGAAGGACAAGGAGAAAAAGAAGTATGGCGGCGGATTGGCGGCGGCGGCCACTGCGCGCGGATTGGATGCGGAGCGCGCTTCTTCGTCCGACGCGGACAAGGAAGGCCCATCCGGGTGTGGATATCGGCAGTTTGGCATTTCTCCGCGTTCATGTCGGAGTTCACGGGATAGAACGCGGGCAGAATCTCGACTTAAGCATGTAGTTGTTATATCTAGCTTGTAAAGTAGTTTTTTTTTAGAATGTTTCGTCCGATTGTATACAGTAGTTTCAGGCGACGTTTGCAAAGAAATCAATGGTGAAGGATTAATTCGCGGGCCAGGCTTTCGGATATCTCTTTACCTAAGCTGACTTGGACGGAGTCACCCGTTGCGGGGTTTGGCGGAATCTGATGTAGTTCTCCCAGTCTTTCTCTTTAAAATCCAATCCTACACATGTCCATCCACATGTCCACCCCCGAGTTTACCTTGGCATAAATTAGGACACTAGGGTCCGAGTTCCCAGGGCAATTTTCGGAGCGCTCTACCTTCATATGACCAATAAGGCCCACTGTGGGGCCTGGCGCTTGTGACTTGTGCCACTACCTCCAGTACACGTACACGAGTCCGCACACGCCTTGCCCCTTCCCCCGGGACATCACAGCCTCAACAATCGTCCGGGTTTTTCTCCTTTCATGCAATCAAGCATGCGATCCCGATGCTACTCTGTCATGGCTTGTCAATCTCGTTCTTCATGACAAATCACCATCTGTCGTGGGCGGCGGCATCTCAGCCTCAGGCTCACACCATCGCGAGGTTGTACTCTAGGGAAGCCTCAGCTTAGACTCCAAGACGTCAGATAGGTTTCAGGCTTGGCGCTTGGCATTCTCCGGTCCTTGCCTCTTCGATCATCCGGAGATGGAGGTTTTTATCAGAGTCCCGGTGGCGAGGTAAGTACGATTTCCTTGACCTGCCGCCTATGGACTCCGAATCCGACACCGGAGGCCTAGGCCAACCAGTCACGATGTGTCAGTGGCGGCACTCTCCCACCCCCGGACCTGCATGTTATACAGATTCCGCGCCCCGTTGCATATCGCGAGTACCTTACGGTCGTTGTGCGATGCGTGCGGACTTCCACGAATTGGAACCTTCTTTCATGATCAAGCAACAATGTTACGTATAGTCAATCACAAAGCCCGATCACGAGTCAATATCCCAGAAGTTCCGGTCTCTCGACCCTTTTATGTGTTCTTACTGCGTTTCGGTCTCTGGAAATGGATACAGGTTGTCGCCACGACCTTCCCATCTCCTGATCATCATTCGGAGGCTGGTGCAAGCTGTGCGATATAAAGTACTGTAGGAACACAGCCAATTGCCCTCTTTCGATCTCGAATTTCGCATGTGTGTAATTGTGAGCGACCAAACTTGAAGTCCGTTACGGCATTAGAAGTCTATCCCTCCGTCCCAGGACCTAATGTCCTTGTCAGTCAGACACGCACATTCGAGCGCAGCAAGTCGATCGCATGAGACTTCCCGATGTGGTGGAACCGAGGATCGGCGTTGCCGGTCCCAGTCATAAGCCTGTATCGCCTAGTCCTCCATCGAGCGGCCCTATATACGTGTGTTCCTCTTCGTGGGGTTTCTCCGCCTTCTCCCGACGTCTCTCAACAAGATGGCTAACTGGCACGACCCTTCCTTCCTTCTGAAAGACTACTGTACGTTCCGTGGACTCTTTGTTAGCTGAAACCACCATTGACAGTCACATAGTTTCCCTCATCAAATTGAACCATGCCATGGCCGGACTTTACATGTGCGTTCAACGTCATACGCAGGACCGCGCGTACTGATATTAGATTGGAAACAACTCAGCTGGGAAACTGTGTTCACTGCAGGCTTTGAATGGGACGTCTTACGAAGAAAACGGCCTTACAGATGGACAATATGGGTGAGCTCTCTGTTGGCATATTGGATCTTACCGCCACCTCAACGAAAGGCTAGCTATACCTGGGGACTCGCTACACGCTGCTTCTTGCCTTCATCTTTTTCTTCATTAATATAGACGGTCCAAGGGTCCCCTGTCAGGTAGGGCTTTGGCGGTACTGGACTCAGGGGGGAACTCGTTCTAACGTCCATCTCGTAGCCGTTCATGATAACCACTTTCGTAAGCGCCCAGAATCAATCACCCGTTTCGCGCCAGATGAACAAGATTTTAACTTACTCAGGCATTGCCCTATGCTTCTTGGGCGTTCGCATCGCTTATTATTATTCTCCGCGTGCAAGTTATCCCTTGGAATCAGGCTCATGATCATTGGTCTCATCATCTCTTTGTTTAGCATCGCAATATGGAACCACAATAAAATAGTGTCGCTAATCGCGGTCGGTGCATGGTTGGGTGGCTTGGCCCTGCACATCCGGAGTACGTCTCGTATCCTCACTTTCCTTAGCTAAAGTCTCATGTCCGGTGCCTGCGCTCGCTAAGGCTTGACAATGGTGAGAAGATTTCCTGGGGTTCTCATATTTGACAGTACGACCAGATGCTCACCGAAAATTAAACAAGGTCGCTGCGACGTACAACCCCATCGTAGACGCCTGCGTAATCCTTCATACGCGCAGGGGCCTCACCAATGCTCTCGGGGTTCTCGTGGTCGATGTAGTTCTCCTCTTGACCATGTTGATTGGGCTTCTGTTACATGCGCACAGACATTCGACTGGTATATGGAAATTGCTTTACCAACAGGTGATATTATGAAACATTCATATTCAACTCGGGCGTGGTGTTGAGTTCCTTCTAGTGTATAAT
>Ga0137397_10001792_pt1 | contig 14986 bp, 14 predicted proteins | sample czorhiz116metaG_FD_106658 | JGI IMG/M metagenome (GOLD analysis project Ga0137397, IMG submission 106658) | Vadose zone soil microbial communities from Angelo Coast Range Reserve, California, USA - czorhiz1.16 metaG | ecosystem: Environmental > Terrestrial > Soil > Vadose zone | place: USA... | reverse complement strand
TTGGCCGGCAACCTTGAACTTTTGAACCTTCTTGCCGCGGTTTTCGGCGACATAGACGTTGCCTTTGGAATCCACCGCGATGCCGTGAGGCTGGTCGAATTCGCCCGGGAAGTGTCCGGCGCGGCCGAAACTCGACAGAATCTTGCCGCTCTGCCGGTCGATGATTTCAATTTGCGCGTTGTTCTGGTTGATGAGATAGATGAGCCTCTGGTTCGTGTCGGGAGATAAATCGAGCGCCACGGCCGAGCCGCCGGTCTCTGTACGTTTCCCGTCGGGTGGCGTGGTGTACGGTTTCCAGGGCACTTCAATATTCTTTTTGAAGTTACCCATCTTGTCGTAGACCTGTATCCGGCTTTCCTGCCTGTTGCAAACATAGACCAACCCGTCGTTGGCCACTGTCAGACAGTGCACCGTCTCCATGCCCTCCGGCTGCCACTGCCGCAGGAATTTCCCATCACGATCCATGACGGCGATGCGGCGATTACTGCCGGCGCCTTCGCCATCGGAAACGTATACGTCTCCGTTTTGACGATCGACGAAGATGCTGGACGGCATGAAGAATTGCGCCGCGTTCGAATTGAGAGGCTTACCCTTAGCCGTGCCGTCAGAGGAATCGAACACGCCTTTCTTTCCGATCTGAAGCAGGAGCTTGCTTCCGTCGTGCGAATATTTCTGCACCATGCCGGACGGAGCACTTGCTATCCACATGTTGTTGTCCTTATCGAAGTGACAACTGTGAAGGCGTGTTTCGAGAAGCTTGGGATCGCCCCACGAATTAACCACGTTGCCCGCGGGATCGATCTCAATAATGAAAGGCGCCATGCGCCCGGCGTTCAGGTCGACGTCCAGCACATCTTGCCGATTGAGGATGAACACGTGGTCCTGGCGATCCACGCAGAGTCCGCCCAACCCTCCGAGCACCCAACGGTCCGGCAACGGCTTCGGCCAGGACAGATCGGCCTCGTACTTCGGCGCGCCGCTCTGCGCATGCGATAAAGGCAGGCAAAGAATCCCGGTGGCGACCGCCAATGCGGCGCATGTCGCCACTCGGATCAACAAGCTCGTTGTTCTCTTCATAATTGTGTCCTCGCTTTCCGAGCGCGCTCTACTGCTTGACGTATCTCTTCAGTGCCATTCCGCCTGTCAGCGATCCGTACACGTTGCCGCTGGCATCTGCCGCAACGCCTTCCTGCGATCCGTCAGGGTTGGGATCGAGAATGAACGTCTTGACCTTGCCGTCCCTGGCGCTGCCGATCGCTATGCCTTTTTTGAAACCTGGGTTGGTCTTCGCGTCCGACTGATGGTCGGCCAGGTAGAGAGTGTCGTTCTTGTCGATAAACAGCCCGCTTGGCCGTCCGAACTGCTTCCACTCTTCGAGAAATTTTCCATCCTGGTCGAAGATCTGGATCCGGTTGTTCCCCCGGTCACCAACAAACAAGCGGCCGCGCGAATCCATGGCCAGGGTGTGGGGCGTATCGAACTCGCCGGGGCCGGTCCCTTTCTTTCCCCACGTTTTGATGAACTTGCCATCCTTCGAAAACTTCAGCATACGGGCGTTCGAATTGCCGCCGTGTCCGTCCCCGATAAAGATATCGCCATTCGGCGCGATCAGGACCGCGGACGGCTGATTGAACGTGTCCGGGCCATCTCCGGGGATTCCGGCCTTGCCGAGCGTCATCAGGACCTTGCCTTCCGGACTGAACTTGAAAACCTGGTGACCCTTTCCGTTTCTGTTGGGATCCTTCCCGTCGGGTCCCTCTCCGTCCGTCACCCAGATGTTTCCTTCCCGGTCCACATGGATTCCATGCGGGCGAACGAACATTCCCGCACCGAAGCTTTTCACCAGCTTTCCGGACGCATCAAACTTCAGAATCGGCGCCACGTTCGATCCCGCGCAATATTGTGCGCCGCATCTCTCAAAAACCCAGACGCTGCTGCCGTCGCGGTCAATCGTGATCCCGGCCGTGGATCCGATCTTCCTTTCCTCGGGAAGCTTGAAGTAGTTATCGATGGTTTGATAGGAGTCGTGCTGGGAATAGACAGCCTGGGACAGCGCGATCACCGCAGCGACCACTGCTACCGTCAATCGGACTCGGCGTGCATAAGACATGGCAACCCTCCTTCAGCTGTAATGGCGTTGCCGCGGATTATACGCCGCGGAAATAAGTAAAGACAGAAACTGGAGGGAGCAAGAGCCTGAGGACTGAACTGCACGAAAGAATTAGCCGCCAATGACGCGAATTACGCGAACGGAGCATCAAATGATTCGTTGATGCTCCGTTCGCGTAATTCGCGTCATTGGCGGCTGATTCTTTAAGAACCGGCTCCGTCGCGCACGTACTGATTGAACCATTCGATGGTCCGCCGCCATGCCTGATCGGCCGCGGCTTTGTTGTAACGTTCCGGCGTTGCATCATTGTTAAAGCCGTGAACGGCGCCCGGATAAATATGGCCTTCATGCGGGATGTTGGCCTTCTTCAGTTCCGCTTCATAAGCGGGCCAGGCCGTGGCCAATGCCTTGTCGAGTTCGCCATGATGCACGAGAATCGCGGCTTTGATCCTGGGTACGTCAGCGGCCGGCGGAGCCCCGCCGTAAAACGGTGCGGCTGCGGCTAAATCAGATCCCAGCCGGACAGCCAGGTTGTTGGCGACGCTGCCACCGAAGCAGAAGCCGGTGGCTCCGATTCTTCCTGTGCAGTCGGAGCGCGATTTCAGCCAGAGCGCGGACGCGATGAGATCTTCGCGCATCTTGTTTCCATCGACTTTCATAAACAGCTGGCCGCCTTTATAATCGTCACCCGGATATCCGCCAACCGACGTGAGTCCATCCGGCGCAAATGCCATGAAGTTCTCGAGTGCGAACCGCCGCGCGATGTCCTCGATGTGAGGATTCAAGCCGCGGTTCTCATGCACGACGATAACGCCCGGCAGTTTCGTTACGTTCTCGGTTCGTGTATTGGCACTGAAGGGACGAACGAGATAGCCCTTGATGCTCCCGTTTCCGTTGGGCGACTGCACGGTCTCGTATGTGGCCTTGATTCGCTCGTCGTTTCTGGACACCTGCTGCCCGAGCGCGTAATTCGGCATCAACGCGTCAATGAGGGTCTTCGCGCCCAGGCCGACCACGGCGAAACGCTTTGCTCCTTCCAGAAAGTCACGGCGATTGATCTCACCGTGAATATACCGGTTATAGAGGTCTATGGCTTCAACCGGAATCTTCGGTTTCTGTGGTTCCATTGGAGTAGCTCCTTTCAGGATGCCGAGAATACCACGAACATGCGCAGAGTCACAGCGTGAGGGGGCGCTCCTGACGGGCTGTTAACGTTTCCGGCTTTTTGCATTTCCGCCGGCTTCGAGCTCCTGGCGCGCCTTTTCAACGTCGCGTTCCGCAAATTGCAACGCCCTTGCGGCTTTTTCCGCCTCGGCCGTCACGCTTTGCAGACGCTGTCGCGCTTCTTCTGCAGCAGCGCGTGCCTTCTCGAAACGCTTCTCGGCTTCCCGTTTGTGCTTCTCTGTCTCATTCAGGCGCGCGGTGGCTTTTTTCAGGGCCGCGGCCGCCTCCTGCGCCATCGTCCGAGTCTTGCGGAGGGCTCGCTCTGCAGCCTGCAACGCAGCCTTTGGTGGTGGGCTCGCGGCGGCGCTCGGCGGCCGGAAGGGAATAGGCCGCCTTGATGGGTCCGGGCGCCCAGCTCGCCCGATGCTGGGAATCAACGCCGCGATCGAATCGAATCCCGGCGGATCGACGTCGGCCGTGAGCCGCCCGGGACGCGGCCCATCGGAAAATGACGAATACGTGGACAACGCCTCGAGTGTTGTAGTGATGCGGCGCATGGTGTCCGGCGTCGGGTTGTGACCTGCATCGAGCAGAAGTGCAGCCGCGAGACGCGCCAGATCCGAAACAGCCTCACGCCTCGCGGCCAGCAGTCCACGCATGTCGTCCCCCTTTCCGGCAAGCTGCGAGGCGTGGGCCGGGCCGAGGCGCTCGCCCGCCGCAAGCAAGTCCTTGAATGCGTCTCCATGCTTCCAGTAGAGCTGGTTCACGGCCCACGCCGAGATCGGGGGCTTGACCAGCGCCTTTGCCCGTTCAGCCTCGGAGGCATTCCCGGCCTTCTTCAATTGCGCCGCCAGGGCATTGCGCGCGGCAGTGAACTCTGTTAGCGGCAGCTCGAACAATGCATCCAGATCGTCATCGAGCCTGGTCATGGGTCTAGTCTCCCACATCTTGATCCTGGAATGGTTTCTGTCGGGCCAGATCATCCAGAACGCGGGCTTTAGCCCGCGTTGATCCGGGAGGGGGCTTAGCGTTCTTGCCGGATTTCGGTCTTAACGCGTATAGTCGCATGTACTTTCGGGAGGATTCATGACCACAAGATTTCTGAGTATTCTTGCGGCCGCCCTTGTCCTGGCTGGGCCTGCATTCGGGCATCACAGTTTCGCCATGTTCGATTACAACAAAGAAGTCACCCTGGTTGGCGAGGTGAAGGAATTCAAGTGGACCAACCCCCATATCCACGTGTATCTCAAAGCGCCTGACGCCACCGGAGCCATGGCCGAATGGGAAATCGAAGGCGCAACGCCGGATAACCTTAAACGCCAGGGATGGAGCAGAGATACGCTCAAGCCCGGCGACAAAGTCACAATCGTCGTGCATCCGCTAAAGAACGGCACTTCGGGCGGCATGCTGGTCAGAGCGACGTATTCGGATGGTAAAGCTGTGGGAGGTAGAAACTGATGGCTAAAACGATCACATCACGCCTGCATTTCATTCTTGCGATTCAGGGCCTCTTGATTCTTCTGCCGCTTCATGTCTATTCACAAGGGTCCGCGCAAGCAAAGATCCCGGATTTCTCGGGTGTCTGGCGCACAATCAATGCGCCCGATGCACCCAGAGAAGGAACCAGCCTTCGGTGGCTGCCGAGAGCGGGTGAGTTGCCGTCCTTCACGCCGGAGTACAAGGCGAAATACGACAAGATTCAGGTGTCCAGGGAAAGCGGATCCGAGGAAACCGAACCGGTGGCGCGATGCCTGCCTCCAGGCATGCCCTGGTTCACGCTGGCGCAATACGGGCTGGAAATTCTGCAGACCCGCGACAAGATTGCTTTCTTCAGCGAATGGATGGATAGCTATCGCCGGGTCTATCTGGACGGCCGCAAACCCGCCAAGGATCTGGACCCATCCTACAACGGCTATTCGACAGGCCACTGGGAAGGCGACACGCTGGTGGTCGAAACGGTCGGACTCCGCGACGATACCACGCTCGATCGCTACGGTTCGCCGCACAGCGATGCCATGACTATCGCGGAACGCTTTCGGCTCAGCAGTCCGGATGTTCTGGAGGACAAGATCACGGTTAGTGATCCCAGGGCATTCACCAAGCCCTGGGAGTTTGTGAGAACGTATCGCCGTGCTGGTTCGGGCAATGACGAGTTGCATGAAAACACCTGCGCGGAAAGCCTGAAACTCGCAAAGTAAGGAGCGCTCTAGTTGGAGTGAACGCGGGCTAAAGCCCGCGACTACATTCAGGTTGAACGTTGATCCCAAATGTAGTCGCGGGCTTTAGCCCGCGTTCATTGTACCGTCGCGCGTGTTTACGGCTTCCATGCGGCGAGCCATGTAACTTTGCAGGAGCGAATCGAGCTGCTGAGGCTGGATCGGCTTGGCAAGGTAGCCGTCCATCCCGGCAGCCAAACAACGCTCCTCATCACCTTTCATGGCATGCGCAGTCAGGGCTATTACCGGCTGATGCGTGCCGGCGCCTTCCTTCTTCTCCCTTTCACGAAGCGCCGCGGTCGCTTCGAATCCGTCCATCTCGGGCATCTGCACATCCATAAGAACCAGATCAAAACTGTCCTTCTCCAGCGCTTCAAGTGCCTCGCGGCCATTGGTGGTCAGCACAACGCGGTGTCCTCTCTTTTCGAGTAACCGGGTTGTAAGTCTCTGGTTCACCGGATTGTCTTCGGCCACCAGCACACTCAGGAGAGTTGGGGATTCGGAAGTTTCCTGCAAAGAGTTTCGAGTGACCAGTGGAGTTGAGCTGTCTTCCGATTTCGCCCCAAGCGCCTGCGCAATTGCTTCGCGCAATTCGGACTGCCGAATGGGTTTCAACAGATAGGCTGCCACTCCCAGCTTCCGACATCGCTCTGCATCCCCCAGGTGGCCGGCCGAAGTAAGCATCATGATGATGGCCGAAGTCAATTCGGCTCTTTGCCTAATTCGTTCGATAAAGGCGAAACCATCCACGTTCGGCAGGTGCATATCCGCCAGGATCAGCGCATAGGGTTCTTCCTTGTTCCTGGCTGAGGAAAGCTGCTCCAGCGCTTCTTCCACGTCGTCTGCAGCGGTCACGTCCATGTGCCAGCGATTCAGCATTCCCTCGAGAATTCTCCGGTTCGTGCGGTTATCGTCAACGACAAGGACCTTCACGTTGCGTAAGATCTCAGGCCGCGCAATGGTGGCGGTTTCAATCTGTCTCTTTGAGCGCTCCAGCGGCGCAGTGAAGTGAAAACGGCTTCCGGCTCCAACTTCGCTCTCCACCCACATCGTTCCACCCATCATTTCCACGAGGCGTATGGAGATGGTCAGTCCCAGGCCGGTGCCTCCGTATTTCCGAGTCGTCGAGGTGTCCGCCTGGCTGAATGGTTGAAAGATCAATTTCTGCTTCTCCAGAGGAATCCCGATGCCGGTATCCGATACCGTAAATTGCAAAATAAGATTGTCATCGTTTCTGGACTGAACCTGAACGCTCAATGCAACCTCACCTTCATCCGTGAACTTGATGGCATTGCCTACGAGGTTGAGTACCACCTGGCGCAGCCGGCTGCAATCTCCTCGGAGCATTTCGGGAACATCCGGAGCCATCTCGCACAGAAGCTCGAGCCCTTTTTCGTCCGCGCGCAACGCCACGGTTTTCAGCGTCGCTTCGAGAGTGTCGCGCAGGTTGAAATCGTCGAGATCAAAGTCAACCTTTCCGGCCTCGATCTTGGAGAAGTCGAGAATGTCGTTAATCACGCTGAGCAACGAATCGGCTGAGAGTTTTACGGTCTCCAGATATTCTCTCTGTTCCGCCGTCAGCTCCGTCTCCAGCGCCAGATCGGTCATTCCCAGAACGCCGTTCAGCGGAGTACGGATTTCATGGCTCATGTTGGCCAGGAACTCGCTCTTTGCCCGGTTAGCCGCTTCCGCGGCTTCTTTTGCCTTTTCTCGTTCATGCTCAATTCGCTTTTGGTCCGTTACGTCGCGAATAAAGGCGGCGAATCGGTGTGAATCACCCCTCCGAATAGCGGAGATCGTCAGTTCGATCGGGAATTCGTGTCCGTCCCGATGCAACCCTGTGACTTCAGTCCTCCGATTCAACATGCGGCCCTCACCCGACGCAAGAAACTGGCGTAAACCCTTTCTGTGCGCATTACGATACCGATCCGGAATGATCGTTTGAGCAAGATCTTGTCCGATTGCTTCAAGAGAGGACCATCCGAAGATTCCCTCCGCCTGCGGATTCCAATCCATGATCAATCCGTTCGAATCCATTCCAACAAATGCATCCAGCGCTGCTTCAATGATGCGGCGATAGCTTTGCTCGCTCGATTCCAGTTCTGAAGCCTGGACCGAAAATCGCCGGTCCGCCAATGATGTCAGCAGAACAAGGCCAAGGACCATGAAGGTCACGACAGTAATACCTGCGACACCAAGGGAAGAGATGCTCACGGCGCTCGATATGTCCTGAGGTACCGTCGAAGGCGTAAAACTGGCGGCGGCCATGCCGGTGTAATGCATGACGGGGATCGCCGCTCCCATCACCAGCGCACTGACAGCTTTCTGCCAGCCCCACGAGGTGGTGTCTCTCCGGAAATGAAATGTCAGCAACATCGCCACAAACGAAATTACGATTGCGAGAACCACCGACAAACTCACGAGTGTTACCGAGTAGTGGCACATCGCCGGCAGGCGCATCGCTGCCATACCAATGTAGTGCATCGCCGCAATGCCGCCGCCCATGAAGACGCTGCCGACCGAAGCTCTGAACACTCCCATTGTCCGCCGGCTCACGACGAACAGGGCAACGGCCGACGCGAAGATAGCAGCCAGCAGTGAAAGCAGCACCGTGGGCCAGTCGTACTGCACGGGAATGGGAAGGCGGAAGGCCAACATGCCAATGTAGTGCATCGACCAAATGCCGATTCCCATTGCAATGGCGCCGCCGCTCAGCCAGACGAAACGTGCCCGGCCGTACGCAGAGGTTACCCGTCCTGCAAGGTCGAGTGCGGCGTAGGAAGCAAAAATTGCGATAAGAACGGACAGAGCGACAAGAACGGGGTCGTACGAGCTAAAAAGAACTACAACAGAAGTCATAGTCCCTCCTTTAAAGAGAGCGAGGGAAGCGCTAAAACTCATTATCTCTGAAGGGCGAAGCCGTGCAAGCAGCGGCGTGACATTTGCAGCCAATGGGCTTTCGCATCAGCGGGTTAAGGACTGGACTCGCTCCGGCGTGGCTGATGCCCGGCGACCGGCGCAGCGTCTCCATCGCCGCTCCAGGCGGCTTCGGCGCAACTCTGACGTCCAACCGCCTCTGTTCCAGCCTGGGCCGTCTCCCTCAAAGCTTCGCCGGCCTCTGCCCAACCGTCGCGCGTCTCTCTTGAACATTCGCGAGCGAAGCTTAAAGCTCGGCGAGCGACGGTCAAAGTGACCACGGCCTCCCTCCAACGGTCGCGCTCGTCTCTCCATCGCCCTCGCGAGTCGCACAGACGGTTGTCCTTCATGCTTGGTAGTGACTCCGTTTGAACGAACGCGGGCTAAAGCCCGCGACTACATTGGGAATCAACGTTGGGTCTGAAAACGATACCCGCGACACCGCTACCGGTCAGCGCGTGGAGAGGGCTTTGATCATGAAATTTACGAACCTCTTCACTTTTTAAACTTCTGGTCCGGCAGGAATGTCGTGTCCAGAGACGAAAGCGCGTTCTTCAACATTTATTGACTTTGTGCCGTTAACGGTGGGGCAATTTCAAGTTGATTCAGGTGTTCTGATTCTCACGTTGGAAGGATCCAGTGATCCAACCTTTTGATTTACGCCTGCAAGCAAGTCTGCTGCTCACCTTTCTGTTATTCACTGCGTTACCTCTGCATGGGCAATCAGGAGCGGTGTATTACGTAAATGCGTCAACCGGTAACAATGCCAATCCTGGATCTCTGACAGCACCTTGGAAAACCATTCAAAAGGCCGCTAATACCGTCGTAGCAGGTGCGACTGTCAACGTTGCCGCGGGGACATACGACGAACGTGTTCAAGTCAGCCGGTCCGGTAGCGCGGGCAACCTCCTCACGTTTCAAGCGCAGGGAATGGTGGTCATGCAGGGTTCAATCTTCAGGGCAATTACGTGAAGATTACGGGGTTTGAGATTACCAATGTTCCGTCGAACGATCTGTCCAAATCGCACAACAGCCAGTGGAGTTTACATCTCGGGAAGTTCCGATGAAGTTTCCAATAACTACATCCACGGCCATCAAATGGGAAGAGCCGTTCCTCAACCGCCCGGGACAGCAATTTAAAGCCGTGCAGTATATAGGTCAGCTCTCGGGCTCCAACGTGCCGTATGTTGTCACGAACAGCTCAAACTGGGTGTACGCAGGTACGGGATTGGGCAATGGCGACAGCATTCCGGGCATCGTCGGCTACGAAGCTGACGCCTCGCAATCGAGCTACCCGCTCCCGACCTCCGTCGCGGGCACATACGCGCTACTGTCGCAATCTCCCTTCACCGATACCGCCAATCGCGCGAACTACTCCAACTCATCGATCTTCCAGGCATTGAGCGGCGCGTGGGTCTTCAGCTCGGGAACGATCTATTGGAGCTGGGGACTGGATTACCCCGGCGTGGCAGACTCGCGCATCCAGCGGATTACCGCGAATCTGCTCAGCCGGTTCCTGGGTGTTCCGCCGCCCTAAAAACGAATCACAGAATCAACAACACAAAAAACTCCACCGCATGCCATCTACGGTTGTGAGGAAGCTGAAAATTCACTGGCCCCGATGTCGGGCATGGAGCCCTGGGGCCGCCGCACTCCGTTGTAATCGTCGGTTACCTGAGACAGCGTTGTTCCGCGGTCGATCAGCGGAGACGTCGCCCGGAGGTGGAAATTCCCGGCGGCTAAATTCACGAACTGGGGATCTGCCATCCACAGATCGCCGGAAAAAGCAGATCCTCTCGGCGTTTGGCCATTGCTCTTCGAGATCGAATTAAATCCGATGTCGAGTCCGCTTGCTCCGGAGTCGATTTGAACATACGGTGTGCCGCTGTTTCCGTGATCATAGATCGCGTTGTTCTTCACAACGACTCCCCGCTGGTTTTGGAAGATCCACACGGCGTATTCCGCGGCGCCGTTCATCGCGACCATCGTGTTATTGACGATGGCTGTATTGGTCACAAGTCCGAGATCTCCGGTGTTGACGTTCGGCTGATAGCCGGTGCCGCGCGTGATGAATACGTTGTTCCGGATGACAATATTTCCGACAGGCTGCTTGAGTCCTTCAATGGTGAATCCCTGTTGCTGGCTCGGCTGCTTGTCGATGAGGTTCTGCTCGAACGTGTAGTTCGTGGCGGGGCCCCAGGTCTGGAAGGAGTCAAGGTGCGGGGACTGTCCGGGAGAATCGCTCATGATCAGGTCGTGGATGTAGTTTCCACGCACCGTGTTTCCGGAGCCGAAAAAGCGAACCCCGTCAGCGTCCGAACCGCTGACACTGCGGGTATGGCTGACGTCATTGGACACCATCAGGTTGCCGGATCCCTGTATGTAGACGCCGCACTCCACGCCATAAGCGATGCGGTTGCTGTTCAGGATCGTGTTGGTTGCGGAGGATGTAAGGTAGATTCCGGCGGCAGTCGAATGATGGACGTAATTGCCCGTGATTTCATTAGCGTTCCCGGAGATATAGAAGCCTGATCCCCGGCTTCGATCCGTAGCGGAGGTTCCGGGAGTATTCGTAATCTCGAAACCGAAAACCTGGATGTTGTTCGCCTGGATGTTGAATCCCTGCATCACCGCTGTACCCTGCGCCACGAACGAAACAGGCTTGCCGCTGCTGCCGGATCTGGTGACTTGAACTCGCTCGTTGTAAACGCCCGCTTTCACCACAACGCTCTGACCGGGGTTCAAGGTGTCGGCGGCTTTCTGAATTGTTTTCCAGGGTGAAGCTGAAGTTCCCGGACTCGAGTCGCTCCCCGTCGGCGCCACGTAAAAGTCGCCTGTCAAATTGGCGGGAGGTTTGCTCTCGGAAACAATCACATTGCCTGCAACGCTTCCTGTTCGACGGAGGTTATCGGTCACCGTCAGACGGATGCTCCACGTTCCCGCATGCGGAAATGTGAAAGACATCGTGACGCCGGTTCCGATCATTGAGCCGTTCGTGTCGTCTGTCCAACGGTAGCTGCAAGGCGTGGAAGGGCAGGTGGAAGCCGACCCGTTGAATGAAACTGGAGATCCTGTAGCCGGCGAAATCGGACTGAACGTGAAGGAAGGGATTGGTGAAGCGCTCGAAGGGCCCACGGTGAATGAGGCGGAACTCGTCGCCACACCGGCGGGTGTGGAAACGCTCAGCGGTCCCGTTGTCGCACCGGCGGGCACAACCGTTTGGATTGCCGTGGACGAAGCGATGGTGAAGGTCGCACGGACACCGTTAAAGCGGATCGCGGTGGCCCCCGTGAACTTGCTTCCATAGATTGTGACGCTTGCTCCGGCCTGGCCGCTGGACGGAGTAAAGCTCGAGATCGTCGGTGCGCTCACTGCCTGAGAGACGATCACGTCATGTTCAATGCTGGTGCTGCGGGATGACGCATCCTTGATGGTCAACCGCACAAACTTGGTTCCTCTCTGCTTGAATGTAAAGGACATCGTGACGCCTGTTCCCAGTAGCGAGCGGTCCGCGTCATCCGTCCAGCGATAGGAGCACGGCGAAGCGGAACACACAGAAGAAGACGCGTCAAACGAGACGGGCGATCCCACAATCGGAGTGGATGGACTGAATTTGAATGCCGCCGACGCAGGCGCGGCAACGGCACCAGCCAGGCGTAGAAAGCTGGCGGAACCCGCCAGCATAAAGGTGACGAGTATGAACACCGCCAGGTTTCTGAAAATTCGATGCCTCCATGAGGCTGTTTTTGGGCGCACTTCGGATAATCGAAATCGAAACACAGAAATCTCCTTGGTAGATCGAAAGCCGTTTATCGAAAGGTTGATCCGGTGGAAGGGTCAGGAAGCCTTGATTGAGTCGTTGTTGCTAAGGAGAGGGGAACAGTCGAGAAAAACAAGCTGAGATGCCGCAGCCTAGCAATGCAATAGATAAAGCTCTATTGATATTCTCAATAAGTTCTTACGTTCAATTCTTCACTAACTCTTTTAATGCGGCAAGCCCCACGTCCTTCGGGAGTCTTGTCGCTTCCGGTTATTTGATCTCCACACGTTTTTGTGGAGGTTCTGCCTTGGCAATCTGTTTGCCGATTGCAGTCTCGTTGACGATTCAGGAGACGCAATCCGCCGCATGCATCGGAACGTGTAATAAGAAAAGGGATTTGAGATGAAGGCGTGAGCCAGATACGATCGCTATAAAACGTATCCTTCAAGCAATCCGATTTCTTCGGTTTCTGTTTTCGAGGAACTGTTCCATGGTTTGGCGAAATCGAATCCACGCACGAGCGCAATCGTCGTGGCGCACAGGCGCGCGCAGGCTTGCACGATAGAGTGAGATACCTATAATTGCCGCTATTACGCTTGTTCTTCGTTGAGCGTTATAAATTACTCACATGGAATTACGGCTGGACTCAAAACGTCGCTGCGAAAACGGAGAATGAAGCGTCCGCAGCTTGGCGCGCTTCAAATGCAAGCGCGCGGTGACTGATGTGGATACTGAGCGAACTTCACGACATATCTGCCACCATGTTCGAGCCCCAGACCGGGATGTCCATAGTGACAGGGTTTCCGATTCACTTTCCCCCGCTGACATCGCGGTGCGAAGGGTGGGAGTGGATAAGATGGCGGCGTCTTCTTATAAGGAAGAGCCATCTCCCTACAAGATCGGGGCGTCTTCTTGTCAGATCGTGGCCTCTTCTCATCAGATCGCGGCGTTTCCTTATAATGTGAGTCTGTATGGTCGGTCGCGAGCGTGAAGGGAGAGATCTTTCAAAGGTGATGTTGACTCACTATACCCTGAAGAATCTGGGGCAAGCGATCAATGCACTGAATGAAGGCGAAAATCCCAGCCGATCACGGAAGTGGGTAGCGGTAGCGGCCAGGAGAAGCAGAAAGCTCTTCTGAACGAGACCCTGCGGAGGTGAGTCTTGAAGCTGGAGCAACTGTATGGAAGCTTGAATTTCTGGCCGACTGGCCGACTGGCTTTTGATTGAACCCCCACCGCTCCACATCGATGCCGAGCGTCAGAACCTGACGCATAAAACTTTGTGAACACCCTTTGGGTTCCGCTCGGGGATTTATTCCAATTCGAAGATAGGGACGATTGAAGTGGCGACCGACCGTGAAACCTCCCTGCAAGGGCCAATATCACTGGATGTTTGAAGGCGGCTCGAAATGCGGATCAAACTGGCCGGGGCTGGCCTGGGACCGAAACGATTCCAGCGTCCATTCATCGGTCTGTTCCTTGTGTCCAAGAACGTAGGTATTCCCGTCGTCCGCTCGGACTCGGAAATAGGCATCGGCAGGACCGTACCACTGATCCTCGACAGATTCGACAAACAGCACGACTGTTCCCAGCCAGAACTTAACGGGCCGTTCCTCGGCTTTATGACCCGAGTAACATTCGACCTGAATCTTCATGATTTCACTCCAGGGTAGTATTGTCCTCGTCTTACGGTGGATCGGACCGCTGTCATTTACCTACCATCTCAAATCTCTTTTCGAACAGCTCCTCGCGTTCAGCCCATTGGGTATATCTTGGATTTCTAACTTTGATCCAGGTCGATCTTTTCTGGTCGAAGATATACGCTCCCAGCTTCCATTTCGCGACGATGCCCTCCAGGTCATGCTTGCAGGCAGCCCGGAAGAGTCCAGTTCCCTGCCTTTCCAGGTGATCGACGTATAGGAGTCGGGATGCTTTTCTTGGTCTCAGCTTCTTCAGCTTTTTCTTCCGTTCGATCAGCGGCAGGGATCGCAGGTCATTGCCGTTCAGCCACAGCAGATCGAATGCATAGAAGTACGGGTCACCGCGCCTGTACAAGAAAGTCGGGATGATCGAAGGGTTTGAGGCGTCAGCAAGTCGCATCATGCGACAGTTCGGAAGCATCGGATGAGATTATAACCAGTCGGGTTCAGCCACGGTACAAACTGTGACCAAACCGTGCCCAACCATGCTCATTTGTGACCAACAAACGGTCACAAAATGGGCTTAACTCACTGGTTCTTATATGCCGAAGGCGGGACTCGAACCCGCATGCCTCGCGGCGCCACCCCCTCAAGATGGTGTGTCTGCCAATTCCACCACTTCGGCTTCTAAACTATCTCGGCCGCCCGTTCGCTCGCCGCTACTTTTTCTCAGGAGTTGCGGGCGGCGCCGGCGTGCTCTTCTGCTGCTGTTGCTGAGGAGCAGGCGGCGGGGCCGGCTGGGCCGGTTGACCCTGTTGGGCCGGCGGTTGGGCCGGCGGTTGGCCCGGCGCAGGGGCCGGAGGCTGCACCGGCTGGGCCGGCTGATTCTTTTGTTGCGCTCCTTCGCGGATGACGGAAGAGCCGCCGGGCCGCGAAATCAGAATCGTCAGCGCGAGCGAGGTGATCATGAAGATGATCGCCGCGGCGGTGGTCGCTTTGCTCAACAGGGTGCCGGTGCCGCGGGAGCCGAATGTCGCCTGTGAACCGCCACCTCCGAAAGCTCCGGACCAGTCCGCGCTCTTTCCCTGCTGAAGAAGCACGACCAGAATCAGGAAAATCGAAACGATAACGTGAAACACTGTAAGAATTGACGGTAGCCAGGTCATATGTGTTTGATGAT
>Ga0137397_10001791_pt1 | contig 14986 bp, 8 predicted proteins | sample czorhiz116metaG_FD_106658 | JGI IMG/M metagenome (GOLD analysis project Ga0137397, IMG submission 106658) | Vadose zone soil microbial communities from Angelo Coast Range Reserve, California, USA - czorhiz1.16 metaG | ecosystem: Environmental > Terrestrial > Soil > Vadose zone | place: USA... | reverse complement strand
TCCCGGCAATCATCAAGCCACGCCTGTCGTCGGCGGCCGACCTTTTCGGATGAAGCCAATGGCAGGTTTCGCTCCATATGGAGTTGTTGCGATTGGGCGTAATGAGGGCGAGCGCCTTAAGCAATGTATTGCTTCGACATCAGGAGCCGCACTGACCGTCTACGTCGATTCTGGCTCTCGCGATGGCTCGGCCGAATGGGCCGAACGCGAGGGCGTGGAAGTGGTTGCGCTCGATATGAGCCTACGGTTTACAGCTGCCCGGGCGCGTAACGCTGGTTTCGCACGCTTGAGAAAATTGGCACCACATATCAACTACGTGCAGTTCGTGGACGGAGATTGCGAGCTGGCGCGGGAATGGCCTAGGCATGCGATCGAGTTCCTGGAATCCGATGCCGGCGCTTGCGCGGTTTTCGGGCGCCGGCGTGAGCGCTATCCCGATCGCTCCATCTACAACCGGATCTGTGACGAGGAATGGAACGTGCCCGTCGGAAAGGCCCGCGCGAACCGGCCAATTTCTTCTTCCGTGACAGAAGCGAAAAACTGTACGCTGGCCACGCCCGCCGCCGAAAGCAGTTGCGCAAATTGCTTTTCAGCGGGGAATCCTTCGAGAGGCACACCATCCAGCAATAGCTGCGAATTCGTCGCTCCCAGCAATAGCCCCCCGTCAGTCCCCATGGGGATGGCGCTGCGCAGCTCCTGCCAGGCAACGCGCAGCAGTTCGATGGTCCGGGTATGCTCATGGCCGTACAGCCGGGCAAACTTCAGGAGGATGTTAAGGCTTCTTACGAATGCGCGTCCGGCCGCTGTTTTTGGGTCTGCTTTCATCTTGCGCCGCGTGGGCCTTCAATAGAACTTCCTCACTAGTACCGTAGGGTTAGTCGCTGTCCGCCGCAATGGTACAGCGGTCCCATGTGCCCGGGCGGTCAAGCCACCATGAGGACGGGCAGGACCCTGACCGAACGGACAGGTTACCGGAAGGAGAGGTCAGGTGAGAAGGGGATGTCCCGGCCGCGAAAAAAAATCGCAACGCGCTGTGTCTAGCTCTTCGAGATCGCCACGCGGCCGCGGCGCCGGGTGCGATTCGTGACCTGGGCAACCATCGGCAGCCCACCTAGCTCCAGCAATAATTTCCGTAAGCGGTAACGTTCATCCAGATCCATGTCCACGAATTCGAATGCCATCGCCTGAGGCCGCGCTCCGCGGACAATTGCCTGCGCCTTGATGTTGCGCACGCCCAGCGAGAATTTCAGCGACAACAGCGAGCCCGGAGCTAGATGGCGTTCTCCGGAACCGATCCCGCCTCCCAGGTTTAGCTCCGGAATGGACAGTCTGAAGTTTTCCCGCAAGTTCGTCGTCACCGCAATGAGGTTGCGCGAAAGCTTCACGCGCGCGTAGCGCCGCTGCCGGATCACGGAAGCATTGGGATCGGGATCCGTGGGTTCGAGCGTCAGTTCCTTGCGGTCGATTCCGCTGGCGGCAACCTTTTCCATTCCCACGGCCTGATCGACGCGCAGCAATGCCTGCGCCGCGGCGATTCTCAATTCGTTTGGATACACCCAGCGCCAAACTTGGCGGGTCTCCAAAATATGCTGGAGTAGCGCGCTGGAAGCGGACGCGCGCAGCCGGCCGAGCGCCTCTACCGCTTTCACCCTGGTGAACGCGGGCGTCTCGTCGTTCTGCACTAGTTCGATCAGTTTCGGAATACAGCTGGCTTGCCCACTCATCCCCATTTCGTCGATGGCCAGCGGACGAATCAGAACATCGATCGAAGCGTAGAGCGCAAGAAGCAGCCGCGCCCGCTCCTCCGAGGGCGCGGCGGAAAGTTGCCGGACGGCGCGGTCATGCGAGGAGCGCGGCCACTGCGAGAGCCGCGCCGGAAGAATCTTCTCCACGTTCTCCGGAGAAAGCTGACTCACCAAGCCGATGGTTTCGGCGGACTCACTCGCGGGAGCGGTCTGCAACGTTTCGAGAAGCCGTTGCGTGGCGTCCTCTCCCAAGGTGCGGATAATCGTGGCGAGCAGATCGCAATCTTCGCGAAAACCGCAATGTCCGAATCGATTGGTGACATACTGGATCGTGGCCTTGGGCATCAGGCTGAGGATATCCATCATCCCGTCCGCGATCTGGCCGCTGCGCATCGCTTCCTCGATGAATTCCGGCAGCCGTTCTTCCGCACCGATGCGTGGCCGCAGGCTCTGCGTCGATCCGGGCCTCTGCGCCTCCACGGTCTCGAGCGACGAGAGTGCTTGCTGCATCGCCGGGTAGCAGCGCTTGGAGGCCGCTTCCTGGCTCAATCGCACGAACGCGGCACTGACCAGCGTTTGCAATTCCGGTTCTCGCTCGACGGCCAACTGGTTGCCCAAGCGGCGGATCGCCTCCATCAAAGCGCTGCCGTCCCCGCTCCCGTACAATTCAGCTAAATCCGAGAGTCCGATCGCCGTCGTTCGCCGCGCTTCCGGCGCTTCCAGTCCCACGCACGAAGCGTACTTCATTAAAATCTCGTTGACGGTCTTCAGTTCCCCGCGCCGCAGCATGTCTTCCAGGAACACCCTCACGTTGCGGGGCGGAACGCACCAGGCTTCGTCCGAAGTCAGCACCTCTTTCTTGTTCTCTTCGGGAACCTGCTCCCAGAATTCTTGGTCGAGCAGCTCCGTGTACGACTGCACGGAGAGGCCCGCTTGCGACATCATTTCTTCCTGGGTCGAAAGAATCTTGCGCAGCGCCTCAATTTCCGTATTCATGCGGTCGAGCAGTTGCTTCACGGCGTTCACGCGCAGTTCGCCTTTTTCGTAGCTGTCCAGCGCGAAGCGGATTGCCACGTGCTCCGCCAGTTTCAGCAGCATTGGCTTGTCTGGCTTGGCATCTGGCGCCTGCGCGGCGAGTCCCGCCAGGGCCTGCTGCAGCGTGAATTGCGCTCGCACCGGCATGGCGCTCAAGCGCGATTGGAACGTCGGCACGTCCATGCGGTGTTCAGAATCTTTCCGCGATTTGCCCAGCTGAGCGAACAATCCCAGCATCGAACGAACGTCTTCTTCCTCGACGCTGAATCCGCCGCCCGTACCCGTTCCTGTTCCCGGCAGACCGGCAACTCCAGCGGCCGCGCCGCCGCGCAACAATGCCGAAGCCGTCAGCCACTTTCCGGGCGGCAGGGGCTCGCCACTTGCGGTCGCAACGCCGCCTCCGGTTGCTGTCCCGCCTCCACCCCCACCTACGCCACCACCTCCGCCGCCGGTTCCTGGTCCAGTCCCGCCACCCTGGCCACCGATACCTGTCCCCGTGCCACCTCCGCTGCCCGACGCACCACCAGATTCCCATAGGCTGGAACCACCAGCCCCGCCGCTCTCCGGCGCCCCAGAGCCGCTACTCCCTCCGGTTCCGCCACCACCAGTTCCCCCGCCACCCGATCCTCCACCACTGCCCAGGCCGAACCCGGGTCCCGCGCCACCGGGTCCGTATCCCGGTCCGCCCATCCCGCCGCCACCACCGCCGCCGGAGCGCATGCTCTCCGCAGCCAGGATCATCTGCAGCATCTTGTTCGGGTCTTCAAAGAAGTCTTTGAACTTGTCGCCCGCCGCGCCGAGTACCTTCTGCGTAAGTTGTGCGGCCACCTTGATGCCCGCCACCGAAGCGTCTTCCGCAACGTAGCGGATTTCATTCACCTTGATGCTGGTGTCTCCCGCGAGCGCGGTTTTCAATTGTTCGGCGAGGGAGGAAGGCTTGGCGTTTCCGCTGGGAAAGGCACGCACAAATCGCGCGAATTGCGGTTGCGTGAGAGTCGGAGAAAAATGAATGCTCGCGATTCCCGAGGTGATCAATAGCTGCGCGAAGCTTCTCTCGCCGGCGGCCGAACCGAGTGGCACGCCGTCCAGCAAGATCTGGGTTCCCGACGCGCCTAGAAGCACACCTCCGCCGCCGCTGTCATCCAGCGCGCCGCGCAGTTCTTTCCACGCTGTTTCGAACTGTGCGGCCGTGCGCGCGTGCCCGAATTCGTACAGACGTGCGAATTTCAGCAGAATGTTCAGGCTGCGGACAAACGCCCGCGCCCCGCCTCTTTGTTCGGAAATCATAGCTCTCGGCGCTGGACTCTGCCCCTCCTCACGCTTCCCTCTACAGTAGATTCACCCTCGCCAGGAGACAAGCCCCCCGGCACCTCCTGTACCCATCTCAATAACAGATTCTCGTAACCATTTGCGAATATTATTCAGCGCCGCTCATTTCTGCCGGCGCTTGGTAGGGCCTTACTGTGTGAGCGCGCTCCTCGATAAGACCGGACCCGAGCCCCGTGGCAGTGGGTCTTCACTCTCGTGCCAACAGGCGTGTCGTAAACTCCGAAAAAACCTCTCGGTTTCAGTTTGCCTGACGGACGAAGGGTTTACCTGGAGCTCAGAAGGACCGCTGAAGAATTACTTTTGCCGCTGCCACACCGGCCGCATGGCCCAGAAGCCGGACCCATGCGCAAGAGATTCACCGCGCACGAACGGGCGCCCTCGCGATGCCATGCCGTGCCGCCGCAGGCGTTTCTGCCGCAACAAGGTAGGTGCAATACTAACTAACCCGGCTAGGCTGGCCTACCCTTTTAGATTTTGTCCGACAACTTCGTCAGTCTGCGGAAGCCCGATGTTTCTCACTGTGTCGGACCGCTATCACCCTCGAAAATCGGCGAACTCAATGCCGCACTGAAAATGACTCTGGACTTCCCGCGATGGCAGTGCGATCCGCAACCGACGAAGCGATTGGCTCGGCGTTCAGGTGAGACGTCTTGCGCCAATCAATTTCAGTGATGTCCACTGACCCCTTGGCGCCGCTTAAAAGAACATAAGTCACGCTGCCTTCATGGATGCGATAATTGGTTACCCCATACACATTGCCCGGCTTGAGGGCGATCCACTTAATCCGCAGCGGTTGGCGCAGTGTCATGGAGTTGGGAGCCGATGGTTCTGTCTGCGCTGACGAAGGCTCCGAAACGTCTGGCTGGTTCTCCTGCGCCGTAATGCTCTGAGCGGCGTAGCTGACATCGGGGATATTGTTTTCCGGCGTGTTCACTGCCTCCGCCGGTTCAAAGGATCGCTGCTCGGGGGGGCGCTTTCCGCCAGAGCCTCGGGGCCGGTCAAAAGATTGCGGCCTGTAGGTCGGGCGCGGCCGGTCGTAAGAGGCCGGCCTTTCATAAGGCTGACCAGAAGCCGTTAGCCGAGGAACTTGGATATCGTCCATCAAGCGCACGGTGATCTGCTCTTCGCCTTTCAGCGTCGGACGCGGGCCTCGGGCAGGCAGCGTTAGGATCTTCCAGGGCCACAGCGGAGGAATGAGCCATTCCACGGTGTCTCGCGTCGCGTGGCCGCGGCCGACGATGTCCCCCCGACGATCCACTTTGTATCCCTTGGCAGCGATGACTTTGCTGGGAACGGGGACATCCGAATTGGGGAAACCGATGCGGTCGAATTCCAGCTTGAGATAGCCCTTACCGACGAAGTGTCCGGGTTCCTTGTCCGCCTCGAGGTGTCCCCCGAGGTAGCTTCCCCGGGGAAAAGCATTCTGTCCGAATTCCCGGAGGTTGTTCAAGTGGCAGATCACAGGGTCGCCAATATCGGCAGTGGCTGAGGAAAAGTTTGGCTCCTCGAGCGTGCAGCGAAGAAGCGTGCCGGCCGGCACCAGGATGTCCTGCGCCTTCGTGTTCGCTTGGAGTCCCAGAAACACCAATGAGAAAATCAAATACGCAGTAATGCGTCGCATGTGCTACCTCCCGTTCGCGGGCCGGCAAGCAAGACCTGAAGCTGCGAGGACACCAGAAGAGTTTGCACTGCCAGGACCCACCAAAGTTTCGACTCGCGAAAGCTACTCTTTCCCTGGCCGCATAGCAATACGGATAATTTACATTACTCCAACAAAATAAAGGGGTTACGCATGCACACGAGGACTTAAACCCAATAAACCCGTGTGCCCGAGAAAAGTTGCCGTGTGACTCCTGTTTTCAAAGAAAGCTTGCGGGTTTGACTTGAGATTCCTCTAGCGGGAGGGCACCTGTAACTCGATGAGGCGCTCTTGGGCGGGGCAACTCGGCTCGAACTGTCGTTCCCAGTGACTCTCTAGTTCCGCTCGGTCTATCGCGGTCTCAGGACGGCGAACTTTGTCATCGCATAGCCTAGTGCCGCCCCCAAGAACACATCCGATGGGAAGTGAGATTGAGTCGTGACCCTGGAAAAGCTGATAAGAGACGCCGCACCGTATGCTACCCATGGCACCCAGCGATGCTGGCGATAACGATGCGAGAACACGGTGGCAACGGCAAACGCCGCCGCTGAGTGACCGGAAGGAAAGCTCGTGTTTATACCGGTAGGGGATACATGGCTGTGGAAGAAGGTGTCGGAGAAAGCCCCGTACGGTGGGATGTCCGAAGGACGCAGTCGCCGTGTCGCTACCTTCATAACGGCGTCAACGATGGCGCTGTCGGCGTACGCTTCACCCGCGAGCAGCGCGGTCTTTTCCGCGTAGGAATCGGGGCGGAAGTGTCCCACCAACAGAAAGGCTGCGGGAACAATCGCGATCTCCCCTGCCGTGATGCGCCCGGAAAAAGCATCGTTGAAGCCTTCGAATCGGGACGTGCGCCTGAAGTAAGGCGTGTCGTGCGGATCAGCGACGATAAGCGCGGCCGTCACTCCCGTCACCGCAATCGTGGGCAGCCAGTACCGCCCCTTCGCGAGCTTCACAGGAAACAACCAGATGTCTTTCTGATCCTGGAGCAAGTTTCGCGGGAGCGTGCCCCAGGAGACCTCGCGTTCTGCTCCTGCTGATGGTGAGTCTTGCGGCGTTATGTCCGCGGCAACGGCTTGCGGCGCTTCCTGGGCACCAAGCGCGGGACACCCAAACGCAATCCCCATGCACGCCACGCAGCACAACAACCAGGAACGCCTGAATCCCCAAGGGGCCTGTGATTCCATCATTTGCCTTGTTCTTTCTCACAAGGCCCTTTCAAGGGCCTCGTGAACCGGCTCAAGCACCAGGTTCTGGCGGCACAGACTAAACGAGCGCCCGCCACACCGCCATTCTAAGTCTTTCAGAATCCGCAGTTCCAATCTGTTTACTTTTGCACAGAACTGATTAGATGACAGAGTCTGCCCTTTCGGGCGAGTAGACTTGGTTGCTATAAGACGACCAAGGCTCGGGAAAAAGTGGGTGGCGCAGACATGAGCCACTAGGACAATTTTGATTGGGTGCCCACACTCATTGCAAGAAAACGCGGGGGTGGGGGTAGGCTTCCCAGATTCCCAACCGTCTGCTCTGCGAAACCTCTGCGGACTCCGCGTCTCAGCGTTATCTTTCTCCGGCATTGCTTCGTGCGCCCGCGCTCTAGTTCCAACTGGCTGCCTTCGCCACTCATGAGTCACGTTATTCCTCACTTTCAGCTTTCAATCGGAGGTCTCGTGACAATCTCGCCCGAAAACGCCGGCCTACACGGGGCTGTCAACTTTCTCCTTTTTGAGTATAGAATCGAAGCGAAGCACTATGACGGACCAGCCCCCATCGGACCGCTTCAAGTCGGAAATGCCGCAAATCCCCGGCGTTTCCGGATCACGCGCGCGCTCGTCCGCAGCGTCGAATCCCGCCGTCAAACTTGTCATCGGACTTCTCGCCGTGCTCCTCGTCGTCTTTTTGGGAGCGCGCTGGGCCCTTCGTCCGAAGCGTGCGGTGCACTCCGCCCTACAACAACCGCAGATCGAAGTTCCTTCGCCCGCCCCCGATCCGAGCACGCTGCTCCCCCACGCCACCGATACCGAGCCCGGGATCGCCGACGTCGCGGAGATGGCCAAGCCGTGGTCCTTGAAGGAGTTTTATATTCGCAACCGCCTAAGCGGCGAACACATTCCGGCATTGCTCGTACGCTTGCCTGCTGCCTCTGCCTCCCAGGCCAGCGGTTATTGGGCGTTTGCGAAAAATTCTCCGTACGGCAATTGCCAGCTCGAATACATCACGGATTTGAACAAGCTGAAAAACGACTACGGCTTCCGCGCCGCCAAACATCCCATGGTCGGGAACCCCTGCAGCCGCACGGTGTTTGACCCGCTCAAATTGACCAATCTTCCGGGAAGCGTCTGGGTGCGCGGAGCTATCGCGCAAGGATCGGATCTGCGCCCGCCCCTCGGCATCGAAATAAAAGTTGAGGGCAAGAAAATCCTCGCTGTTCGGACAGAGTAGTCTGCGTATTTCCAGCCGGCTGCCTTCGCAGAAATGGCGCAACGAAAAGTTTGCGAAATTTGATTCGCCCCTCCTGCGCGAGAGATTGGCGCCATCGCCGATTCAGAAAACCGGCTCTCTTTATTTTGCATTTCCTTTCGAGAAAATCGCCATTCCGCGGAGTTCCCGCAGCATACCCTCTACGCATACCTGAATCTAAATCAGCTAAACCATCCAGAAGTATCGAAGTTTAGATTTCTCGCGGGCCAGTATAGCTCGTAAGTCATAGAAACAATTGTCCGTTAATCCGCCCCCGCATTGGCGAACAACCTGCAGCCTTACGCAATAACTCTGATGCTGACCCTTCCCATTCGAATGGACGGTGGCGGGAAATAGAGGCGTCAGAAGTATGGGGCAAATTCGAGGCAGTTCGAATTGAGGGGGAGACATGAGACTTGAAGGATGGATGGGTGCTGGGCTGGGTGGATGTCGGCTCAGCAGCGTGAGAGGGTTGTTTTATTCTGCATTGGTCCTGGGATTGGCGCTGATCTTCTCGATGCCGGCGGCGGCGCAGAGAATCACGGGAACGCTGCGAGGGCAGGTATTGGATCCTTCTGGGGCAGCGGTTCCGGATGCGCAGGTAACGGCCGCGAATCAGGAGACGGGTGTGTCGGTGAGAATTACGGCCACCTCGGCGGGAACGTATTCGTTTCCGAGTCTGATTCCGGGCTTGTATAAGGTGAGCGTAGAAGCCAAGGGATTTAAGAATTTCTTGGTGACGGACGTCAGCGTCGTCTCCAACCAGGACAATGTGGCGGACGCACACTTGGACTTGGGCGTCGCGACGGAGATCGTCGAGGTTACGAGCGGGGGAGTGGAGATTCAGACGACGTCTTCGGCGCTGAACAATACATTTGATTCGAACGCCGTGCAGCTTCCGAGCGCTTCGGGAACGCTGAACGGCAGCCCGCTCAACCTGGCGGTGATGGCTCCCAACGTCGTGGCGCAGCCCGGTGGTGTAACAGGCATCGGCGGCTCGGTGGGAGGAACACGTCCGCGTGACAACAACTTTACGGTTGACGGAGTGGATGACAACAACCTGGGAGTCACGGGCAACAATTCCACGGTCATCCCGGACGCGGTTGCGGAATTCAACCTGACGACCAATCTATTCAGCGCAGAATACGGACATTCGGCTGGCGGCCAATTCAGCCTAGTGACGAAGACGGGCACCAACAGTTGGCACGGGTCAGGCGAATGGTACAACCAGAACAAGAATTACAATTCGATTGACAATCTGACCAAGAATGCCATCGCGGCGAAAACGATCCCCGGCCAGCCGGATTTCGATAACAACCGGTTTGGCGGAACGATGGGTGGCCCAATCCTCAGGAACAAATTTTTCGTGTTCGGCGCATACGAATACACGAAGCTGCACGGTCAGGGAACCCCGACGGCGTTGATTCAGCCGACAGCGGCGGGATTGACAACACTTCAAGGATTAGCGGTAAATTCTGCGGTGAAGAATATTCTGAACAATTTTCCTGTCGCGCCACAAAACGATCTGGGGACAGTTGCTGTCAACGGACAGAATATCCCCATCGGCAACCTCATCATCATCAGCCCGGTTGGGCAGAAGGAGCACGACGCTCAGGTCAATACGGATTACACCTGGGGAAGGCACCAAATTGGCGGGCGTTTCCTGTTCAATCAAGCCAGCTTCGTATTCCCAGTGAACTCGACACAGGAACTCTTCAATCAAGCGCAACTCCTGCACAACCGGAAGATCGCGGTGAACGACGTCTGGACAATCAACAGCCGCCTGGTGAACGACCTGCGCTTGCAGTATTCGTTCTACTATCTGGCTAACGTAAATCCGTGCACCGCTTGCCCGTCTGACGTGACCATCGGCGACCTGGGATTCAACACCATCGGCCCGGGCGACAACCAGAATCAAAAACAGAACACCTATCAAGTTGCCGACACCTTCTCCTGGGCGCAGGGCAAACATACTCTCAAGTTCGGCGCACAATACAACCACTTCATCTACCCGCAGTTCTTCCTGGCGCGGAGTAACGGGGACTACTGGTATGACACGCTCCAGGAATTCATCAGGGACCAGCAGAGCAATCAACTCGGGAGAACTCTGCGCAACGCAGGAACGGGCAGTTTCCTGGGCACGCAGAGCGCCTTCTACGTGTTCGGCCAGGATGACTATAAACTGTCGCGGCGTCTGACGCTAAACCTCGGAGTGCGGTACGAGTATTGGACCAATCCGGCGGGCGACAGCTCCCAAATACTCAACGCCATCTCCAACGTCCCTGGCGTCATCACCTTCGGCATTCCCAAGACGGACAAGAACAACATCGCACCGCGCGTTGGATTCGCCTACGATCCCCGGGGAAACGGGAAAACTTCCATTCGCGGCGGATTCGGGATTGCCTACGATGTGAAGTTCCAGAACTTCGCTTCGATCACGCTGCCTCCGCAACTGCAGAGCGAACTGGATCCGACTTCTGCTTGCACATTGACGCCAAAGCCATCCTGGTGCGCCAACGCGAATTTTGCCGGATTCCTGGCCGGTGGCGGTCTGCCGCAGACCTACATTCCACCTGCAGGCCAGCTCGCGGCGCGAGCTCTGACCACGAGCTACATCGACGACACGGTCATGCCCAAGATCCTCACATGGTCTCTGGGAGTGCAGCACGAGATCTACCGCAACGCCAGCGTCGAGGTTAGATATCTTGCCACGCGCGGTATCTCACTGCCCGTGCAGTTCCGGCGCAATCGCGAGAGTGCGTTCGATGCGGGCATCGCGCCGCTACCAACGTTCCTCAAAGCCTCGGATGTGCCCGCTACTTGGACGGCAAGCACGCCGACGGATGCCGCGTTTAAGAACTTCAACTCCAATCTTTACGCTCCGTTTGGATTTACCGCCAATGTAACTTCCGATCCGCCGTTTGGCAGCAGCGTTTACCATGCAGGCTCGGTGAGCTTCATGCAGCGGTCAAGGATGGGGCTGAGCTTCAACGCCAACTACACTTACGCGCACACGCTGGACAACTCCACCAATGAATTCTTCACCAGCCTTCTGAATCCCCGGCGCGCCCAAGACACCACTCGCATTTCTGAAGACTGGGCGAGCTCGGATTTGGATGTCCGGCACAAGCTAGCACTTTCTTGGACCTATCAGGTTCCGAATCTCAAGTCGGACAGCCGCTGGGTGAAGACACTGGTCAACGGATTCCAGATCGGGTCCGTATTCCTTGCTCAAACAGGACAACCCGTCACTCTTCAGTCCGGCGTAGACGCGAACAGGAACGGTGACTCCGCCGGGGACCGCGTTATTTCTAATCCTCTCGGCAGTGGGCTCATTGGCTCCGACGTGTTCGCCGTCTGTGAATTTGCCGGCGGATTGACGGGCTTTTCGAACAGCGGCCCATCCACCGGTCTCGGCGATCCCGGCTTTGTGCCGACGGGCGTAGCAGCTGGTGGCGCCTGCTTTGACCGGAGCGCTCCGACTTCTACTTCTAAGCACCCGGCAATCGGCTACACGCCAGTGACCGCTGGCGCTAGGTATGTCGTTGCCGGGCTTGGGGCGAAAACCACCGTGGGACGGAATAGCATCACGACCCCGGGATTCGGCGTCCTCAATATGTCCGTCGCCAAGAATTTCCACTTCACAGAAGGGAAATATCTGCAAGCGAAGGTGGATGTGTTCAACATCCTCAACCACGCGAACTACGCCTTGAGCAATGGGAACGTGTTCAGCAATGCGGGCGTTACCACTGCCACGACCACGGGGGGCTATGTTCAGCCCGCGAACCCGAACTTCCTGCAGCCGTCGAAGTTCTTCAGCGGCGGGATCCGTTCCATGACACTGGGATTGAAGTTCGTTTTCTAAGTTTAATTCCAGGTTGTCAATTCCGGGAGGTGCTCAGGGAGCACCTCCTGTTTTTTTGAGCGGACAGATTTATTGTTGAGACTACTACCACATCGGATTGCATTCCGGCACCACCTCCCGCACAATCCAGAGTGGCAGCGGTGTGTCCGTCTGGCGCGTCCGTGCAGGATGAAAACTGTTCTGTACCATCGTGCATAGGACAGAAATACCACCTCGGGGTGCCCCCAGTCCTCCCGATCGTTCTGAAGCTGCCAACGCGGAGGAAGAAATGCGCAAAAACAAAATAGCTGTTCTGGCTTTGGTGCTGATGTCGGCGATGGGCGTCTCCTGCTCGCGGATCGGGGCGCCGAGCGATGCCGCGATCACGACGGATATCAAAGCAAAAATGTTTTCCGAGCCGGCGCTGAAAGCAGCGGCAGTGGACGTGGTTAGCAAACACGGAGAGGTGACGCTGACCGGACAAGTGCCGAACGACGCAGCGAGGCTGGCGGCTTACAAGATCGCGACAGAAACCAAGGGAGTAAGCCGGGTGAATGATCAGATGAGCGTCGCCGTGGCGGAGATGACTGTGCCGCAACCCGCCGCGCCAACGCCAGAAGCCGCCCCAGCAAAGCGCACGGCAAGAACGAAAGTCCCGCCTAAGGCAGAAAGATCACGACAACTTGCGCCTGATTCGCCGACGATGGTGGCCGTGGCTCCTACGGCGGCACCAGCACCTCCTCCACCGCCACAGCCGGTAACCGTGACGCTGCCAGCCAATACGATTGTGACGGTTCGAACGATCGATAGCATCGATTCGAAAACGAATCATGCTGGGGAGGTGTTCAAGGCATCGCTAGACGCGCCGATCGTGGCGGATGACAAGGTGATCGTGCCGGCGGGAGCGGACGCGTACATCAAGCTGGTCAGTGCCAGCTCAGCGGGCCGCATGACTGGCCGCAGCGAGCTCGGACTGGAGTTGACCAGCATCGTCTTTCAAGGAAAGACTTATAACGTGGTCAGCAGCGACGTGAAACAGTCCGGCGCTTCTCGCGGGAAGCGCACTGCAGAGACCATCGGAGGCGGAGCGGCCCTCGGCGCGCTGATTGGTGCGGTGGCCGGAGGCGGAAAAGGAGCGGCGATCGGTGCAGCGGTAGGCGGGGGAGCCGGCACGGGTGTGCAAGTCTTCACCAAAGGGCAACAGGTGAAGATCCCGTCGGAAACACGACTCGATTTTACGCTGCAACAGCCGCTGGAAATCACCTACCTGCCGGGAAAGAGATCGCGGCAGCGTTCGAATGCGGAACAACCGGCTGCCTATCCGAATTCGCAAAATCCACCGTCGAATTAGGCGCGGCGAGAAAGCGGTTTGAGAGAGGGACAGAGTAAACTCTGTCCCTCTCATGTTTCTGTGCGCTTCGATCTGCCTTGACAAGCTATGCTCCGGCCAGATAAACCTTTTTCCTGTCATGCACAAACTAAATCAGGAACACCTTCACCAGCCTGCGCGCCGCCAGTTTTTGATTAGCGCGGCGGCTGCCTCCGCGCTCGCGCTGACGCCGGTGGTACGCGCCGCGGATGTGGATGGGTCCGGAGGACTGCCGCAGGCGTTTGCGGGACTGAAGCCGCTGGGCGGACGAGTGCGGCCGATCACGGCCGATGAATTTCGTGAACGGCTGCAGCACGCCCAAAAACTGATGTCGGACTTGGCGCCGAGCTACGACGCTCTGTTCCTTGCTCCCGGGACTTCCCTCTACTACTTCACCGGCATCCGCTGGGGAATCAGCGAGCGCCTGCTTGCCCTCGTGCTTCCGCGCACGGGCAAACCCATACTTGTCGTGCCGGGGTTTGAAGAAGGGCGCCTGCGCGAGAAGTTGCAGTTCCCGGCGGAAGTCCGCGTATGGCAGGAGGATGAGAGTCCGACGAAGATCGCGGCGGCGGCTCTGGGCGATCGCGGGATTCGAACGGGACGCGTGGGCGTGGAAGAAACCGCGCCGTTCATGTTTTTCGATCATCTGCGCGGGGCGGCTCCGGGATTCGAATGTGTTTCCGCCGACGCGGTGACCATCGCGTGCCGCGGACGCAAGTCGGCGCAGGAACTTGAGCTGATGCGGCTGGCCTGCGAAGCAACCTGCAATGTTTTTCGCGCGGTATTCGCTTCGCTGAAGGACGGCATGTCACAGGAGGACATCGGCAAGCTGGTGGAGGGTGGTTTTTCGAAAATGGGTTTGCCCGGCGGAGCGCTGGTTCTACTGGGCGCGTCCGCGGCGCTGCCGCACGGTACGATCAAGCCGCAAAAACTGAAAGATGGCGATGTGGTGCTGATCGACGGCGGCTGCTCGGTGGCCGGCTACCAATCGGACGTGACGCGCACGGGGATCTTTGGCAAGGCACCGGAAAAAGTGGCGCGCGTTTACGAAATCGTCCGCAAAGCGCAGGATGCCGCTCTCGATGCGGCGCGGGCTGGACGGCTATCGGGCACAGTGGATGACGGCGCGCGCAAGGTGGTCACCGACGCGGGCTACGGACCAGACTACAAATACTTCACGCACCGCCTCGGTCATGGCATCGGACTCGACGGGCACGAGCATCCCTATCTCGTTCGTGGAAGCAAGACGGTGCTTGAGCCGGGCATGACATTTTCGAATGAGCCAGGGATTTACATTCCTGGTGAATTCGGGATGCGCTGCGAAGACGACATGGTCATTGCCGCGGACGGGCCGGCGCAACTTTTGACGCCGGAATTTCCGGTTTCGCTGGAGAAGCCGCTGGGGTGAGGCAGTGGTCAGTTTTTAGTTTTTAGTTGGCGGAGAAAACAAGCGGATCGGCTAGGCTTCTGGCTTCTTGCTTCTGGCTTCTCGCTTCTGGCTTCTTGCTTCTTGCTTCTTGCTTCTTGGGCGAAAATCCTCGGCGCGCGGGGATTCTCGCAGCACG
>Ga0137397_10001790_pt1 | contig 14991 bp, 20 predicted proteins | sample czorhiz116metaG_FD_106658 | JGI IMG/M metagenome (GOLD analysis project Ga0137397, IMG submission 106658) | Vadose zone soil microbial communities from Angelo Coast Range Reserve, California, USA - czorhiz1.16 metaG | ecosystem: Environmental > Terrestrial > Soil > Vadose zone | place: USA... | reverse complement strand
GGCCACGGTGGGGCAAAGCGTATGTCGTCTGGGCGGTATTGTGGGGCATCGCAAGTGTTGTCCTATGGACTTCATTCTTACCCCCCGCGTAAGCGCGTAGCCCAACATCTACACTGTTGGCGGCCCCTCCATGGTCCTGTGGACTTGCGAGGTTTCTCGAAGATACTTTGCTTCCTTGGCTCCGTCCCAAGTTATGCATCACGTTCACCCGCACAATGCTGACCAGAGTTGTTTGTTCAGTGACACATTGCATTTGTTAACTGGAAGCAGCAGAACAATGTTACCCCCACCTCTTAGTAGTAGCATTTCCCTTTCCTGGTTGGGCAATCTTGTGTAGAATTTGTCACATGTATATCCGCTGAAAATATACCTTTTTGATCATAAGTGATTGATAAACAGGGATGTAGCTACATTTGACAAGACGTAAATCGTAAAACAACCGTTCGCGAATGATTGCCGGTAAGCATAGATAACACGTCGACTCTGCCCTAGCTTGGAATTGTTTACTGTAAAGACGTCGCCGCAAATTTTTTGACAGCGATACACGGGATCTGATAGGGAGGGCTGGCCAAACTTTGCGAAACAGCCATCAGTTGGCACGGGTGTTCTGTATCTGTGGTTTCAAACTACCGCTGGCAATGCCTGCTGCCTGATGGATGCCATCGAGGGACAATCCCGCTAAATCGTATTTTGTTGGGACGTTGAGCTGCTCGAGGAGTAGCCATGGAATGGTATATCCGCCGTCGCTAATCCTGAGAAGCCCACGTGCATCAAAATCTGCCATTCTCTTCGTCATGGAATCAGATACGTACATGACTGTGGCGGTGGCGAATACGTCGAGGTGACTCAATGGAATAATCGGTAGCGAAAGAAGGGCACCCTTCGTGAGGATCACATTGCCAAATCTTCCGCTGTTCGCTCTGCCTTTCGCAGGAACAGTAAAGCCAGTGAAAGATTGGCCGAAGTGGGCATATGTTTCTCCGCCGACGCCGGAATCAGCCTGTGCGTATAAAATGTGCATATCCGCATCAAGTGGATTCGCGATCTAGCAGGTAAGGAAACGTCATATCAATCTGTAGTGCTGCGTTGGCGTTGATGAAGACTGACATCGAAGTCGACAAACACGATGTTGTCAAGAATGGCCGACGGTGGGATATGGACGTTGACATGTGTAATTATTGGAGGGACGTTGAGACCTAGACGAGTGCGCTGAGGATATTCGAAGGAGAATCAAAATCAGACTCACCGTTGAGGCTAGAGGAGAGTGAGATCCCTTCTAATGCCGGGACTAACGATGGGTATGGGGAACTTGATGGATCACCCTTGATGGTTAGGGGAAGAGTGTCACCTGTCTGGATCAATTTACTCAGGAAGCTCTGAGCGGTAGTGTCATTGGCACTATCAGGTTCGTAGTGGAATTCGGCTGAGATCGTGTTCTCTCCTGGGACGAGGTTCAGTGTCTGTAAGTCAGAATTAGAACCCCTCTGGCTTTTGCTGGAGAAAGAGCAAACATCTATGACTGCGCGACCGATTTTTACGTCCTCGTAGAAGACAGCGAGAGACACGTCATCGGTCTGGAGAGAGATATTAGATGGGTTCTGCAGGATAGTCGTGAGTTCCGCGTTGATGTATTGGTCTCCACCATTGCCACCGCTTCCTGTAATGGTAACATTTCCAAGACTGGCTGTATGTCCGAAGCCATTGATGCCTGCGTATGTAATTGTCATAAACGTGGATCTAAATGTGAAAGGAATTGCGGAGCTTACCTTTCATAGCGGACGTAACATTGAAAGGTATGTTAGAAATGGGTACGTCGCCGATCGTGGTCCTCGCTACGACGTCTGCGGAACCTTGAAGTTCGAACTCCAAACCTTGGGTATCAGTGACAGCTGCAAAGAATGCAGTAAAAGCCATATTGCTCAAGGAATGAAGTGGCTGCTTCGAGAAGGAAAGTTCGAGATCTGCGATGTTACCCGTGGATACACCGCCTACGGTGTTGGACTGTGGCAACTTAAGCTATGCCAGGACCCTCATCAGATCGCGAAGATGATGTGGGTAAAAAGAGTGAACCTCAGCAGCCTCCTGGCCACCTGCTCCAAGGATTATGTCTTCTGCGGCTTGTACAACCTGTAAGGAGAACCCAAACGGATTTTTGTACGTTGCAAGGGTGTGTTGGGAGCTCGCCAATGGCTGGAACGCTTCACTCTGCTCTGTCATGATAACTTCAAAGTCAGATATTGTGATAGAGTTGATAATCTTAAAAAAAGGTCAATTATAAGAAAAGATTTTCGATATGAAAGAAAACGGACTTGGTAAAGCTGTCCCGGGAGGATGACTTGCAATGTCAGGGTCTTGAAGGCGCTGCTCAGCCAACCGACTGCAGCGGTACTGGATGGCTGCACGAAAACGCCCTGGACGCTCAGGGTCTGGTTTTGACCAGCGAGGAACTGAGAGAAGAGCTTCCCGATGGCAACGAGTTCACCTTCCGATTTGGGTGTGATACGACCAGAGAGATGTGCCTTAGTCACGGACAGTGGTGCAAGGGTTAATGAAGTAGTGGATAGAGCTACCATAACCGTTAGGGGGAAAAGCTGAATAGAGGAAAGGATAAAAACATACGACCAATTACTGTTCCCAGGAAGGATGCCTGGAAGCCAACCGTGCCCAGTTCTATACCAAGCTCTAGAATGTACGTGAGCTCGTGTAGAGGCTAAGGTCGTTGATAACACAAACGGGCGGGTGACGGTATAAGTGAATCCGTTTCGATGTGGATTCCACCTGTAGGATCGTCGGATGGAAGTTGGAAGTTGCTGATCGTTACGCCAGGGAGGCCATTAAGAGCTTTGAAAGTAACGTCCTTGCTAAGCGAAACACCATCAAAGACTGTACCGAGCGCGGTAACCCGAAGCTTGTTGGTGTGGATCGTCCAAGTGAAGCTGGGGTTATGTAAAAGGAACGTGGCGAATGCGGTGAACCTCCGGAAATATTGTCAGTCTTATCTTCCAAGAAATATCTGTTCAAACCCACTGTTCTTCGTCGGTAACCGTGAGGTGCGCGTTGGTGTGATAGTTCGGGACCCCAACATTGGCGGCCGCACAGACTGACCACTATCAACACATCATCTATGCAACAAAAACCGCACGTACTTGGAGAAAGAATAACGGTTGCAATATCCCGTCCCTGCCAGGTGACGCTAGTCGCGGTGCCAGCATGAGATGGGTTATAAGAGATACACCTCGAACACATACGTGACCGGCTCCTCAAATTCGATGAAGGCATCCAAAGGTCCAATGTTGGTCAGAGTTCCCTCAAGCGTCAAATCGAATCCGGCGTCCGAGAGATTCCTAACACAATAAGCCAATGAATTGCCTAACATATGAAACAACCTACATGATGTTAGCCGCGTCGAAGGTGAGATTGGCACCATCAACAAGGGTTTGTACAATTGGTGGTGCGACAACACCAATCAAATAAAGTGTAGTTTTGTCCATCTATGAGGCACGTCGGTAAATGAAGCATGACGTACGTAACCATCTCACAATAGCAGTCACATTAAACTGTTTGAAGACCAACTCAAGGGGATCTATGAAACAAGAAAAATTACTTCGTGGTTACTAAACATTAAACGCGAAAGCTTACAATCATCGATCTTCACCTGACTGTCGATGTCCAGTGTCACCTTCAAGTCCTTGAGAGAGTTGAGGACGGCGTCTGCTACATCAAATTGCTTTCCGCTGAGCGAAGAATGTCAGTTTTGTGTAGGTTGTCGGGAAAATGCTTTACCTGACGCAAGTGGGCGCTGCCGTGTCGACGCTTGTCGTGATCTGTACAAAGTTAGCTCACATACCACAAACTTCTCCAGTCTCAACGCACGGGGGGATGGAAATTCGGATCCTGCGCCACGATCCTGAATAATTCAATAAGAGGTCCCAGATCAACGTGATTATTTTGGGCGCCAGAGAGCAAGAGCTGAATAATAGTAAACGGATCCAAATTGAACTTGAGTGGTAACTGCGGCGAAGTTACTCTCGAATGACCATTGGCATGTACCGGGGAAGACGTGAGGTCGACATGATCAATTTTTCCGATAGTTAGTTGCCCATACGTGACAGTCGACGTTACTCCTAGGAGATTGATGCTTGCTGTGAAAGGGTTGTCGAGCGTGAATGACACAGAAGCAATCCCGGTCTGCGCAACATCTGTGGGCAGTTCCAGGCTGGCCGAACCAATCAAGTTTTGGTGCAAGGGAGGAATTTCAACAGGAGAAAGGCGAAGGTTGGATATCGCAACCTTCAGCGAGTCAATCGCCGTTGACTCTTGCGAGCCTTGAATAGTGGTATCTGAAGTGTCCCCTTGCAGATAGTTCTCGAGCAATCCCTGGCCAGCAGATACAGCGCTGTCCTGGGGTTGGAAGTGGACATCTGTACAGGTCTATCAGCGTTGATGTCACGGGCAGGGTGCAACCATACGTGCCTATTGGATATGAAGCGTTCCCAGGGACGAGGAGTAGGTCAGTCTAGGCAAAGATCAGAGTCGTTCCTCCGCGTAGTTCATCTCAACACACCAGAATAGCCGTGCCAACTTGCTGATCCCTGAATATAAGCGTAAGAACTTGGTAGTCAAAACACGCCACAGAAATTACTAACTGAAAAACCAAGTCAAAGTCGACGTCTCCGGCACCTGCACATGGTTAATTAGGGCACTACGCCACACAAGCTATCCAACCTCACCTAGTGTGATATTACTGAGACGTTGACAATCAGTATATTGACAGATAAAAACATTAGATAACCTTACCTGGGGTTGAACAATAACGAGTTGACCTTGATAAGCAAGTGATCCGGGAAGCCGTGGTTTACATCAAGGGACGTGGCCAGCGTAGGTTTCGTTGTCAGACCCTGCAGTCCGGCAATCGAGGTGTTGACCGAAAACTCAATACCCTCGAGCGACAGCAATCCGATGGCGGTGTCCGCGTCCGTGTTCGCATTCCCTGAGAGGGCCATTGTTTGGGTTGTAGATATCGTCGTTGATGCCAAGAACTGCTGGAACGCGCCATGCTGATCGCCGAATACAGCAAACGGAACATCCGTAAATGTAAGGCGGATGACACGTCGCTGCACATCCGTGGTGGCGGGCCCCTTGGGTATGACCAATTCCGCAAACGGTGCGCCACCAGTCGAAACACTGATGTTTTGCTCAAGCGATTTGATGTCCACCGGGAAATTGAAGGGCAGCGTGAAACCCGCGGTGGTGTCGTTGCTACTGGTAACGGGATCGTACATGGTGCCTTCCGTGAAGCGCAACTCGAGTTCGTTGAGCTCAATGGACTTGATGATATCGAGCTTCCCTCGATTAGGGAGGACAGTCTCGACAACGAGGCTCTTGATGCCCTCGTTCAACCACGCAACCTGTCGGTGAATGGAACAATTAGTATCACGGCTCCCACGTCTAGCCCCGTCCACTCACATCTTGGGGTCCAGCACTGTCTCCGCGGACGAAGACATTGCTGTCTAGTCCGTGGATGAAGTTGTTGAAGATTGTTGAGACATCCAAAAGAGCGGATTGTTGGGACTGGGGAACAAGGCGGCCAATCAAACTCAACGATGACGTGGCCAACGGTGCTAGGGTGAATCGGTCGTCGGATGCAACTGGCCCAATATTGGTGTTTCCAGAGTAAGTTTGGAAACCAATTCCGCTAAGGGCGATGCCAACTTGTGAGGGCTGTCCAACATATCATTGAAAAGGAGAGCAGGAGAAGACGATCTAGAGACGCACATTCGTGACGCTTGTATTGAGAGTCAAGTGAATACCACCAGCGGGGTCATTGCCAGGTAAATCAAACGAGTTGATTATGACGCCGTTCTTTAGGTTATTCATCCCCTTGAGGGTGACGGTTTTTTCATCATAGGAGATACCGGGGACGGTGATCCCTTGAGAAATCGATAATCAGTTTCTGGGAATCACCTGCACACGAAAGCTCTGACCTAAAGCGGAAACTAGTTACAGGCTGAGTATTTGGCAGGGCCACGATGGAGAGGGAGAACTCACCACTTAAATTTTTGCCGGAGATCACCCAATCGAATGATTCCTGAGTGAGCAAGACCTTTGTCCGGCACGCTTAACAGGGGGTGTTCTGTACACGTCATCGACTATTCACCTTTGTAAATTCAGTCAGGTGGTTAACGTCGGCGATTTCGAAGTTGGCCTCCATTTTGAACTGGGCCCCAACATCTGCAGTGATTTTGATATCTGGCATCTTGATGTTCCCCAAGGGCTGACCAGACCATGCGATAGTAAGGCCAGCTCCGAAAGAAATCTCTGCGTCAACTGTAGCCTTGTTAGAGGTATATCAAAAGTACCAGTCGTTGCACATACATGGTCCTGCATGGGTGATGGATCCTGACAGCTTCGTTCCGAACGAGGTGGCGGTGGGGTTTGTGATGAGAACATTGTCGATGCTAGATCAACAATTCTTTGAGCCCAAGGTATCACCGTAGCGATACATGCCTGAATTCTCACCTCAGAGCAGAGTTGGAAACAATCTTCTGCACGATGGGTTGTGCGAGGATAGGCAAGAGAAGATTGAGGGTCTCATCAGTAGTCGTGGGAACTGCAGGTTGAATGTACTGCAACGTTGTCTTGTAGTCGCCTACACCCTTGAATTCAGGATTGCCGCCTGCCAACAACGGAATACTGACCTATCTGTACATCCACCTCAAGTTGAACGTCCGAATGCAGCTGTTTGAATGCTGCATCGACGAAGTTCTGGAGATTGAATCCGCTGATGAGTGGTTCGTGATGAGAATCGCTGTTGAAGGTAACGTAAAGCGTCACGAACGTATAGATGTTGCCCCGCTTCTTCGTGCTTGCACCAGGGCTATCTCCACCCGTCGTCTGCAGGTATTTATACCCTCCAATATCCACAATCCCATCCAACTGCTCGGTGCTTAATCCTGCGGCGACTGCGCAGGCATGCGTGACCGTGAACAGCGCGGCAGGGTCCACGTTCAAATTGATGTCGAGGTTTGGCGAATTGGTCGTAGAGCGTCCCGCACATGTGAAGTTCGTGCTTGCCTCGATAGTCCCGAATGAGATGCCGAGCGTGCTAACATTGGAACGAACGCCGGTAACCGACAACGCCGCAGTGAAGGGGTTCGCAAGCGCGACAGAGACACGGGCGAGATTATTCTCGTGTCCAGTAGTAGGGAGCACTTAACGAGTGATCAAACAAAATCTGTGGAAGCGCCAGAGGGTGCTCACCAGTCAGCGCGGCAGTCGAGAGAAGGTCAGTCTTCAGGCCAGGAAGTGTCACATTCAAGTTGATGGTTTCGAATGCTTGCTGCAGAGGGGAGATTTTCGTGCTCCCGCTGTAGCCCGCAATGGTGACCAGTGAACCTGTGGACTCCTCAACGTTTATGTGACACAATTTTCCAAGAGCTTACTTTACCTTTCTTGCCGACAAAATTGCGCAGAATCTCTCGACCCTCAGGACTATTGTTAGGCTGTGGAGGTTAAATAAGTATTCGGGAGAAACGAAATTCAAGAGAAGTGAGTCTTACGGAGAATGTGGTATGCGCTGCAACGGAGTTGTTACCAACGAGAAGAGTTAAATTCGGCATCAGAGTCGTTCCCACCAGCGAACTGTACTTGAGGAGATGGAAGACTGAAACGAATCATTACCTTCTGCTGCACCTGAAACGGGGTATTCGGATGGCGTACCCAAGTCCCCAACCCCGAGATTAAGGCTCGATGGATTGTCGATGGTCACATTGGTGCTCAACGAGAGGGCGTCCTGAGTGCCACCAAGAACATCGACTCCGTCGATGCTTACGAGGCCCTTAAGGCCCTTCAGACCCCATAGCCCTGAGGACACGTTGAACTTGATAGGGTCAAGAGTGAGAGTACCGATGCTCATATTGGCCACGGCGCTCGCAGAGCCCTGCAGTTGAAAATGCTCGTATTCCGAATCCGTCAACTCGGCATCTATTGTGCGAAGAAAAGTGAGCATTCGGTACAACGGAAGGTAGGAAGATGTCTGTAAAGCTTACTAAATGCAGAAAAATGAGGCTTGCTCGAGTCCAGAACGTTGAGCGTGGTATTCTCAATTTTGATGTTTATTTTACCCTCCGTATTCGTGGCATCTAAGACGTGAATGTCGGATGTAGAAGCACCTAATGGCTGGTGTAGGTGACACTGAAGTCAGTAAGGTTCATTCCTCAAGCGTCACAATACCGACCGTTTTCAAGCCACCTACAGTGGACCCATTTTTTGAGATATTGAAAGCGTTCTGGATTTGCCCAATTCCTACGTTGAAACCGAAGGGAAGATCTGCGTTAAATGGACATCAGATGACAAGGGTACCTATTAATCGAAGATGACGGACGCATTGATGCTTGGACGTTGTGGCTGTTTGCAACCGGCGCCCATGGCTGGGCCTCGGAGAACAGAAGGGACAGGCTGCCAATATCCAAGTTGATGCTTTGGATCGGGTTAATCGGACTTGGACTTTTGAAAGGCACGTCCAGCCTAAGTGCCCGCACCCCCTCGCTCAGCCACGAAATGCTCGTGTTATCATTTTGCACAGTAGACACGCCCTGTGCAACTACGGGAGACGTTTCGCTGTTGATGTATTGAGTGAACAGCTGTCCAAGAACCGCGAGCTCCGATTTTGAATCGTTGTGCGGAACAAGTCGGCCCGACAGTGCGATATCGTTTGAGCCCGGTGCCTAGACAACCTGAGTACGTCGGCGTGCAAATCGGAAGTAAAAGTGCATACGATCGTCGTGTTTGTCCCGATCCCCTGGCCCAAAAACACGTTCTGATAGAGCAGATTGAAAACAACGGTACCGAGGTTGAGTTGGAACGGGCTAAGGGCCCCTCCTTTGAGGGTAATACGTCAAGTTGAAACATTGTAACGTACCTGGGATTCATCAGCGTGGTTACAGTGTAGAAGTTGATGCCACCCTCGGGACTGTCACTTGGCAATTGAAATTCCTTGAGTACGACATTTCCCTGAAAGTTATTGATGCCTAGAGCCTCGAAGATGAATCCTCATCTTCATCAACATGGTAAATTCAACATGCCACACACCGCTTAAGGTCAGGTCCTTCCGGAAACGCACACCCTTAGAAACTGGGAACTTCAGTGCTCGCACGTGTAGGTTATTGCTCCGCAGACGCCAAGTAAAATTGTTCGATGTGATCAAGTACTGAGTGAACCGACTGAACGCGCTTTGGTCCGTGATAGTGAAGTCAGTTGTCTGGTTGATATATGCGCGTTTCTTCTTGACACTGAGTGGCTCGAGGTTAAAAAGGCCCAATGGGATCTCTTCGGAGCCATTAACCCAGGAGACGCACAGGGGCTGTACGAAGCTAATCCGAGCAGAGAAGATTCCTGCATGCGAGACCTTGACGGAGATATCAGCAGGTGAGATTTCAAGTCGGAAAGGAGACCGCATTACCCAGCCGTCCATACGTAGTGAGAATCTAGAGTAGCAGGCGGCTCAGCGCTATGATACAAAGAGTATCAGGAGGATCCAAACTTACGAAGTATTCGTAGGCCCTGTTATCGCCACTCTGTCGACATTCAGTCTCGAAACATTCACGACATGCTGTGCAATGGCCCCGACGACCGGGTACAAAAGCAAAAAGAGCAGGCCAATTCCGATAACGAGTGCGAGGCCCTGGCAGATGAGGAATGAAGGTTTTCGGTAGAACGGCGATTCTTTGGATACGCCGCCTTCCTGCTTCAAAGACGGAGACCCTTCTGTATGTTCCAATGAATACTCCTCGGATTCAGCAAGCACTGCGGCGGGCAGTGTTTGTGTTTCGACAGAGCAGGTGAGAGCCGGATCTGTTGCATCGAAGGCCGCAGCATAGTCTAGAACATGGCGAGTGGTCAGGCAACACGGCCTGAAGAAAGGCGTGTCTCAATGCGAAAGAAACCGCGCACATGAGAGACCAACGGTTGAGGAGGTCCGGTTTGAGTGGGTGTCACTACTTTGACGAGGTTGATAGTGCTCTTCCATCGGCTCGAGAACTCGCCTTCCTTTGGAGACCGGGGGAAATACGAGCAAGGGAGGGAGTCCGGAGTCACGCGGAAATTTAAACTACTGGAAGGGGGGCAGGGGGGGTCCAGGAGTGGGAACAAGAGCAGAGTGGTCATGCTATTGGACTCCAAACAATTAGGCTAAGTTCGTAACCGCGGGAGGATGGGATCGTGTATCATGTGGTTTCCCTCGATGGGTGTCATTACAATGTGCCAGCGAGTATATCTATCGGTCACCGATGATCGTCCGTAGGTGCGTCACTGGCAGACGAAAGTCGGATTTTTTGAGCATAGAACTTGATACCCACAGCAGCTATTTCTTCACGAAAGAAAGGCCAAAAAAATCATTACTAGACTGCAAGACTGAGTGGGGGTGCCGCGACCACTCGTTGGGCTCCATTCAAGGAGGTGGTTACCACTCAAAATCGGTGGGAGTTTTGGATGGGTTTTCGGGGTATTGGAAATAGACCGCATGCAAAACAACCTGACAATGACAATCGACCTACTAGTACGGTCTTCGCTCTGTGCCGCAATATCAGACTCGTCAGAGGCAAATGGAACAACGGATCGCGTCACGTTATCCTTCGATTTCATTCATTCCCACTCAGGAACCGAAGATCGATCGGGTCTCCGGGGAAATGACTGCCTCTATCAGGGCTGCTGAGCATGCGGTTTCTTGGCGACGCCACCCACTTTCACGTGTATGTCTTTGGTAGATAAAACTAGTACCGGTCATCAGCTCCTCGTCCGGCTACTACGGGATCGATCAGCCTTCAAGTCCACGATACTTCTCGCCTAGCTCTTGCTGAGCGCATCACCTATCCCAGATAGGCCTCGCAAATAGCAAATACTTCGGTCGTGAACAGCCGCCACGTGTCCGTTTTTACCCTTCTTCCTGTGCGGAACCTTGCAGCAAGCCATCAAAAATCGATCGTGAACTCTGCAAAGTCGAATTCAGATCTCACAACACCTCAGAAGACGGCCAAGTCGCGATGGAGTTACTACTGAGTTATTCCTCATCGACTGTAATGTACACATATCCAATACATAAATAGAACACTAGTACTAGGTCGATCGAAAGCGAAGCGAGACGACCACAACAGGTGTGTACATCTGTGGCATGCAAAAAGAAAGCAAGGTACATGTGATGCGAGGAAAATCCAATTCTTCTATCCGAACACCACGTATTTCGGTCAGGACGGTGGTGAACGCGGCCCACTTTCCTCATCTGGCTTGCCTCCCTCAGGGTTTCGCGAGGTATCGACAACAGAAACCCCAAGCGACGAATCTCCCGCACCACCTGGCGCTTCATTCCGATCCGTCGGGGCCTCCGGAGCCTTCGCTTGTGTGGGCGCACCCGTTTGAGCACCTTGCGCTGGAGATTCTTCCAATGCAGTCTTGGCGACATCAGGTTGACCGGACGACGCTGCCGATGAGCGAACAGTGGTATTAGGTAGCGTGGAGTCAATGTCGTCCTTCCTCGGCTGACCACCCGCGATGGACACAGAGATGGAGGTCTGCGTCCTATCACTCTCGCTCGAATTCCTTCGCACAGGGGTCGGCTTTGCCTGCGCCGCGGCACGCGAACGCGTCGATCGTCTCTCGGGAGCCTTGATGCCTTCCTCGGATCCATCCACATCTGCTGCATCTGCCCCACCATTACCGGGAGAGCCGCCATCCGAGGGCGCAACAGGCGGCGCGCGATTGGCGCGTGTGCGCTTCGCGGGGTACGTCGCATCGCCGTCGTCGGCCTCACGGCGACGACGACGGGAATTACTTTGTCCACCGTTGCGCCGCCTGCGCGGGCTCGGCTTGTCCGGTGCCGCCGGTGGGTCAGCAGGCACGGCTAGTGGCATACCCGCATCCACGCTATCCGCATCGGTCGCATCGCGTACTCTAGCAGCGGGTCGGCGAGAGCGCGAAGCCGCGCTACGGGCTACATCGTCGATGGGGCTCAATGTACCCTGCGGATGCATGCCTAAATCAAGTTGGGGGAGCGAGAGTGCCAGCGGGCCGAGCGGGTGATAAATGGGTAGGGGAGGCTTCATTGGGTATTTCGGCTTCATCGGCAAATTAGGGGCAGGGACACTCGCGCCACCGTGACCAGGTGACGCGTGTGTAGAGCGCGTGGGTGGCGCCGGCTGCGGGCCGTGACCCGAAGGTGAACGGCGGATGCATTGACCAGAGCGCTCGATGCACAAATCGCTCGGGAACTGCAGCGACGGAGATCTGTAGGTCGTAGGCGGCTTCCTGCGAGAGGCTGACGAGTTTGTGCCCATTTTGGAGGAAAACGGGGAATGGTCAGATCTTTGGATGGCGATATTGACAACGACCCCCGTCGAGTCGATGCGAATGGGACGGCGTGAGCCAGGGACCACCGTCAGAAGGTCGGCCATCTGCTAGCAGGGAAAATGTGATAGGGTGGGGAAGGGGAAGGGGAAGGGTTGCTCGATCGAATAAAAGCAAAATACGCGTTCGAATTGATGGTGGGAGAAGCAACCTCGTTGAGGGCCATACACGGTCCCACACCAGAGGAATGAGGGGGAGGCCCCGTGTGAAGGGAGAAGGAAGAGATGAGAATTAGGGGACCGAGGAAATATGACAAGGTCAAGGGACCTCACAAGCAACAATAGAGCTGAGTGGAGAACGTCAGACGTGAAGCAACGTTATACATTTTAGCCATCTAGCAGGTCACGTGTTGGCCCACTCTTATCCCCCCATCATTTTTGATTTACACTTTGACGTCGACGCGATGAGCGACACAACTTCGGCCCATGATCACCCGGATTTACCTCAAAACACTGTCCCTCGCTTCGGCATTCCGGGGACGCCCGACTTCTTCGCTTCGGTACTAAGATTCGTCCGTACCACTGCCCCTGGTGTCCCCCTCGATCCCGTCATCTTTCAATCGATTATACTCTCCGTCATGGCGGGCAATAAACACGTTTTGCTGAGAACAAAGGAAGAGGATATTGCCATAGTCCAGAATTTGGCTGTCCTTGTGAGTAATCTCCCACAGTTTTCTTCTGCGCTGTTCATAAATGGGTGACCGTATATCAGCGTAGAAGTCTCGTCCCCTTCTCCTCTCCCCTTTTGTTCCCTATGAGCTCATCACGCGTACCAGATTTTTACCGACGTACTTGGTTACACAACCCACAAACACAGGATAGCACCTCCGTCGGATGTGCCTCCTTCGTCATTCGTCCCATCCATGTTTTGCTCTCCCTATCAGGGCGCGCGCCTAGGCAAGATGCGCGCAAAACGCTCACATTCTCATCCTACCTCGGGAAGTCACAGACGGCAGGCTAGCGAACCGAATGCTTCATCATCCGATACACCTCCCACAACCCCACGCGAGCGTCAAGACGCGAGATCCAGACCGCCACGACGTCCTCCGTCCCACGCGACAGCAGCACGTTCTAATTCATCTGGACTCATCGAATCTGAAGGGCCACAAGTTCAACAAGTGTCGGAGAATTCGTGGTTGCCGTCGGCCCTTGTGCTCACTGGACTTGAGCACTCTAGCGTGCCATGTCATCGCGCCCTACTCCGTACGCTGTTGGAGAATCGTGTTATTTTTGACGACGATCTCGAGGGCGCTGAGCCCTCCTTCGGGGAACTTCCCGAAGACTTTATCCTCGTGTACGTGTCTCCATTCGATCCCCGCGAGCGACCGTCGATTCATAAAAGTTTGGTACGTCACCCACTCATGGCTTGTCCTTCCCACATATCTTACGACACCGTGTCCACCCAGCTCGACAAGTTCTCGCTGAGCGTAGCCGTTGCCCTGCATTCCAGCACGCGAGAAGCACATGCCACATATCTTCCGTCTAACTTCACCGGCACGCAATCCTCTTCCCTGTCTTTTGCACCCGCACTACCAGCCAGGCCCGCCCCAGTCCTCCCACGTGACTTCCTCCCCCATCTACGCTCCCTCAGCACGCCGACACACGTGAACATTCACCCATCGCTCCGACTGTATATCGCAGACCTGATCGCCGCCGCGCGGCACCACCATGAGTTGGACGGGACGCTGCTCGGCTTACGTTGCGTGGAAGATGCAGAAGCGTTAGTGCGCGCGCACCGCGTTCTCTGCGCCGGCGACGTGGGTTCAGCTCTCGTCGAGCAAGCCGCCGCACTTTCAATCACGTCCGCGGCCGGAAGTTCGCTGTCCCTCCATCATGGGAACGCTGCGGACGTGAGTGTGCACCTCCATTGGACCAAGGGAAGATCTTTCATCCCATCACCACGGCGGCGAGCATCCGCAGCGGAAGGTTCGGAGGCAAATTGGTTACACTTGGACCCTCAGGCGAAATGGGATGTGTCAGAGGTTGATGTTGCGAAGGTCGTGCCGCGTATCGTTTCACATCGGCTACGCGTTCGTGAGGGGCCAGAGGACGAGATGCTGGCTGGCGTGATGTTCGTGGCAACGAATCCTCGGGTACTTACAGGTGTCGAAAACGAGGACGGTGTATGGAGAAGGAGGACAGTAAAAGAGATCTTGGTGAAGTTGATGACACAGGTCTGAAATTGCATAGTATCGACACTCTTGCTCAGTTGCGATGGATACTCGCTCTGGACATTTCACCATCATCAAAAACATAACGTAATCCTTCATTCAGCCCATGAAAATTTTCTGACAAAAATATATATTCGTATTGCGACAAACGCATAAACACGACAACCACCTACACAATGCAGGACCACCAAAGCACTACCCCAAAGACTCCATCAGACAAGCGCACAACTCGCAGGCAAGGTATGCGGGTCGCCCTGAAGGCTTCCACGCTCCCAAGCCTAACGTCCTCGAGCTGCTCCGAAGAAGCAGCATGTTCTCTGTATAACGAGTGTGCGCGAGTGTCATCGACTGGAGGTGAAGGATGTGGCATGTGTAAACATGCAAGAACTCGGTTAGTGTCTATAGAATAGATCCTAGCTGAGTAT
>Ga0137397_10001785_pt1 | contig 15009 bp, 11 predicted proteins | sample czorhiz116metaG_FD_106658 | JGI IMG/M metagenome (GOLD analysis project Ga0137397, IMG submission 106658) | Vadose zone soil microbial communities from Angelo Coast Range Reserve, California, USA - czorhiz1.16 metaG | ecosystem: Environmental > Terrestrial > Soil > Vadose zone | place: USA... | reverse complement strand
GCGTGCGCTGCTGAGCCCGCAGGCGCTCGAGCGGGTGGCGGCCGTCGGGGCGGCGTTCTCGAACCTCGAGCTCGACATCGCCACCAAGGAGCGCGGCTCGCGCTACAGCCACGTCGAGGCGCTGCTGCGCCGGCTCACCGGCGCCGAGGACGCGCTGGTCGTCAACAACAACGCCGCCGCCGTTCTCCTCGCCCTCGAGACGCTGGCGCACGGCAGGGAGGTCATCGTCTCCCGCGGCGAGCTCATCGAGATCGGCGGCGAGTTCCGCATCCCCGACATCATGCTGCGCAGCGGCGCGGTCCTGCGCGAGGTCGGCGCCACCAACCGCACGCACCTGCGCGACTACGTCGAGGCGATCGGGCCCAACACCGCGCTGCTGATGAAGGTCCACACCTCCAACTACCGCGTGGTCGGCTTCACGGCGGACGTCAGCTCGCGCGAGCTGACGGAGCTCGGCCGCGCCCGCGGCATCCCGGTGATGGAGGACCTCGGCTCCGGCTCCCTGATCGACCTGCGCCCGTGGGGCTTTCCCTACGAGCCGACGGTGCCGGAAGTCGTCGCCTCCGGCGTGGATCTCGTCTCCTTCTCCGGCGACAAGCTGCTCGGCGGCCCCCAGGCCGGGATCGTGGTCGGCAAGCGCGAGATCGTCGGGCGCCTGAAGAAGAACCCGTGGAACCGGGCGCTGCGCATCGACAAGTTCACGATCGCCGCGCTGGAGGCGACGCTGACCGCCTACGAGGCGGGGGCGGCCCGCGAGACGGTGCCCACGCTCAAGCTGCTGACCGAGCCGCTGGCCAGCGTGATCGCCCGCGCGCGGCGCGTGCACCGCGGCCTGGGGCCGGAATTGGTGGCGCGCCTGGCCGCGCGCGTCGTCGAGGATCGCGCGCAGGTCGGCGGCGGCGCGCTGCCGACCGTCGAGCTGCCGACCGCCGCGGTCGCGATCGGCGCCACCGACGCCGCCGCCCGCGCGCTCGACGCGCGCCTGCGCGCCGGTGATCCCCCCGTGATCGGCCGGATGGTGGACGATCGCCTGCTCCTCGACTGCCGCACCGTGCTGCCCGGTCAGATCGCGGGCCTCGTCAAGGCGATCGTCGCCGCCGCGGCCGAATGAGCGGGCCGCGCCACGTCGTCGTCGGCACCGCCGGGCACATCGACCACGGCAAGACCTCGCTGGTCAAGGCGCTGACCGGCACCGACACCGACCGGCTGCCCGAGGAAAAAGCCCGCGGCATCACGATCGACCTCGGCTTCGCGTTCATCGAGGAGCCGGACCTCACCATCGAGATCGTCGACGTGCCCGGCCACGAGCGCTTCATCAAGAACATGCTGGCCGGCGTGGGCGGCATCGATCTCGCCATGCTGGTGATCGCCGCCGACGAGGGCGTCATGCCGCAAACGCGCGAGCACCTGGCCATCTGCTCGCTGCTGCGCATCAAGAGCGGGCTCATCGCGCTGACCAAGACCGACCTGGTGGAAGCCGACTGGCTCGAGCTCGTGCGCGAGGACCTGGCCACGCTCACGCGCGGGACGTTCCTCGCGGGCGCGCCCATCGTGCCGGTCTCGGCGAAGACGGGGCAGGGGATGGACGCGCTCCGCGCCACGCTGAGGGATCTCGCGTCCACCGTGCCCTCGCGCGCCAGCGACCAGCTCGCGCGGCTGCCCATCGACCGCGTCTTCACGATCAAGGGCTTCGGCACCGTCGTCACCGGCACGCTGATGGCGGGCCGCGTGCGCGTGGACGACCGCGTGGAGGTGTTCCCCGGTGGGCTGCAGGCCAAGGTGCGCGGGCTGCAGACGCACGGCCACGCCGTCCCGGAGTCGAGCGCCGGCCAGCGCACCGCGGTGAACCTCCAGGGCGTGGAGCGCGCCGCCGTCGAGCGCGGCCACGTGCTCGGCCTGGCCGGCACGCTGGTCCCCTCGGTGCTGGTGGACGGCACGCTCGAGCTGTTGGCCGACGCGCCGCGCCCGCTCGAGACGCGCGATCGCGTGCGCGTTCACGCCGGCACCAGCGAGATCATGGCGCGCGTCCTGCTGCTGGAGTCGCAGGAGCTCATGCCGGGCCAGACCGCGTTCGTGCGCTTCCGGCTGGAGGGTCCGCTCGTCGCGCTGCCCGGCGACCGCTTCGTGATCCGCTCGTACTCGCCGATGGTGACGATCGGCGGCGGCACGCTGCTCGACATCGCGCCGCCGCGCTTCAAGCGCAAGGCGCCCGCGCTCGTCGCGCACCTGACGCTGCTCCGCGACGGCGCCCCCGACGCGGTGGTCGAGGAGCACATCCGTCACGCCGGCGGCGCCGGCGTGCGCGTGGCCACGCTCTCGGGCCGCGTGCCCTTCGGCCCCGAGCGGCTGCGCGCGCTGCTGGGCAGCCTGCAGGCCGCCGGCCGCGTGGCCGCGGTCGACCGCGACTGGTTCGTGCATCCCGAGAGCCTCAGCCGCCTGCGCGGCCTCGCGCTGGCCGCGCTCGAGCAGTTCCACCGCGCCTTCCCGCTGCGGCCGGGGATGTCGCGCGAGGAGCTGCGCGGCCGCGCCGGCGCCGCCGACGAGCGCGTGTTCGGCCACCTGCTGGAGACGCTGGCGGCCGAGGGCGTGGTGCAGACCGAGCGCGACAAGGTGCGGCTGGCCGCACACGAGATCCGTCTGAGCGCCGCGCAGCAGACGATCGTGGATCGCGTCGAGCAGGAGTTCCGCACGGCCGCGGCGGCGCCGCCGAGCCCTGAGGAGGCGCTGACGCGGGCCGGCCTGGCCGGCGACGAGGAGCACGAGCTGTTCCAGCACCTGGTGGAGGGCCGCAAGCTCGTGCGCGTGAAGGACTCGCTCTACTTCCACGCCGAGGCGCTGGCCTCGATCGAGGAGCGGCTGGTGGCCATGCTGCGCGAGCGCAAGGAGATCGGGCCCGCTGACATCAAGGACCTGCTCGGCATCTCGCGCAAGTACGCCATCCCGCTGCTGGAGTTCTTCGACACTCGCCGGGTGACGGCCCGGGTCGGGGAGCGGAGGGTCTTGCGCGGAGCCTGAGGCAGGGGGTAAGGTGAAGAACGATCGAGAAAAGGAGCGTCATATGTTTGGCCTGGGCACGCAAGAACTCGTCATCATTCTCGTCATCGTGCTGGTCCTGTTCGGCGCGAACCGGCTCCCGGACCTCGCCCGCTCGCTCGGCTCGAGCGTGAAGGAGTTCAAGAAGGGCGTCACCGAGGTCAAGGGCGAGGACGCGCCCGCCGCCCGGAAGGACGAGGAGAAGAAGGCGTAGCCTCCGTCATCGGCGTCGACGTCGGAGGCGCCCGCATCCGCGCGGGCGCCGTCACCGTCGAGGGCCGGCTCGCAGCGCAAACCGAAGTTCCCACCGATGCCGCCCGCGGCCCCGCCGCGGTCCTCACAACGCTGCATGACGTGATCGCGCACCTGGCCGAGCCGCTCGATGCGCTCGCCTCGATCGGCATCGCCGCGCCCGTCCTGGGCTGGAGTGACGTGCCTCTGGCCGCGACGCTATCGGCCAAGTTCGGCGTGCCTGTCACCGTCGAGAACGACGTGCGCGCGGCGGCGTGGGGCGAGTTCCGCTTCGGCGGCCATCGCGCCCGCTCGCTCCTGGCGGTCTTCGTCGGCACCGGTGTCGGCTCGGGCGCCGTCCTCGACGGCCGGCTCTGGACCGGCGGCGGCAACGGGGCCGGCGAGCTGGGTCACACGCGGGTCGTGCCCGACGGGCTGGCATGCGCCTGCGGCGGCCACGGCTGCCTCGAGCAGTACGCCTCCGGCACCGGCTTCCGGCGCCGCCTGCGCGCGGCGCTGGCCGCGGGCACGCCGACCGCGCTGCGGGAGGCGACCGGCGACGATCCCGACACGCTCACGGCCGACATGGTGGCCGCCGCCGCCAACAGCGGCGATGCCCTCGCGCGCGCCTTCTGGAGCGATGCCGAGCGCTACCTCACGCTCGCCATCGCCAACTACGTCACGCTCGTGAACCCCGAGACGCTCATCCTCGGCGGCGGCGTCTTCGACGGCGTCCCCGAGCTGTTCGACGACCTGACGGGCGCGGTGCTGGCGGCGACCACCATCCTGGCCCGCGAGTCGCTCCGGATCGAGCACGCCCGCCTCGGTGAGTGGGCGGGCGTCCTGGGGGCCGCCGCCCTCTCCCTGCAGCCCGCCGTCTAGCCGCCAGCGTATACTTCACGGTCGCCATGGCCCACCGACCGGACCGCGTCGATTACTGCATGGCGGTTGCGCTGTCGGTGCTCACGATGCTGTCGCGGCTGCCGTATCGGGCGCGGATGCTCTACAACTGGGACGCGGTGCAGTTCGCGCTGGCGCTGAACGAGTACGACGTCGTCAAGCACCAGCCCCATCCGCCCGGCTACATCCTCTACGTGGCGCTCGGCCGGCTCGTGCACGGGCTCACCGGCGACGCGGCCGGCGCCTATGTGGTGCTGGCCGTGCTCTTCAGCGGCGCCGGCACGTTCGTGGTCTACCTGCTGGCGCGCGCGATGTACGACCGGCCCACGGCTCTGGTGGCGGCGACGCTGCTCGCGGTGAGCCCGCTGTTCTGGTTCTACGGCAGCGTTGGGCTCACCTATGCGGGCGAGGCGCTGTTCGCCTCGATCGTGGCGTACTTCGCCTTCCGCGCGCTCCGCGGCAGCGAGACGGACGCGTGGCTGGCGGCCGGCTACCTCGGCCTCGCCGGTGGCCTGCGCCAGTCGCTGCTGCTGCTGCTCTTCCCGCTCTGGCTCGTCTCCACGCTCGCCGGCGTCCGGCGGGCGCGCACCGTGCTGATCGGGTTCGCGATCCTCGGGGCCGCCGTCCTCGCGTGGTTCGTGCCGATGATCTGGCTCACCGGCGGCCTCGCCCGCTACCTCGAGGCCTCGCGCCTGCTCGCCGACACCGTGGTGAAGCCGACCTCGATCCTCGGTGGCCCCTTCGAGGTCACGCTGCGCATGTCGCGCTACCTGCTGGAGTCGGTGCTCGTCGCGCTCGGCCCGCTGGCGGCGGTCACGCTGCTGCTGCCGTGGTACGTGCGGCGGCACGGCTGGTCCTCGCGGGAGTGGTTCCTGCTCGGCTGGACGGTCCCGCCGGTCCTCGTCTACACGCTGGTGCACTTCGGCCAGGCCGGCTACGTGCTGACCTTTCTTCCCGCGCTGGTGATCCTGCTCTCGCGCGTGCTGCTGGCGGCGCTCGAGCGCGCCGCCATACGCTTGCCCAGCGTGCCGGCCCGCGCCGCGCTCACCGCCGCCGTCGTCATGGTGATCGTGCTGGCCAACGGCGCGTTCTTCGTGAGCGCGCGTCCGGCGCGGCGCGATTTCGACGCCGCCAAGCCCGGGTGGCGCCGCACGGCCGAGCACGAGGCGTTCGACTGGATCTTCAGCCGCACCGCCGCGGCGCTGCGCGAGCACGAGGCGGTGGTGGAGACGTTCGTGGGCGCGATCCGCGGGCTCTATGGTCCCGACGACACGGTGGTCGTCACCGAGCTCGGCAATCCGCGCTCCTACCCGTGGCTACGCCACGCGATGTTCTACCTGCCCGAGTACGCGATCTACGAGCTGCACCTGGGCGACGGCCCGCCCGGCTACTACGCGCCGCGGCGCGCGTCGGCGATGACGCCGGAGCCCGACGTCGACGTTGCGCTGCCCGCGCGGGCCCGCCGTCTCGTCTGGTTCGTGGACCACTGGAGCCCGGCCACCGAGCGCCCGCGCGGCCTCGTGGAGATCGAGCTGCCGTACGGGCGCTACCTCTACGTGCTGCCGCTGGGCAAGACGCCGGTGCGCTACGCCGGCTACACGCTGCGCCCTGCGCGCTGAGCGCCTCTCGCGCGACGACCTGCTCCTCGCGCTCGCCGCCGTGCTGCCGCTCGCGCTCTACGTCGTGCGCGAGCGGGCGATCGCCGGCGCCTCCGGCTTCCCGCTCGACGACTCGTGGATCCACCTGCACTTCGCGCGCAACCTCGCCACCGGCCACGGCTTCGCGTACAACCCGGGCCATCCCGTCGCGGGCTCCACCGCGCCGCTGTGGACGCTGCTCCTCGCCGCCGGCGCGGTGATCGCGGGCGCCTCCGTTGCGCTCGCCAAGACGCTCGGCACGGTGTGCGCGCTCGGGGCGGCGCTGCTCACGCGCCGAGCGGCGCTGGCCTGGGGCGCGCCGCCGGTGGTCGCGCTGGTCGCGGGCGCTGCGGTGCTGTGGACCGGCCCCATGGCGTGGGGCGCGCTCTCGGGCATGGAGGTCACGCTCGCCGCGCTCCTCGTCGCCGGCGCGCTGCTCAGCCACGCGGGCGAGCGCGTCGCGCTCACCGCGCTGCTGGCGGCGCTGGCGGTGAGTGCGCGCCCGGAGGCCGCGCTGCTGCTGCCGCTCCTGCTCTTCGCGCGGCCGCTGACGCGCTCGCGCCTGGCCGCCTTCGTGCTGATCCCCGCGCTCGTGCTGGCGCCGATGGTCGCCTTCTCCTACGCGACCGTGGGCGCGCCGTATCCCGCCACCGCGGCGGCCAAGGTCGAGGGCGGCCTCATCGGCTGGCTCGGCGGCCTGCGCGAGCCGCTCACGCTGACGCTGTTCATGCGGCCCTGGGCGTACGTGAGCGAGTGGCTTGGCTGGCTGTGGCAGACGAACCCGCTGCTGCCGCTCGCCGTGCCGGCCATCGCGCTGGCGTGGCGCCGGGCCGGCCGCGCGCTCGGCGTCATCGCGCTGGCGCTGCTCGCCCATCCTGTCGGCATGGCGCTGCTGGCGCCGTATCGCGGCCCGGCCTTCCAGGAGGGCCGCTACTCGATCCAGCTGCTGCCGCTCGCCGCCGTCGTGCTCGCGGTCGGCTTCGCGCGCCCGCTCGCGCGCTGGCGGTCGCTCCTCGTGCTGTGGCTCGCGCTGGCGTTGTGGACGCTGTTCCCGGCGGCCGAGCGCTACGCGTGGGGCGTACAGAACATCGAGGCGATGCAGGTGCGGATCGGGCGCTGGGTCGCCGCCAACACGCGCCCGCGCGCGCGCCTGGCCGTCAACGACATCGGCGCCATCGCGTGGGTGTCGCGGCGCGAGATCGTCGATCTCATGGGCCTGGTGACGCCGGAGATCCTGCCGTACCGTCGCGAGGGCGAGGACGGCGTGATCCGCTTCATCGGCGAGATCTGCCCGGACTACGTCGTCATCTTTCCCGCATGGTTCCCGCGCCTGGCCGGGCGCACCGACCTCCTGGAGCCGCTCGAGCGCGTGCGTCTCGAGCGGGTGGAGGTCTCGGGGGGCCCGGAAATGGTCGTATATCGCGTCCGGCGCTGTGCGGTATGATCGCCGCAGCATGCGACGCGCCGCCCTCGTCGCCCTCTCACTGAGCGCCCTCCTGGCCGCATGGCCTCCGGCCGCGCGCGCCGAGATCTACCGGTACGTGGACGAGCAGGGCCACAGCTATTACGTGGATGGGCTCGAGAACGTCCCCGTCCGCTTCCGCCGCGCGGCGACGCCGATCGGCATGCGCAATCTCCCGGCGCCCGCGGCCGAGGCCACGCCCGCGGGCGGCGCCACGGCGAAGCCGGCGGGCACCTCGGTCATCAAGTACACGCCGGGCCAGCGCATCCTGGTGGACGTCAAGATCAACGGCAGCTACACGACGCGGCTCCTGCTCGACACCGGCGCCGACCGCACGATGATCAGTCCGCGCACGCTGCAGGCGGCCGGCGTCGCCATCACGCGGCCCGTCGCCACCGGGCAGATCACCGGCGCCACCGGCACCGACAAGATCGACTACGTGGTGGTCGACTCGCTGGAAGTCGGCGACGCCCGGGTCGGCAAGATGCCGGTCGGCAGCTACGAGCTCGCCGGTGACGGCGGCGAGGGGCTGCTGGGCCGCGACTTCCTCGATCAGTTCAAGGTCACGATGGATGCCGCCGCCGGCGAGGTGCACCTGACACCGAAGTAGCCTGCCGTAGTCCCAAGGACGTCCAAAAGCCGTGTGGTACCATGACGCTTCCGGGTCATGGACTACAAAGCCACGCTGAACCTGCCGAAAACCGACTTTCCGATGAAGGCGAACCTGCCCCAGGCGGAGCCCCGCCTGCTCGCGTGGTGGGACGAGATCGGGATCTATAAGCGGTTGCGCGAGGTCGCCGCCGACCGGCCGCTGTGGATCCTCCACGACGGGCCGCCGTACGCCAACGGCAACATCCACCTCGGCACCGCGCTCAACAAGGTGCTGAAGGACATCGTGGTGAAATCGCGCGGCATGGCCGGCTTCAACGCCGTCTATGTGCCGGGCTGGGACTGCCACGGGCTGCCGATCGAGCACAAGGTGGACGTCGAGCTCGGCCTGGATCGCCCCGGCATCGACATCCGGCGCGCGATGGATCCCGTCGACAAGATCCGCCGCTGCCGCGAGTACGCGCTGAAGTTCGTCGACGTCCAGCGCGAGGAGTTCAAGCGCCTGGGCGTCTTCGGCGACTGGGAGAATCCCTACCTCACGCTGGCGCCCGCCTACGAGGCGGTGATCGCGCGCGAGTTCGGGCGTCTGGTCGGGCGCGGTCTCGTCTATAAGGGCCTCAAGCCGGTGCACTGGTGCATGCACTGCAAGACCGCGCTGGCCCAGGCCGAGGTGGAGTACGAGGAGCAGCGCACGACGTCGGTCTACGTGCGCTTTCCGCTGGAGGCGCCGCTGACGTCGGCGCCCTCGGCGCCGAAGCCCTCGCTGGTGATCTGGACGACCACGCCGTGGACACTCCCCGCCAACCTCGCGATCGCCGTGCATCCCGAGGAGGACTACGTCGCGCTGGAGGGCAAGGGTGAGACGCTGGTGGTGGCCGCCAAGCTGGCGGATGCCTTCGCTGCGCTCACCGGCCTGCAGGGCGCGCGCCGCTTGGCCACCATGCCGGGGCAGTCGCTGGTGGGCCTCGAGTACCGCCATCCGTGGATCGAGCGCACCGGCAAGGTCGCGGCGGCGCCGTTCGTCGCCATGGATACCGGCACCGGGCTCGTGCACATCGCGCCCGGCCACGGCGAGGAGGACTACGATCTCGGCCGCGCGCTCGGCCTGCGCGTCTACAACCCGGTCGACGACGACGGCCGCTTCGTCGCGGAGGTCGAGCACTTCGCCGGGCAGACGGTGTGGGACGCCAATCCCAAGATCGTCGCGCTGCTGAAGGCGCGCGGCGCGCTGGTGGCCGAGGTGCCCTTCCAGCACACCTATCCGCACTGCTGGCGCTGCAAGAACCCGACATTGTTCCGGGCCACCGAGCAGTGGTTCGCCGCCCTCGACCGCGACGACCTGCGCCAGCGCACGCTGGAGGCGATCCGCCAGCAGGTGCAGTGGATCCCGCGCTGGGGCGAGGAGCGCATCTACAACATGGTCGCGCACCGCCCCGACTGGACGCTGTCGCGCCAGCGGGTGTGGGGCGTGCCGATCGTGGCCTTCTACTGCGAGGGCTGCGGCGAGCTGCTGCTGGACGAGCGCGTGATCGAGCACGTGGCGGGCCTGTTCGCCGAGGGCCGCGGCATCGAGGAGTGGTACCTGCGGAGCGAGGCCGAGCTGCTGCCGGCCGGCACGCGCTGCGCCAAGTGCGGCGGCGAGCGCTTCCGCAAGGAGACCGACATCCTCGACGTGTGGTTCGACTCCGGCTGCAGTCACGCCGCCGTGCTGGAGATGCGGCCCGAGCTGCACTGGCCGGCCGAGCTGTACCTGGAGGGCTCGGACCAGCACCGCGGCTGGTTCCACTCCTCGCTGCTGGAGGCCATGAGCACGCGGGGGGCGCCGCCCTACAAGGCCGTGCTCACCTGCGGCTTCGTGGTGGACGGCGAGGGGCGCAAGATGGCGAAGTCCGGCGACAACGCGCTGCCGCCGGAGGCGCTGCTGCCGAAGTACGGCGCCGAGGTGCTGCGCCTGTGGGTGGCCTCGGAGAACTACACCGAGGACGTGCGCGTCTCGACGGAGATCCTCGACCGGCTCGCCGATGCCTATCGGCGGATCCGGAACACCTTCCGGTTCCTGCTCGGCAACGTGAGCGACTTCGACCCGCGCCGCGACCGCCAGTCGTACGCGCGGCTCGACGAGGTGGACCGCTTCGTCCTCGACCGCCTGGCGCGCCTCATCGACCGCGTGACGCGCGCCTACGAGGAGTACGAGTTCCACACGGTGTTCCACTCGATCCACAACTTCTGCGCGGTGGACCTCTCGGCGCTCTACCTCGACGTCGTCAAGGACCGTCTCTACACCTCGGCGCCGAACGACCCGCGCCGGCGGGCGGCGCAAACCGCCTGCTACGACGTGTTCGCGGCGCTGGCCCGGCTCATGGCGCCGGTGCTCACGTTCACCGCCGAGGAGGCGTGGAAGTACCTGCCGGGCACGCATGCGGAGAGCGTGCATCTCGAGCGCTTCCCGGAAGTGCCGCTCGAGTGGCTCGACGACACGCTCAAGCGCGACTGGGACCGCCTGCTGGAGGTCCGCCGCGAGGTGGCCAAGGCCCTGGAGCTGGCGCGCGCCCGGAAGCTCATCGGCAGCGGGCTCGAGGCCTCGGTGCGCATCACCAGCGCGCCCGAGGACCTGCCGGCGCTGCTCGGCGCCAAGAAGGCCCTGCTGCAGACGCTGTGCATCGTCTCGCGCGTGGAGGTCGGGCCCGGCTCGGCCGGCGCGCGGCACTACGAGAGCCAGGAGATCCCCGGCCTCGTCATCGACGTGGACCGGGCGCCCGGTGAGAAGTGCGAGCGCTGCTGGACACGCAGTCCGGCGGTGGGGCAGAACGCGGCCCATCCGACGCTCTGCGACCGCTGCGTGGCCGTCGTCGGCGCGTGATCGCCGTGTTCGCGCTGGCCGGCGCCATCGTGGCGCTCGACCAGGTTTCCAAGGTCCTCATCCTCGACCGCCTGCCGCTCGGCGTCCCCGTCGCCCTGGTGGACGACCTCCTGTCGTTCACGCTCGTGATGAACCCGGGGCTGGCCTTCGGGCTGCTGGGCTCGGTGCCGCGCACCTGGCGCTGGGTGGTGGCGGCGCTCTCGCTCGTGGCCCTCGGCGTGCTGGCGCGCGTGGCGTTGCGCGTGCTGCCGGCCGGCGGCCCGGTGGGCAAGGTGGCGATCGGCCTGATCTTCGGCGGCGCCGTGGGCAACCTCATCGACCGCGCGCGCTTCGGCGCCGTGGTGGACTTCGTGGACGTGCACTGGCGCGGCTGGCACTGGCCCGCCTTCAACGTCGCCGACTCCGCCATCACCGTCGGCGTCGCGCTGCTCGCCCTCCGCCTCATCACCGACCGGACACCCGCCGAGACCTCCGGCGCCTGACGCTGTCACCAAGTTGGAACACGACATCGGCGAGCCAGGCCCGTAGAATCGGGCTCGATGGGTCTCACGTACGTCGATGCGCGAGTGACCGGCCCGGCGGCCTCACGGGACGTCCGCTTCCTCGTGGACAGCGGCGCGAAGTACAGCCTCCTGCCCGATGCTGACTGGCGCGCGATCGGGCTCGCGCCGCGGCGCCGCCTGACGTTCGTTCTCGCCGACGGCACCACGATCGAGCGGGACGTCTCGGAGTGCCACGTGGCGCTCGCGTCCGGCGACGCGCACACGCCGGTGATTCTCGGCGAGCCGGGAGACGAAGCGCTGCTCGGTGTGGTGACGCTCGAGATCCTCGGCCTCGTGCTCCACCCGTTCAATCGCACGCTGCAACCGGCGCGGATGCTCCTCGCCTAGCGGCGTGGAGACGCGAGTTCTCGACGTCGATCGCGCGAGCGCGGGCGCGCGGCTGGACCGCTGGCTGGCCGCGGCGGTGCCGGAGCAGTCGCGCGCGAAGATCCAGGCGCTGATCGAGGGCGGCCACGTGCGCCTCGACGGCGCGCCGGCCAAAGCGTCCCACCGGCTGCGCGGCGGCGAGCGCGTGGCGATCGAGATCCCGCCGCCGCCTGCCGAGACGCTCGAGCCGGAGGCGATCGCGCTCACGATCGTCCACGAGGACGGCCACGTGCTGGTGATCGACAAGCGGGCCGGCATGGTCGTGCACCCGGGCGCCGGCCACCCGCGCGGCACGCTCGCAGCCGCGGCGCTGGCTCACGCACCGAGCGTGGCCGGGGTGGGTGGGCCAAGGCGGCCCGGCATCGTCCATCGGCTCGACAAGGACACCTCGGGCCTGCTCGTGATGGCCAAGAGTCAGGCCGCCTACGACTCGCTCACGGCGCAGCTTGCCGCGCGCACCAGGCGCCGCGTCTACCTCAGCGTCGTCCACGGCCGCGTCACCGCGGCCGAGGGCGTCATCGACAAGCCGATCGGTCGCGATCCGCGCGACCGCACGCGCATGGCGGTGCTCCCACCCGGCAAGGGCCGGCGGGCGGTGACGCGCTGGCGCGTCTTGGAACGATTCCCGCAGTTCACGCTGGTGGAGGCGCGCCTCGAGACGGGCCGGACGCACCAGATCCGCGTCCACTTCGCCTCGCTCGGCCACCCGGTGGCCGGCGACACGGTCTATGGTGGGCGCCGGCGGGTCGTCCCGGTCGCGCTCGAGGGGCTGGCGCTGCACGCGGCCGCCCTCGGGTTCGTGAACCCGGTTACCCAGGAGAGTGTGGAATACGCTTCCGCTCTGCCGCCACGGATCGAGCGCCTGCTGTCTCATCTGCGACACGACGCGGCACGACAAGCGCGTCCGGACGGGCACACGCCACGCCGGAAATAGCCGTTCCGGCGCGGGTCTGGATATGGCACGGGCATTGCCACCCACTTGCTAAGATGAGGCGCTCCCCATGGACGGATTGACCACGGTCATCCTGGCGGCGGGCGAGGGCAAGCGCATGCGCTCGCGGATGCCGAAAGTCCTCCACCAGCTCTGCGGGCGGCCCCTGATCTCCTATCCCCTGCGGCTGGCCCAGACCCTCGCCGACCGCGTCGTCATGGTGGTCGGCCCCAACGCCGGCGGCGTCCGGGCGCTGGCCGGCGACGGCGTGGCCATCGCCGAGCAGCGCGAGCGGCTCGGCACCGGCCATGCGGTGCTGCAGGCCCGCGAGGCGTGCCCGTCGACCGGGCCGCTGCTCGTGCTGGCCGGCGACATGCCGCTGCTCCTGCTGGAGACGATCGAGCGCCTGGTCGAGCACCACCGCGCCAGCGGCGCCGCCGCCACCGTGCTCACCGCGGTGGTCGAGCGCCCGCAGGGCTACGGCCGGGTGCTGCGCCAGGGCGGACGCGTCAAGCGCATCGTCGAGGACCGCGACGCCACCGACGACCAGAAGAAGATCAGCGAGATCAATACCAGCGTGTACTGCTTCGACGCCAAGCGGCTGTGGCCGGCGCTGGCGGAGATCAAGCCCGACAACGACCAGGGCGAGCTCTACCTCACCGACGTGATCGGCGTGCTCGCGCGCGCCGGCGCCAAGGTCGAGGCGGTCACCGTCGCCGATCCCGTGGAGGCGATGGGGATCAACGATCGCAAGCAACTCGCCGCGCTGGCCGGCATCCAGCGGCGGCGCATCCTCGACCGCCTGATGGCCGACGGCGTGACGATCGTGGATCCCGCCAGCACGTACGTGGACGACACGGTGACGATCGGGCCGGACAGCGTGGTGCATCCCCAGGCCGTCATCGTCGGCGCCACCACGATCGGCGAGGCATGCGTCATCGGCGCCGGCTCGCACGTGAGCGACAGCACGCTGGCCGACCGCGTCATCGTCAAGCCGTACAGCATGATCGAGACGGCGGTGATCGAGGAGGACGCGGTGCTCGGCCCGTTCTGCCACCTGCGCCCGGGCTGCCACATCGGCGCGGGCGCGGAGATCGGCAACTACGCCGAGCTCAAGAAGTCGCGCGTCGGCCGCAAGACGAAGATGCATCACGTCTCGTATCTCGGTGACGCCACCGTCGGTGAGAACGTGAACATCGGCGCCGGCATGATCACCGCCAACTACGACGGCTATCGCAAGCACCCGACCGTGATCGAGGACGGCGCGTTCGTCGGCACGAACGCGAGCCTCGTCGCGCCCCTCACGGTGGGCGCCGGCGCCTATGTCGCCGCCGGCTCCGTGATCACCAAGGACGTTCCGGGCGACGCGCTCGCGCTCGAGCGGAGTCCGGCCGTCATCAAGGACGGCTGGGCCGCGCGCTGGCGGGCCGCCAACGACAAGAAGACTGCGAAAAAGAAGGACGGCTGAGCCATGTGCGGAATCGTCGGCTACGTCGGTGACAAGAACGCGGTCGGCATCATCGTCGAAGGGCTGAAGAAGCTCGAGTACCGCGGATACGATTCGGCGGGCGTGGCGGTGATCGGCGCCAGCGGCGTGCTGGAAGTGCGGCGCGCGGCCGGGCGCATGAAGGTGCTGGAGGGCATCCTGCGCGAGCGCCCCGTGGCCGGCCACCTGGGCATCGGCCACACGCGCTGGGCCACCCACGGCCGGCCCTCCGACGAGAACGCCCATCCCCACACCGACTGCGCCGGCTCGCTCGTCGTCGTCCACAACGGCATCCTCGAGAACTACCTCGAGATCAAGGAGCGCCTCGCCGCCGAGGGCCACGTCTTCAAGTCGCAGACGGACACCGAGGTGCTGGCCCACCTGATCGAGCACCACCTCAAGAGCGCCGGCCGCCTGGAGCGCGCGGTCAAGCGCGCGCTCAACGAGGTGCGCGGCTCCTACGCCGTCGGCGTGGTGGCGGCGGCGGCGCCCGATCGGCTGGTCTGCGGCAAGCACGGCGCCGGCAGCGTCGTCATCGGCCTCGGCAAGGGCGAGATGTTCGTGGCCTCCGACATCCCGGCCATCCTCGGCCACACGCGCGACGTCGTGATCCTCGAGGACGGCGAGGTCGCCGTGGTCACGTCCACCGGCGTCGAGCTGTCCACGCTGGCCGACGAGCCCGTGCAGCGCGAGCCGGTGCGGATCCTGTGGGATCCGATCATGGCGGAGAAGGGCGGCTACCGGCACTTCATGCTCAAGGAGATGTACGAGCAGCCCCGGGCCATCGCCGACACCTTCCGCGGCCGCGCCCGACCGGCTGGTCGCCGCGAAGCACGGCGCGGGCAGTGTCGTCGTCGGGCTCGGGCGTGGCGAGATGTTCATCGCCTCCGACATCCCGGCGATCCTCTCGCACACCCGGGACGTCGTGATC
>Ga0137397_10001782_pt1 | contig 15019 bp, 15 predicted proteins | sample czorhiz116metaG_FD_106658 | JGI IMG/M metagenome (GOLD analysis project Ga0137397, IMG submission 106658) | Vadose zone soil microbial communities from Angelo Coast Range Reserve, California, USA - czorhiz1.16 metaG | ecosystem: Environmental > Terrestrial > Soil > Vadose zone | place: USA... | reverse complement strand
GCCAATTCGTCGATGGCGATCGCCAGCTTGGGCACGGGCAGCGCGCGATCGACGCCGAGCCCCGTCTCCAGATAGTCGACGTGCAGCAGGTCGAATCCCCGCCCGGCCAGCCGGCGGCTGGCCGCGCGCCCCAGCCGCACGTAGGAGGCGGCGATGAGCGCCAGCGCCAGCGGGCCGTCGGGCCGCCGGAACTCCTGCACGTCGAGGCCAGCCAGGCCCGGCCGCAGCGCCTCGGCCGCCACGCGCTCCTGTGGCTCGACCCGGCACAGCAGGGTGACGGCGTGGCGCTCGGCGGTCCACCGGATCCAGCGGGCGAGCGCGCGGCCACCGGCGTGCGGCGCGTCGAGGGTCGGCAGGAAGGGACTCACCCAGAGAATGTTCATCGTACGGATCGCACGCGGCACTTACTATAATCGACGGATACGATGAAGGTCGTGCTTCTCGCCGGCGGACTCGGCACGCGGCTGCGTGAAGAGACGGAATTCCGTCCCAAGCCGATGGTGGCCATCGGGGGGCGGCCGATCCTCTGGCACATCATGAAGACGTACGCCCACTACGGCCACACCGACTTCGTCATCTGCCTGGGCTACAAGGGCGAGATCATCCGCGACTACTTCCTGAACTACGAGCTGCGGCACCGCGACGTGACCGTGACGCTGGGCTCGCGCGAGCTGCAGATCCACGGCGCGCACGGCGAGGGCGGCTGGAAGATCACCCTGGCCGACACCGGCGAGACCACGCTCACCGGCGGCCGCCTCGGCCGCGTCGGGCGCTACCTCGGGCGCGAGCCGTTCATGGTGACGTACGGCGACGGCGTCGCCGATGTCGACGTCGACAAGCTGCTCGCCTTCCACCGCTCGCACGGCAAGCTGGCCACGCTCACCGCGGTGCGGCCGTCGTCGCGCTTCGGCGAAGTCGTGATCGATCGCGACATGGTGCAGTTCTTCCAGGAGAAGCCGCAGGTGCAGGGCGGCTGGATCAACGGCGGCTTCTTCGTCTTCGAGCCGGCCGTGCTGCCGCTCATCGCCGGTGACGACGAGAGCCTCGAGCAGTCGCTGCTCATGAAGCTGACCGGCATGCGCCAGCTCGCGGTCTACCAGCACCACGGCTTCTGGCAGTGCATGGACACGCCGCGGGAGATGGACCTGCTGAACGAGCTCTGGCGGCAGGACAAGGCCGCCTGGGCGGCGTGGCGCTGAGCGCGCGGCGGCCCCCGGGTCGAGGTCATGGTCCGGCGTGAATTCTGGCGTGACCGCCCGGTCCTCGTCACCGGGCATACCGGCTTCAAGGGCGGGTGGCTGGCGACCTGGCTGCTCGCCCTCGGCGCGCGCGTCAGCGGCTACGCGCTCGCGCCCGACACGACGCCGTCCTACTTCGTCCGCTGCGGCCTAGCCGAGCGCCTGGCCTCGCGGCTCGGCGACGTCACCGACGGCGCCGCGCTGGAAGCCACGCTGGCCGGCAGCCGTCCGAGCATCGTGTTCCACCTGGCCGCGCAGTCGCTGGTCCGCCGCTCCTATCGCGCACCCGTCGAGACCTTCGCCACCAATGTGCTCGGCACCGCGCGCGTGCTGGAGGCGGTGCGGCGCACGCCGTCGGTGGAGGCGGTCGTCGTCGTCACCAGTGACAAGTGCTACGCCAACCACGAGCGGCCGGAAGGCTATCACGAGGACGAGCCGCTCGGCGGCCACGATCCCTACAGCGCGAGCAAGGCGGCCGCGGAGCTGGTGACCGCCGCGTATCGCCGCTCATTCTTCGCCTCCGGCGCGCGCATCGCCACCGCGCGCGCCGGCAACGTCATCGGCGGCGGCGACTGGGCCGAGGACCGGCTCGTCCCCGACGTCATGCGCGCGCTGGCCGGCGGCCAGACGGTGCGCGTGCGCAATCCGTCCGCGGTGCGGCCGTGGCAGCACGTGCTGGAGCCGCTGGGCGGCTACCTGACGCTGGCCGAGCGGCTCGTCGACAGCGATGCCGTCGCCACCGCGTTCAACTTCGGGCCGCGTGACGACGACGCGGTGCCGGTGGCCGCGCTCGTCGAGCTGGTGCTGGGGCTCTGGGGCGACGGCCGCTGGGAGGCGGGGGCCGAGACGGACGCGCCGCACGAGGCCGGCCTGCTGCGGCTCGACTGCCGCCGCGCGCGCGAGCGCCTCGGCTGGCGCCCGGTCCTCACCTTGAAGGAAGCCGCCGAGCTGACGGTGACGTGGTATCGCGCGGCGTCCGCCGCGACGTCGCCCGCCGCGCTCTTCGACCTGGGCCGGGAGCAGATCGCCTGGTACGAGAAGCGCTGGCAGGCCGCGCGCCAGCCGTGAGCCCGCGCGCCTGCCTCGGCTGCGCCGCCGCCCTCGGCGAGCCCTTCCTCGACCTCGGCGCCCAGCCGCTCGCCAACGCGCTGCTGCGCCCCGAGGACGCCGCGCGGCCAGAGCCGCGGCTGCCGCTGGCCGTCGCCTACTGCGCGCGCTGCCACCTGGTGCAGCTCACCGAGACGGCGCCGCCCGAGACCCTGTTCGGCGACTACGTCTACTTCTCCTCGTACTCCGAGTCCTTCCTGGCGCACGCGCGCGCGATGGCCGAGGCGCTGGTGTCGCGCTTCGAGCTCGGCCCCGGCCGGCGGCTGCTCGAGATCGCCAGCAACGACGGCTATCTCCTCCGCTTCGTCCAGGAGCGCGGCGTGCCGGTGCTCGGCGTCGAGCCCGCCCGGAACGTGGCCGAGGTCGCCCGCGCGCGTGGCATCCCGACGCTGGCGCGCTTCTTCGGGCCCGACACCGTGGACGAGATCGTGCGCGACTTCGGCCGCGCGCACGTGATCGTCGGCAACAACGTGCTGGCCCACGTGCCCGGCATCAACGCGTTCCTCGAGGCGGTCGCCGCGTGCCTCACGCCGGACGGCGCCGCCGTCTTCGAGTTCCCGTACCTCGGCGAGCTGCTCGCGCGGACGGCGTTCGACACGATCTACCACGAGCACGTCTTCTACTACTCGCTGGCCGCGGTCGCCCGGCTGGCCGGGCGCGCCGGCCTGGAGGTGTTCGACGTCGAGCGGCAGGCCGTGCACGGCGGCTCGCTGCGCGTCTTCCTGCAGCGCGCGGGCGCCCGCCCGATCGCGGCGGCGGTGGGCCGGCTGGCCGGCGAGGAGACGGCCGCCGGGCTGACGAGCGCCGCGCGCTACGCCGGCTTCAGCGCCGAGGTGCGGCGCGTGTGCGTCGAGCTGCCCGCGCTGCTGCGCCGCCTGCGCGCCGAGGGCCGGCGCTTGGCCGCCTACGGCGCGCCGGCGAAGGGCACCGTCCTGCTCAACGCCTGCGGCATCGGCACCGACCTGCTCGAATTCACCGTGGATCGCAGCCCGCACAAGCAGGGCCGCCTGATGCCCGGCGTGCGGCTGCCGATCCGGCCCGCCGAGGATCTCGTCAAGGCCATGCCCGACGTCACGCTGCTCCTGGCCTGGAACCTCGCCGACGAGATCGTCGCGCAGCAGGGCGAGTACCTTCGCCGCGGCGGGCGCTTCCTGATCCCGATCCCGGCGCCGCGGCTGCTCGAGCGGCCATGATCTTTCGCGAGACCGAGCTGCCCGGCGTGTGGGTGATCGACCCCGAGCCGAGCACCGACGAGCGCGGGTTCTTCGCGCGCACGTGGTGCGCGCGGGAGTTCGAGGCGCGCGGCCTCACCGCCGAGCTCGCGCAGTGCAGCGTGTCGTGGAACCGCACGCGCGGGACCGTGCGCGGCCTGCACTACCAGGCGGCGCCGCACGAGGAGGCCAAGCTCGTGCGCTGCACGCGCGGCGCCGTTCACGACGTGGCACTCGACCTGCGGCCCGGCTCGCCGACACGCCACCGCTGGACCGCCGTCGAGCTCAGCGCCGACACTCGCCGCATGCTCTTCGTCCCCGAGGGCGTGGCTCACGGCTTCCAGACGCTGGTCGACGACACCGAGGTCTTCTACCAGATCTCCCGCTTCCACCAGCCGGACGCCCAGCGCGGCGTGCGCTGGCACGACCCCGCGCTCGGCATCAGGTGGCCGGTCCGCGACGCGATCGTGTCGGCGCGGGACGCCGCGCTGCCGCTGCTTGCCGACCTGTAACCTCTGCGGCTTTCCGGTGCTGAAGCTGCTGCCGGGCCCGGCCGGCTCGCGGTGCGTGCGGTGCATCTCGACGTTCCGCCACCGCGCGATGGGCGCCGTGCTGGCGCGGCTCGGGGTGCCGCCCGACGCCGCCGTGTACGAGATGTCGGCGGGCGGCGCCTTCCATCGCTACCTGCGGCGGAGGTTCGCGCACGTCACCACTTCCGAGCTGTTCGACGACGTCGCCCCGGGCGCGTTCCGCGGCGGCGTCCAGTGCCAGGACGTGCAGCGGCTGACCTACGCGGACGCCGCGTTCGACGTGGTGACGAGCACCGAGGTGCTCGAGCACGTGCCCGACGACCGCCGCGCCTTCGCCGAGCTCCATCGCGTGCTCCGCCCGGGCGGCCTGCTGGTCTTCACGGTGCCGCTCATGGAGGCGCCGGCGACGCTGGAGCGAGCGCGGCTGGAGCAGGGCGCCGTCGTCCACCTGTGCGAGCCGGAGTACCACGGCGATCGCCTGCGCGGCCGGCGCGCGGTGCTGGCCTTCCGCACCTACGGCCTGGACATCCTCGATCGGCTGCGCGCGGCCGGCTTCGAGGCGTCGCTCGAGCGCGTCGACGACCCGCGCCACGCCATCACGGACGGCAAGGTCGTCGTCGGACGGAAGCACGCGTGAGCACCGTCGGCCGCAACATCGCCGCCAACGCCGTCGGCGCGGCGGTCGGCCTCGCGGTCCTCCTGCTGGCGGTGCCGCTCTATCTGCGGCTGCTCGGCCCCGAGGCCTACGGCCTGGTCGGCCTCTTCGCCACCCTGATGGCCGCCGCCGCCGCCCTCGACCTCGGGCTCGGCGCGACGCTGAACCGCGAGGTCGCGCGGATGACGGCCCGGGCGGCCGGCTCCCCGGAGCTCGGGGACGTGGTCACCACGCTGCGCGCGAGCGGCTGGGTGACGGGTCTCGTGCTCGGCGCGGCGTTTGCCGCGCTGGCGCCGCTGATCGCGACGCGCTGGCTGACGCCCGCGGCGCTCTCGACCGGCGAGGTGCGCGGCGCGTTCGTGCTCATGGGGATCGCCGTCCCCGCCATCGTCGCCCGGAGCGTGCACGTCGCCGGCCTCAACGGCCTGCAGCGGCAGCCGCTCGCCAACGGCGTCCAGGCCGGCGGCACGCTGCTCCGCACCGTGCTGACGCTGGTCGCGCTGACGTCGGTGGCGCGCACGCTCACGGTCTTCTTCGTGACCCAGACGCTGATGCTGTACGTGGAGGCGATCGTGCTGGCCGTGGCGCTGGCGCGCTCGCTGCCGCCCGCGGCGGCCGGCGGGCGGATTCGACCGGCGGCCGTCCGCCACCTCCTGGCGTTCAGCGGCGGCGTCGGCGGCACGATGCTGCTCGGGTACGCGGTGCTGTCCGTCGACCAGGTCGTCCTGAGCGCGATCCTACCGCTCGCACAGTTCGGCTACTACACGGTCGCCGCCGCCGCGGCCGCCACGCTCGGGCACCTCGGCTATCCGATCGTCACCGCCGTCTATCCCCGGCTCAGCCAGCGCGTCGAGCGCGCCGACACGCGCGGCGTCGCCGAGGACTACCACTTCTTCTCGCAGCTCGTGGCGGTGCTGGTGGTGCCACTCGGCACGCTGCTGGTGTTCCTGCCCGAGCAGGTGCTGGGCCTGTGGACGCGCGACGCCGAGGTGGTCCGTCACGGCGCCCTCGTGCTGAGCCTGCGCACGCTCGGCACCGTGCTCCAGACGTTCATGTACGTGCCGCACATCCTGCAGCTCGCCGTGGGCTGGTCCAGCTTCGCGGCCGTCGTGAACGCGGGCATGCTGCTCGTGCTGGCGCCGCTCACGCTCGGCCTGGCGCTGGCCTGGGGCGCCCCGGGCGCCGCGGGCGCCTGGGTCGTGCTCAACCTCGGCGCGCTGGTGTTCGCGATGCACCGGATGCACCGGCGCGTGCTGCCCGGCGAGCTCGGCGCCTGGTACGCGCGCATGATTCCGCCGGCGCTCGCCGCGGGGCTGGTCGGGGCGCTCGCCCGGGCCGGCATGCCCGAAGGCCTGGCGGTACCGGCAAGGCTCGCGTGGCTGGCCGCTACGCTCGCGCTCGCCGCGGCCGCGGCCCTGGCGGCGGCGCCGACGGTGCGCCGGCGCCTGCTCGCGGCCGGACGCGCGGTGCGCGTGTCGTGACGGCGATCCCGCGCGTCAGCATCGGCATGCCGGCGTTCAACCAGGAGACGACCGTCGTGCGCGCGATCGAGTCCGTGACCGGCCAGACGTTCGCGGACCTCGAGCTCATCGTCTCGGACAATGCCTCCACGGACGGCACCGAGGCGATCTGCCGCCGGCTCGCCGCCGCGGACACGCGCATCCGCTACACGCGCCAGGCCGCGCCGATCACGCCGTTCGACAACTTCCGCTTCGTCCTCGACGCCGCGCGCGCGCCCTACTTCATGTGGCTGCCCGCCGACGACTACGCGCTGCCGCGCCTGCTGGAGCGCGCGGTCGCCGTGCTCGACGCGCGGCCGGACGTGGTGTGCTGCGTGCCGGGCGTCGAGTTCCTCGAGGCGGACGGACGCCGCTGGCGCTCGAGCGGGACGTTCGCGCTCACCGGCAGCCTGCGCGACAACGTCGAGCGATTCCTCGAGGACCCGCGCGACAACTCGCGCTTCTACGGCCTCTACCGGCGCGACGTCGTGCGCGCCGTGCTGCCGCCCGCGCCGTACTACGCCTTCGACTGGGTGCTCTCGGTCGGCTCGCTGCGCTACGGCAAGCATTGGGAGCTGGACGACGTGCTGCTGGTCCGCGAGCCGAGCGAGCCGGCCCGCTACATGCGCCTCGTCGACGTGGTGGCCCAGAGCCGCGTCGACCGGCTGCTGCCGCTGTCGACCTTCACGCGGGCCGTGCTCTTCGGCCGCCTCGGCGTCCCGCTCGGCGCCCGCGCGCTGCTGCGCCTGCTGCGCCTCAACGTCATGTTCCACATCATGTACGTGCGTCATCGCTATCCGCGCTACGGCCGCCTCGCCGAGCGCGTCGGCCTCCGTCTGAGGCATCTCGGGGCTGCCTCAAGCTCGCGCCAGCATTGACCAAAATCCTTTAGCGATCGTCCGGCTGGGCTGCGGTAACGTGGAGTGTCCGCCCACACCGGCGGCACCCAACACGATGGACGAGATCGAACGCTTCGGGGCGGAGGTCAGCGCGAACGTCGATCGGCTCATGGCCGATGCCGACATGCAGGCGCTCTCGCGCGCCTGGCTCGCCGAGGTCACCCGCCGGCGCTACACGTACAACTTCACGTGGCTCGGCCGGCCGGTCATCCAGATGCCGCAAGATCTGCTGGCCGTGCAGGAGCTGATCTGGCAGATCCGGCCCGACCTGATCGTCGAGACGGGCATCGCCCACGGCGGCTCGCTGATCCACTCGGCCTCGGTGCTGCAGCTGCTGGGCGGCGATCGGCTCGTGGTCGGCGTGGACGTGGACATCCGCGCCCACAATCGCCGCGAGATCGAACGCCACCCGCTGGCGCCGCGCATCCGGCTCATCGAGGGCTCTTCCACCGACCCGCTCACGGCGGGGAAGGTCGCGGAGCATGCCAAGGGGCGCCGCGCGGTGATGGTCGTGCTCGACTCCGACCACACCCACGCCCACGTGCGGCGCGAGCTGGAGCTCTACGCGCCGCTGGTCACGCGCGGCAGCTATCTCGTCGTGTTCGACACGCTCATCGAGGACCTGCCCGACGAGCTCTTCGCGGGACGCGCGTGGGGCAAGGGCAACAATCCGAAGACCGCGGTGTGGGAATACCTGAAATCGACCACGCGCTTCGAGATCGACCCGCGTATCCCGGCCAAGCTCTTGCTGACGTGCGCGCCCGACGGCTTCCTGAGGTGCGTCGGTGACTGAGCAGCCGCCGATCCCCGTCTTCCAGCCTCACGTGGGTGTGGACACGATCAAGGCGGTCGTGGACGCGCTGCACGCGGGCTGGCTCGGCATGGGCGCCATCACCCAGGCCTTCGAGGAGGGCCTGGCGAGCTTCCTCGAGCTGCGCGACCGCTACGTGCTGGCCACGAACACCGGCACCTCGGCGCTGCACCTCGGCCTGCTCGCGGCCGGCGTGGGCCCCGGCGACGAGGTCATCACGCCCGCGTTCAACTTCGTCGCCGACCACCAGGCCATCGTCGCCACCGGCGCCACGCCGGTCCTGTGCGACGTGGACGACGCCACGCTCGGCCTGGACCCCGAGAAGGCCGAGGCGCTGGTGGGGCCGCGCACGAAGGCGCTGCTGCCGCTGCACTTCGGCGGGCTGCCGGGCCGGCTCAAGGAGCTGTACGCGCTGGCCGAGCGGCGCGGGCTGCGCGTGGTGGAGGATGCCACGCACGCCTTCGGCAGCCGCGCCGACGGCCGGCCGCTGGGCAGCGCCGGCGACGTCGTGTGCTTCAGCTTCGACCCGGTCAAGGTGATCACCTCGATCGACGGCGGCGCCGTCGTGGTGGGCGATCGCGCGCTGCTGGAGCGGCTGCGCCACTGGCGCTTCCTCGGTATCGACCGCGAGACCCACGAGCGCTACAAGAACAGCCGCGCGTGGGAGTACGACGTGGTCGGCCAGGGCTTCCGCTATCACATGACCAACATCAATGCGGCCATCGGGCTCTCCCAGCTCGCCCGCGCGCACGAGTTCATCGCCGCCCGCCGCGCCTCCTGCCGGCTCTATTCCGAGCGGCTGGCCGGCCTCGCCGACGTCCGCTGCCCGGCCACGGACTTCACCGACGTGGCGCCGTTCATCTACACCGTGCGGGTGAGGGCGGGCCGGCGCGAGGGGCTCATCGAGCATCTCAAGCGCCGCGGCATCGCGACCGGCATCCACTTCCTGCCCGCCCAGGATTTCTCGTTCCTGAAGGACTGCCGCCGCGGCGACCTCACGGTCACCGAGCGCGTGACGCGCGAGATCCTCACGCTGCCGCTGCACACGCTGATGGCCCCCGCGCTCGTCGAGCGCGTCGCCGCCGCGATCCGCGAGTACGTCGAGTCAAGCTGATGGCCGCGATCCTGGAGCGCGTCAGTGTGACCGCCGACTGGGACGCCGAGCGCCCGCTGAACGCCGCGGCGCTGGCCACGTACGCGGAGCACGGGGTCCTGCGCCTGCGCGCGTTCGCGCCGGCCGCCCTGCTGAGCGCGTTCCGCGACGAGGCGGCCACCATGATCGGCCTCGTGCTCGACGAGCTCGGCCTCGATCGCCGGGCGTCGAACGTCAACCGCTTCGACCGCGGCCTCGATCTGCTGCTGAGCGCCGACCGCGCGCGCGTGGGCCGCCTCTACAACGCCGTCCGCAAGCTGCCGAGCGTGTACGGCCTCATCACCGCCCCGCGCGTGTGGGCGGTCATGCGCCAGCTCATGGCCACGCGGCTGCCCGGCATCTATCCCAGCGGCACCGGTGTGCGCATGGACCACCCTGGCGAGGACACGTACCTGTCGCCGTGGCACCAGGAGTACCCGTACAACCTCACCAGCGACAACGCGGTCACGCTGTGGCTGCCGCTGGTGGACGTGGACGAGACCAACGGCTGCCTGCGCCTGGCGCCCGGCACGCAGCGCCTCGGCGCGCTGCCCGTGCGCGTGCGCGACCCGCTCAACGAGCGGCGCAACGCCAACGAGACGCTGGAGATCGCCGGCCTCGACGCGCTGCTGGCGCGCCACGCGGCGGCGCCGGCGCCGACGGCGGCCGGCGACGCGCTCGTCTTCCACACGTTCCTGCTCCACTGCTCGCAGCCCAATCGGAGCGCGGCGACGCGCTGGACGCTGCAGGCACGGTACTTCGACTTCCTCAACCCGACCGCGATCCGCCACGACTGGGTCGGCGGCATGAACGAGGGCGTGGACTTCCGGCGGTATCACCCCGAGCTGGTCGCCGACGGCTGACATGCTCGCGGCCTGCCGCGTCTGCGCGCGCCCCGAGCCGGAGCTCCTGCACGCCTCCGCGCTCGAGCAGACGCTGACCTCCGAATCGAAGCTGCGCCCGGGCCGCCTGCGCATCCACCTCTGCGCCAACTGCGCGCACGTGATGAGCGACGCCGGCGGCCTCGACGACGTCGCTGGCTACTACGGCGCCGAGTACGACTCGCTGCTCGACTCGCCGGAGTCCGACGACCTCTACGACCTCGACGCCCACGGGCAGCCGGTCTACCGCTCGCAGATCCAGCTCGACAACCTCGTGCGCCTCGCCAACCTGCCGCCCAAGGGCCGCGCGCTCGACTTCGGCTGCGGCAAGGGCGCGTTCCTGGGGCGCTTCGGCCGCCAGTACCCGGGCTGGGAGCTGGCCGGCTCGGACGTGTCGGAGCGCTACCGGACGCTCGTGGAGCCGATCACCGGACCGGGCCGCTTCGCGGTGACGTCGCTCGACCGCGCTCAGGCGCCGGCGGGACCGTTCGATCTCATCACGCTGTTCTTCGTGGCCGAGCACCTCGTGGACCCGGCGGCCACGCTGGCCCGCGTGGCGTCGTGGCTGGCGCCGTCGGGGCTGCTGTACCTCACCGTGCCCAACGTGATGACGAACACGATCGACGCCTTCCTGGCCGATCACCTCTCGCACTTCTCGGCGCACAGCCTGGCCGCGCTCGTGCACCGCGCGGGCCTGCGCCCGCTGGTGCTGTCCGAGCACCACCAGCTCGGCCAGCTCACGCTGATGGCCGCCGCCGATCCCGCCGTCACGCTCCACCCGGCCTCACGCCTGGGCGGCGACCTGGTCGCCGCGTACGTGGCCGCCATCCGCGCGGGCGTGGCACGCTGGGCGGAGTGCGGCGCGCGCGTCACCACGTTCCTCGCCGCGCGCCCGGCCGGCCACGGCCAGCTCGCCGTCTACGGCGCCGGCGTGTTCGGCAGCTATCTGGCGCTCTCGGCCGGGCCCGCGCGCGAGTCGATCGCGTGCTTTCTCGACCAGGGGCCGTTCAAGGTGGGCACGACGCACCTGGGCCGTCCGGTCGTGCACCCGCGCGAGATTCCCGCGGGCGTGAGCGACGTCCTGGTGGGGCTCAATCCCGGGCGCGCGCGCGACATCCTGGCCCAGGCGGGACTGCTCGGCCGGCCGCGCCTGCGGTTCTTCTTTCCGTGATGGCCAGCCCGCGTTTGCTGCAGGGCGAGCAGGTCAAGCTGCGCCCCTTCCGGCGCGAGGACCTGCCGCGGGTGATCGCCTGGCGGCGCGACGCCGAGCTGCGCCGCGGAGCGCTCTGGAGCGACGCGCCCTTCGGCCCGCGCGAGGCCCAGCGCTGGCTGCGCGCGGTCTCCAACGGCACCGATCCCTCGCGCGTCACGCTCGCCATCGAGCTGCGCGCCGACGGCCGCATGGTGGGGCTCACCAACCTCACGCGCATCGACCGCCGGGCCGGCACCGCGTACTTCGGCATCGTCGTGGGCGAGAAGGACTGCTGGGGCAAGGGCATCGCCACCGAGAGCCTGCGCCTGGTGCTCCGCCGCGCCGCGGGCCTGAAGCTGCGCAAGGTGCTGCTCGAGGTCGCCGCCGACAACCCGCGTGCGGTCGAGCTCTATCGGCGGGCCGGCTTCCAGACCGAGGGCGTGCTGCGCCGCCAGCTCGCGCGGGCCGAGGGCTTCGTCGACGTCATCGTGATGGCGTTCTTCTTCGCGTGATGGTCGTCGCCATCAACCAGCCGTGCTACCTGCCGTGGCGCGGCCACTTCGCGCTCATGAAGACCGCCGACGTGTTCGTGTTCTACGACGACGTGCAGTTCACGTCGAACACCTCGCGCAGCTTCTTCGCGCGCGTGCAGCTCAAGACGGCGGCCGGCCGCCGCTGGCTCACGGTGCCCGTGCTCAAGAGCGGCAAGTTCGGCCAGCGCATCGTCGACGTCGCCATCGCGACGGACGGGCCCTGGGCGGCCAGGCACGCGGCCGCGATCCGCGAGGCGTTCCGCGGCGCGCCGTTCGCCGGCGCCGTGGAGCCCGTGCTCGCCACGCTGAGCGACTGGGAGCGCCTCGCCGAGCTGACGGTCAGTACCACGAAGCTCATGGCCGAGCTGCTCGGCATCCAGCGTGAGACGCTGCGCGCCTCGACGCTGGGCGTCGGCGGCAGCGGCTGGGAGCGCGTGCTGGCGATCTGCCGCGCGCTCAAGGCCACGCGCTACGTGAGCGGCCACGGCGGGCTCGACTATCTCGACCACGAGGCCTTCGAGGCAGCCGGCGTGGCCGTGGAGTACATGGACTACGACCTGGCCCCCTATCCGCAGCTCCACGGCGCCTTCGAGCCGCACGTGACCGCGCTCGACACGCTGGCCAACCTCGGCGCCGCCGCCGGCGCGCACGTCAATGCGCGCACCGTGCCCTGGCGCGAGATGCGGGCGCGCCGCGCGGCCGCCGCGGAGCCGGCGCGGTGAAGACGCTCGTGCTCGTCCCCGCCTACAACGAGGCCGCGCGCATCGGCCGCGTGCTGGCCGGCATCCGCGCGGCCGTGCCCGGCGCCGACGTGCTGGTGGTGGACGACGGCTCCGCCGACGACACCACCGCCGTGGCGCGCGCCGCCGGCGCCCGCGTGGTGAGGCTGCCGTTCAACCTGGGCGCGGGCGTGGCGGCGCAGACCGGCTACAAGCTCGCCGTGCGCGAGGGCTACGCGTGCGTGGCGCAGCTCGACGCCGACGGCCAGCACGAGCCGGCCGACATCCCGGCGCTGGTGGCGCTGATCGAGCGCGGCGAGACCGATGTCGCCATCGGCTCGCGCTTCCTCGGAGGCGCCACGACCTACCGCCCGGGCGCGCTGCGCCGCGTCGGCATGGGCCTGTTCGGCCTGCTGGCCTGGATGCTGACGGGCGTGCGCTTCTCCGACGTGACGTCCGGCTTCCGCGCCTTCGGCGGCGACGTCGTGCGCTTCGTGGCCACCGAGTGGTACCCGACCGACTACGCCGACGCCGACGTGCTCATCACCCTGCGGCGCGCCGGCTTCCGGCTGCGCGAAGTGCCGGTGCGGATGTACCCGCGCGCAGGCGGCCGCTCCATGCACGCGGGGCTGGGGCCGGTCTACTACGTGTTCAAGATGCTGCTCTCGGTGGCGCTGGCGCCCGTACGGCGTGAGCCGATCGGTCAGACGCGCGAGCCGGCCGAGCAGAAGAGAGGCCTGACATGACCCAGGGGCTGACGCTGCACCAGACCGCGTTCGCGCTGGCCACCTCGCTGCTGATGTTCGTATTCATTCTCGAGCTGGTCCGCCGGCGGCGGCTGCGCGAGGAGTACTCGTGGCTGTGGCTGCTGGCCGCGGGCGCGATGGTGCTGCTGGTCGTCTGGTTCCGCCTGCTCATGATCATCACGCACCTGGTGGGCGCGGTCACCCCGCTCAACACGCTGCTGCTGTTCGCGGTGCTCTTCCTCTTCGCGATCGCCGTCCACTACTCGGTCATCGTCTCGCGGCTCACCAGCCAGGTGAAGAACCTCGCGCAGGAGCTGGCCCTGGTCTCGGCCCGGCTGGAAGAACGCCCGCGCTGAGTCAGTCGGCGCGCGGGCGGCCGGCCAGCGCTTGCCGCGCGCGCCACGCTTCGTAGCTGCCCGGCGCCAGGCGCGCGAACGTCTCCAGATTTCGCCGCACGCCCGCCTCGTCGCCGCGCGCGCGGGCGATGAGGGCCAGCGCCCAGTGCGCCTCGGCGTGGCGCGGATCGAGCGCCAGCGCCTCCTCCTCGGCGCGCGCCGCCTCGTCGAGCTTCCGCTCGGCCAGCCGCACGAAGCCCAGCGTGCTGAAGGCCAGGGCGTTCCGCGGGTCGAGCTTCAGCGCGGCCGATACTTCTTCGCCGGCCTCCGTCATGCGACCCTCGGCCAGCCGCCGGCGCGCCATGCCGAGATGCTGACCCACGCGCGCGCGCGTGGCCGCGGCGAGGAACGCCGGGCCGAGGTCGCGCGCGGAGCCCTCATCACCGAGCCGGCGGTAGATGGCGATGAGCGCGGGATAGACGTCGGCGACATACGGGTCCGCGCGCTGGGCGCGCGCGAGGTAGCGCGCGGCGCCGCGGTCGTCGCCGGCCTCGGCGCGCGTGAGGCCGGCCTGGAAGAGGACCGTGGCCCCGGGCTCACGGGCGAGCGCGCGCTCGTAGTATTCGCTCGCGCGCACGAAATCCTTCCGGCGCCGGTAGAGGAGCGCGGCCGCCTGGTCGGCCTCGAACCGCCGCACGGGATCCCGCACGCGCGCGAGCGTCGCCAGCGCCTGGTCGGCGTCGGCGGTGACGTGGCCGAGCAGGAGCAGCCCCAGGGACGAGCCGGTCTGCTCGACGTTGCGGCTCAGCTCGGCGCGCACGGCGTCGGCCCGGCCGGGATCGGCCATGAGACGCGCGAGCCCGGCGACGCCCTTGGCCGGCTTCACGTGGCGGTACTCGTCGCGCTCGATGACCGCGGAATACTTCCCGCGCCGCGGCAGGTAGACGAGGGCGACGTCATCCCAGTACACCAGCGCCCAGTCGGGCGAGGCCAGCGCCGGATCGGCGTCGGGACCGATGGCCTCCTCGATCACCTGGCCCGCGTACGCAGGATAGGCCATCACCGCCGCCTCCAGGCCATAGCGCGCGCGCAGCCGCTCGAGGTGCGGCGGTGAGACATGGGCGAAGTGGATCTCCTCGTGCAGGCTCGCGGGGACGTGGCCGCGTCCGTCGATGATTGGCACGCGGCGCGGGAAGTCCCGCCAGGTGATGTACCCGCCGAAGTGGAACGTGTTGAACACGCGCCCCTCGACGCCGCGCGCGTCGAGATAGCGCAGGGCCCGCTCGGCCACCCGGCGCTCGTCCAGACCGAGGCCGAAGGCGGGCGCGCTGCGGATGTCGTTGAACGGCCCGATCCCCGCCGCCGTCACCACCACGCTCGTGACGGCGAGGGCCAGCGCCGCCACCGCGCCGCCGAGCACGAGGCGGCGGCCGAGCGGTCCGCGCGCGTGGCCGGCGAGGAGCACGACATTGCGCGCGAGGATCGGCGCGGCGACCAGGAGGAACAGGAAGACGAACCGCACGGCGGAGAG
>Ga0137397_10001780_pt1 | contig 15026 bp, 8 predicted proteins | sample czorhiz116metaG_FD_106658 | JGI IMG/M metagenome (GOLD analysis project Ga0137397, IMG submission 106658) | Vadose zone soil microbial communities from Angelo Coast Range Reserve, California, USA - czorhiz1.16 metaG | ecosystem: Environmental > Terrestrial > Soil > Vadose zone | place: USA... | reverse complement strand
GGGAGATGGAGCTGCGCGAGGCGCTGAAGCAGCACTTCAGCTACGAGTCGTTCCGCAAGGGGCAGGAGGCCATCGTCCGCTCGGTGCTGTCCGGGCGGCCCACCATCGCCATCCTGCCGACGGGCGGAGGCAAGAGCCTCTGCTACCAGCTTCCCGCGCTCCTCCTCGAGGGGACCACGGTGGTGGTCTCGCCGCTGGTCGCCCTGATGAAGGACCAGGTCGATGCGTTGCGCGCCCGCGGGATCGCGGCCACGTTCATCAACAGCTCGCTCGGCGACGGCGAGAGGCAAGAGCGGCAGGCGGCGCTGCGCCGCGGCGAGTACCGGCTCGTGTACGTGGCGCCCGAGCGCTTCAAGTCGCCCTCGTTCCTCTCCGCGGTGGCGGGGTTGAGCATCCCTCTGCTCGCCGTGGACGAGGCGCACTGCATCTCCGCCTGGGGCCACGACTTCCGGCCGGAGTACCAGCAGCTGGCGCGGGCGCGGGAGCAGCTGCGCGCCGAGCGCGTGCTGGCGCTCACCGCCACCGCCACTCCGGAGGTGCGCCGCGACATCGCCGACGCGCTCGAGCTGCGCGACCCGCGCGTGTTCGTCGCGGGGTTCGATCGGCCCAACCTCTTCATCGAGGTGCTGCGGGTCTCCGGCGACAAGGACAAGCTCGGGCGGCTTCTGGCGTTGGCGAGGCGCGGCGGCCCGGGCATCGTGTACGCGGCCACCCGCAAGAACGTGGAGAAGATCGTCTCGGCACTCCGCGGCGCGGGCGTGGACGCGCTCGGGTACCACGCGGGCATGGCGGACGGTGAGCGCACGGGCGTGCAGGAGCGCTTCGTCCGCGGCGACGCGCCCGTGATCGTCGCTACCAACGCCTTCGGCATGGGGGTGGACAAGGCGGACATCCGCTTCGTCGCGCACTTCGACGTCCCCCGCTCGCTGGAGGCGTACTACCAGGAGATCGGCCGCGCCGGCCGCGACGGCCTGCCCAGCTACGCGCTCTTGCTCTTCAACTTCGCCGACGTGATGATGCAGCGGCGGATGATCGAGGCAGGCCGCCCCTCGCGGGACCTGGTTGAGCGGGCCTGGGCGGCGGCGCGCGAGCTGCTCCAGGGATCGACCGAAAAGCTGGCCCGCGCCTGCGGCGTGACCGCGTCCGAGCTCTCCGGAGTCGTGCGGCTGCTGGAGAGTGCCGGGCATCTGGAGCGCGGGCTGGCGCGGGACGGACAGTTCTTCGTGGCCACTCCCTCGGTCGGTCCGGAGGATCTGGCGGTCGACTTCGAGCTGCTCGAGCTGCGCGTGGCGCGGGAGCGGCAGATGCTGGATCGGCTGGTGCGCTTCGCCGACACCCGCGGGTGCCGCCGGCAGAACCTGCTCCGGTATTTCGGCGACGCGGACGCTCCGCGCGGCTGCGATGCCTGCGAGAGCTGCAAGGGCAGCCGGGCTCCCGATCCGGAGGAGGTCGCGGCGGGCGGCGGCGCGCGCAAGCGGAAGGCGGCAGAACCCGCCCCGGATACCGAGGACCAACCCTACGACGAGGGCGTGTTCGAGAAGCTCCGCGCGCTGCGGTCCGAGCTGGCGCGGGAGACCCGGGTGCCGCCCTACGTCGTCTTCCACGACGCAACGCTGAAAGACCTGGCCCGCGCACTGCCTCACGACGAACAGAGCTTCTTGCTGGTGAAGGGCGCCGGTCCGAGCAGGTGGCAGCGGTATGGCGAGCGGGTGGTGGCGATCACGCGGGAAGCTTCGGCGCGCCAGTCCACGCCGGTGGTGCGCGAGCCGGAGCCGCAGCGAAACCTGGACTTTCCGCCGGCCGATCCGGCGGTGCACGAGCCTTTGGCGGCCGGATATGGCATGGCGGGCGAGCTGCCGCCAGCGGGCGCGGAGCTGTGGAAGCTCTACGCTTCGGGCGCGTCGCTTCCGGACATCTGCGCGCGACTGCGGCGCTCGACCGGCGACGTGGCGTCCGAGCTCGCGGACGGGGCTCGGCGGGGACGGATCGTGGATGTGAGCCGCCTGCTTGGAGCCGAGAAGGTGGCGGCGATCCGGGCGGCGGCGCGGGGGACGAACGGGGACGTGGTCGCGGTGCGGAGGCGGCTGCCGTTCCCCGCGGCGCTGGCGGAGATCCGGCTGGCGTTGATGGTCGGGTAGGGGGCTTTTGGCGTCCGGCGGGCCGATGGTTTCCCGCGACGTGTTGTTGCTCACCCGGACGCTTTGCCAGACGCGAGGCGCTGCTGGGCTGTCCGTGAAGGGCGATCGCGTGGCGGCCGTGCCAAGGGCGCGGCACTTCCTCCGGCGCTCCGGCCGTGGCGGATTGAGGCGCTCGCCTCTCAGCGGCGCGCGGCGCAAGCTTCCTGGAAGCGGTCGTTCGCGACTCGCCCCGGGGCGAGTAGGACCCCTCACCACGTGCTAACTCGGCCGCTCCAAGGCGCTCAGTTCGCGAAGGATGTGTTCCGCGTGGCCTTGGCGCCTCGGTTCATTCTTCGTCCGCTGCGCGATGGCGTGAGCAACGGAGGACCTCGTCGAGTGGCTTTCTCTGCAGGCGCCGGATTGTGCCAACCAGGTAGGTATCGTCGGGTGCTGTCCAGCCTTTGGGCTCCAGCTGCTCCAGGGTCGGAGCCGTTCTCCTCCCCTTCCGGGATACGCGGGGTCGAGGGGCATTCGCCTTCGGGAGCCGCGATCGCCTGGACACGGATGCGCATCGTCCAGCCGCAACTTGCCGTTGGTCAAATCGCCAACCGAGCTCGTGCCGGAACGCGTGAAGATCTCTTGCCGAGCTCGCCCCGGCGGTCCCGGGGCCATGGACCCCATCGAGCTGCGGCGGAAGAAATCAACTTGCCCCGGAGCAAGCAAGTGAGCTGTGGATAAGTCTGCGGTGCGGCGCCCCGGGGTCGAGTTCGGAGCAGCAAGAACTTGGCGAGACTACCTGCCCAACGCCCCCTGCACCCGCAGGGCGCCTCGTCGATCCGCGGGCTGGTGGTCATGCACCCACGGAGCGCTGCATAGATTGGGTGTACAACCAATCCATGGCACGACCGACTGTAAGGGCCGAGCGACGGGCGGGGATCACCGCCGCGTTCGCCAAGGTGCTGGCCCGACAGGGATATGCGGGCGCGACCATCGCCGCCGTGGCGGATGAGGCCGGCGTTGCGCCCGGCCTCATCCACCATCACTTCGAGGGCAAGGCCGATCTCTTGCGTAGCCTGCTCGATGATCTCATCGCCCGCTTCCGCCGCCGGACCGGAGCCAAGGAAACCGGGATGAACGCACTCGCGGCCTGGCTGGCCGCGGCACTGGAGCTCGATGACAGCTCCGACGCGGTCGCAGCGCGCTGCTGGGTCGGTGTGCTCGCCGAGGCTGTTCGAAACCCCGGCCTTGGCGCGCAGGTGCGCCGGTTGGTGGACACCGAAATCGAGGGGATCCGCCGCCGCTCCGGCGGACGGCTTTCGGCTCAGGAGGCCGGCGCGGTGCTGGCCTTCGTCATGGGCGCATTGATGCTTGGCGCCTTCACGCCGAAACGGACCGGCGGATTCGCTGCGCCCGCGGCGCGGATGCTGGTGCGCGCGTTCCAGTAGCGCGCTCCTGGGCCTACGAATGATGGGACCACCCGGTGCTTCCGGTCACGGACTCGCCCCGGGGCGCGTCGTGCGCGGCAGCGGCGCGCTAGAACGGAATGTCGTCTTCGGCGGGCTTGGGGGCGCCGCCGGAGGACGGCTCTTCCATTCCGGGCGGGGGACCCCCGAAGTCGTCCGCGGGCGCTCCGCCGCCTCGGGCGGCTCCTCGGCCGCCGCGGTCGCCGCCGCCTCCGAGGAAGACCACGCCCCCGACGGGATTGGCGACGATCTCGGTGGTGAACTGCTTGGCGCCTTCCTTGTTGGTCCACTCGCGGGTCTGCAGGCGACCTTCGACGTAAACGGAGCGGCCCTTGGAGAGGTATTCGCCGCAGTTCTCGGCGGCCTTGCCCCACACGACGACGCGGTGCCACTCGGTCCGTTCCTGCTTCTGGCCGGCCTTGTCGGTCCAGGCCTCGTTGGTAGCGACGGTGAAGTTCGCCACCGCCTGTCCGCTGGGCGTGTACCGGACCTCGGGATCGCGGCCCAGATTGCCGATCAGGATGACCTTGTTGACGCTGCCCGCCATGCTTTGCCTCGCTTGAGGATGAGGCACGCACCCTAACATACGGGGCCGACAACGGGCCGGAGGCTTTGAACCGTCAGCCGCCGCCGGGGCACGAGGGCGACGGGCCGTTGCAGGCGGCGCTCGCCGGCTTGGCGGCGCCGGGCGGCGTCACCAGGGCGACCGGGTTTGCGCGGCTCCCCGCCGGCATCTGAAGGCCGGCAGGCTCGGGCAGGGGCGCGGGCACCACCGGCGGCGCGGGTGGGGAGCCTGCCGGTGCGGTGGACGGCGCCGAAGGCGTCGAGCCGGGAGCCGAGGGCGCCGCCTGGGGCGCCGGAGGCGCCGACTGGACCATCGACTCGGGCGAGCGCACCGGGCGTCGCTCGAGGACGGCGAGCCAGCCCTCGAGCTGCGGCGGAGGCAGCGCGCCCTCCGGGGCCGAACGGCGCAGCCTCTCCGCCAGCGGGTACTTCGAGAGATCGGTTCCGGCCTGCTCCAGCCCGGTGGAGACCAGCTCGATGGTGGCCTGGGCCTGGGAGGCCGGCGCGACGCGCAGCGCGCTGAGCATTTCGTCCGGCGAGGCGTCGCCGACCTCCAACAGGCCGTCGGAGAGCATCGCCGCGAGCTGCTCGTCGCGCTCCTGACCGCGCGCGAGCGGCGCGATCGCGAACAGGCGCGCCAGCGCTTCGGCGCTGCCGTCCACCGCGAGGTCCAGCAGCGAGGAGACCGCGGGGATCGGAAGCCCCAGCTCCTTGCCGACGCTGCGCAGCCGCAGGAAGAGATCCGGCGAGGGAGGCATCGCCTCCAGCAGCGGGCCGCCGCCCTGATCCGGATCGCTGCGGTAGACGGCGTCGGCCAGCACGATTCTCAAGAGAGGATCCCGCTCGGTCCGCAGCGCCGAGCGCAGGAAGGGCAGGTTCTTCTTGTCCGCCGCGGCGGCCAGGCCGGAGTACGTGGCGACCCGCGCTTTCAGCTCCGCGGGCGCCGCGTCCTGGGGCGAGGTGGAGACGGCCGCCAGCGCCGCCTCGCGCACGCCGCCCTCCGGCGCCCCGAGCGCGGCGAGCAGGCCGCCGAGGCGATCGATGGAGGAGATCACCGGCGCGCTCTTTCCCGCCCAGTCGTTCACCAGCACGGAGAAGACGAACCGCTCCCCGCCCAGGCTCTGCACGTACCCGGAGAGCGCGGTCACGCGCTCCAGGGTGCCGGTCTTCGCCCGCAGCCGCCCGGCCGCGTCCGTCCCTTCCATCCGCATCCGCATGGTGCCGTCGCGCGCCGCGATCCCCAGCGAGGAGACGAACTCGGACGCCACGGGGAACCGCTTCCAGACCGCCTGCAGCAGCGTGGCGATCTGCCGCGCGGTGAACCGGTTGGTGTCGTTCAGGCCGCTGCCGTTCTTCAGCACGTAGGTCCCGCGGGGGATCCCCAGCTCGGCGAGCAGGTCCTCGGCGACCTCCAGCCCCTTGGCCCAGGATCCCGGCGTCCCCTTCAGCTCGGCGCCCAGCGTCTTGACCACCATCTCCGCGATGAAGTTCGAGGAGACCTTGTTCATGTCGCGGATGATCTCGCCCAGCTCCGGCGACTCGTAGCTCTGGATCAGCGAGGCCGTCTGCGGCGCCGTCCCGCGCTTCACCCGGCCCGTGACCTTGATGCCGCGTTTCCTCAAGAGAGCGCGCAAGGTCTGCCCGTAGTAGAAGGCCGGGTCGCCGACGCGCCGGTACATCACCACGGACTCCGCGCGCAGCGGCAGGCGGCCGTCGACCACGATCCGGGTCCTTTCGCCCTCGGAGGCGGTGTGCGGACGCAGCTTGCGCCGCCCGTTGGCGCGGACGGTCACGACGCGGTTGTCGACGATGAAGTAGTCGCGCGCGTCCGGCTCGACCTCCACCCGGGCCCGCGCGCCAGTGCGATCGCCCGGCGTGATGTAGATGGCGACCGCGTTGTGGTTGAGCGAGAGCGCCCCCACGCCGGCCGCCCAGGCCTTGTCGCTGGTCTCCTGCTCCCATCCGGGCCCGAACTCCTCGCGGTCGAAGAACGAGTCGTCGAGCACGATGTCGCCGACGCTGCGCACCCCGCGGTGCCAGAGATCGGCGACCAGGCCCTCCAGCCGTTCGGCGGTGACCGACGGATCGCCGCGCCCCTTCACGTAGAGCGTGCCGATCCGCCCGCGCTGCATCGGCCGGTCGGAGAGATAGTCCGTGCTGAACCGGTACTCGGGCCCCAGCCGCAAGAGTCCCGTGGCGGCGGTGACCAGCTTGGTGTTCGAGGCCGGGTTGAGGAGCTCGTCGGGATTGCGCGAGTAGATCACCTGGCCGTCGTCCAGCGACTCCACCTGGAACGCCACGCGCGCGTTCGACAGCGGCGGCTGCGAGAGAAGCTGCTCGATGGCCTTCTTCAGCGCGTCGCGATCGGATTGGCCGGCCCGGGCCGCGAGAGGCGACACCGCGAGCATCAGGACCGGAAGGAACCTTCTCACTGGGCAGACCTCAGGGGGGCTGGCGCTCCGCCCTGAATTCTATCGAGCGGCCGCCTGCCCGGTCAACAAAACTGTCGGGTAATCAAACGTTTGCGTCGTCACGAGCCGCCGGACCCGCGCCGGCAGCCCGCATGCTCGCACAACACCCGGACTTTCCGGGCGCATCCCGGCGTGCGACAGTGCGCGCCGATTTTTCCCCACCCCGAGGTGCTCAAATGGACGAATTCGACCGCCAGGCAGCCCGCTGTGTGTTCGTGGGCATCCAGGGGAGGACCCCGACGCAGCCCGAGCTGGACCTGATCCGCCGCGGGGCGGGCGGCGTGATCCTCTTCGCCCGCAACGTTTCGGATCCGATCCAGGTGGCGGAGCTGTCGCGGGCGCTCAAGGCGGCGGCCCCCGGACCGCTTCTGGTGTGCATCGATCACGAAGGCGGCCGGGTCCAGCGCCTGCGCCCGCCGCACTGGACCGCCTGGCCCAGCATGCGGCGGATCGGCGAGCTCGATCAGCAAGGCGGCGTCGCCGGCATGAACGGCACAGCCATCGCGGAGACGCTCGGGAAGATGATCGCGGAGGAGCTCTCGGCCTGCGGAATCGACCTCGACTTCGCCCCGGTGCTGGACGTGGACACGAACCCGCGCAACCCGGTGATCGGGGACCGCTCGTTCTCGCGCGACCCCCGCCGCGTGGCCAGGCTGGGCGTGGCGCTGGCGCAGGCGCTGGAGGGCGCGGGCGTGGCGAGCTGCGGCAAGCATTTCCCCGGGCACGGCGACACCTCGCAGGACTCGCACATGACGCTCCCGCGCCTGGCCCACGACCCCGCCCGGCTCTGGGAAGTGGAGCTGGTCCCCTTCGTGGCGGCGGCCCGCGCCGCGATCGCCTCGGTGATGACCGCCCACATCCGGTTCGAGACCCTCGACCGCCTGCCCGCCACCCTCTCGCCGGTGACGCTCGGGATGCTGCGCAAGGAGGTCGGCTTCCGCGGCTGCTGCATCTCCGACGACCTGGAGATGCAGGCCATCTCCGAGAACTGGGGCGTCCCGGACGCGGCCGAGCTCGCCATCGACGCGGGCTGCGACGCGGTCCTGGTCTGCCACACCCTCCAGCACCAGCACGACTCCATCGACGCCATCGCCCGCGGCGCCCGCTCCGGCCCGCTGTCCCGCGAGCGCCTGCTGGAGGCGAGCAAGCGCGTGGAGACCCTGCAGAAGTTCGCGCGTCCCGCTTCCGCGGTGGATCCGGCAGCCGCGCCCAAGGCGTGCAACACGGAAGAGCACCGTCGCTTCGCAGCCGTCCTGTTCGAGGGCATGCCGCAGGCGGACCGCAGGGCGAAGGACCCCACCGAGTTCCGGGCCTGAGCGCCTGCTAAAAGGCGATCGAAATCCCTGCCGTGGCGAAGGCGCCGAAGGCGGATGAGCTGGGGGCCGGCGGGTTGAAGTCCTCCATCTGCCCGGTGACGCCCAGGTATCCGCGCAGGTGGAACTGCGGGTGACCAATGCAAGCTTCGAGGATGCGCCCGCCCGCGCGCGCTACCGCCGGGTGAGGGCGCCTTCGCCCAGCAGCGCGAGGGCGCCAAGCAGCAGCAGCCCGCTCCACAGCGGCGTCCCGTGCGCCCCCTGCGCCGCTGCCGACGTCGAGGCCACCTGCGCCGACTCCGCCCCGCCGAGCTGGGCCTTCAGCTCCCCTTCGTCGACGCGGCGCAGATCGCTCTCCCTCGGGTCGAGCCCGGCCACGAAGGTGAGCGTCGGTTCCTCCCGAGGCTCCACGCCGTGCGGCGCCACCAGCGCGCGGTAGGGCCCGGGCATCGCGAGCGGCACCACCGCATCGTCAGCGTGGGCGGTCTCGCGCCGGAACTGCACCGGCTGCCCGTCCGGCCCGAGCACCTTCTCCACCCGCGTCCCGCCCGGCGCCGCGAGGGTACGCTCTTCGCCGACCATCGCGGGCGTCGGCTGGCGCTGCTCGAGTGCGTCCGCCAGCCAGCTCACGGACTGCTGCAGCACGGGGAGGAACGAGACGCGGATGGGCCAGTCCGTCCAGGTGCGCGAAGCGGTGCTCGTGTAGAGGAGCACGCGGCCGTTTCCCAGCCTCTTTTCGATCAGCGCCGGAGCGCCGTCGTCGTAGGAGGCGAGCGTGTGGGCCTGGGCCTGTCCTTCCGGCTTGAGCAGCGCATAGCGGAAGGTGCGCGCGCTCTCGAGCCCTTCGCGCTCCGCCGGCCCGAACACCCGGAACAACGGATGCGTCCACTCCACCACGCCGAAGCGCGCGGCGCGGTCCTCCCCCTGCGCGCCCGGCTCGGCCGCCGTCTTGATCAGGTGCAGGGGCCGCGGCAACAGCTCGCCCAAGGAATCGTTGTACGCGTCGGGATCGACGTGGTCCCCCAGCGCGATGAAGATCCCGGCACCGCGCGCGACCGCCTGGCGCAGCTTCTCCGCGAACGCCTTGGGCGGCGCGGGGACGTTCAGCATCACGATCACGTCGTAGCCGTCCAGCGAAGCGTTCGCGGCGGCGTCGGCGTCCAGGGTCTGCGCGTGGATGCGCCCGCCGGTGCGGGCCGGGCCCAGCGCCGCCTCGACGAAGAAGGCCTCGTCGCGGGAGCGCAGGCTGGCGGGCGCGCCGTCCACGATCAATGCCTTCACGTCCCGCGGGACGTGCACCACGAAGTCCTGTCCGTCGTCCTCGTCGAGCCCCTGCGCCTCGCTGCGCGACAGCTCGACCCGGCCGCTGACCACGCCCGGCGGCAGCACCGCCCCGAGCGTCTTCTTCGCGGTGCCCCGGGCAGGCACGTCCACGAAACCCTTGGCGACCGTGTTCTGCCCCAGCTTGAGCGAGACCTGCAGCCCAGAGACCGGCTGCGCGCCCGAGTTGGCCACGGTGGCGACGATCTCGTAGCCGCGCGGACCGAGCGTCGCCGAGGGCCGGACCGCCGTCGCCACCACCGCGGCATTGGGCAGGTCGTTGCCGCGCGCCGCGTCCACCAGCACCACGTTGGGCCGGATGCCCTGCGCGCCGGGCGGCGCGTTGGCGGGCGGAGGCACCAGCGGCGGCGGCGCGTCCAGCCGGATGGAGTGCGCCGCCAGATCGCTGAAGGCGATGATCCGCTTCCCCGCCACCGGGCTCTCTCCGAGCGCGCGCGCCGCGGCCGCCAGGCAGCCCGTCAGATCGCTGGAGAGGAACGTGGGCTGCGCGGACTGAAGCGCGCGGCGGGCGGCGAGCCGGTCGAACGACGGCGTCCCCATCCCGCCGCCGGCGAAGCCACCCGCCCCGGCGCAGAGGCCGACCGCGGCCGGCTCGTCCGGCCCCAGCCGATCGAGCGCCGCCAGCGCCTCCGACCTGGCCTTCTCGAAGAGCGTCCGCGACCCGACCCGGTACCGCATCGAGAGCGAAGCATCGAGCACCAGCGCGGTGGCCTGCGGTCCCGTCGCCTGCGCCGCCTGCACGCCGCGCGGCTTCAGCGAAGGACGCGCCAGCGCGGTGGCCACCGCTGCGATCAAGAGGCAGCGCAGCGCGAGCAGCACGATCTGCCGCAGCCGCAACCGGCGCGCCTTCTGCCGCTGCGACCGGAGCACGAACTCGATCGCGCCGAAGCTGAGCGGCCTCGGGCGCCGCTGGTTGAAGAGGTGCACCAGGATGGGCAGGGCGATGGCGAAGAGGCCCCACAGGTACGCCGGATGCGCGAACTGCAACATCAGGCAGCCTCTCTCCGCGCGAGGAGCTTCAAGAGCACCCGGTCGGGAGCGGCGTCGGTGGCGATCTGCTCGACCTCCACGTCGGCGCGCGCCAGCTCCTTGCGGGTGGCCTCGAGGAAGCGCCGCATCTCGTTCAGGTAGCTCTCCCGGATCTGCCGCGGCTGCGCCTCGATCTGCCGCTCGTCCTCCATGGAGAGGAAGCGCGTGGGATCGTCGAAGGGAAAGTCCAGCTCCTCGCGGTCGTGCGTCTGCAGCAAGAGCACGTCGTGCCGGCGGGAGCGCAGCATCTTCAGCGCCCGCAGGCTCTGCTCGGTGGCGTCGAACAGATCGCTGAGGACGATCACCAGCGCGCGCCGTCCCGCCTTCTCCGCCGCGAAGTCGAGCGCCGCCGGCAGCAGCGTGGGACCTCGGCCCTGCGCGCTCTCCAGGATCCGGAGCAGCTCCTGCACGTGCGCGTGCGACGACGCGAACGGCAGGAACTCGCGCACGCCGGAAGAGGTGCCGCCGTCGCCCACGACGCAGAGGCCCACCTGGTCGCCCTGTCGCGAGAGCAGGTACGCGAGCGCGCCCGCGCAGACGGCGGCGTACTGCAGCTTGGTCATCGCGCCGCGCCCGTACGCCATGCTCCCGCTCGCGTCCAGCACCAGGAGCGCGCGCAGGTTCGTCTCCATCTCGAACCGCTTGACGTAGTACTTGTCCAGCTTGGCGAACGCGCGCCAGTCGATGTGCCGGATCTCGTCCCCGGGCGCGTACTCCTTGTGCTCGCTGAACTCCACCGACTGGCCGTGGTGCGGGCTCTTGTGCAGGCCCGTCAGCACGCCCTCCATCACCTTGCGGGCGCGGACCGGCAGCGGCCCCAACCGCGCCAGAAGAGCGGGATCGAGCCTCACGCCTTCGTCTCGCGGAGCAGCTCCGCGATCACGCGCCGCGAATCCACCCCTTCCGCTTCCGCGTGGAAGTTGGTGATCACCCGGTGCCGCAGGACCGGCTCGACCAGCGCGCGCACGTCCTGGACGTCGACCGCGGGCCGTCCCTGCAGCGCCGCCCGCGCCTTGCCGGCGAGAATCAGCGCCTGCGAGGCGCGCGGGCCCGCGCCCCAGCTCACGTGGTCCTTCACGTGCTTGCCGGCGCTGGCGTCGTCGTGGGGCCGCGTGCGCCGCACCAGGTCCACCGCGTGCCGGATCACGTGCTCCGCCGCCGGCACGCGCAGGACCAATTCTTGGAGTCCCCGGATCTGCTGCGGCGAGAGCACCTTCTCCACCTGGGGCTGCGCGCCCGAGGTGGTGGCGCGGACGATCTGCACCTCCTCTTCCGCGCTGGGGTACCCCACGTCCACCATGAACATGAACCGGTCGAGCTGCGCCTCGGGCAAGGGATAAGTGCCCTCCTGCTCGATCGGGTTCTGCGTAGCGAAGACCAGGAACGGCTCGTCCAGCGGGAAGGTGCGCCCGCCCGCCGTCACCCGATGCTCCTGCATCGCCTGCAGCAGCGCCGCCTGCGTCTTGGGCGGGGTCCGGTTGATCTCGTCGGCGAGCAGCACGTTGGCGAAGACCGGGCCGGGCACGAAGCGGAACGTCCGGCGCCCGGTGGTGTGGTCCTCCTCGAGCACGTCGGTGCCGGTGATGTCCGAGGGCATCAGGTCCGGCGTGAACTGGATGCGGTTGAACGTGAGCGAGAGCGCTTCCGCCAGCGTGGAGATGAGCAGCGTCTTCGCCAGGCCGGGGACGCCCACGAACAGGCAGTGCCCGCGGGAGAACAGTGCGATCAGGAGCTGCTCGACCACCGCCTCCTGCCCCACCACCCGCTTGGCGATCTCCTGCGAGATCCGCGTCCGCGCCCGGGCGAGCTCCTCGATCAGCTCGGCATCCGAGGAGGTTCCCAACACCCCGTTCACCGCCAGCTCACTCATGTCGTCCCTTTTCGCTGATTCCAGCCGCGAGCGCGAACGCTTTCCGCTCCCGCTCCTCCAGCGCGGCGTCCCCGAGGCCCTTCGCCACCTCCACGTAGGTGGCGTGCAGGTCCGGATCGAACGGATCCACCGCGATCCCGTTGTCCAGCGCCGCCCGCGCCTTGTCCAGCGCGCCGCGCTTGACCAGCACGCGCGCGTACAGCGCCTGCGCCGCCTCGTCGTCGGGGTCCCGCTCCACCGCGCTCCGCAGCGCCTCCTCCGCCTCCCCGTAGCGGCCGAGCTGCAGCTCGGAGAAGGCGTAGCGCCTCGCGAGCTGCGGGTTCTCGCGGGGAAGGTGCTGCCGGGCCCTCGCGTACTCCTTGGCCGCCGCGCCCCAGCGCCGGCGGGCGTAGAAGATCTCCCCCAGCCGCGCCGCCCGCTTGCCCTCGCCGTCCGGCGCCGGCTCCAGAGACCCGTTCTCCAGCGGCGGCGGCTCCGCCCGCCCCTTCGCGTCCTCCTTGAACACCAGCTTCTTCGCCACCGCCGGACGCCCGTTCTTCTGCGAGGCCCCCTTGGCCCGCGGCTTCTTCACCTCCGCGCGCCAGTCCGCCTCGAACTCCTCGAAGCTCTTGCCGTACGCCTGCGCGACGGCCTGCTCGTCGGTCATCCCCGCCGCCATCGCGGACACCAGCTCGGTCAAGGCCGCCTGCCCTCCGCGCTGGTAGAGGAGCCGGATCGCCGCCTCCACCTCCGCGAACGCGAGCGCCGCCTGCTCCTGCGTGGGCAACAGCGCGATCGAGGGGTGCATGCGCGAGAAGGGGATCAGCTTGCTCTTCTTCGCCGCGTCCTGCAGCAGCGCGAGCGAGAGATCGTCCACCGCCATCCCCGGCGCGCCGCGCCAGCGCGTCTCCAGGAACTTGGCCAGGCCCTCCTGCAGCCAGATGGGGACCGCGTTCCGCCCCTTCTGCGTGACCAGGTAGTGGACGAACTCGTGAGAGATGGTGTCCAGCCAGGGATATCCGCGCAAGAGCGCCTTGGGGCTCGTGAGCATGAGCCGGCTGTACTTGCAGAGCGCGATGGTCCCCGAGTTCTTGATCTGGTCCACCGTCAGGGGCGAGACGTGCGCCAGCGACTTCGCCGAGTCGTAGATCTCCACGCGGATCTTGTGACCGGGATCGAACCCGAGGTCCTTGGTCAGCCCCGCGTGCGCCTTCTCCAGCGCCTCCAGCGCGTAGGGCGCGAGCAGCGCGTCCTTTCCCGGCCGGATGCGCACGATGAAGTGCGCGCTCTCGAACGACTCGTACCCCTTGGTCTCCTCGGCCACCGCCTTGGCGAGCCGCAGATCGTTCTCGATCGCGCCCTTGCCCCCCTCGCGCTCCTCGGCCTCGGCGTATGCCTTGACCGCCTCGTCGTACCTGCCCTGCTCGAAGAGGACGCGCCCGCGGAAGTAGGAGGACTCCGTGGATGCGGGATGCTCCTGGACCAGCTCGTCCAGCGCCTTGCCCGCGCCGGGCAGGTCCCAGGCCTCGAGGTGCGCCTCCACCTTCTCCGCGAGCTCGCGGACCGGCGTCGCCAGCGTCAGTGCCAGGAGCAGCGCGATCACTTCACCAGCTCCTCGTAGTACTGCTTCACCCGCTCCTTGTACTTCTCCGGCGGCGCCTGCTTCATCGCGTCCAGCAGCTCCTTGCGGAACTCGGCCGGCGCCCGCGAGGACTCCGCGTCCGGGATCTCCACCTTGTCGTGGCGCACCCCGTCAGACTCGGGCCCGTCCTCCTCGTTGCCGTCGCCGGAAGGCTCGCCCCACGGCATCGGCATGCCGCCCTGTCCGGAGCCCTGGCCTGACTGCTTGGCCAGCTTCTCCATCGCGTCCTGGAACTGCGACAGCTTCTCGATCGCCTGCTGCTCGCCCGCCTGCGCTCCGCGCGGCTCGCCGCGGTAGAGCCGCTGCTCGGCGCCGCTCATCCCCTCCTGCGCCTGCTGCAGCATCTGCTCGTGCTGCGGCCCGAAGATGGGAACCTTCTTGCCCACCTCGCCGAGCTGATCGCGGACCTTCGCGAGCTTGTCCTTGAGCGCGCCCTGCTCCTGCCCCTGCTGCCGCAGCCGCTGCATCTGCTCGGCCGTGGTCCCCTGCCCTTCGCGCGGCAGCGCGTCCTGGAGCTGGCGGACGATCTCTTGCAGCGGCTGCTGCGCCTCGGTGGCGCCGCGCAGGCTCTTGCGCACGCCGGCGGGATCCCGCGAGAAGCCGGGATACCGCTGCGCCACGTGGTCCTCCATGTTGAGCCGGCCCTGCAAGGTCTCCACCGCACGCTGGGCCCGCTCGGCCAGGTCGAGCGACTCGTCGAAGTCGTTCACGTCCAGCGCGCGAGAGAGGTCGGAGGCCCGGCCCTGCGCCATGTCGAGCGTGTCCTCCAGGCCGAGGTGCTCCGCCACCTTGGGATCGATCTGCGCGATCGCCTTGCGCGCCGCCTCCGCCTTCTCCTTGAGCTCCTTGGCGAGCTGCTTTCCGCCCTTCTGCTCGAACCGCTTCTGCGCCTGCGACTGCAGGTCGCGCCGCAGCTGCGCGGTTCGCTTCTCCAGATCCTGCTCCTTCTGCTGCAGCTCCTTGAGCTGGTCGGCCGCCTCGCGCAGCGCCCGGGCTTCCTGCGCGTACTGCCCGGCCTGCTGCTGGCCGGCCTTCTGCTGCAGGTCGCGCTCCAGCCGCTCGAGCTGCTGTGAAAGCCGGTCGAGCTGCTTGAGCGCGTCGTCGATCTTGCCGTTCTGCAGCTTCTTCTGGATGTCGGTGAGCTGGCCGAGCAGGTCCTGCTCCTTCTGCATCGCCTCGGCGGCCTCCCGGTTCAGGTGCTCGTCCTGGATGCCCTTGGCCAGCTCGGACATGCGCT
>Ga0137397_10001777_pt1 | contig 15036 bp, 12 predicted proteins | sample czorhiz116metaG_FD_106658 | JGI IMG/M metagenome (GOLD analysis project Ga0137397, IMG submission 106658) | Vadose zone soil microbial communities from Angelo Coast Range Reserve, California, USA - czorhiz1.16 metaG | ecosystem: Environmental > Terrestrial > Soil > Vadose zone | place: USA... | reverse complement strand
GAAGGCGATTGGCGCGTGGTCGCTGACCGAGCCGGAGGCGGGATCGGATGCCGGAGGCACGCGCACGACGGCCGTTCGCGATGGCAAGCATTGGGTGCTCAACGGCGCAAAGACCTTCACCACGAATGGCCACTATGCGAATTTTTGCGTGGCCATGGCGGTCACAGACAAATCGAAGGGTTCACATGGGATCAGCGCGTTCATTCTAGAAAAAGGAACGCCAGGATTCCGGCCGGGAAAAAAAGAAAACAAGCTGGGAATGCGCGCGAGCGACACCTCGGAAGTGATTTTCAACGATTGCCGCGTGCCGCAGGAAAACCTGCTCGGGCCGGAAGGCGAAGGTTTTACTGGCAGCTTGAAAATTCTGGATGGGGGACGTATTTCGATCGCTGCGCTGGCGCTTGGAATGGCTCAGGGTGCGCTCGAAGCGGCCACCAAATACGCCAAGCAGCGAAAGCAGTTTGGCCAGGCGATCAGCGAGTTTCAGGCCGTGCAATTCAAATTGGCGGACATGGCCACGCAGGTGGAAGCAGCGCGGCTGCTCGTCTATCAGGCCGCGTGGCTCGCGGATAAAAAGGATGTGCGCTTCACCCGCGAAGCGAGCATGGCAAAGCTATTTGCAAGCGAAATCGCCGTCCAAGTGGCCAACGAGTGCGTGCAAATTCACGGCGGCTACGGGTTCATCAAGGATTACCCCGCGGAGAAGTATTACCGCGACGTGAAGCTCTGCACCATCGGTGAAGGCACCAGCGAAATTCAAAAGTTGGTGATTGCCCGGCAGCTCCTCGGCAAGAAATAATGGGCAGATGCGCCTGGCCTCTTCCACAAGTTCGGCAGGAAAAATATGACTCTGCCCGTTGAAGCATGGGCGGAACAAGTGCGCGCGGGCAATGTGCGGGCGGTATCTCGCGCGATCACGGCGATTGAAAATCATCAACAGGAAGCGGAAGCGCTGTTGCGGCTTCTTTTTCCGCATACGGGCCAGGCGTATCTGACGGGTGTTACCGGCGCACCGGGAACGGGAAAGAGCACGCTCGTGGACCGGCTCGCGGCTTATTACCGGAAAAAGCAGGAGCAGGTTGGGGTAGTCGCAGTAGATCCGACTAGCCCGTATTCGGGCGGGGCGATTCTTGGCGATCGCATCCGCATGCAAGGTCATGCGGGGGATGGCGGCATGTTTATCCGCTCGATGGCGACCCGCGGCTTTCTCGGCGGCCTGGCGCGAGCAACCGCGGAAGTGGCGCTGCTGCTCGATGCGGCCGGGAAAACGCAGGTACTCATCGAAACTGTCGGCGTAGGCCAGGACGAAATCGACATCGTGCGGCTGGCGGACTGCGTGATCGTCGTGCTCGTGCCTGGGCTGGGAGACGACATTCAGAACATGAAGGCAGGGTTGATGGAGATCGGCGACATATTTGTTTTGAACAAGGCGGACCGCGAGGGCGCCGACCGCCTCGAGCAACAACTTCTCGCGATGCTTTCGCTGGTCATGCCGCGAGATGGCTGGCATCCGCCGGTGGTGCGCACGGTGGCCACGGAGAACAAAGGAGTGGAAAGGCTCGCGGAGACGGTGGCGAAGTTTCGAATGCATTTTGAGGCCAGCGGGGAGCGCCAACGAAAGCATGTGGAGCATTGGAAGAACAGGTTGATCGAGCTGCTCGGATCGCGGCTTTTGGAGCGCGCGCTCGGCGGTGCGGGAGGAGAGGCGAGGTTGGCGGAGCTCGCGGGAGAAGTCGCTGACCGGAAAAAAGATCCGTTTGCCGCCGTGAACGAGATTCTCAAGAGCAGCGGCCTTGCCAGCTAACGAGGTCGCGGCGTCGCCGCAGGAGCAGGACGTAACGCGCGAAGTGGAGTTACGGGGGCTCGAGCGGCAATTCCCAGGGAGAAAATGAGAATGGCAATAAAAAAGCCGAAGAAGTCAAAGAGCTCCAAGACCGATGCCAGGGCGGCAATCGGCATCATAGGCGGCAGCGGACTTTATGAGATGAACGGATTGTCGAACACGCGGGAGATACGCGTCAAAACGCCCTTCGGTGATCCTTCCGACGCGATGGTGCTCGGCACGCTGGAAGGGAAACGCGTGGCGTTCCTCGCGCGGCACGGCCGCGGACACCGCATTCTGCCCAGCGAAATCAATTACCGGGCGAACATCTATGCGATGAAGCTGCTGGGCGTGGAGCGCATCATTTCTGTGAGCGCGGTCGGATCGCTGAAAGAAGATTTGCAGCCAGGAGAATTTCTCGTTCCGGATCAGTTCTTTGACCGGACCAAGAACCGCGCCTGCACATTTTTCGGGGATGGTATCGTCGTGCATGTCGCCTTTGCCCATCCGACGTGCGGACCGCTGTCCAGCGTGCTGGCCGACGCCTGCGTCCACGAAGCCGTGAAGGTGCATCGCCGCGGGACGTATGTCTGCATCGAAGGGCCGCAATTCTCGACGCTTGCGGAAGCGCTGGTAAATCGGGAGTTGCGATTCGAAGTCATCGGCATGACCAACTTGACGGAGGCGAAGCTGGCGCGCGAAGCGGAGATCTGCTACGCCGCGATCGCGATGATCACGGACTTTGACTGCTGGCATCCGGAGCATGAATCGGTGACGGCCGCGCAAATTATGGCCACTCTGGTGCAAAATGCGGAAAATGCGCAAAAGGTTCTGCGAACTGCGGTTCGCGAGATGCCCGCGAGCCGGTCATGTAAGTGTGGAGCGGCGCTGCAGCATGCGCAGGTCACGAACTTGAAGATTGTTCCCAAAGCCACCAAGAAGCGGCTCGCCGCCATTCTCGAAAAATACATTTCCTAGGAGAAATTCGTGTCCTTACTCGTTGTCGGTTCTGTGGCGTTCGACGCGGTGGAAAGCCCTTACGGAAAAGTGGAACGGACGGTCGGCGGTGCGGCGACGTATTTCGCTGTGGCCGCCAGCTTCTTCGCTCCCGTAAGTCTCGTCGGCATCGTGGGCGACGATTTCACCCAGGAAGACGAGAAAATCTTTCGTGGCCGGCATATCGACACGGACGGCCTGGAGAGAGCCGCTGGCAAGACATTCTTCTGGGCCGGGCGTTATTCCCAGAACTTGAACGAGCGGGTAACGCTGGGAACGGAACTGAATGTGTTTGCGGAGTTCAAGCCGCGGCTGCCGGAAAAGTACCGCACGTCAAAGTACGTTTTCCTGGCCAATATCGCTCCGGATTTGCAGCGCGACGTCCTGCGCCAGGTGAAAAAGCGCCCGAAGCTCGCGGCCCTGGACACGATGAATTACTGGATCGAGCGCTCGAACGCGGAGCTGCGCGAGACTCTGAAGCACGTGGACATCCTGATGATCAACGATTCAGAGACGCGCGAGCTTTCCAACGAGCACAATTTGCTGCGCGCCGCGAAACACATCTTCAAAATGGGCCCTTCGACGCTGGTGGTGAAACGCGGCGAACACGGGGCCATGATGGTGGACAAACGTGGCGTCTTTTGTGTGCCGGCATTTCCGCTCGAAGAACCGCACGATCCCACCGGCGCCGGCGACAGCTTCGCCGGCGGCTTCATGGGCTACCTGGCGAGTTGTGGCAATAAAAGTGACGCTTCACTGCGCCGCGCCATGGTCTACGGCTCGGTGCTGGGAAGTTTTACCGTCGAAAAATTCGGCCTGGACCGGCTTCGCCACCTGAAGCGCAGCGAGATACACGCTAGGGCACGCCACTTCGCGAAATTGACGCAATTCAAATTGTAAGTAGCTAGAATTTCGTTCAGGCGGGAGGTCAGGCCGCTGGGGCGATGCTTTCCATCCATGAAATATTTCTACGGCTGACGGTCGCGGCGGCGCTAGGGGCGATCATCGGCACGGAACGCGTGCTGCGGCGGCGGCCCGCAGGTGTTCGCACAAGCCTCTTTGTATGTCTGGCTACGGCGCTGTTCACGATTCTCTCCAACGAACTCGCCCATCGCTTCGGAGATTCGAGCGGCACGCGAATCGCCTCCAATATCGTCCAGGGCATCGGTTTTCTTGGAGCGGGCGCTATTCTGCGCGGACCGGGGGGCGTCCTGGGGATGACCACTGCGGCGACGATCTTTGTGGAGGCCGCCATCGGTATGGCTGCTGGAGGAGGTCTTTACGCCGTCGCTGGCTATTCAACGGGGCTCGTGCTCTTTGGCTTGACGGTCATTGGCTGGGCGGAGCAATACTTCAATTTGAAGTGCCGGCTTATGGTGTTCCGGATCACCACGAGTCACGCGGATAGCCTCTCCACGGAAATACAGCGGCTGATGGCGGGCATGAAAATTCCGATGCAGCATTTGCGCACTTCGATGGCGGGCGCAACTTCTATCGTGGAATTCGAGGCGGATGTGACCCACAAGCAGCAAGAGGCGATTCTCGCTCAGCTCAATCGTCAGGGCGTGATCACCGAGGTGGCTCCCATCGAGGGCCATCAAGAATGAACGGAAGCAATGGAGCTCCACGAAAACCTAAGGCGCTCGCCGCCGGTTCGCGGCTTGGAGTATTCGCACCGGCCTCTCCCGCTGATTCCGTTGCAATGATTGCGGGGCTCGCGGAGCTGAAGCGGCACGGCTTTAAGGTAGTCGCCAATCAGGACAGCAAAGCGGAAGGGTACTTTGCCGGGCCGTCGCTGGAGCGGACCAACGGTTTTCTTGGGCCCCTGAATTCTGATCAGGTCGACGGACTTTTCGCCTTGCGCGGCGGCTACGGATCGAATTACCTTCTGGAATTCGAACTGGAGAAGAGTCTCGCGAATCTCAAGTGCGTGATTGGATTTAGCGACCTCACGACTCTGCAGATATTTCTGTGGCAACGGTGTAACTGGGTAACCTTCTACGGTCCAATGGTTGCCGCCGGGTTCAACGCCGGTCCAGGTGCGCGCAAGGGCTATGATGAGAGCTCATTTCTTCAGGCGGTGGGCAGAACAGAAGGCGGTTGGAAGCTGCGGCTGAGGGGTGAAGCCGTCCTCGCGGGTCAATCTATGGGCAGAGCTTTGGGCGGATGCATGACTCTGCTGGAGGCCACCATCGGAACGCCGTGGGAATTGGACACCAAAGATTCGATCCTGGTTCTCGAAGATCGCGGCATGAAGCCCTACCAGGTGGATCGCGTCCTGATGCATTTGAAACAAGCCGGTAAGTTTGAAGGCGTGCGCGGGATTGTGCTCGGAGATTTTCCTGATAGTGAGCCAGCCGTGGCCGGAGCTCCTACCGTACGGGAAGTCTGCGCGCGAATTCTGAGACCGCTTGGCGTCCCGGTCATTTTCGGCGCACCAGTTGGGCATACCGTGCGGCCCATGCTTACGATACCCCTGGGCATAAAGGCGCGACTGGACGCAGATGGGGAAGGCACACTGGAATTCCTGGAACCGGCGGTGGTGGCTTGAGCGAAACCAAGCACGTGCATGTAATCGGAATCGGCGGTTCGGCGATGGCGCCGCTGGCCGGGATGCTACGCGAACGCGGCTTTCGCGTGACTGGTTCGGATTCTGGAGTCTACCCGCCGGCGTCAACGCTGCTTGAAACTCTTGGCATTTCATTCTTCCACGCTTTTGATGCCGCGCACTTGCAGCCCGCACCAGACCTCGTGGTGATCGGAAATATCATCGCGCGCGGGAATCCCGAGCTGGAGGAAGTGCTGGACCGAAAGATTCCGTATCGCTCGATGCCGGAGATTCTGGAGGAAGTCTTTCTCCCCGGAAGACATTCCATTATCGTCAGCGGCACCCATGGAAAAACCACCACGACGGCGATGCTGGCTTGGATTTTTCACGCTGCGGGCAAGCGGCCGAATTTTCTCCTGGGAGGCGTGGCGGAAAACTTTGGCAAGAGTTATGGGCTTGGCGTTGGGGAAGAGTTCATTCTTGAAGGCGATGAGTATGAAACCGCGTTCTGGGACCGCGGGCCCAAGTTTTTTCATTACCATCCCGATGATTTGATCATTACTTCGCTCGAATACGATCACGCCGACATTTATCCTGACTTTGAGACTTACCAGTTGGCTTTCCGCCGCCTGGTAAATCTTGTTCCGAGGCGTGGCCGCGCGGTCATCTGGGGCGACTCGGAAGATTCGGGACCGGCTTTGCGGCGCGCAGCAGAAAAGGCTTTCTGCCCGGTAGATACGTACGGCTTCAACGATGGGAATGATTGGGTGGCAAGCGGCTTCACGATCGATGGCGAAACCATGAGGTTTCGGGCGGCTCATGGTGGAAAGTTGTTCGGAGAATTTGCGCTGGCCGCCACGGGACGGCATAACGTCTTGAACGCGATGGCCGCGCTCATTGTCGCTCAAGGACGCGGCATCCCAGCCGCGGAGATTGCCAAAGCGCTTGCGACGTTCCGCAGCGTGAAGCGCCGAATGGATGTGAAGACCGAAATCGGGGGAGTCTTGGTGGTCGATGATTTCGCGCATCATCCCACGGCTGTGAAAGCGACCATCGAAGCCGCGCGCGCGCGCTGGCCAGGGCGCCGGCTCTGGGCCATTCTCGAACCGCGGTCAAATTCCATGCGCCGCAAAGTGTTTCAGGATGCCCTGCCGAAGGCGCTCGCCCTCGCCGACCGCGTCATTCTCGGCGGTGTATTTCGCGCCCAGCAATTGAGCGGCGAGAATCGCCTAGACCCCGAAACCGTTGCGGACAGTGTCCGAGCGCTCGGTAAAGACGCCCGCGTGCTTCCCAGCTCCGACGCCATCGCGGAACATCTTGGCGCCGAAGCCAAACCGGGCGATCTCCTGCTCATCATGTCCAACGGCAGCTTTGATGGCTTGTGCGAGAAACTTCTGAAGAAACTCGGCACGGTTGTTCAACTTGCGGGCGAGGCGAAAACCCGGTGATCTTAACTCTGGGTCGGAGCACCCTGCGGATTTTGTCGCTTCTGTTCTTCCAATTTCTTCTCATTTCTAACTCCTCCAGCAGCGCCGCCATCCGATACGAAGTGTCGCTCGCACACCCGGAACAGCATCTCTTCCACGTGACGATGACCATTCCCAATGTCGCGAGCGAAGTCACCGTGAAAATGGCGGCATGGAACGCGCTCTATCAGATTCGCGACTTCAGCAGTCACGTCCAGAATGTTACGGCCCTTGCCGGTACAGAAATATCGTCCATCGAAAAGCTGGATAAGCAATCCTGGAGGGTAACGGGCAAGGGGACCATTGCGATCCGCTATGATAGCTATTGGGATGAAATCGGCCCGTTCGCTTCGCAGCTTAATGGCGAGCACGCCTTTATTAATCCCGCGATGATCCTGATGTACGTCCCCGATCGCCGGTCCGAAGAGACCCTCCTCGAAATGCCGGATGTCCCCTATGAATGGCAGGTTGCTAGCCCTTCGCTCGCAGGCTTGTTACAGGTAAGCCGTGCCAGAGTGTTCACGATCATGGCAAAGACCTACGACGAGCTTGCGGACGGGCCAATTGAGATCGGAAAGTTTCAGGAGTTTGACTTGCCCGGAGTATCGCCCCACGTCGAGGTTGTAATCCACGGAGACAACTGGAAAAAGAAGCGGGTTGAGGAGGACCTGAAGCGCATCTGCCAGTACGAAGTGAAGCTCATGGGCGGAGCTCCATTCGAGCGCTACACCTTCATTCTCCACTTTGGTAAAGGGGCCGGCGGCGGTGGCATGGAGCACGCGAACTCGACCGCGATTGGCGTCCATTCGGATGAATACTTACCGAGTGTCGCGGCACACGAATTCTTTCATCTGTGGAATGTGAAGCGCATCCGGCCAGCCTCGCTGGATCCCGTGGACTATACGAAGGAGCAATACACGCGCGCTCTGTGGTTTGCAGAAGGCGTGACGAACACGTATGGTTCGTACACGCTTGTTCGAAGCGGCGTCTGGAGCAAAGAGCAGTTCTACGCGGACCTCGGCGAACAGATCACCGAGCTGGAAGGCCGCCCGGCAAATCGCTGGCAGAGCGCAGAGCAATCCAGCCTCGATGCCTGGCTGGAAAAATATCCTCTCTACAATCAACCCGAATTCAGCGTCTCGTATTACACCAAGGGGCAAGTGCTGGGAAACTTGCTCGACATTCTAATTCGTGACCGCACCGGCGATGCAAAGAGCCTGGACGATGTCTTGCGCTTGATGAATGCGAATTTTGCGAAGCAGGGGAGAATGTATCGAGACAGTCTGGACGTCCAACTGACCGCGGAGACCATTGCCGGCGGCACGTTCGAGGAATTTTTCCGGAAATACGTGGCGGGCGCGGACCCCTTCCCCTATCAGCAGATCCTGGCGTTGGCAGGCTTGGCTCTGCGAACCGTGGAACGCCGGCGACCGGCGCTTGGCTTCTTCGCGGAGCACGATCCGAGCGGTCCTTTAGTCGTGAGCACGGTCGATGCCGAAGGCCCTGCGGCCCAAGCTGGCTTGCGGGCTGGGGATGTCATCCTCAACTGGAATGGTGGCGAGGTGCCCAAGCGTATGGAGCACTGGCTTCAGGAGCAAAAGGCGGGGGATCTGCTGAAGCTGCGGGTTCGCCGTGAAGACAAGGAGATTTCGCTCGAATTCCGGCTCGGGGAGATTAACGAGACTCTTTACGAGGTCATGGAGGTTTCGCACGCCGGTGAAAAGGCGCGCCGCATTCGAGAGGGGCTACTACGCGGCGAGACCAGCGCGATTCCCATTCGCTAACGATGCGGTCGATTCCACGTTTCGCTTGACCAGCGCCGTGGGATTCGAGAAAGTCTTGCCTGCCCATGCTCCGAACTCTTTTCATTGGCGTCTTCTTGTCTCTGTACATCCTGCTCGTCGGGCCGCCGCTGCTGGTCTACACTCTGATTACCCGCAATGCTGATCCGATTTACTGGGCGGGCGTGAAAGGCGTGATGTTTTTTGTCAGGGCGGTTGGCGTGCGGGTTCACGTCCGGGGCCTCGAGCGTATCCCTCCGGACGTTTGCCTTTTTGTCGCCAATCATACGAGCTCAGCCGATGCGCCAGCAGTTGTTGGCGCCATTCCTCGAAGGATCGCCATTCTTCTAAAAGAATCACTCTTCAAATGGCCTATCGTGGGGCAAGCCTTTTTGGCGGCGCAGTTCATCCCCGTCAATCGAAGCGCTCGGGAATCGGCAATTTCCAGCGTCGAGAAGGCCACGGAAGCTCTCAAGGTCGGGCAGTCGTTTTTGATCTACCCCGAAGGCACGCGCAGTGCGGATGGCCGCCTGCAGGAATTCAAAAAAGGTGCGGTTATGATGGCGATTAAAGCGGGCGTGCCGATTGTGCCGATGGCCTGCTCGGGCGCTCACCATATCATGGAAAAAGGCTCACTGGTCATTCACCCAGGCGATATCCTTGTTGAATTTCTCGAGCCGATCGACGCTTCCAAGTATTCCTTGGATGAGCGGGATACCCTGAACGAACACGTTCACGACGTCATGGCTGCGGGCCTGCCCCCGGACCAGCGCCCACTTGGTTTTCCTGGGGCCGCAGCCGGAGCATCAGCATCCTGATTTGTCGGCCGTGCAGGCGAGACTTCAGCGTGACTTCAGCTTCTCTACTTCCGCTTCCAGCTCGCGAACACGCTTTTGCAGATCGGGCATCCGATTCAGTGCCGCCGCATTCTTCAGCCATTGCCGATGGTCCACGCAAGGGCTGCCTGAATAGTGAGTGTTCCCAGCGAGGTCGTGTGGTATGCCACTTTGGGCCGTGATCAACGTGCGATCTCCGATAGAGATGTGTCCTCCCGAGCCGACTTGCCCCGCAAGAATGCAATCGCTGCCCACCTTTGTCGATCCGGCGAGCCCAACCTGGCCGCAAAGCAGGGTGTTGGCGCCAACGCGTGAGCCGTGGCCAACGAGAACAAGGTCGTCGATTTTGGCGCCGCGTGCGATGCGGGTTTCCCCAATAGTAGCCCGGTCGACGCAGGAGTTAGCCTGCAGCTCGACGTCGTCTTCGAGCACCGCGGGGCCGGCCTGAAGCATTTTGTGCCAAGTGCCGTCTCTCTGTTTGGCAAAACCAAAGCCGTCGCCGCCAATCACCACGCCGTTCTGCAATATGACCCGGTTGCCAAGGCGGCAAAACTCACGCACGATGGCGTGCGCGTGCGAGAAGAAATCATCGCCGATCTTCGCGCCCCGATAGATCGTAACGAAGCTGTGCAGCACGGCGTTGCGCCCAATTTCGACGTCTTCGTCAACATAACAGTAGGGCCCAACATGCGCCCCCTCGGCAATCTTTGCGCTTTTCGCGATGATCGCTGTCGGATGAATCCCCGGCGCATAGCGCGGCGGCTGATAGAAGAGTTCAATCGCGTGGGCGAAAGCGAGATAAGGATTCGGAGTGCGCAGCGCGGCAAGAGGCGGAAGATCGGGATAACGCGCCATCTTGATGCCTTCCTCGACTAGAACCGCGGAGGCGCGCGTTGAATGGAGCAACGGAAAGTACCGCCGATTGGCAAGGAACGTAATCTGCCCTGCCTCGGCATGCTCGATTCCCGCTATCCCGCGAATCTCGAGTTCCGGTGGACCTTCCAATCGGCATCCCAATTTCTGCGCAACTTCAGCAAGTTTCATGAAAGGGCTCCTCAATTCTTTGTGGGGCTGTCTGCGAGTCTCGCACAGGCCAAAGAGGGAAGTACAGCCGGCCTGCAAGCTACTCGTTGAAAAGGCGGGGCTGAGAAGCCGCGGCAGCAGCGGCCGCCGGCTTCCGGCGCGCGATGCCCACGACCCCGAGAACGGTCACTTCAGTGAGCGCGGCACGCGGAACAAAGATACGGTCCGTGGAAGAGTTTAGGTCCGGCGATGTGATTTGCAACCCGTTATCCAGCAGCGACAGCAGGTCGTTCGGCACAACGCCTTCCAGCGTTTCTCCGTCGGTGTAACGCAGCTTCACCCACAATCCGTCCAGCTTTGGCCGGCTCAGAAACGCCTTGCGCTCCGGTTCGAACGCGTCGGAAAACTCACGCACGAAATAGATCGATCGCACTCGAGCCAGCGGAACCTCTACGTGTTCCCCATCCGGCGTCAGAAGATCGAGGGGATCAGTCTGCCCCAGCTGCCCAGGGTTCAGGTAGCCGCGCAAGGGCTTCTTGTCGGCGAGCACAACGATAACCTTCTTGTGCGTTGAGGCTGGGGCTCTATTTTTCAAATTTCCGCGTTTCCCGGTCCTAGAAGGCCCCGATTTGCGAATCGGCAAAATGTATGTTATGTTAAGTGCGTTTTTCCTGTCAACTCATTGTTTTCATTAGGGTTAGGGCCCCGGAGCACCGCCCTTTGACCGATAAAAAGAGCATCCTCAAATCGGCCTCGATCATCTCCCTGGTCACCGTGGTCAGCCGTGTTCTCGGCTACGTTAGGGACCAGCGCATCGCCCTCCTCCTCGGCACGACTGCATCCGCAGACGCCTATGTACTTGCCTACCGCATCCCAAACTTGTTTCGCCGTTTGGTTGCCGAGGGTTCCATGACGGCCTCGTTCATCCCGGTTTTCACGACCTACATGCGCGAGAAATCGAAAGAGGAAGTTTGGGACTTTGCGAACAAGCTTTTCTGGACCCTCGCTCTCGTCGTCGCTGTGATCACTATACTCGGAATGGTTTTCTCCCCCTCCGTCGTTCATTTGTTTGCCGGGAAGAATGTTGCCGGCGTCCAGGCAGTGGAGTTGAACCGGATCGTATTCCCTTACCTGTTTTTCATAGCTCTGGCTGCTCTCGCTATGGGGATTTTGAATTGTTTTCATCAATTCGGTCTGCCCGCCGCGACTCCCGTATTCCTGAATCTGGCCACCATTGCTTTTACGTTTGCCGTAGTCCGCAACTATTTCAAGGATGCCGCTATCTCCATCGTCGTGGGAGTGCTAGTAGGGGGAGTGTTGCAGTTCCTGATTCAAATCCCCTCCCTTGTGCGAAAGGGAATGAAGTTCAGTTTTGGGGTCTCGTTCTCCCACCCGGCGATCCGAAACGTGGCGCGCTTGATGATCCCGAGGCTCTTCGGTATTGGCATCGGCCAGATCAATCTCTTGATCGACACGCGGTTTGCCACCGCCAGTCGCATGCCCCCTGGAAGCCTCGCCGCGCTTTACGTCGCGGACCGCGTCATGGAGCTGGTGCTGGGTGGTTATGCCATTGCCGTCGCCACAGCTATTCTGCCTATGATGTCTCACCAGGCGGCTGCCAAAGATTATGAGTCGCTCAAGAAGACCCTCTCGTTTTCCGTTCGCATCGTGGCCTTCATCACCATTCCTGCCGCTCTCGGCCTGATGATTCTGCGCGAACCGATCATCCGCGTGCTCTTCCAACACGGCCAGTTCGTCGCGGAATCCACGCGCTTGACCGCCCGCGCTCTTCTCTATTATGCCGTCGGACTGCCGGCCCTGGCCTCCGTCAAGCTGATCGTCCCGGCGTTCTATTCCACGCGGGACACCAAGACGCCAGTCATTATCGCTTCCATCTCGCTGGTTCTGAATATCGTTCTGAACATCGTCTTTTTGCAATTCTTTTTCAAGCGCGTCCAGAACGGCGGTCCGGCGCTCGCCACGGCCCTGGCTACCTTCTTTGATTTCTTCGCGCTCTTTATTATTTTCCGTCTCCGTTATGGCCCGCTCGGAACTCTGGATATCTTCCGTTCCTTTGCAAAGATTTCCTTGTGCGCCGCCATTATGGGTGTCGCCTGCTGGTTCGGGAATTACTACACCGTGTTCACCCTGCACTCGCGCTTCCTCGTGCAGCTTCTCGTTTTTGCCGCCCTGATCATCGGAGCGACAGCCCTTTATCTCGCCCTCGCTTGGCTCTTCCGCTGCCATGAAATCGAGGAAGTCTACGGAATTGCCACGCGGCGCTCCGCTGGCGCGGGGGAAGGATACTTGGAGCCCTGATGGAAATTACGGCAACCATTTCGTCGTTCTTGACCTACGTGCGGGTGGAGAAGGGGCTGTCTCCCAACACCGTATCCGCGTATCGTCGCGATCTCGTAAAATTCAATGAATTTGCCCGCAAGCGCAAACTCAGCCTCGAGGCCGTCACCCGCGACGATCTCGTCGATTTCCTCGCGGGGCTCTACCGGCAGAAGCTGGAGAGCAAGACCGTGGCTCGGCACCTGGTCACCCTGCGTAACTTTTTCCGTTTCGCCCAGATCCAAGACCTGATTTCGGAAGATCCTTCCGTGAACCTCGAATCGCCGAAGGTCCGGCGTTCCTTGCCGGGCTATCTCCGCCTCGAGGAAGTCGAGCGCGTGCTCAGCCAGCCCGATGCGAAGACTCCTCTCGGCTTGCGGGACCGCGCCATGCTCGAGGTTTTGTACTCGACCGGCTTGCGTGTATCGGAGCTTACCGGGCTGCGCGTTACCGATCTCGATGCCAAGGTCGGCTGTGTTCGCTGCATCGGCAAGGGCGACAAGGAACGCATTGTTCCGGTTGGCAAGAAGGCGCTCGCCATCGTCGAAAAGTATCTCCGCGACGCCAGGCCGAAGCTGCTAGGCAAAGTCACCGGCAGTCCCACGTTGTTCGTGAATCGCCGCGGCGCGCAATTGAGTCGTGTCGGTGTCTGGAAGATACTTTCGGCCTATGGGCGGCAAGCGGGCATGCGCATGGCTCTTACGCCGCATATGCTGCGGCACAGTTTTGCCACGCATTTGCTGGAGCGCGGTGCGGACCTCAGGTCCGTTCAACTCATGCTCGGGCATGCGGACATTTCAACCACCCAAATTTACACCCACGTCGTGGAGGAGCGGTTGAAGCAGATTTACAAAGCGCATCACCCGCGCGCATAACGCGGCAGGCCAGGGGAACTCATTGCGGGTGCCTCCGCGGCGGTCAGCGCGGACACCCTGAAGCAGAAGGAGCGCAATGCCAGACTATATGTTTTTGCTGGAAAGCCGGCTCTCGCCGGAACAACGCGCCGTGATGTTGCGCGTGCAGGAACTTTCCGCCGCACTCGGATTCAACGTGTATCTGACGGGCGGAACCGTCCGCGACCTCGTTACCGGCGCTTCCCTCCGCGATCTCGATTTCACCGTGGAGGGGAATCCCTCGAAGATCGCTCACGAACTCGAAAAGGGTGGCGCCAAAATCCTCTCCGAGGATGAAAAACTTCGCCACGTCGAAGTGCTCTTCGCTGGCGATTGTGAAGGCAGCATTTCCGCCGCCCGCGACGACCATTACGTTCGTCCCGGAACGCGTCCCGAGATTCGCTGGTCCACCATCATGGAAGATTTGCGCCGCCGCGATTTCTCCCTCAACGCCATCGCCATTTCCCTGAACCCCGCCTCGCGCGGCTTGCTGCTCGATCCCACCAATGGCCTCTCCGATATTGAGCGTGCCGAAGTGCGTGCCCTCACCATTCACAGTTTCACGAACCAGCCAGTCCGTTTATTGCGAGTCTTGCGCTTCGCGGCGCGCATGGGCTTCAAGATTGAGCAGCGCACCCAGGAATGGTTTGACCTGGCTATCGAGCGCAATCTGCAGCAGACCATCACGCCGGAAGATGCCGGCGGTGAGCTTCGCGCTGTTGCCCGCGAGGAACGGCCATCCATTGTGCTGAAGGCTTGGGAAGAGCACGACCTCCTCGAGGCCGTCAATCCCGTGCTGGCTAAAAAACATCCGGCTTACGACGCCATCGGCCGCCTGATGAAGGTGCGCGAGGACCTGTTCACCGCGGGCTTCCGTCCGCGTCTCGCCGCTCCGATGCTCCTCGCCGTTCTGGGACGCTTAAAGGACCGGGAACAGGCTAACGTTCTCTCTAAGGCCGGATTCCGTTCCGCCGAATCGGAAGCCGCGCTCGGTTTTGAGGAAGAATCGTTGGAGGCCCAGAAGGAGCTCGTTGGGCGAAAGATGAATGCTCCCGTCGACGCTTTCCGGTTCCTCGAAAAGATGCCGCTCGATCAGATCGCGTACCTGATGGCCGAGTCCAATAAGTCGGCCGCTCTCTCAAAGATTCGGGCCTTTCTGAACAAATGGCGGCCCATTCGCATCGCTCTGCCGGTTGTGGCCACCGAGCTCGAAGCGCTTGGTATGCAGCGCGGAGCAAAGTTCGACCAGATCGTGGAACAAGTCTTCGCCATGCAGCTCACCGGTCGGGGCAAGACGCGCGAAGAGCGCGAAAAAATCCTGCGAAAGCTCAGCG